>ERZ857972.812-NODE-812-length-23654-cov-3.985508_pt1 | contig 23654 bp, 21 predicted proteins | sample MGYA00519757_ERZ857972 | MGnify/ENA primary metagenome ERZ857972 (study PRJEB31778, sample SAMEA3449383) | human gut metagenome | biome: human gut; feature: human-associated habitat; material: faeces | place: United Kingdom | collected 2010/2012 ...
GCTTGCGCCTAAAACGCTACGCGGACGAGCTCGCGCCCGCGTTTTCGACGGCGCATCCTTCGTCCGTTCTTCTTCCCGATTTTTCGCAATGCGGAGACAGTTGTGCGCTGCGCGCAACGATGATTATTTGCTGGCGTCCGTGCATGGCAAGCCTCGGCCTGCGGGATCGCTCAGCGAAAAGAGCGGAAGCAGTGACGACACCTGCGCGGAATCGGAACGACGTGTGAAGTTTTGTCAGGGCTATCTTGGCGGAATTCGCGAAACTTCGTATCTTAGCGCCTATGGAAACACTGACATACCGGAGATTCCTCTCCACCGCCGACGCCGGCTGGGCTGCGGCGTACCGACTTTACGAAGCTTCGTTCCCTCCGTGCGAGCGCCGCAGCGAACGGGACTACGACGCCGCGCTCGCCGACGGCCGCCTGCATGCCGAGAGCGTGTGGGACGGCGACCTGTTCGTGGGGCTGGTCTTCTGGTGGCTCGCCGACGAAGGCTACGCCTACCTCGAACATCTGGCCGTCGAACCCGTTCTGCGCGGGCACAATTACGGTGCGCGCATTCTGCACGACCTGTGCCGTCGTGCGGGGCGCGTCATCCTGGAGATCGATCCGCCCGAAGACGAAATTTCGCGCCGCCGTCGCGGATTCTACGAACGCAACGGTTTCGTTTACAACGAATACGACTATATCCACCCCTCCTACTTGCGGCCGCCGCAGCCCCACCGGCTCATGGTGATGAGCTATCCGGAGGCGATCTCGCCCGCCGAGTTCGAGGCGTTCCGCACGTTCGCGCGCGGTGTCGCGGTCGAATACACGGGACGCTGAGTTCCGGAGGTCAGCGGCCGAAAGAAAGGCCCCTGCCGGAAGTCTCTCCGGCAGGGGCCTTTTTTGTCCGGTCTGTTGGCCTGTTCCTGCTTCATTGGCTGCTTTGGGAACGGTGCCGGGCCGATCGAAAGAAGCGGCTATTGTGCTTCGAGCACGAATACGGCGCTGTCGTAGATTTTGCTCAGATTGGGATTGATGCCCGCATTGGCGAGGTACTCACCCGTGAAGGTGCCGCCGTCGAACCAGAACCTTTTTTTGTCCGTCTTCTGTTCCCGGACGGTGTAACGGGTTTTGGCGTCGAGGCCGTGCAGGCGGAACTTGGGGATCAGCGTGCGGCTCTGGTAGCGGATGCAGTAGGTGAAGAGCACCGCCTTTTTCTTGTCCTTCGAGACATACATCATCCCGTAGTAGCCGGTATCGTCATAGGGGGTGCCGATACGGTAGAGATCGCCCTCCATGACGATATCGCGATACGCCTTGTAGCTGGCGACGGCCTTCCGTGCGAATCGCTTCTCCGTGTCGTCCATCCGCTTGGGTTGCAGCTCCATGCCCAAACGTCCCGCGCAGGCGATGTCGAAGCGGAACTTGATGGGGGTGATATTGCCGGTCTGATGGTTGGGCGTGGCCGACACGTGCGACCCCATGACCGTCGCCGGATAGAAAAGGCTCGTACCGTACTGGATGCGCGTGCGCGAAAGCGCTTCGGTGTTGTCGCTGGTCCACACTTCGTTGAAGTATTTCATTGCGCCGAACTCCACGCGGCCGCCGCCCGAGGCGCAGGCCTGGATCAGCACATCGGGATATTTGGCCCGAATGCGTTCCATGACCTTATAGAAGCCCTGCGTATAATCGATCCAGAAATGCGACTGTTTGTCCTCGGGCAGGTACTCCGACCCTGCATTTTCGACGTGGCGGTTGGCATCCCACTTGATATAGTCGATATTGGGCGAGAGTTTCATCGTATTGTCGAATACCGAGAAGACGAAATCCTGCACCTTCGGATTGCTCAGATCGAGAAGCCACTGGTTGCGCATACGGGGTATTTCGCGGTTGCCCGCCTTCACGATCCAGTCGGGATGTTTCTCGGCCAGTTCGCTTCGGGGGTTCACCATCTCCGGCTCGATCCAGATACCGAATTTCATCCCCTTTTGGTGGGCGTACGATGCGATGTAATCGATGCCCTCGGGCAGTTTCTTCGCGTTGACCTGCCAGTCGCCGAGTCCCGCATTGGAGTCGTTGCGCGGATATTTGTTGCCGAACCACCCGTCGTCCAGCACGAACATTTCCAGCCCCATGTCGGCGGCATCGTCGATCATCTCCGTGAGCGTCTTGGCATCGAACGTGAAATAGGCGCCCTCCCAGCTGTTGAGCAGCGTCGGGGCGTAGGTATGCCCGTGCCATACACCGTAGTTGCGCGCCCAGTCGTGCAGGTGGCGGCTCGCGCCGCCCGCACCTTCGGAGCTGTAAGTATAGATCATCTCGGGCGTGGTGAACGACTCGCCCGCGCCGAGCGTGTAGTCCGACGCATAGGGATTGGCGCCGGCCAGAATGTTGAGGACGTTGAATTCGTCCACTTCGAAGTTGAGGCGGAAGTTGCCGCTCCATGCCAGTGCTCCTGCGATCACCTCGCCGTAATTCTCGTCGAACGACTCGCTGTCGAGCGTAATCATGAAGGCCGGATTCTCGGTATGCGTCGTGCGTACCTGCTTGCGCGACTCGATGCTCTTCGAACCATGCGTGAGCAGCGTGTGGTCTACCTGACTTTCGCGCGCCCACGCGCCGTAGAGGTGTGTCAGCAGGTAACTGCGTGCCTTGACGGGCAGCGACGACGAATAGAAGCTGTGCAGCACGATGCTGCCCTTCTCCCGGTTGCGGATGACTGCGTGCGTCGTGATGACATTCTCCTCGGCATAGGCCGTATAGAATAGTTCGACGTCGAGCGCTTGGTTCGTGTCGGTCAGCTTGATGACGGTTCGGGTGACATTCGTGTCGGCCAGCGTTCGGGTCGTGTGCGACACGTAGCGCAATTCGGTATTCATGTCGCCGTCGGCATGGGTCACGCGCAGGGCGGGTTCACGGAAGTTGCGGCCGCCCATCGTCGAGTAGGCGAGGTTGTCGGTGCCGTGATCCGTGCGGCGGTAGCTCTTGATTCCGGTCACGGGCGTCGCGTCGTCGATGCGTCCTCCGAAATGGTGGAACAGGACTTCGCCGTCGGAAGTCACGCTCATGACCATCGACGATCCGTCGGTCTTGATGTTGATGACCTGCGGTTCCGCGGCTGCTGCGCCGGTGCAGATCAGGCCCGAAAACAGGCATGCAAAGAGAGGTTTCAGGGTTTTGTTCATGACTTTATGTGAAGATCCGTTAACAAAATATGCCGCTCGTATGCAGCGGCATATTTCCGCAGTACGAGGTAAAGTTACTCAAAAAAACATTGGAACCAAACTCTTCATGCCGTAATTTCATATCGCATGCGCAGGCGGGAGACGCTTGCGGGGAGAGAGCGGGCGATTCCGTTTCGAAGAGTTCCGTTTCGGGCAGGCTGCGGGCTGGCGGGTTTTGCGGCGCGGTTGCTTCTACTTGACTGCTTCGAGGTGGCTCCGTATCCGCTCCGCGAAGGCGAGCCGCCGTGCGCGCAGGTTGGCGCGCCAGCCGTCCCAGCGGGTGTAGCGTTCGCGTTTTTCGAGGTATATATCCTTGATCGCCAGCAGGATGCCTGTCTCCTCCACGCCCCCGAAATCGGGGTTCTCCACCGTGTCGAAGACCCGCATCGTAGGCGACAGATTCATGTAGGAGTTTATCAGCGGCGGAATGTTCTCGTTGAATTCGCGGATGCGCTGGATCAGGATGTGGTAGTTTTCCACATAGTTCTCCCCCGTGAAGATCCGTTCGTAGTAGGGATCGTCCAGCCCCAGATCGATCGGATGGCGTCCCGTGACCAGCCGGTCGCGGTCGGGGAAGTATTTGTGCAGGAAATAGATGAGCGTGTTGCGGGCTACGGTCTGGTAGGAGCTGTACATCGTCACCTTCCCGAAGAGGTATTTCGCTTTGGGATTCAGTACGATGAGTGCTCCGAGCCCGTCCCAGAGGTTGTCCAGCGCATAGATGCTTTTCGTGTTGGAGCGCGCCTGATAGGCCGGCTGGATGAACGAACGCCCCAATTCGATGGTGTGGGGCAGGTAGCGGCGCCGGAAAAGATCGCTGAAATGGAAGTAGTGTTCCGTCGAGAGATGCGGCTGCCGGCTCGACGTGCAGACGATGAAGCGGTATCCGCCCACAATCTCCTGCGCCGCTGGGTCCCAGACGATCAGCTGGTGGTATCCTCCCTCGGCCCTGTCCTCCCCGTCGATGTCCGCCTCCTCTCCCGTGCCTCCGCCGGCTGCGCGGAAGGCGATTTCGCGCAGCCGCCCCACCTCGCGCATCAGCGCGGGGCATTCGGCCGCCGTGAAGATGTAGATTTCGTTGCCGGCGCGTTTCGTGTCGCGCACCTTGCGGTCGGGCGTCAGCTCCCGCAGCAGCTCTTCCCGGGGCAGCGGATCGATGATCGGTTTTATTTCGTGCATGGCAGTTTCTCTTTGAGTCGGTAAACCTCCCCGCGAACGGTGTCGGCCTGCTGCCGCAGCGTCCCCCGCAGGCCGTCGGGCGCGATCGGATCGCCCGCCACGATACGGAAGCGGCTTCCGCCCTGGCGGAACATCTCGTCGGGAAGCCAGAGCATCTCGACGTTGAGTTTGATGCCGAGCCGTTCGCGCAGCCGCGCGATGCGGTAGAAAAAGTCCGACAGCCGGCCTTCGACGTAGAGCGGTACGATCTTGCGCCCCGAAGCGTGGGCGCGCTTGATGAAGTTGAGCCGCCACGGCGTGTCGCTCACCACGCCGCCGCGCCGCCGCGAGCAGAGTCCTGCCGGAAAGGTCAGGATCGGCAGGTCGCCGGCGAAGGCTTCGTCGTAGCGACGGGCGTATGCGGCCGTCTGCCGTCCGTGCTTGTTGACCGGAAGCCAGATCGGTTGCAGCGGTTCGACGTGCATCAGCAGGTCGTTGACCACCACGCGCGCATCGCCGAACCGCTCGATCAGCGCGTCGGCGATCATCATTCCGTCCAGCCCGCCGAAGGGGTGGTTCGCCACGAAAAGGTAGCGCTCCGCGGGATCGAGGCGTTCCAGCCCGTCGATCCGGTATGCGATGCGCATCCGTTCGAACGCCACATGGATGAACTCCTGCGGCGGGCGGTTCCATCCTGCGGCGAGGATGTCGTTGAGCGCCTCTTCGTGAATGGTGCGCCGGAGCCAGTTCCGTACGAAACGGGGGATGTATTTTGCGAATCGGGGCGCCTTTTCGCGCAGCACTTCGTCGATATCAATTCGGGGCATAGGAATATCCGTATCGTCATGCAAATATAACGATTTTGTTGGGATATTTTTTTTATTATAGGTAACTTTACCCCCAAATTACGCTTTTATACCTATTTCTCGCATGGAGCAGGGCTACCATACTCCGGTGTTGCTCGAGGAGTCCGTCGGACTGCTCTCTGTCGATCCGGCAGGCACTTACGTCGATCTGACCTTCGGCGGCGGCGGCCATTCGCGCCGCATTCTTTCGCTGCTGGGGCCCGAAGGGCGGCTTTACGGTTTCGACCAGGACCGCGATGCGCTCGCCAACCGTCCCGACGACGGGCGCTTTCATTACGTGGAGAGCAATTTCCGCTTTCTGCGCGCTGCGCTGCGCCTGCGGGGCGTTGCGCAGGTCGACGGCATTTTGGCCGATCTGGGTGTTTCGTCGCACCATTTCGACGCTGTCGAGCGGGGCTTCTCGTTCCGCGGCACGGCGCCGCTCGACATGCGGATGAACCGCCGCGGCGGCAGGACGGCGGCCGACGTGGTCAACACCTACGACCGCGATGCGCTCACGCGCGTGCTGGGCGACTGGGGCGAACTCTCCACGCCGTGGAAGGTCGCGGGCTGCATCGAGCGGGCCCGTGCCGCCGCGCCGATCACAACGACCGACGCGCTGGTAGCGGCCGTGGCGCCGTGTACGCCCAGACGGGAGGAGGCGAAGTTCCTCACCAAGCTCTTTCAGGCGTTGCGCATCGAGGTCAACGGCGAAATGGAGGCGCTGCGGATGGCGCTCGAACAGAGCCTTCGGGTGCTGCGGCCGGGCGGTCGGCTGGTGGTGATCTCCTACCATTCGCTCGAAGACCGGCTGGTCAAGAATTTCCTGCGCAGCGGCAACTTCGACGGCCGTGTCGAGAAGGATTTCTACGGCCGTGCCGAAAGTCCTTTCACGCTCCTTACCCGCAAGGCCGTCACGCCTTCGCCCGAAGAGCGGGAGCGCAATCCCCGCTCCCGCTCGGCCAAACTGCGTGCGGCGATTAAAAACGACCGGTAACCCATGCGCTACGAAGACACCGAATTCGATCCCGCGACCGACGCCGACCGCGAAGCCGCGGCCCGCGAGGCGGAACTCGCCCGCAAGATCCGCCGCGAGGTGCTGCGCGTGCAGCGCGGCGAGGCCGACGACGACCTGCGTGCCGACCGCGAGGCCGAGCAGGAGCAGCGTGCCGAGCAGGAGCGCGCCGCCCGCATGGAGCGCCGCCGCAAGTCGAGTTTCCTGTGGCTGCTCTTTTCGGGCAACATCCTCGTGCGCGAAAGCTTTTCGGGTTACTACCGCTACCTGATCTATATGGCCGTCACGTTCTTCGTGAGCATCTTCGTCATGTTCACGGCGCTGCATCTCGACATGAAATATACGCGCCTCGAACGCGAGGTGCAGCTCCTGCGCGAACGTTCCGTGCGCTTGCAGGAGCAGAGTTTCCGTTCGACGACCCATTCGGCCGTCGTGCGCGCGCTCGCGGAGCGCGGCATTCCGTTGTACGATCCGGCCGCTCCGGGCGAAATCATCGAAGAGTGACCATGCCGCAGCCCAAGGAAAACTCCCCGATCAAGCGCGACATCCTCTTCCGGGTGCACCTGCTCTACGCCGCCTTCGTCCTGATTGCGGCGCTGGTCTTCGCGCGTCTGATCTGGGTGCAGCTCTTCTCGTCGGAGGTGGCCTACAACGCCGAACGTTTGGAGGGGCGGATCTTCACCGACGAGATCATTCCCGCACGGCGCGGCAACATCCTGACGCGCGACGGCGAGCCGCTGGCCACGTCGCTCTTCCGTTATCAGGTCGAAATGGACTACGGCAGCCCGGGGTTCGACTCGCTCCGCACGTTCCGTGAGCAGAGCGATTCGCTCGCGAAGCTGCTGGCGCTCTATTTCCGCGACAAATCGGCCGCGGCCTATGCGCAGGCGATGCAGCGCGAACACGCCCGCCGCTACCGCGTCACCTACCGCAAGGATACGCTCGTGCCGCGCTCCGAAGGGGGCCTCGCCCGCTGGTGGGACCGGATGCGGGGCGAGGAGTTTCTGACCGTGAAGCTCTACGACACGTTGCGCGACCACACGCCCGTGGCGCTTTTCCCGCGCGAAATCGACTACACCGAGTGGCAGACCTTGCGCCGCTATCCCATTCTCAACTGGAATATGGGCATGACCTACCGCCTGCGCGAACGCGACGAACGGGTCTATCCCCAGGGCGAACTGGCGCGCCGCACGATCGGACAGGTCGGCGACAAGGGCAACTACGGCGTGGAGTACGTTCTGCGCGACGTGCTCGAAGGACGCGACGGCAAGGCGCGCCGTCAGCGCATCGCCCGCGGTTTCTACGGCCGCGTGGTCGGAGGCGACAACTCCGAACCCGAGGACGGGCTGGACGTGGTGACGACGCTCGACCTGGAGATGCAGGATGTCGCCGACCGCGCGTTGCGCCGCCAGCTCGAAGCGCAGAATGCGCTGTGGGGTACGGCGCTGGTCATGGAGGTCGCCACGGGCGACCTGCTGGCGATGGCCAACCTTTCGCGTACCAAGTCGGGCGCCTACGCCGAGGTGAAGAACCACGCCCTGTCGTCGCGTATGGAGCCGGGGTCGACCTTCAAGCTCGCGGCGCTGCTGGCGCTGGTCGACGATGCGGGGATGTCGCTCGACGAGACTTTCGACACCGGCAACGGCGCCCGCGTGAAGGTGGGGCGCACGACGGTGCAGGATTCGCACGGGCTGCCGCCGCTCAATCTGAAAGACGCCGTCGCGCACTCGTCCAACGTCTTTTTCGCCCGCGCCGTCTACGAGACCTACAAGGACGATCCCGAGCGTTATGTCGACTACCTGCGCCACCTGCACCTCGACCGCACGGTAGGGTTGGAGGAGTTCGGCGCCGTGGCCCCGATCTTCCCCGCACCGGGCATGAAGATCTGGTACCCCGACGTCTCGATCGTCAACATGGGTTACGGCTATGCCATCGAACTGACGCCGCTGCATACGCTCACGCTCTACAACGCCGTGGCCAACGACGGCTGCATGGTCGCCCCGCGGCTCGTGCGCGAAATCCGGCGCGGCGGCGAGGTGGTCGAGCGTCCCGAACGGCGGGTGCTGGTCGACAAGATCTGCTCCTCGTCGGCACTGCGCAAGGTACGCGAGTGCCTCGAAGAGGTCGGTACGACCGGTACGGCCAAGCAGTTCTTCCGCGATACGACGCTCTTCAAGATCGCCGGCAAGACCGGTACGGCGCAGTTCGCGCAGGACGGGATCAAATACTCCGACGGCTATTACCTCGGTACGATGGTGCTCTACTTTCCGGCCGACGAACCCAAGTATACGGTGCTCACGGCGATGTTCACCCGCCGCGGACGGGGTACGACCTACTACGGGGCCGGTCTGTCGGGCCCCGTCGAGCAGCAGATCGTCAACTACATCTACAACCGTCAGCGCGAGTGGTACGGCCGCGTCGAAGAGACCGACGATGCGCATTACGCCCGCACGGTCAAGGGGGGCGACATCGCCCAGATCCGCGAGGCGGCGGGCGAACTGATGCCCCGTGTGGTGAGCGAGCGCCGTTCGGGCTGGGGGCGCACGCGCGTCGATTCGCTCGGCAGGGTGACGGTGACGCCGCTTGCGGACGACCCGCATACGATGCCCGACGTGCGCGGCATGGGATTGAAGGAGGCTGTTTTTCTGCTGGAAAGCCGCGGACTGCGGGTCGCTTTCACCGGCAAGGGGGCCGTGCGCGAACAGACGTTGCCGCCCGGCGCAAAGATACAGCGGGGACAAACCGTAACATTGAAATTGAGATAAATGAACTATATGAAACGTATCGACAATCTGATCGGTTCGACGCCGGTCGCGGCCGTCTGCAATGCGGCGGGACAGGTCGTTCGCTCGCTGACCTGCGATTCGCGCGAGGTCGCGGCGGGCAGCTGCTTCTTCGCCGTGACGGGGACGGCGGCCGACGGACACCGTTTTATTCCGCAGGCCGTTGCGGCGGGCGCCGTTGCGGTCGTCTGCCAGCAGTTGCCCGAAACGCTGGCCGAAGGGGTGTGCTACGTCGCGGTGGCCGACACCCATGCGGCGATGGCCGACATGGCGGCCGCCTTCTACGATCATCCCAGCCGCGAACTGCATCTGGTGGGCGTCACCGGCACCAACGGCAAGACCACCGTCGCCACGCTGCTCTACGACCTCTTCCGCCGGCTGGGTTACGAGGCGGGACTGATTTCGACGGTCGTCTACCGCGTGGGCGAACGGCGCATCGCGTCGACGCATACCACGCCCGACGTGATCCGGCTCAACGCGCTGATGCGCGAAATGGTCGACGTGGGCTGCGCCTATTGCTTCATGGAGGTGTCGTCGCACGCCATCGTGCAGGAGCGCATCCGCGGCCTGCATTTCGAAGGGGGCATCTTCACCAACATCACCCACGATCACCTTGACTACCACAAGACCTTCGCCGCCTATATCGAGGCCAAGAAGCTCTTTTTCGACCGTCTGCCCGCCGGGGCTTTCGCCCTGACGAACGCCGACGACCGCAACGGCCGCGTCATGGTGCAGAATACCCGTGCACGGGTGGCCGCCTATTCGCTCCGGTCGGCCGCCGACTTCACGGGGCGCGTACTGGAACAGCACCTCGACGGCATGTTGCTGCGTCTGGGCGGCGACGAGGTGTGGGTCGGATTTCTCGGCCGGTTCAACGCCTCGAATCTGCTGGCGGTCTACGGCGCCGCGCTGCTGCTGGGCGCCGACCGCAGCGAGGTGCTGACGGCGATGAGCTGCCTCAGGCCCGTGAGCGGGCGGCTCGAATTCGTGCGTGCGGCCGACGGCCGTACGGCCGTGGTCGACTATGCCCATACGCCCGATGCGTTGGAGAACGTATTGCGGACGCTCGGCGAACTGCTCACCGGCGGCGGACAGCTCATCGCCGTCTGCGGCTGCGGCGGCGACCGCGACCGCACCAAGCGTCCCGAAATGGCCGCTATGGCCGTGAAGTACGCCGCGACGGCCATCTTCACCTCCGACAATCCGCGGCACGAAGACCCCGAGTCGATCCTCGACGAGATGGTCGCCGGCCTGCCCCCCGAAGCCCGCTACCTGCGCATCGCCGACCGCGGCGAAGCGATTCGCGCGGCGGCGATGCTGGCCCGTCCGGGCGACATCGTGCTGCTTGCCGGCAAGGGACACGAAACCTACCAGATCGTGGGCGACGAGCGCCGCCATTTCGACGACCGTCAACAGATCGAACATCAGTTTTCCATTCACCGCTAACCTCATTTATTCCGCTGGCGCCGACCGGCACTTTATCGACGTATGCTGTATCATCTTTTCCAATATCTCGACCGTTCTTACGACCTGCCCGGTGCGGGCATGTTCCAGTACATCTCGTTCCGCTCGGCGCTGGCCGTCATCCTGGCGCTGCTCATTACGATCACCTTCGGACAGGGGATCATACGCTTCATGCAGCGCCGTCAGATCGGCGAGGAGATCCGCAACCTCGGCCTCGAAGGCCAGCTCCAGAAACGGGGCACGCCCACCATGGGCGGCGTGATGATCCTTTTGGCCGTGCTGGTTCCCGTGCTGCTGTTCGGCCGGCTGGACAACATCTACATTCAGTTGATGATCGTTTCGACCGTCTGGCTGGGGCTGCTGGGCTTCCTGGACGACTACATCAAGGTCTTCCGCCACAACAAGGAGGGGCTCAAAGGCAAGTTCAAGATCGTGGGACAGGTGGGCATCGGCATCATCGTCGGCACGGTGATGTGCGCTTCGCCCGAAGTCGTGGTGCGCGACAAGGTGGTCGAACCCGTCCAGCAGCTCTTCGTGGACGACGACGGCGAGGTGATCGAGAGCGTCACGACGAACCGCGTGGTCATGGGCACCGAGAGCGTCAAGACCACGCAGACGACGATCCCCTTCGTCAAGAACAACGAGTTCGACTATGCGTGGTTCACGGGCGGCAACCGCGTGGCCACATGGATTCTCTACGTGCTGGTGGCGATCTTCGTCGTCACGGCCGTATCGAACGGCGCCAATCTCACCGACGGGCTCGACGGACTGGTTTCGGGCGTCTCGGCGCCGATCGTGGTGGTGCTGGCGATCCTGGCCTACCTTTCGGGCCATATCGTCTATGCCGACTACCTCAATATCATGTATATCCCCGGTTCGGGCGAACTGGTGGTCTTCGCGGCTGCCTTCGCCGGCGCACTGATCGGTTTCTTGTGGTACAACTCGTTCCCGGCCCAGACCTTCATGGGCGATACGGGGTCGCTGGCCATCGGAGGCATCATCGCCGTTTTCGCCCTCTGCATCCGCAAGGAATTGTTGCTGCCGATCCTTTGCGGCGTGTTTTTTGTCGAGAGTCTTTCGGTTATGATACAGGTCTCCTATTTCAAATATACCAAACGCCGCTACGGCGAGGGACGGCGCATCTTCCTGATGTCGCCCATCCACCACCACTATCAGAAGAAGGGAATCTTCGAGACGAAGATCGTCATCCGCTTCTGGATCGTGAGCATGCTGCTGTCGCTCGCGGCGCTCGCGACGCTCAAAATCCGATAATCAAACCAAAAAACGATGAATGACATGAAAAAAATCTGGATTGTATCCCTGCTGCTGCTCGGCTGTTTCGCCGCACGGGCTCAGGCGCCGGCTCCGCTCAAAGGACGTATCGCCGTGAGCGTTCCGCGCGTCGACATGCGGCTCAGTTATGCGGAGTACGACAAGGCCTTCTCCGGCGACCTGCGAACGGCGCAGACCGATCTCGAAGGGCGGTACATGCTGCCCGACGACGATAAGATCTATGCCGTGACGCTCCACCGCCGCGACGATGCGGCCGGTGCGCCGGCGCTCGCCAGCTTCTTCATCCTTCCGGGCGAGCAGCTCGAAGTCCTCGGCCTGTTTCAGGACGGGGATACGTTCGACTGGCGCGTGAAGGGATCGCCCGTCTTCGAAGCCGACTACGAATACGGCAAGAAGTATCGCCGCGAGGAGCTTCGCGCCGCGACGCTGCGCCGCCAGAACCTCGCGGGCGAGTGGGACGACCTGTCGCCGGAGCGGCAGCGGCAGCTCAACGCCGAGCTGCGTCTGCTCGACCGCGGCATCAAGGAGCGCCGTTGCGCCTACATCCGCGAGAACCCCTCGTCGCCGCTGTCGGCCTACTACTTCACCTGCCAGCCCTTCCCGATCGAAGAGGTGGTGGAGTACTATTCGATGCTCTCCGAGTCGTTGCGCGAAGGGCGCTATGCGCCGATTCTCAACTTCGTCTGCGAGATGTACCAGCGGATTCTCAACGCCTGACGCCATTTTGAAATGAAGAAACTCGTTGTATTGGGCGGAGGTATCAGCGGCTACGGTTCGGCGATCCTCGCCCGCAGGAAAGGATTCGACGTCTTTCTGTCCGACAGCGGCCGCATCGCCGACCGCTACCGGATGAAACTCGAAGCATGGGGCGTGCCCTACGAGGAGGGCGGCCACAGCGAGGAGCGCATCCTCGCCGCTTCGGAATGCGTCAAGTCGCCCGGCATCCCCGACTCGGCGCCCATCGTGCGCAAACTTCGCGAACGGGGCGTTCCCGTGATCTCCGAGATCGAATTCGCGGGGCGTTATCTCGACGGTGCGCGCACGATCTGCATCACCGGTTCGAACGGCAAGACGACCACCACGTCGCTCGTCTACCGGATTCTGCGCGACGCGGGCTGCAACGTCGCCCTGGGCGGCAACATCGGCGAAAGCTTCGCCTATTCGGTCGCAACCGGCCGGTACGATTGGCATGTGCTGGAACTCAGCTCGTTCCAGCTGGACGGCATGTTCAGGTTCCGGGCCGACATCGGTGTGCTGACCAACATCACGCCCGACCACCTCGACCGCTACGACCACTCGTTCGCGAAGTATGCCGCGGCGAAGATGCGCATTGCGCAGAACCAGCGTGCAGGCGACTACTTCATCTATTCGGCCGACGACGAAACGATCTGGTCGCTGCTGCCGTCGTATCGGCTGCCGCAGCGGCAGCTGCCCTTCGCCGCACGGGCTGCCGTCGCCGGCAGCGACGGCGACGCCTTCCTGAGCCGCGACGGCCGCTTCACGGCCACCGTGGGCGACCGTTCGGTCGAGATCGACACGCGCCGGATGCGTATCGGCGGGCTGCACAACGCCTACAACGCCATGGCTGCCGCACTGGCCGCGCTCGCGGCCGGCGTCCCGACCGTATCCGCCGTTCGATTTACGCTTTCGCGCCGGTCGAGCACCGTCTCGAACCCGTGCGCGAAACGGACGGTGTGTTGTGGATCAACGATTCGAAGGCGACCAACGTCGATTCGGTATGGTATGCGCTCGAAAGCATGAAACGTCCCGTGGTGTGGATCGCCGGCGGCACCGACAAGGGCAACGACTACGAACCGCTCAAAGCCTTCGCCCGCGAGAAGGTGCATACGCTCGTCTGCATGGGTGTCGACAACCGCAAGCTCGTCGAGTCCTTCACGGGTGTCGTGCCGGAGGTGATCTCCACGGCGTCGCTGGACGAGGCGATGGAGGCCGCCCGCCGTGCGGCGCGTCCGGGCGACGCCGTACTGCTGTCGCCTGCCTGCGCCTCGTTCGATCTGTTCCGCAACTACGAACAGCGCGGCGAGCTGTTCAAAAAATGGGTCGGCGAACACTGCTGACCCTTCCGATGACGAGTCCGTGCGGTGCGGGAAGACTCGCCGCACGGCGCTAACGACGACTGAACAATGAAAGAGACCCGATCTTCCGAAACTGCATCCTCCGCGCCGCAGAGCGGCCTGCGGGCGCTGGTCGGCTCGGTGTTTACCGGCGACCGCGTCCTGTGGATCATCATTGCGGCGCTGGCCGTCATTTCGGTGCTGGTGGTCTACTCGTCGACGGCCAAAATGGCCTACGACGCCCATACGGCGCGTTCGACGGCGCATTTCCTGCGTCAGCAGGTGGGGATTCTGATCCTCTGCGTCCCGATCATCGTCATCGTCCACAAGATCAACTGCCGCGTCTACAACCGGCTGGCGCAGCCGGTCTATGTGCTGAGTCTGCTGCTCACGCTGGCCGTCTACTTCATCGGCGCCACGACCAACGGCGCCGCGCGGTGGATTCCCGTCGCGGGATTCCAGTTCCAGCCCTCCGAGGCATTGAAGGTCGCCACGATCCTGCTGCTGGCACGCCGCCTTTCGTCGTGCCAGAGCAAGATCGACCGCATCCGGATCGTTCCGTCGCTCAACCCCTTCCGGTGGGGGCGGCCCGCGCAGCGCAAGATCTGGCGCGAGGGGACGAGGCCCATCCTGCTGCCCGTCGTGCTGTCGTGTGCGGTGATCTTTCCGGCGCATACGTCGTCAGCGATGCTGGTCTTTCTGACCTCGCTGGTGATGATGCTCATCGGGCGCGTGCGGGTGAGCGAGCTGGTGCGGCTCGTGGGGCTGGCCTGCGCTGCCCTGCTGCTGGCGGGGTTGCTCAATCTGGGCCGCAGCGAGACGGCGGGCGGGCGCGTGAGTACGTGGATCGACTTGTGGACGTCGTCGCAGACCGAGAAACCGATCGACCGGCTCACCGACACCGAACGTTCGATGATCGCCATCCACAACGGCGGACTGCTGGGCGAGGGGGCGGGCCAAAGCGCCATGCGCGTGGAGATGATCCATCCCGAAAGCGACTACGCCTACGCCTTTTTCGTCGAGGAGTACGGGATCATCCTGGCCGGTATCCTGCTGATGCTCTACCTGTGGATCTTCTTCCGCGCCCGCGAAATCTTCGTGCGCTGCGGCACTGCCTTTCCGGGGCTGCTGGTCTTGGGGCTTGCGCTCATGATTACCTGTCAGGCGCTGCTGCACGTCATGGTGACGGTCAACCTGATGCCCGAGACGGGACAGACGCTGCCGCTGATCTCGCGCGGCGGCTCGTCGGTGCTCTTCACGGTCATCGCATTGGGGATGATCCTGAGCGTCAGCCGCCAGAACGACGAACATTCGCACGATACGCCCCGCTCCGAGTCGATTTATGAAAAGTAGTCCGATCCCGACGTCCCGACTGGCGGATCGTCTCCCGCGCGACCGGCGGATCGATCTCTGCTACGTGATCGGGATCCTGCTGGTCGTAGCGGGCCATTCGGGAGTGGATTCCCGTTTCGCTTCGACGGCGCTGTTCCGCTGGATCTACGCCTTCCACATGCCGCTCTTCTTCGCCCTTTCGGGCTATCTGTTCCGTTACGGCGGAGGGAGCGGACAGGTCGGTGCGGGGACTTTCGCACGCCGCCGTGCGCTGCGGCTGCTGTTGCCGCTTGTCGTGTGGACGACGCTCGTATTCATCCCCAAGGGGCTGTTGAGCGCCTATGCCATGCGGCCGTCGGAGTTGAGTTTTTCAGCCTATCTGCACGCCTTTCTCTATCCGGCCGACAATCCGATCCGTCCCTTCTGGTTTCTGGAAGTGCTGTTCGAGGTGAGTCTTGCGGGATATGCCGTCGACCGGATCGTCCGCAGCCGGCCGGCTGCGCTCGCCGCGGTTGCGGGGACGTGCATCGCCGCCAACCGGCTGATCGCCCCGACGGGCGGCGAGCTGCTGATGCTGCCCGACGTACTGTGGTATACCGGCTTTTTCCTGCTGGGAGCCGTCGCCTGCGACGGCCGCACGTGGCTGTGGCCGCGGCTGGCCCGCCCCTCGTCGCTCGTTTTCTGGGGTGCGGCGTCGCTCGTGACGCTTCGGTTCCCGTCGCACGCCGCCGCACCGTTCTATGCGGCGGCGGGCATCCTTTTCGTCGCCTCGTGTGCGGCGCTGGCTGTCGACCGCAGGCTGCGCCTGCCGCTCGCGGACGATCTGCGCAGGTATACCTTTACGGTCTACCTGCTCCACGTGCTGCCTGTCGGCCTCCTGCGCGGCCTGCTCTATCCCCGTCTGGCGGTCGATCCCGCCCTCTTTTCGGCGCTGCTCTTCCTGTCGGGCGTCCTCATTCCCTGGGCCGTGGGACGCATGGCGCGGCGGTGGATACCCTCCTCCACGGCGGGAGGCCGTCTGTCGCTCCGCCTGCTGGGTTTATAGGATCCAGCGGCTCAGCAGATAGCCTCCGCCCAGCAGCCACAGGTAGAGCAGTCCGGCGAGGAGGAAGGGTTTCGCGCCGGCGCGTTTGAACTTTTCGATGCTGGTCTCCGCCCCCAGCGCCGTCATAGCCATCGTCAGCAGGAAGGTGTCGAACGAATTGATTCCCGCCACCGCCGCCTCGGGCAGCAGGTCGAGCGAATTGAATCCGATGACGGCCAGGAATCCGAACGCGAACCACGGGATCGTGACCTTCGCGCGGCCCGCACCGCCCTTCGTGCGGCGGGCGAGCAGCAGGCTCATGACCAGCAGTACCGGCGCCAGCATCATCACGCGGATCATCTTGACGATGACCGCGCCGTCGGCGATTTCGGCGCCCATGGCATTGCCCGCCCCGACGACGTGGGCCACTTCGTGCAGCGTCGCACCCGTGTAAAGGCCCATCTGTTCGGGCGTCAGGCCGAGAATGCCGGCGCGCCACAGCGCCGGATAGAGGAACATCGAGACCGTACCGAAGATCACTACGGTCGAGACCGCCACTGCCGTCTTGTGCGGCGCGGCCTTCACGACGGGTTCGGCGCCCAGCACGGCCGCCGCGCCGCAAATGGCGCTGCCCGTCGAGGTCAGCAGCGCCAGGTCGCGGTCTATTTTCAGCGCACGGCCCAGCAATACGCCCAGCAGGAGCGTCCCCGCGACCACCGCTGCGTCGATGCCGATGGCCGGCGCGCCGATGGCCGCCACGCTCTGGAAAGTCAGGCGGAATCCGTAGAGCACGATGCCCGCGCGCAGCAGTTGTTTCGAACAGAACAGGATGCCCGGCACCCACGTTTCGGGCAGATGGTTGCGCAGGCTGTTGGCATAGAGCATTCCGAGCAGAATGCCCAGAATGAGCGGGCTGAACGAGAGACTGCGTGCCGGCTGCGTGTCGGCCAGGTAGAACGCTGCGCACGAGAAGAGTGCGATGAGCAGGATGCCGTGGAGGATGTTTCCGTGTTTTTCAGAGAACATAGTCTTTCGTGTATGAGTTCGACGTTGCGATTCGGTCCGCCTGCGGGATCGGTCGAAGAGGAGATGCGGCGGACTCCTGTTCCGGCGTTCTGCCTGCGTCGGATTTCCAGTCGCCGATCCTGCGCAGTCGTCTTCCGGCGCGGCGGGTTCCGTCCGGAGAGGATCTCTTCGCCGCTCTCTTTTGCGGAAAAGCGGCCCAAAGATACGACATCCGTCGCAGAAACGGGGCGATTTTTCGAACAAATGTAAAGAAAGTGTACATTAATTGAAAAAAAGTATTACTTTTGTGGTGCGATCACTGTTAATTCACTAACAATAATATTGTAGCTATGGCTTTTCTGACAAACGAAAAATTGACGATCGTCGGCGCTGCCGGCATGATCGGCTCGAACATGGCGCAGACCGCCCTGATGATGGGTCTGACCTCCAATCTCTGCCTGTACGACGTCTTTTCTCCGGAGGGTGTGGCCGAGGAGATGCGCCAGTGCGGTTTCGACGGCGTGAACATCACGGCGACGACCGACGTGAAGGAGGCTTTCACCGACGCGAAGTATATCATCTCTTCGGGCGGTGCACCGCGCAAGGCCGGCATGACGCGCGAGGATCTGCTCAAAGGCAACTGCGAGATCGCAGAGCAGCTGGGTAAGGACATCAAGACCTATTGCCCCGATGTGAAGCACGTGGTGATTATCTTCAACCCGGCCGACCTGACGGGTCTGGTGACGCTGCTCTACTCCGGTCTGAAACCTTCGCAGGTGACGACGCTCGCGGCGCTCGACTCGACGCGTTTGCAGAGTGCGCTGGCCAAGAAGTTCGGCGTGATGCAGAACCAGATCACGGGTTGCGCCACCTATGGCGGCCACGGCGAGCAGATGGCCGTGTTCGGCAGCGCCGTGAAGGTTGCCGGCAAGCCGCTGAGCGAGATTATCGGTACGGCGGAGTTCCCCGTTGAGGAGTGGAAGCAGATGCAGCAGGACGTGACGAAGGGCGGTGCCAAGATCATCGAGCTGCGCGGCCGTTCGTCGTTCCAGAGCCCGTCTTACCTCTCGGTCGAGATGATCCGTTCGGCCATGGGCGGCGAGGCGTTCCGCTGGCCGGCCGGCACGTTCGTTAACAACGAGAAGTACAAGTGCATCATGATGGCCATGAAGACCACGCTCGACGCTACGGGTTGCCACTTCGAGGTTCCGACGGGTACGGCCGACGAGGTCGCCAGCCTCGACGCCAGCTACGAGCACCTCTGCAAGATGCGCGACGAGCTCGTCACGCTCAATATCGTGCCGCCCGTATCGGAGTGGTCGAAGATCAATCCCAATCTCTGATCGGAAATTCTGTTCGTTTGTTTTCAACAGTCGTTTTCTCGCCCCGGCATAGCCTGAACAAGTTCGGCTCTGCGCTCGGCTTAACGAAAACGTTGATTTCGGCCCCGCCTTTCGGCGGGGCTTTTTTTGCAGACCGGGTTCTCTCTCGATGTCGGTTGTACCGCGGCGTGGCATTTTCCGCGCGGCAAGGGCCGTATTGTCATTGAGGAGGAATCCGCGGCCGGATTTTACGGACGAAGCACGACGCTGCAAAAGGCCTACTGCCTGCGGATGGGGCGGAATCGCGGTTCGGAAGCCCTCTTGTCCTGTCGGATCGCTGTTACGATGTGTAACCGAATATGCGGTTTTCGGTTAATTTGCAAAGATTATTTTATGAAGTCCGAATCAATATATAAACAAATGAAATAATATCTGAAATAAATATCGAAATATTTGAAATATAGGGGCGTTTTATTTATATTTGTGTTGACGTCAAATCCGGAATAAGTCGATGGAACGAAATGGAATGATCAGATTATGCATCAAGAAGAGTATCTTCGTATTCTTCTTTCTGTTCTTGTTTTACGCTTATCAGAGTTGTGGAGTTTTCCTGTTTCCGGTCGGCCGGTGTTTGGGTAATGCCTTGTTCGTGACGAGCGCATTGATGTTGGCCGATGGGTTGGTTTATTGGGCGAGGTTCCGGCCGTAGGCTTCGTTCCGGATTGCGATGGTTTGTAGCCTGACTAAGTACGCAATTTTATGAGTCGAACTTCCCGTTTTCTCGTGAGGACGCTGATGTGGTTCGTCGGACTCTTCGTGATCGACACCGCCTGCACGCTCTGGCTTTGGCGCGAACCCTATTCGCCGGTGCGGACGCTGGGGTACAGCCTCGTCGTCGCATGGGTATTCGCTCTGCTGGATCATCTCTTCGACCCTTTCGCACAGGGCCGGAAAAACTAAATTTAAGGACAGCTATGGAGAGACCGTACAAAGTCTACGAATTTGCTTTCAATGCGCTGCTTTTTTTCTGGCTGATGACCCTTCTGCCGTCGGAATCTCAGCAGCCCGACGGACGGCTGTCGCTCGTGTGGACGATGGTCTATGCGCTGGCGGCCGCCTTCGCCTTCGGCTTCTTCAACGACGTCGTCGTGGGGCGGTGGTACCCCGAACTGAACGCGGGTGCGCAGATGCCGCGTCCGCGCGAATCGGTGCGCAGGCCGCTGGCGCTGTTTCTGTATGTTTTCGTCGGCCTCTACTTCTTCTCGGCCCTCGCTTTTCTGAGCCGCGGGGCGGCGGACGAGCCTTTCGCGGCGGGACGGATGAGTGTGGCGGCTCTCGTGGCGGCCGTTCTGCTGACGGCGATCTTCTACGGCATGAAGCGTCTGCTTTGCCGCCGGAGCGGAGGCCGCGAGGCATGATTTCCTGTTAAACGATCGGGGTGCGGATTTCAAATCCGCACCCCGATTCGCAGCGATGCGCTTTCGCGCTATTTCTCCACCCGCTTGATGTCCTTGATGCGCAGCTGCGTCGAGACCGTGCCGCGGTAGTGATTCTCCACGATCTGATAGCATACGTCCACCGGCCGCCCCGAACGGATCCATTCGAAATGCTCCGGCTGCTGGAAGGCGATGCACTGCAACGTCGTGTTGGGTTTCTGCCGCTGCGTGAGGTCCATGCGCAGGTGTTCGCACTCGGCCCCCACCAGTTTGGCGTCGCCGCGGTTGCTGACGCTGCGCGTGGCGAAGATCGGCGCTGCATTGCCCGGCCCGAAAGGTTCGAACCGTTTCAGCTCGCGGCGGAATGCGGGCGTGATCTCCGAGAAGAGCAGTTCGGCGTCGACGTCCACCTGCGGAACGAGCATCTGCGGATCGATGTTCTCTTCGACGTAGGCGTTGAACCTCCGCGTGAACTCCCCGACGTTCTCCGGCCGCATCGTGAGCCCTGCGGCGTACATGTGCCCGCCGAAGTTTTCCAGCAGGTCGGCGCACGACTCCACGGCCTGATAGAGGTCGAAGCCCGGCACCGAACGGGCCGAACCCGTCGCGAAGCCGTTGCTCTGCGTCAGGACGACCGTCGGCCGGAAGTAGGTCTCGATCAGGCGCGACGCGACGATACCGACGATGCCCTTCATCCACCTGGGATTGTAGATGACCGTGCTCTTGCGGTTTTTCAGTTCGGGGTCGCTCTCGATGATCTCGTGCGCCTCCTGCGTCACGTGGCGGTCGATCGACTTGCGGTCCTGGTTGAAGGCGTCGATGATCGACCCATAGTCTTCGGCGTCGCTCTCGTTGTTCTCGACGAGCAGGTTCACGGCGGCGTATCCGCCCGACGGCGCGGCGTTTTCGTCGTTTTCGTCCATCCGCATACGGCCGGCGGCGTTGATGCGCGGCCCGATCTTGAAGACGATGTCGTCGATGGTGATCGAGTGCTTGTTCAGTCCGCAGATCTTGATGATCGACAGCAGACCCTTCGACGGCGCGCGGTTGAGCAGTTCGAGCCCGTAATGGGCCAGGATGCGGTTTTCGCCCACCAGCGGCACGATGTCCGAGGCGATGCTCACCACCAGCAGGTCCAGCAGCGGCGCGATCGACGAAAAAGGCATCCCGTTTTTCATCGCATAGGCCTGCACCAGCTTGAATCCCACGCCGCAGCCCGACAACTCGTCGAACGGGTAGGTGCAATCGGTGCGTTTCGGATCGAGAACGGCTACCGCACGGGGAATCTCCTCGGCGGGGAGGTGATGGTCGCAGATGATGAAATCCACGCCCTGAGTCTTCGCATAGGCTACCTTCTCCGTGGCTTTGATGCCGCAGTCGAGGGCGATGATGAGCGTCACCCCCTTGCGGGCGGCGTAATCGATTCCCTTGACGGAGATACCGTACCCTTCGGTGTAGCGGTCCGGTATGTAAAAGAGCAGGTTGCGGTGGCCGATGTGCCGCAGGAACTTGTAGACCAGCGCCACGGCCGTCGTTCCGTCCACGTCGTAGTCGCCGTAGACCATGATCTTCTCCTGGTTGCGGACGGCTGCCTCGACACGCTCCACGGCGCGGTCCATGTCCTTCATCAGGAAGGGGTCGTGGAGGTCCGAGAGCTGCGGATTGAAAAACGAATGTGCCTTCTCTTCGGTGTCTATGCCTCTTTGTACGAGCAGGTTAGCCAACACGGGCGGAATCCGCAGCGCAGAGGCGAGCGCCTCCACGGTCGCGGGGTCGCCTTGCGGTTTGACAACCCATCTTTTTTCTATAGGCATACTGTTTACTTATTATATATTTTAACATCTAATTTCTCGCTTAAAACGGTTACAATCGATTTCTTCACTTCGTCCATCGGCACCGTGCGCCCCGTCTCGCGTTCGATCGAGGTCACGCCCCTGTCGACGAATCCGCAGGGATTGATCAGGCCGAACCACTCCAAGTCGGTCGAGACGTTGAGGGCGAAGCCGTGCATAGTAACAAAACGCGATGCGCGGACGCCTATTGCGCATATCTTGCGCGGCGCGGCGCCCTCTTCGACGATCCAGACGCCCGAAGCGCCTGCGATGCGGGCGCCCCGGATGCCGTAGCGGCCCACGACCTCGATGACGCTCTCTTCCAGCCGGAAGATGTACTCCCTCAGGCCGATTCCCAGTCTGGCGAGGTCGAGAATCGGGTAGCAGACCGCCTGTCCGGGGCCGTGGAAGGTGATGTCGCCCCCGCGGTCGATGTGGTAGTACTCGGCTCCTTTGGCCCGCAGGAACTCCTCTCCCACGAGCAGGTTCTGCGCCTTGCCGCTCTTGCCGAGCGTGTAGACCGGCGGATGTTCGACCGTCAGGAGCCAGCCCGCCTCGGACGAGGCATCGCCCCTGCGCGCCGTGAGGACGTCGAACAGCCGCTGCTGGTACTCCCAGCAGTCGCGGTAGGGCATACGCCCCAGGTCGATCGTCCGAACAGTCAACATACGAGTCAAGTTAAAAATTAAAAACGGCGAATCAGAAACGGACCGGAACCTCCTCCCCGTTCGGGAATTCGGGCGGCGGCTAATGCCTCGTCTCTGATTTCTCATTTTTAATTGCTGCGAGCGCTTCCTGGGCCCGATACGACGAACGCACCATCGGTGCGCTCGCGCAGTAATCGAATCCCATGGCGAGCGCCTGCTGCCGGTACGCTTCGAATTTCTCAGGAGTGATGTATTCCGCAACGGGATAGTGCTCCAATGTAGGTCGAAGATACTGGCCGAGGGTGACGATCCGCACTCCTGCCCGGCGCAGGTCGTGCAGCGTTTGCAACACCTCGTCATCGCTTTCGCCGAGGCCGAGCATCAGGCCGCTTTTGGTCGCGGCGCCGCGTTGTGCGAGCAGCTCCAGCGTGCGGAGCGAGGTCGCGTAACGGGCGCGCGAACGCACCTGCGGGGTGAGTCGCTCGACGGTTTCGATGTTGTGCCCGATAATATCGGGCTTCGCCGCCGCCACCGTGTCCAACAGCTCGGGGCGGGCGTCGAAATCTGGAATAAGGAGCTCGATCGTTGCGTCGTGATTCTCTCGACGGATGGCTTCGACGGCGGCAGCCCAGTGGCGGGCGCCTCCGTCGGGCAGATCATCACGTGTAACGGATGTTACGACAACGTGCCGAAGACCCATCAGCTTCACGCTGCGGGCCAGTTGCCCGGGCTCTGCATCGTCGGGCGGAAGCGGACGTCCCGTGCGCGTGGCGCAGAAACGGCAGCTCCGTGTGCAGACATCGCCCAGAATCATGAAGGTAGCTGTCCGGCGACTCCAGCATTCGGCTTTGTTGGGGCACATCCCGCTGCTGCAAATCGTGTGCAGGGCATGTTCCCGAACGATCCGGTCCACCTCGGCGAATTGCGTCGTGCGGTGGAGGCGAATTTTCAGCCAGCCGGGTTTTTTCGCTACGTCTACCTTGTTGTCATACAACTTCGGCATTTAAGTTCATTATTTTCCAATTGATGCAAATATACGAAAAAAAACAATACGGTCAACTTCGCACCATAAAAAACCCTTCGTTACGTTCTTTTTGGAAACGCGCAGCAGGAGATGCCGCAGCTGGTTCGTACCTTTGGCTGACGCCTGGTGGGTACTTCGCCTCGGCAAAAAGCAAATAAATTTGCATTGCGCTCGGCTTAATCGTATCTTTG
>ERZ857972.813-NODE-813-length-23641-cov-116.909014_pt1 | contig 23641 bp, 15 predicted proteins | sample MGYA00519757_ERZ857972 | MGnify/ENA primary metagenome ERZ857972 (study PRJEB31778, sample SAMEA3449383) | human gut metagenome | biome: human gut; feature: human-associated habitat; material: faeces | place: United Kingdom | collected 2010/2012 ...
AGCTGATGAGCATCTCCCTGAACTCCACCTCCAAGTGGCGTGCCCGCAACATGCCGTCCTTCCTGGAATATATCGAGAAGAACGGCAAACTGCCCACCTGCCTGACCATGAGCTTTGCCGCTTACATCGCATTCTATTCCAACAACATCCAGGAACTGAACGATAAGGGCCTGGTCTGCAAGCGCGCCAAGGGCAACGAGTACACCATTTCCGATGACCGCTATGTGCTGGAATTCTACAATGCCCACAAGGATGACGACATTCCGACCCTGGTTCATGCTGTTATGACCAACGAGCAGATGTGGGGCCAGGATCTGACCAAGGTTGCCGGTTTTGAGGAAGCCACCGTCAAGAACCTGACCCTGATCCGTGAGCAGGGCGCAATGGCCGCTTATAAGAGCTGCCTGTAATTTGAGTTAGGAGGTAGGAGTGAGGAGTTAGGAGTTAGGGAGCAGCGCAGAGCCTTTGGTTATCTGCAAAAAGCCCTGAAAGCAGGGCTAACAATTCCTAACTTCTACTTCCTAACTCCTACCTGTTTTTATCGTAGTAAGGAGATTCTGTATGCCTCTTGCAATCAAGATCAACCCCAAGGATAATGTTGTGGTTGCCCTGCATCCCATTGCCAAAGGCACCGCTGTGCCGGTGGACGGTGCATCTGTGACCGCTGTTGAAGATATCCCCCAGGGCCACAAGATGGCCATTGCCCCCATCCATGCGGGCGAAAACGTCATCAAGTACGGGTTCCCCATCGGCCATGCCACCGCTGATGCCGTGCCCGGCACCTGGATGCACACCCACAATGTAAAAACCAACCTGTCCGGCGAGATCGAGTACAGCTACCACCCCAATGTGCACCCGCTGGCCCCCGTTGCTCCCGAAACCTTTATGGGCTACCGCCGCAAGGATGGCCGTGCAGCCACCCGCAACGAGATTTGGATCATCCCCACCGTTGGCTGCGTGAACGACTGCGCCAAAGCCCTTGTGCGGGACAATCAGGATCTTGTGACCGACAGCATTGACGGGCTGTACACCTTCACCCATCCGTTCGGCTGCTCCCAGACCGGCCATGACCACGCCCAGACCCGCAAACTGCTGGCTGCGCTGGCCCGCCATCCCAACGCCGGTGCCGTGCTGGTGCTCTCCCTTGGCTGCGAGAACCTGACCCATGAGCAGTTCCTGACCGAATTGGGCGAATACGACCATGACCGCATCAAGTTCCTGACCTGCCAGGATGTGGACGATGAGCTGGTTGCGGGTCGTGAGATCCTGAAGGAACTGGCCGCTTATGCTGCCCAGTTCCAGCGCGAGCCGATTCCCTCCAGCGAGCTGGTGGTCGGCATGAAGTGCGGCGGTTCGGACGGTTTGTCCGGCATTACCGCCAACCCCACCATCGGCCGCTTCAGCGATATGCTGTGCGCCCGCGGCGGTTCCACCGTGCTGACCGAAGTGCCGGAAATGTTCGGTGCCGAGGGCTTTTTGATGGATCGCTGCCAGAACGAAAAAGTGTTTGAGAAGGCCGTGCATATGATCAACGGCTTCAAGGAATACTTCATCAGCCACAACGAAGTTGTGTACGACAACCCCAGCCCCGGCAACAAGCAGGGCGGCATCACCACGCTGGAGGATAAATCCTGCGGCTGTGTGCAGAAGGGCGGCAGCGCCCCCATCATGGACGTTATCGGCTATGGCGATGCTGTGACCACCAAGGGCCTGAACATGCTGTACGGCCCCGGCAACGATCTTGTTTCCGCCACCGCCCTGACCGCCGCCGGCGCCCACATGATCTTGTTCAGCACGGGCCGCGGCACTCCGTTCGGTGCCCCCGCTCCCACCCTGAAAATTGCTACCAACAGCCAGCTGGCTGCCAAAAAATCCACCTGGATCGATTTTAACGCCGGTGTTGTTGCTGACGGCGAAAAGACGCTGGATGAAGCCGGTGCTGACCTGTACCAGCTGGTGCTGGACGTTGCTTCCGGCAAGCAGACCTGCGCCGAGAAGAAGGGCTTCCGCGAAATTTCCATCTTCAAGGATGGCGTTGTGCTGTAATTTTTGCACTGATGCTCTGGCTCCCGCCGCATTTTTTACCCAAAAGGGTAGAGCCGGGAACATTTTGAGAGTATAATAGGATTAAGAAATGCCCGCCGGGAGCTGTGTCTGCCTGCGGTGCACAAAGTGGAACGGCTCCGGGCGTTCCGGGTGCTCTGGGATCAAGGCGCTGTGCGCTGCTCCAAGAATCCCGGTGCGGTCGGGCCGTTTTTGTAACTGAAGAAAGGGGACTGTAACAATGTCCAAGCTGACTGCCGGTACTTACGAAAAGTACAATGCCAAATATTCCACCCTTACCCTGACCGATGGGGAGTACGCCCTGACCGTTACACCGGAAAAGGGCGGCATGGCAACCTCCTTCACCAAAAGCGGTGAGGAATACCTCTGGCTGCGCGATAAGAACTATGAATCCTCGGACCGCCCCCGCTGCGGCGTGCCCATCCTGTTCCCCAGCTGCGGCAAGCCGGACGGCGGTGTGCACCACTTTAACGGCTCCGATTATCCCATTGAGGTCCACGGCTTTGCCGATTTGCTGCCCTGGCAGGTCAAGACCGCTGCGGATGATGAGATCGTGCTGACCCTGACCCCCAACGGCCTGACCAAGTTTGTTTACCCCTTTGATTTTCTGCTGGAAATGCGCTATACCCTGTCCGGTGCCAAGGCCGGGTTGGAACTGACCGTGCACAACACCAGCGACAAAGCCCTGCCGTTCAGCATCGGCTTCCACCCGTATTTCGCAGCTTCCAAGCTGGAGAACGTCCACTTTGACATCAACGCCGCCACCTGCTCCGAGAACGCCAAGGGCGAGCAGCCCGCCGCACCGGAAACCATCACCTTGACCCGCAAGGAAGGCTCCGCAGATTCCATCCGCCTGATGACCGGCGTAAAGAGCCCGATGCGCCTGACCGATTCCGGCAGCGGCCACACGGTGGAAGTTGCCTTTGATGAAAGCGTGTTCACCAACGGCGTGCTGTGGCAGCAGGATGCCGAGACGTTCGTCTGCATGGAGCCCTGGAACGGCTGGGCCAACAGCGTGAACGAAGCCGGCCGCCACATTGAGCTGGCCCCCGGCGCAAGCAAGACCTTTGCCTGGAGCATTACCATCGGCTGAGCTTAACCGCCTGCCCTGCATCTGCTGAACATTTTCAACCAACTGCCCTCTGCTGTGTGGAAAACTGCAGGGGGCAGTTTGCTTTGCCCGGCTGCCAAAATTTCCTGTCCAAAATTACACAATCTGCCTGCTTTACCGGATTGTATTTTGTTTGACAAAATGTTACCATATTCTTATAAATATAAAAGTTTTAACGCCAACATTCCGCTGCCCACCGGGCAGCTGCGATCATAGAGGAAACCGCCGATGGAACAAAACAAACAGCCGTCGGGGCAGCCCCGCAAGCCGGAACAACAGCCCCGCCAGACCTACCGCAAACAGTCCCAGCCCAAGTCCCCGCAGGGCCGCCGCCCACAGCCCAAAAAGAAGCAGCAGCCCAACCTGCGTCTTGCACTGGCCGCGTGCGTGCTGGTTGCCGTTGTGGCGCTGGTAGTGATCGGGCTGGTCGCCTGCAACAGCGGGCAGAAAGCCCCCCTGACCATTGACCCCGGCACCAGTGCCGGAGCGTGGGCCAAGAACGATGCCGGGTACTACTTTAACAGTGACGGAGAGCCGATTCTGGCCGCCACCAAAAAAGGCATTGACGTGAGCAAGTATCAGGGTGAAGTGGACTGGGAGAAAGCCCAGGCTGCCGGGATCGATTTTGCCATGATCCGCTGCGGCTTTGGCAGCGAGTGGAACGGCACCGGCGATTACGCCCAGGACGATGAACAGTGGCGCCGCAACGCGGACGAATGCACCCGCCTTGGCATCCCCTTTGGCGCCTATCTGTACTCTTACGCCACCACCGAGGAACAGGCCAAATCGGAAGCCGAACATGTTGCCCGCCTGCTGGGCCTTGTGGCACCCCCGCACGAGGGGCTGGACGATTACACCGCCACCCCCTACCAGCTCAGTTACCCGGTCTATTATGACCTGGAGGATAAATCCATCACCGGCCTGTACCCGGACGAGATGGCCCACCTGACCGAAGTATTTTTCGACCGCCTGAAAGAACTGGGCTACAAGGGCGAGGAAGGCATTTACGCCTCCATCAACTGGACCCGCGGCCGCCTGACGGACCCCGCGTTTGACCGCTGGCGCGATAATTTCTGGATCGCGCGGTTCAATTCCGCGTTGGGCTACACCGGGCCGTATTCCATCTGGCAGGCCACCTATACGGAGCCGGGCGAAAAGTACGGCGTGCAGAGCGACACGGTGGATGTTGACTTTGTGATGGAAGAGCTGACCTTTACCGGCATCAAAGCAACCAGCAAGGACATCCTGCCCTCGCTGACCAACGACACCTACAAAAACGAGCTGTGGCTGCCCAAGGCGAAAGCCACCGCCACCCTGCTGACCGATGAGCCCAGCGAAAGCGAGGGCGGGCAGAAAATCTTCTGGTCCAGCGATAATGAAGACGTTGCCACCGTGAATAAGCACGGCGAGGTAAAAGCCAAGGCGGACGGCACCTGCACCATCACCGCCACCCTGGCGGATGGCCGCATGAGCGCCGATGTGACGGTGCGGGTGGGGGCATTCACCATTCCCGTTTACGTTACCGGTAATCTGCAGGGCTTGACCGAGGGCGAAGAGGTCAGCCTTGCGGACATTGCTGCCCTGAAAGCGGGCAGCGAGGACTCCATTCTGGTGGATGCAGGCGGCAGTTTGCAGGGCACCGCCCGCGCCAGCCTGACCGGCGGCATGGATATGACCAGCGCCTTTGCCGCAGCCGGGTATGATTTACAGGCCTTTGATGCTTCCGATATGGCGTATGGCGCTGACCGCCTTCTCAGCGATGTAATGACCGCCACTGGGCCTTCGATTGCTTCCAACCTGTACACGACAGAAAACGAAGCATTGCTGGCCCGTTCCACCAGCTGGAGCCGCAACCGCATTTCCAACGGCATGAACACCATTGTGGAGGAAGCAGGCAAAAAGATCGGCTTCTTCTCGCTGGCCTCGATCGGCAATTCCGCTCAGACGAAAGAACTGACCGCTGCGGACCTGGCGCTGGCGGCTTCCGAACAGGTTGCTGCTTTGCAGGCCCAGGGGGCTGACGCCATCCTTTGCATTGCCGGGCCGGATACCGACATCAGCGGCATTTATGCCGACCTGGCAGACCTTGGCGTGACCGCCGTCTTGGATGCCGGCGCCACAGCCAACAGCACCGCAAAGGCAAACGGCATTGCCGTTGTTGCCGCCGGGTCCGGCTGGGACAGCGTGGGCTGCCTGAACCTGACCTTTGCGGCGGACGGCAGCATGACAGTCGAACCCGCCAACATGAGCGCCGCCGACCTGAAATCCGCCCGCGGCAGCTACACCACCGCCCAGCAGACTGCCTATGATTCCGCCTTTACCAGCCTGCAGAGCCTGGCAGACGGCGACGAGGATGTGCGCAGCCAAACGCTGTTCACCTTTGAAGCCAACGAAAGTGCGGATAAAACCATCAGCTTTGCCAACTATGCCGCCGCACTTTACCTGGCCTATGCCGACGGTGACCGCGCCAACTGCCCGCAGGATGCCGCCGACCTGACCGTAACCGCGCTGGCAGGCGGCATTACCGAGCTTGACTTTGGCGATGTTACCCGCGGGGCGCTGTGTGATGCCGTTCCCGCCGGGCAGCGGCTGGTGCTGGCGCGGACGACCTCCGCCGCCATCGGTGCCCTGATCGACACCGGTACCGTGACCCGCACCTATGAGGAAAGCCTGACTGCCTTTGAGCCGATGGACGGCGACGCCCTTGTGGTGACCGATACCGCCACGCTGGAAGCTCTGGAGCAGGCAGGCGGCAGTTATACGATTCTGCGTGATTATGGGGATGTCTTTTGGGATATCCGCATGAATATCAATGATGTAACCAATAACTTTGCAAACCCGTTTACGTTGCCCGAAGCACCGCAGCGCGGTGCCGGGAGAAAGTGAGGCTGTTATGAAGCTGACCTTTTTGGGCGCTGCCCGTGAAGTGACCGGCAGCTGCACCCTGATTGAAGCAGGTGGCCACCGCTTTTTGGTGGACTGCGGCATGGAGCAGGGCAAAGACGTTTACCCCAATGCTGACCTGCCCTGCGCCCCCGGTGAGATTGAAGCCATCCTTTTGACCCACGCCCACATTGACCATTCGGGACGCATCCCCTATCTGTACAAGAACGGATTCCGCGGCCCCATTTACAGCACAGATGCCACCATGGACCTGTGCGAAATCATGCTGGAAGATTCCGCCCACATTCAGGAGCAGGAAGCCGAGTGGAAAAACCGCAAAGCCCAGCGCAGCGGCAATGAGCTGGTAGAGCCGGACTACACAGTAGAAGACGCCATGGCCGTGATGAAGCAGTTTGTACCGCAAAGCTACGGCAAGCCGCTGGAAGTGTTCCCCGGCATTACGGCCGCCTTTACCGATGTAGGCCACCTGCTGGGCAGCGCTTCCATCACCTTGCAGGTAACGGAGAACGACGAAAGCCAGACCATTGTGTTCTCCGGCGATATCGGCAACCTGGACCAGCCGCTGATCCGTAACCCGCAGTACCTGACCAAAGCGGATTTTGTGGTGATGGAATCCACCTATGGTGACCGCACCCACGGCCCCAAGCCGGACTATGTGGCCGAGCTGACCCAGATTTTGCAGGAAACGTTCGACCGCGGCGGCAATGTGGTCATTCCCAGTTTCGCCGTGGGTCGCACGCAGGAAATGCTCTATTTTATCCGCCAGATCAAAGAGGAGCACCGCATCCACGGGCACGATAACTTCCCCGTGTTTGTGGACAGCCCGCTGGCCAGCAAATCCACCACCATTTTCCGGGAAAACTTCAGTGAATGTTATGACGCCGAAGCCCTAGCCCTGGTGACGAAGGGCGAAAACCCGCTGGCGTTCCCCGGTTTGCAGATCAGTGAAACCAAAGAGGATTCTGTTGCCATCAACCTGGACTCCACCCCCAAGGTCATCATCTCCGCTTCCGGCATGTGTGATGCCGGGCGCATCCGCCACCACCTCAAGCACAACCTGTGGCGCGGGGAATGCACCATCCTGTTTGTGGGGTTCCAGTCCCCCGGCACGCTGGGGCGCGCACTGATCGAGGGTGCCGATGAAGTGCGGCTGTTTGGCGAAACGGTGCAGGTCAATGCGCAGATCCGCCAGATGAGCGGCTTGTCCGGCCATGCGGACCGGGACGGCCTGTTGACCTGGATCCGCCACTTTGATCCCAAACCCAAACATGTGTTTGTGAACCACGGCGAGGACTTGGTTGCCGATCACTTTGCCCGCACCCTGACGGCGGAGGGCATCCCGGCAGAAGCGCCGTACAACGGTGCCGTGTATGAGCTGACCGGCGGGGCCGTTGCCCTACTGCGGCAGGGCACCATGGTGCCGATGGCCAAGGCCAGCCAGCCTGCCGACAAGCCGCGCACCAGCCCGGCGTTTGAGCGCCTGCTGAACATGGGCAAGCGGCTGCTGGTTGTGATCGAGCACAACCGCGGCGGTGCCAACAAGGATCTTGCCCGCTTTGCCAGCCAGATCGCCAGCTTGTGCGATAAGTGGGACAGGTAGGCAGGTAGGAGTTAGGAGTTGGGGCGTGTGGCTCATAGAACTCGCTGGTTTCCTTTCTTTGTTCCTGTTTTTTCAACTTTTTAGGGCAATACCGCATAATTCTAAGTGCCGATACGGCGAGCGAGGTGCGGCAGCTGCTAGGCCAAAAGCGCAGATAATACTGGATGTCTTATCGAGCATTTTGGCAACGCAGATGCCGTGCCGCAGCCGTCGGAGCGGTGCTTAAGCCGCAAGGCGGGAATTGTGCGGTGTTGCCTTAGACGATATTGATTCTATACGTTAGGAACTTATTATTTTGAAGCAAAAATTTCGATCCTTGCCTGCGGCGGTGCAGGTGGCTGTAACGGCGGTGGTGGTTGTGGTGCTGGCGGTTGTTTTGACCGTTTGGCGGCACAACGGCAGCACCTATCTGACCGGCTTTTGGGACAATGGCTCCCAGACTCTCGTGTTCGGCCGCATGCTGCAGATGCAGCAGAACCAGACCAGCCCCGGCGGCTTTATGGGGGTATATACCCAGGACTGGAGCGATGAACAAAACCGCTACTGGTACCGGGACAACACCCCCGTTTCCCCGCAGGATTTTCAGGCTTACACCCACCAGACCGGGCTGCAGGGCTGGGCGTTCGGCGTGCTGAACAAAGTGCTCTCTGTTTTTGAGGACCGCGGCGAAGCGCGGGAAATCATACTGTACAGCATCAACAGTATGTTGTTCTATGCGGCTACTCTGCTGGTCTGCCTGGCCGTATGGCGGGCGTGGGGGCCGCTTTCTGCGCTGGCGTGGCTGTGCGCCGTGGTGTTTGCCCCCTGGCCGCAGCGCGGCATGAAAGATCTGTACTGGTGCCTGTGGACCTGGTTGCTGCCCGCTTTGGCGGGGCTGCTGCTCTGTGCCGTTACCCGGCGGCGCGGCAAAACGCCCTGGTGGTGTTACCTGCTGGTGTTCGCCGCCTGCATGGTGCGCTGCATGTGCGGGTTTGAGTTTATTTCCACCTTTTTGATCCTGTGCGAAGCCCCGCTTGTCTACTGTTGGGCCGGCGGGGACCGCCGCGCCTGGCTGCGCCGCATGATATGCACCGGCTTTGCTGCTGTGGGCGGCGTGGCAGCGGCGCTGGGGGCCTGGTTTATTCAGGGGGTCATCTATTTTGGCAGTGCCGCAGGCAGCTGGCAGAACCTGACCGGGGCTGTTACCAGCCGTGTCAGCCTGACGGATGATATGGTGAGCGATGTCAGCGTTGCACAGGTTCTGACCCGCTATTTTGTGGAGGTGGATGAACCCCTGCTGCAATTCGGCCCCTTGACCATCACCTTAAAGCTGCTGATCGCCGTTACCCTGCTGTGCTTTGCCCTGTGCCTTGCGGTGCTGGCCCTGCGCAAAAAGCCGCTGGCCGTGTTGGCCGGGCCTGCGCTGGTGTGGGTGCTCAGCTTGGCGGCACCGGTATCCTGGATGGTGCTTTCCAAAGCACACGCCTATGTGCATGTCCATCTGGTGCCCATGCTGTGGCATTTTGCACTGGTGCCGGTCAGCTGTGCGCTGCTGGTGTGGCTGGTTAAAACCGCCATCACTGCGGTAAAAGAATAATTGGAATCCCGCCGCCGGGCTTGCGCACCGGCGGCGTTTGTATTACAATCAAAGGCAGCAATGCGTTTTTGATTGAGTAGCAAAGGGGGAATCTGCCATGTGGCATCCCATCAAACATTATAAAACCATCCATCACCACAAAATGCTGGTCATGCAGGGGTGTTTCCGCTGCGGGCTGTACTGGCAGGGGTTGACCCATGATTTGAGCAAACTGTCCCCCGTGGAATTCTGGGCCGGTGCCAAATATTGGCAGGGCACCTGCAGCCCCAACAACGCCCAGCGCAAGGCGGAAGGCTACTCTGCCGCATGGCTGCACCACAAGGGGCGCAACAAGCACCACCTGGAATACTGGATTGACTATGCCCCCAACGGCGACCACGCCATGGCCGGGATGCGCATGCCCAACCGCTATGTGGCGGAAATGGTGTGTGACCGCATTGCCGCCAGCAAGAATTACAAGGGTGCCAGCTACACAGACGCCGCCGCGTGGGAGTATTACGAACACAGCCGTGACCACTACATCCTGCACCCCGAAACCCGCAAACAGCTGGAAACCTGCCTGTTGATTTTGCGGGATGAAGGCGAGGACGAATGTTTCCGGTATATCCGCACGCAGTTGCTGGGAAAGAAAAAATAAAAACGGGGTACCACCACCAACCCCGTAGGGGCGCACATTGTGCGCCCGCTTGCCATTTTTACGAGACGTTCTGCCTGTGGCCCGATGCGAGCATCGGCCCCTGCGCGGGGAGTTATCCTCAGGGGAAGTCAAAATTTCTCATAAATTTGTTACACCATCCACCTCAAGGTTTCGGAACGGTCAAGACCGTTCCCTACAGAGCACTTTATAATTAGGGCAATACCGCATAATTCTAAGTGCCGATACGGCGAGCGAGGTGCGGCAGATGCCAAGCCAAAAGCGCAGATAATACTGGATGCTGCAAAGGTGAGCGCCGCCAGTGGCGGAAACAGCGAACCGAAGCAGGGGCAGCGGTCGCAGAGTGCGAGGGGCTTTTGCCCCCGAAGCACGATGCGGGTACCGCAACCCGACATTATCGAGCATTTTGGCAACGCAGATGCCGTGCCGCAGCTGCCGGAGCGGTGCTTAAGCCGCGAGGCGGGAATTGTGCGGTGTTGCCTTTACTCTTTATAAGATACATACAAATATAAAAGCAGCCACCCCCGCAGCATGGCATGACACTGCGGGGGTGGCTGTTATTTATGGAAGGTAGTAACTGTCAGGGATAAATCAGGCAGAAGCCTTTTCGCTGTTCTTTTCGCTCTTGGCATAGCTCTTGAAAGAGTTGACCACGATGGTGATGCCCAGAACGATCAGCAGGATAGCGATGATCAACTGCAGGCCGTTTGCGATGAACACAGCACCCCAAGTGGTTTCGCCAGCGGGGATGGTGGTGGAAGCTGCGGTCTGAATTGCCTTGACCATAGCAATCAGGCGCTGAACCAGAGCAGTGAAGGTGACGCACAGCATGATGATCAGCGGCGGGAACAGCATCTTGTTGTTGCGGCCGGTGACCTTCAGGAAGACGCACAGGGTAACCAGAACCAGAGCGCTGAGCAGCTGGTTGGCGGAACCGAACAGCGGCCAGATGTTGGCATAGCCGACCTGGGTCAGCAGGAAGCCAAATGCCAAGGTGATGATGGTGGAGAAGTAGGTGTTGCAGAACAGCTTACGCCAGCCTTCTGCATGCTCCATATCGTCCACGCTGAACAGTTCCTGGAAGCTCATACGGCCGATACGGGCAACAGCATCCAGGCTGGTCAGAGCCAGAGCGGAAACGCACATGGTCATAAAGACGGTAGCAACATAAACGGGCACGCCGAACATCTCAAAGAAACCGGCAACGCCGCGGCTGAAGATCTGGAACGGGGTACCAGCAGCGGGGGTACCGTCAGCAGCAGCGGCTGCACCGGCAACGCAGAGGGCCAGAACAGCCAGCAGGCTTTCCAGCACCATAGCACCGTAACCAACCTTCAGCATATCCTTTTCGCTTTCAACCGTCTTGGAAGAAGTACCGGAGGAAACCAGACTGTGGAAGCCGGAAACAGCACCGCAAGCCACGGTAACGAACAGAATGGGGAACATGGTGCCCAGCTTTTCGTTATTGAAACCGGTAAAGACGGGCAGGTTCATGGTGGGATGTGCAACCAGCAGGCCAACAACAGCACCGGCAATCATGCAGATGAACATGAAGGTGGTCATGTAGTCGCGGGGCTGCTTCAGCAGCCACATGGGCAGAACTGCAGCAAAGAAAATGTAAATAAAGGTGATGTAGCTCCAGGTAGCCTTGTCAAAAATCAAGGGGAATTTCATGCCGACAGCAAAGGACAGCACGATGAACACGATGCCCAGAACAGCCTCTTTCCAGCCGGAGAAGTTGAACTTCTTCTGGATCAGGCCAAACACAACAGCGAACAGCATGAACATGATGGAAACCATGCCGGCTGCGCCGTTGGTGGTAGCTGCATCAGCCAGGCTGGTAACGCCGTCAACCGTGGTGTAAGCGTTAAAAGTACCGGCAACCATATCAGCAAAAGCTGCAATAACGATGCCGCAGAACAGCCAGCAGAACAGCAGGAACAGCTTGCGGCCCAGCTTGCCGATGTACTTTTCGATCAGCATGCCCATGGACTTGCCGTCGTTCTTAACGGAAGCATACAAAGCGCCGAAGTCGGTAATAGCGCCAAAGAAAACGCCGCCGATGAGCACCCACAGCAGAACCGGCAGCCAGCCGAAGGCTGCAGCCTGGATTGCACCGGTAACAGGGCCTGCACCGGCAATGGAAGAAAACTGATGGCTGAAAACGGTCCAGCCGTTGGTGGGAACGTAATCCTTACCATCGTTATACTTAACAGCGGGGGTCTGTGCGTTCGGGTTAATGCCCCAGGTTTTTGCCACCCAGCGCCCATAAAACGCATAAGCACAGACAAGAACCACAGCAGCGATCAACACGATGACGAGTGTGTTCATGATAATCCTTCTCTCCGTTAATAATAAAAATTTTCCACTCCATCCAGCCAAATGCGGTAAACAAAAAAGCCTTCGTCTTTCTTTGTTGGCCCATTTGGACCAACGCAAAGACGAAGGCATACACTGCAATCATGCGCTGCACCATTGCAACTTTTACTTCCGCGTTACCACTTTGCTTTGCCGGCTCAATGCCGACCGCTCACCCGCAGCCCCACACCGCACTGTGCCGGACTGCGCACCCCATTAACGGAGGGTTCCCGGCTTGAACTACACGGCGGGCGGTTCTGCCCGCTTTCACCCAAGCTGCTCGCAGGTGAGGGCCAGACCGCGCCTTGCTGCCGTCTTGCACAACCAACGGCTTTCTGTAAGCGGTGATACGGATAGGTCATTTCCTGTTCATTGCATTTGGCTGATGAATTGCTATTACAATAACCTTTTGGCACACATTTGTCAATACTGTACAAAGCGCTTAACTCATTTTTGGTGATGCGGATAAATTTCACGCAGTTTCGACCGGCTATTCTTGGACAAATTGTAAACAAAATTTGAACAAATTCGCAAGGTTTGACGCGATCAGCAAGGCTTCTCCGCGGCGGGATGAGGGTATCCCGCCCTACAGATCATTTGTATGTTTGCACCGCAATATAAAATAAGCTGTAGGGAACGGTCTTGACCGTTCCGGGGCTTCGCTGTATATGCCATAATGAGATATACAACAAGGCCCCGACAAGTTCATTTTCTCAGTTTCAAAAACTGAAATTTATATATTCTCACAATTTCCTTTTGTGTTCCTGACACAAATATTTAAAATCAGGATATACGCTTATTCATCCACAGTTCAATTCTATGATAATTATTTCCGGTCGATTGTTAATTCGCACTGGAATAATACTGTTTCCAATGCCTCTGCTCACAATCATAGTTGTTCCATTCTCTGTATAGATGCCTGCGTCATATTTCGGGAAAAGTCCTTGATTAGGAGCAATAACTCCTCCCAAGAATGGCAATCGAAATTGTCCGCCGTGGGCGTGTCCCGACAATACTAAGTCAATATTTTTATTTTGATAGACATTAAAATGCTCGGGTCTATGCGACAAAAGTATAGTAAATTCATTGCTAATATTTACCTGCGAAAGTTTTGTTTCCAAAATACTTTCTGATAAAAAACTGTCTCGTTCTGAAAAATCAGGGTCATTTAAGCCTATTAGCTGAATACACTCATCACCATAGTTCAATTCAATGGCTTCATCTTGAAGAACGGTAACTCCTGCATTTTCTAATGATGTCTTTAATTCTTCATATTGTGAACCGACCCATGCTTCGTGATTGCCTGTAACAAAATAGCAAGGAGCGATTTTTACGGCTTGCTGAGCAAAAGATAATGCAACTTCAAGATTTGTATGGTTGGAATCTATCAAATCCCCAGTAATAGCGATTATATTTGGGCTTTCTGCCTTTAATATATCAATTAACTTTTCATTATTCTTCCCGTATTCTGCATTATGCAAATCCGAAATATGGGCAATAGAAAAATTGTCAAACGCTTCAGGTAAGTCTTTAGATGTTACTGTTAATTTATTTGTTTCTACCGACAGATTTCCCCAAATTAACCAACTGACCATAATTAAAATCAGAAGCACCACAAGTATAATTATTTTTCGCTTTCTTATATTTTTCACGATATTATACCTCGCCATTATAAATCCTATCCCCACAAATTCGCGTTTGTTGAATGAAGTGAAGCAATGAAAGCCCCAGTGGGACTTTCAAGCGACAGAACGGTCTTGCGATAGCAAGATGGAGGGGCTGTGCCCCGACAAGTTCGCGTTTGTTGAATGAAATTCAACAATGCATACCCCAGTGGGGTGTGCAAGCGACAGAACGGTCTTGCGCACAGCGCAAGATGGCGGAGTTTCACTCCGACAAGTTCGCGTTTTCCCCTGCCTGCTGGGTGATATACTCGTCCAGCTCGCTGCTCTGCCAGGTATAGCGCTGCAAAAGCTGCCAATCGCAATCAGGGCGGGCCAGCTGAGCATCCACACAGAAGCGCTCCAGAGGCAGGCAGCACAGCAGGCTGAAGCTGAACGCCGCTGCCACAAAGGCCATGCGCGCCGCCGGGATGCCGCAGAACAACCGCACCGCAGCCAGAACACTGGCCAGTAACAATGCTCCCAGCACCCACGCAGCCCAAATGCGCCGCACCGTTGGGCCGTACAGATTGATATACACCGCCAGCTTGGCCGCAGCCAGCATCGCAAACCCGGCACCGAACCCGCACAGCGCTACGGCCAACACGCGGGATAAGCCCTTTTGGGTAACCGGCTGCGCCCCCAAAAAGTGCAGTGCCGCCAGCACAGTAAGGTCCAGCGCCAGAATGCGGCAAAACTCCCAAAAACCGTTCACCGCAAACGCGGCGGCATCCGGCGCGGTCAGGGGCAGCGGTGCCCCAAGGGCAGCGGCGAATTCCGCCGCCTGCACGGCAAAAAACAACGTATACACACCACACAGCACCGCCATGACTAACACTCCCATCAGCTGGGGCAGGCGCGGCAGGGCTGCCAGTTTGCCGTAAAACTGTTCCGCCGCAACAGGCGGCGCCTTGCGCCGGGCGCTGCCGCCCGCCAGACCAAACAACCAGGCACCAACAGGCAGGGAGAGCGCAAAGATCAGCAGATTTGCCAGCAGGGCATCCTGCCCGAACAGCTGCCCCAGCCAGCTGCCAAGATGCCCCCACAGCCGGGCAAAGTTATCATCCGCCCCCGCCAGTGTGGCGCAGGCCGCACCGCCCAGCAGCAGGGCAGCAGTTATACTGACGGCGGTTTCCAGCGTGCGGCCTTTGCGTCCCGCATGATTGGCCCACCAGCGGTGCAGTGCCTGCCACAGCAGCTGGGTACGCAGCAAAAAGTTGCCGAATGGGATGGCAAACATGCCCGCCACGCCATCCAGCAGCACAAGGCAGCTGGTGCGGCCAGCCACCAGTAAATCATTGCGGGCCAGCACATAATAAATAGCCGTGCAGTGCCACGCCACGACCTGCCAGAAGCCAAGGTCGTCCGTGTGCAGGCTCCACCCCGCCATAGCCAGGCTTTGCACCAGCCAGCAGCACCACCAGGCCGCGGCGGTCCGGCTGGGTTTGCGGTCCCCCGCCCAGGCGGCGAGCTCCACCACTACGGTATACAGCGCCACAAACACCAGCACTCCGGCGCGCCAGGCGGAGTACTCGCTCGCCACCCCAAAACCCAGGCAGCGGTCAACATATTCATAGCCCGCCGCATAGCTCAGCAGCAGGGCGGCCAGCATGACCCACTGCGGATTTTTGGGTGCAGAAAATGAAAGGGGCTGGCCTGCAGCCTCTTTTTTATCAAATTTCATTGGGTTGTCTCCTTATATCAAGGGCAACACTGCACAATTCCCGCCTTGCGGCTTAAGCACCGCTCCGGCAGCTGCGGCACGGCATCTGCGTTGCCAAAATGCTCGATAATGTCGGGTTGCGGTACCCGCATCGTGCTTCGGGGGCAAAAGCCCCTCGCACTCTGCGACCGCTGCCCCTGCTTCGGTTCGCTGTTTCCGCCACTGGCGGCGCTCACCTTTGCAGCATCCAGTATTATCTGCGCTTTTGGCTTGGCATCTGCCGCACCTCGCTCGCCGTATCGGCACTTAGAATTATGCGGTATTGCCCAAGGTCGTTTCTTTACGTTTCGTCCGGGCGGTATTCCAACAGGTCAGCGGGCTGGCAGTCCAGCGCTTTGCACAGGGCTTCCAGGGTGGAAAACCGCACCGCTTTTGCTTTGTTGTTTTTCAGGATGGAAAGGTTGGCCGGGGTAATGCCGATGGTTTCAGCCAGCTCCCCCGCCCCCATGTGGCGCTTTGCCATCATCACATCCAGGTTGACGATAATTGGCATCTTCTGCGCCCCCTTACACGGTATAGTCCAGTTCGTCTTTCATCTTAACGGCCTGGGCAAACGCATTTTTGATGACCCGCACGATCAGCGCCATAAACGCCGCCGCAACGCCAATGGCAAAGATGAACGGCAGCCCCAGCACAGCACCCACCGGCAGGCAGAGCGCTGCAGCCCAGGTGCAGCACCAGCTGATGCGCCGCAGGGCCAACACGTTGGCAGGGGTAAACACCTCTTCTTTTTCAATGCGCGCCAAAAACATGTACAGGTTATACAGCATCCACAGGGCCAGCGCGGCGCTGCAATAGCCCAGCCCCAGCAAAAAATACCCCAGCTTTGGCCCATGCACCAGCTGCAGCGCGTGCACCGCCAAAACCCAGCTGACGATGCGCGGCCCGCACAGCACCATCACCACGCACCCCATGGCCGCCGCCAGGGTGGCGAACTTGGTCAGCATAATGCTTTTGTGGTCGTTCCAGCCAAAAAAGTTTTCTGGTAATTGACGCATTGGTCATTCCCCCTGATGTTTTATGGTATATCCGATGCTGTTATCATAGCATATATCGCATCGTTTTGCAATACATTTTTATTGTTTTTCAATATATTTATTCCGTTTTGCAATGCGTTCATGCTTCAGGTTCCTGCACCAGCTGCCCTGCGGCAGATTTTCTGGCTGAAAATGCGGCAAAAAGCTTGACTTTTTCTCCCATACCTGTTACAATATTTAAGCTGTAACAGGCAAATTGAGTATTTGTGCCCGTAGCTCAGTTGGTAGAGCACCTGACTTTTAATCAGGGTGTCCGGGATTCGAATTCCCGCGGGCGCACCAAAAAGCACCAGACAGTTTTAACGCTGTCTGGTGCTTTTTTATGCTGTCTTTCGGCTGATTCTGTCCATAGGGCTGAAATTCGGGAACCTTTGCGTTGTTTTTTGCTGTGTAAGGTGCAGGTATTTCTGCACCATGGTCAAGCTTGTGTGGCCCAGAATTTCCCGCAGGCTGTATATATCACCGCCGTTTTCCAAGTAGCGTGTAGCAAACGTATGTCGCAGCAGGTGCGGGTGTAAACGCGGAATTTCTGTTTTCCTTTTCAGCTTTTTGAACAGCTGCTTTATCGTTACCTGCGTAATGGGTTTCAGGTTGCTTTGCAAAAATACTCTGTCGGATGTAGCGCAGGCAGGGCGGCGGCGCAAATAGCGCATCAGGACTTTGCGTGTTGCATATACACTGGCAAGCCGGGAAAGCGTTCCCGCTCTGACCACCATTCATCAGGATGCGGCGCTCCGGGCAAGGACTGCCATCCGCCGCCTTGAAGCCCTGCGGGACGGCCCCCCTGCGATGCCGGCATCGTTCTGCCGGTGGAGCTGGTGGAACGGGAAAGCACAAGGAGGCTGCCATGTCAGACTTTATGAGGACCCTTTGCAAAATCGCCATTCCGGTCACCTTACAGGGAATGCTGCAAGCCTCCTTTTCTATCGTGGATCAGATCATGATTGGGCAGCTGGGCGAAGCCGGTATTGCAGCCGTGGGATTGTGCAGTAACTTCACTCTTATTTTCTCCGTGATGTCCGGCGCAGTCGGCACGGTTGCCGGTATTCTGATCGCACAGTTTCTGGGTGCGGAGGAGCACACCGAGGCGTGGCGCAGTTTGGATGTAAGCCTTGTCTGCGGAGGTGTGCTGGCAGCACTGTTTCTGCTGACGGCAGGGGGCTTCCCGGCGCAGGTCTTGGGACTTTATACGGCAGATGACGCCATCCTCCGTGTGGGGGCGGGGTACTTCCGCATCGTGGCGTTCTCTTATCTGCCCATGGCGGTCAGCACCGTCCTGTCCGCATGGCTGCGCTGCAAGGAACACGCCGCTGTCCCCTTTTGGGCAAGTTTTGGCGCGGTAGCGGCGAACACCGGACTGAACTATCTGCTCATCTTCGGAAAGCTGGGTGCCCCCGCTATGGGCGTTACCGGTGCTGCCATCGCCACGCTGGTTTCCCAGCTTTTGAACCTGCTTTTGATCTTGATAGGCTTTGCGGTCTGCCTTCAAAAGGAAGCGGAACGCCCGCTCACCGTGGAGATTTGGACACGGTGGGCGGGCGTTTTATGTTTATTTTCCGAGTACAACGGAGAGCCTGATTTCCTTTTCCGTCTCGCTCAGGTCAAGAGCGCCGCCATCGGCGACGGTCACGCGCAGCTCATAGAGCGTACCGGCGGTAAGTTCCGTTACAGCCTTGCCGTCCTCGTCTGTGATCGACCACAGTGCAGGATCGACCTTTGCTAGCTTGCCGTCCACGCCATAGGCGTAGAGGGTCAGACCGGAGGTGCTGCCGGACAGGTTATTCATGCGGAAAGCTACCGTGGTGTTGGGATGTACGTTGCGGACGGTCACAGTGTTGCGCCAGCTTGCAACGGTGCCTTCGCCGCCGTCCTGCGCAAACTGTTCCTGCGAGAGGACATTTCTTGCTGCCTGATCAAGATCGACCTTGCGGTAGGGCATTTCGGGCAGATAAACGAAACGGTCCTGCAAACGAAGCAGTTCCAGATAGCCTGTCGGGCAGTAGAGCGCATTGCCGCTGTTGCCGGCATACATTCCAATGGCCATGTTGTTATAGCCGTACTTGTTGGAAACATCCATCGTGAAAACAGTCTCGCCAGTTTCAAAATCCAGAATGATGTACTGCCACATCCCGGTGGTCACATCCTGCACATAGCCGTAGATATAGCCCGTTGCGGTGGAAAGCTTCAGGATGGAAGTGTCGCTCAGGTCGTTCCGGCTCCAGATGCTCTTCATCTCGTAGCCGTTTGCGGTCTTTACGGTGTCCATGCGCTCGATGCCGGGGGCGATCATAACGTTGCCCTTCATGAGCCAGTTCTGGTCGTAAATATTAGCGTAGCTCTGGATGGAGGAGTCGTTGTTGGGGTCCGCCAGACCTGCATTGCCCGCGCCAAACCAGTTGCAGACGATGGTGCTGACGGTGCCATTGCCGTCGTCATAGACGATGGCAGAGTTCTCAACGGCTACCTGATAGCCCTCGGGCAGGTCATCCAGCACCGGGGCGCTTGCCACGACCTCGCCGGTCTTCATATCGAGCGCAAGAAGGTTTACGATATCCTGATTGTCGGTGAACAGCACAAGGTTCGGTGTCAGTGTGGGAGAGCAGCCGCCGCCCCATGCAAGACCGCCGCCGGTGGTCTTATCGCCTTCGCCGCTCACCTTTGCACCCGCGCTCTCATAGGGCGTGCACCACACAACGTCTACGCCTTCTTCTGCACGCAGAAGATAGCAGTTCTGGTTGGTGAGGATCACCGCACCGTCCTTGGAGGCGGCGATGCCGTTCTCGGCACCCTCGCCGGGGGTCAGCTCGTAGACAAAGACAGCCTTTGAAAGGTCTGTCTGCTCGCCATTCAGGATCGCATCAATGGCAGAACGGGCAATATAGCCGATGACGCCCTGCTGCTGGCGCTGCGGATAAATGCGGAAGCCGCCCGTTGCAAACCAGAGGTTTCCGTCATAATCAAAGACCACGGACAAAAGATTCTGCGTCAGCTCTTTTCCAAGCGCGGCTTCGGCGGCAGCCTTGATATCAATGTCCAGCACCTTCTCAAATTCGGGCAGCACATTGCCGTTTTCATCTGTTGCACGGAGCATCAGCACATGGTTGTTGCTCGTGGGGCAGACGATGCGGTTGGACGCGTCCATGAAGGTATAGGAGCTCTGGATAACGTAACCGCCGCCGTCATGCTTCTTTGGCGAGAAATAGCCGAGCGTTTTTGTTTCTTCGGCGTTCAGGTCGCGGATGGCGATGCCGCCCAGCAGCGGCACAACGGCATGGCCGTAGCTGTCAAAATAGATAGCGGGAGAAGCATTTGCATTCGTTGTCTCATAGGAAACGTTGATCTCGGGGTAGATCGCAAGCGGCAGGATCTCATCCGTTGAATCTGTGTTGTAGCCGTCGTGATGAATGTTTGCATCGCTCTTAGCCATGTAGGGGTTTTCCTCCACCTGCTTGGGGTTCAAGGCCTTCACAGGCAGTGCCGCAGAGGTCGTCTCCGCAGCAGAGGGCTGCACCACGGCGGACGGTGCAGAGGGCTGAGAAGCGGCGACACTGTCTGCGGGCGTCTGCGTACCGCCGCAGGCGGCCATGGAAAGGCACAATGCTGCGGTCAGCGACAAGCTCAACGCAGAGTGGATGATCTTTCTCTTTTTCATAAGTCGTTCTCCTTGTTGTGTTCGTTGCGGTCAGGTCGGCGCTGCTCTGCCGGATTTTTTTGATCCAGCCAGATGCAAAAACCCTGCCGCAAAGCGGCTTCGGTCACTGGCTCCAGCAGAAAGTAGTCTGCACGCAGCCGGAAGGCATGGAGCGAAAAATTCAGATCGCTGCACCAGATAACGCGTGTTTGGGGACAAAGCGCGCGCAGATGCTCTACTGCATTCAATCCATCCACCCCCGGCAGGGCGATCACGGCATTTGTCAGCGGCTCGCAGCGCGCGGCTTCAAAAAAGCTTTCCTGATCGTGGTAACAGTCCATTTGGGGAAATAAACAATGCTCGGCGCAGAACTGCAAGATCTGCTCTGCCCAAAAAGCTTCCTGCGCCCTGCTGTTTGTCAGCACGGCGATTCGATACACAGCGACCCTCCTTCCTTCTGCCGTTGTTGAGGTTCTCTGTCTCTAGTATACGGGTGGATACGGCTGTTTCAAGCTGTTTGGCACGAAAGCCCGGTTTCCGTCACGAAATCCCGTTTTCTGCTGCGACAGAACCGGGCAACTGTGCTATAATCAGGATGAAAGAGTTTATAAAGGAGGTTGGAAGCTATAGCAATAGCTTCTTGGTACAGCATGAGATTTGCGATCGTCGATGACCTTGGTACGGAGCGCACGCTGCTGAAGGAGCGCTTGGCACGGCAGCTGCGCCAGCGCGGTACAGAAGCAGAGCTTTTAGAATTTGACAGCGGAGAAGCTTTTCTGGCGGCAGAAAAAGCGCAGCGCTTTACCGCCGCATTTTTGGATATTTACATGGATGGTTTAAGCGGCATGGACGCGGCAAAGGAACTTCGGAAAACAGACGCAGACTGTCTTCTGGTTTTTACCACCACCTCGACAGACCATGCACTCGAGGGGTTTCAGGTACGGGCATTTCATTATTTGGTCAAGCCCTTTTCAGAGGCCGAGTTGTCCGGTCTGTTGGATGAAATGCTCGCAAAACTCCCCCGCCCGGAGCCGGTTTTGACGGTGAAGGTGGATGGCAGCGACATCCATTTGCGCTATCGTGATATCATATCCGCCGAGCATTTCGCCCACATCATCAATATCCGCACCACTGCCGGCAAAACGCTTGCCATGCGCCAGAGTTTCAAGGCGTTCACAGAGCCGCTCAAAAAGGACCCGCGCTTTTTTGTTTGTGGCCGCGGTACGATCATCAATATGGAGAATGCTGCTGATTTTCAGGATGCCGCCTTCTGTATGACGGACGGCAGCCAGGTCTATGTCAGTCAGGAGCTTTTGAAAGCCGCCCGACAGGCGTTTATGGAATTTCTGCTGCAAAGGGGGCGTGTGGGTTGAAGGATGTTCTGCGCCCGATCCTGGAGCTTACCGTTGTGTTTCCCGGCCTGCTGCTCGCGTATTTTCCGGTGCGCTCCTATCTGAAGCAGTCTTCCGCAAAGCTTGCGGTATGGGAGGTGCCGCTGCTGTTCGGGCTTTGCCTTGGCGGCGGGCTGTTTTGCTATCATTTCGGTCTCTCGACCGCGTTCCCCTTGCTGCTCATAACGATTGTGACAATTTTCCTGTATCTCAAAACGCTGCGGCTCTCTCTCTGGAAATCCGGGACCATCGCGCTGGCGGTCTGCGCGGTATTTGCGTGCCTGAATAGCTTGTCCCGCGCCGTTGGTACGGTAATCACGATCCGGCTGCAGCTGCCGCCGGACAAGCCGTGGTTCTGTTTTAGCGCCTGCATTTTTTATAACGTGATCTGCTGGCTGACCGCTGCTGCAGCCTATTATCCCGCCACCCACGCAGTGCGCGCAATGGTGGAGGATGACAATTTTGCGCAGACGTGGTATGTGTTCTGGGTGCTTCCGATGGTGTTCATCCTGCTGAATCTTTTTATAACCCCGCACTACCAGATAACGCTCCGTATAGGGCGGGTCTTGCAGGTCTACATCGTTATGAGCATCGCGCTTTTGTTTTTGATGTTTATGTTCAATGCAATCTTTCTGCTGATGGCAAACAGCCTTAACAAGAATGCAAGATTGCAGCAGGAAAACCAGTTTCTTTCCATGCAGCAGCAGCGCTATGAAAGCCTGAAAGCCGCCATTGAAGAAGCCCGGCAGGCGCGGCACGATATGCGCCACCAGCTGAATCAGATCTCCGCACTGGCCGAGGCAGGAGATCTGGATAACCTGAAGGCTTACCTTGCAAAAACGGTCTCCCGGATCCCGGATCTGGATATGAATTTCTGCGAAAACCGTGCAGCGGACAGTGTTGTCGGCTATTATTGTGCCCTTGCAAAGCGTGAGGGTGTTCCCTTTTGTGCCAAACTCGACTTACCACAGGTGCTTCCTGTGGACGAGATCGATCTGTGTCTGGTGCTGTCTAATCTTCTGGAAAACGCATTCGAAGCCAGCCTGCGCACCGCACCCGCCCGGCGCAAGATCGAGGTCACCGCGTATGTCCATGCCGAGCGGCTTCTTTTGGTCGAAGTGGAAAACGCATTTGACGGTGAAGTCAACGAAAAAAGCGGGCTCTTCCGCTCGTCCAAGCGAAAGGAAAACGGGATCGGCATCCAGTCTGTCCAGCATATTGCAGAAAAGACCGGCGGTGCAAGCACATTTACCCATCAGAATGGCGTTTTCTCTGCCAAGGTCATGCTTTGTGGAGAAAAGCAGCCGCCAGAGACCGCGGACAGCACCACGGAGTTGTACGGAAAATGTGAAAAGCAATACGGAAAGCGCAGAAACTTGCCATATAAAAAGCGGAAACTTCATTCCCCAAATGGCAACCTCCATGCTAAAAGTGGCAAGTGACATATACAAAATGCCATTATACAGAAATGCCCACTCCCCTGAGAACTCCTCAGACGAGTGGGCATTCTTCTTTCCGTGTATCAAATTTACCTTTGTGGTCACTCAAATCGCCACCAAGTCATGGATTAAAAATCATCATTTTTTATTTATCCCAGAGTAAGTGCACGGTTTCTGCACTGTTTTTGCACGGTTTCAAGGGTTGCAATGGGTACTCTGACTTGCAAAATACGACAAAGGGTGCAGAAATTGCCGGGCGGAAAATCACGATGCTTTGCACAAAAATAGTGAAAACTCGAAACTTCTAAAGTCAGAGTGTTCTGCCCGGTGGGCTCTTTTAATCAGGGTGTCCGGGATTCGAATTCCCGCGGGCGCACCAAAAAGCACCAGACAAATTTTTGTCCGGTGCTTTTTTGTTGTGTCATTCAAGATTCTCAAGGCAATACCGCATAATTCTAAGTGCCGATACGGCGAGCGAGGTGCGGCAGATG
>ERZ857972.814-NODE-814-length-23586-cov-7.556712_pt1 | contig 23586 bp, 19 predicted proteins | sample MGYA00519757_ERZ857972 | MGnify/ENA primary metagenome ERZ857972 (study PRJEB31778, sample SAMEA3449383) | human gut metagenome | biome: human gut; feature: human-associated habitat; material: faeces | place: United Kingdom | collected 2010/2012 ...
GCTGCTTCATGAGTTTCCGAACCGTCTTGTGGTTCACACAAATATCGTTGTTATGCAGTTCTTTTGTGATTCTGCGGTATCCGTATCGTTTTTTGTTCTCGTTGAAGATTATAACAATCTGTTCCTTTACCATCTGGTATTTGGCAGGATTCTGAGACTGGTGCAGATAGTAGTAGAACGTGCTGCGAGGAAGTCCGGCAAGTTGCAGCAGTGCTTTCAGAGGGTATTTCTGCCTTAGTTCCTGAACTACTTGTGCTTTCTGTTTTGGCGTTCCTCTTCCAGCACCAAGGCATTCAATTTTTTTAAGTAGTCGATCTCCATCCGAAGTCGCTGATTTTCTGCAATAAGATCTTCTTCTACTTGCTTATCCAGCTTTGGCTTCCGACCTTTCTGCGTCCCACTGGCGGCACAGGCTCGTCCTCGACGCTCTAACAGAAGTGCTTCTTCTCCTTCCTCCCAATAAATGCGCTCCCAGTCCCTGAGTGTACGGTCCGAAATGCCATATTCTCTGGACGCTCCCTTAAAGCTCAGGTTTTCTCTGTGGATTCGTTTAATGATTTCTACCTTCTGCGTTCCGTTGTACTTTCGTTGTCCCTTTGGCATACAAAAACACCCCATTTCCTAAACAGTATACCATACTGTCTAACAAATGGGGTGCAGTTCAGAAAGGCTGCGGAGGTCTTCTGCTATAGGGGAGAGGTCACTTCCGTGCGATCATCTCGGTGTAGGCCAGCACCAGCGGGCCGACGCCCTTTGCATCGTTGCAGACCACCGGCTCACTGAAATAGTAAGCCAGCGAGCCGTCGCGGTGGTCCTTGCCGCCGAGGCCGGCCACGAGGCAGATGCCGTCCAGCTGCAGGCTGCCGTCCGGGTTCTTGCTCAGATACTTGTCACAGGTGCCGTAGAAGGCTTTCTCGGCCCATGCGGCCATCCGCTTGGGCAGGTAGCCGAGACGCACGCCCTTGAGCACAGCGTAGGCGAAGAGGGCCGTGCCGCTGGTCTCGAGGTAGTTGCCCTCGACGCCGGGGTGGTCCATCACCTGCCAGAACATGCCGGTCTCCTCGTCCTGGAACTTGTGGACGTCCTCAATGGTCTGCTTGAACATCGCCATGATGCCGCGGTACTCGTTGTACAGCTGCTCATCCATCCGCTCCAGCACGTCCACCATCGCCACCATGAACCAGCCCATGGCCCGCAGCCAGAAGTTGGGGCTGCAGCCGGTGACGGGGTCGGCCCAGTACATCTGGCGGCTCTCGTCGTAGCCGTGGTAGTACAGGCCGGTCTTCTCGTCCCGCATGTGCTTCTTGATGTTCATGAACTGCTTATAGCTGTCGATACAGCCCTGCATCTTGTTGTAACGGGTCTCGTACTCCATATAGAAGGGCTGGGCCATGTAGGTGCCGTCCAGCCAGACCTGCCACGGATAAATGTCCTTGTGCCAGAAGTTGCCCTCTTTGGTGCGGGGCTGGGTGAGCAGCTGGCTGCGGATGGTGTCGATGGCCTTGCGATACTTCTCGTCGCCGAAGATGTCGTAGAGGATGAACAGGTTTTTGCCCTGATTCACGTTGTCGAGGTTGTACTCCTTCGGGTCGTAGGTCTTGATGGAGCCGTCTTCCTGCACGAACCAGTCGATGAAATCCCTGGAAAATTTCAGGTACTTCTCGTCGCCGGTGGTCTTGTACAGGCTCAGGCAGGCGGTGATCATGCAGCCGTCGATGTAGTTCCACTTGTTGGGCTTGCCGCTGCGGACCTTCTCGATATTCCACATGGGTGCCTCGGCGCTGGAATTGGCGATGAGGTAGTCCACATAATCGCCCAGCATGGACAAAATCTCTTCATGAGTCATGGCTTAGTCCTCCTCAAAATGGCCGACGTTGGCGAAGCGCAGGCGCTCGCCCTCGTAGCCCTCGATCTTGACGTTGTGCAGCTTGATGTTCTTGACGTTCTCGGCGTAGATGGCCAGCTTCTTGACCAGCGGGCGGTTGTCGGCCATGGCAGCCTGACCCTCCTTGGCGTCGGGGTCGAAGGTGATGGTGACATTCTTCATGGAGACGCCCTCGATGGGCTGCTCGGGCAGGCCGTCAAAGTAGCAGCCCGCAAACTGTGCATCGGTGGCCACGATGTCTTCCATGGTCAGGGTGCCGAGCTTCGGGGTGTATTCGTCTACCGGCAGAGCCTCGCGGCACTGGACATAGGGGCTGTGGCCGTCCGGGTCGCAGAAGTAGAACATATTGATGACGAAGGGTGCCTTGACGCCCCGCATCTCCACATTGCGGAACACCAGACCGTCGATGACGGCGGTGTTGCCGCGGCCGCGGCGGGTCTTGACGCGGAGGCCGCGGTCGGTGTGGTCCATGAGGCACTGGGTGACCACCATGTCCTTGACGCCGCCGCTCATCTCGCTGCCGATGACGATGCCGCCGTGGCCCTTGTCCAGCAGGCAGTTGCGGATGACGGTGTGCTCGCAGCTCTTCTTGAGCTTCATGCCGAGGAAGACCTTGCTGGCCTTCATGGCGATGCAGTCGTCGCCGACGTGGATGTTCACGCCGATGATGCGGGTGTACTCGCAGCTCTCGGGGTCGATGCCGTCGGTGTTGGGGGCGTTGTAGGGGTTGTTGATGTTGAAGTTCAGCAGGTCGAGGTGTTTGACGAAGATGGGGTGGATGGTCCAGGAGTAGCTGTTCTGCACGGTGATGCCGTGGAGGCAGACATTCTCGCTGTCCACCATCGCCACGGCGCGGGGACGCCATGCGATGCGCTTGACCTTGGGGTCGACCCACCAGTCGCCGTTCTGGGCGTCGCAGTCCAGTGTGCCTTCGCCGGTGACGACGACGTCATGCACCTGGGTGATGTTCAGCAGGCCCGCAAAGCTGTTCAGCGGGTTGCCCTCCCAGCCGGTGAGGTAGTATTCGTCCACTTCGTTCTCGCTGGGGATGACGCCGGGCAGGATGGGGTAGTGGGTGCGGTCGTTGTCGCCCAGCAGCACAGCGCCCTTCTCGAGGTAGAGGGTGGTGCAGCTCTTCATGAAGAGGCTGGCGGTGCGGTAGCGGCCAGCGGGGACATATACCGTGCCGCCCCTGGGGCAGGTGGAAAGAGCAGCCTGCAGCCTGCCGGTGTTGTCGGTCTCGCCGTCGGCGACGAGGCCATAGCGGGATGCGTCCACAAAGAAGCTCTCGGTCTCGGTGGTGAAGTCCAGTTTCAGGTGCTCACCCTCGGTGTCTACCTCCACAGTGTAGGCGGTGGACGGAGTCAGGGAGAAGAGGGAGAACACGTTGGTGTTGCAGCTTTCGTAAATGGTCTTGCCGTTCAGAGCCACGGCGAAGGGGTGCTCCGGGCGGAAGCACTTGCCGTTTTCCAGCTCGAAAACGGCGCTGCGGGTCATGGAACGGATGAGAGACAGATTCATTTTTACAGCCTCCTGAGTTATTTGCGTAGATTTGCGGCTTGCCCGCAGAGGGCGGGCATGGTACACTGGGGATAAGAAGATCAGAGCACTGCCCCGGCGGGGCAGGCATAGCAAGAAGGGGGAAGGGCGGATGCGCGCCGAACGGGAAAAACTCAACGCGAAGATCACGGCGGGAGCACTCAAGCTGGCCGGCGGGCGGCTCGAGCTGCCTGCCGAGATGTGCCATATCGTTCTGTTTTCGGGCGGCAGCTGCACGGTCCAGTGCGGGGATACGTCGCTCCTGGTCAGCCCCGGCTGCGCACTGCTGCTGGGGCCGGGGGCGTGGGCGGTATCGCAGGCAGGCCACACCCAGCCGGAAATGCTGGGATGCAGTTTCCCGCAGGCGGCCCTCCACGAGATGAAGAACGCCACCGGCGAAGATTTCCTCCGCCTTTTTGCACCGGGCAGCCAGATGGCCCTTTACGGCAGCATCCAGTGGGCCAGCCGTCTGCGGACGCTGCTGGAGATGATGCGGGGCGCCATGGGCGAGCCGGAGTATCCCGGCGGGCTGTATCTGGCACTGACGCTCCACTATGTGGAGCAGGAGCACCGGGCGCAGAGCGCCGCCGACGCCCGCCCCCGCAACGAGACGGTGGAGCAGATCTGCGCCTACCTTGCGGCAAACTACCAGCAGAAGCTTTCCCTCACCGAGGTGGCGGCGCGGTTCTACATCTCGCCCTACTATCTGAGCCGGCTGTTCCGGCGGGTGACGGGGCAGTCCATCGTGGACTACATCAACGCCCGCCGCATCGAGGCGGCACAGAAGCTTCTGGAAACGACCGAGCTGAGCATCGGCAGCGTGGCCGAGCAGACCGGTTTCGCCTCTGCGGCCCACTTCCGCCGCGTCTTCCGGGAGACGATGGGCGTCGGGCCGCTGCAATACCGGAAGAGCAGAAAGTGATACTCCTTCCGTCATCGCTGCGCGATGCCACCTCCCTCAAGGAGGGAGGCTTTGGCATAACGGAAAGCTTTCCTCCATCGCCAGAGGCTCCCTCTCTGAGGGGGCTGTCTGCGGAGCAGACTGGAGGAGTCATGAAAAATGCCCCCTGCGTCCTCTCTATGGGAAGAGGCACAGGGGGCATTCATGTTTGTCAGGATGATCCGAGCGGCGGGGGCTTCAGCTTAGCCCTTGACAGCACCGGCGGAGATACCTTCGACGAACTGATCCTGTGCGCAGAAGAACACGATGAGCTGCGGCAGGATAGAGATCAGGGACAGGGCCAGAATACGGTTCCAGGCAAAGCCCGTATCACCGTCCATGGACAGCTTGACGAACAGGGACATGGGGTACTTTGCAGGGGTCTGGACGTAAAGCAGGGGACCCATGAAGTCGTTGCAGCTCCACATGAACTGGAACAGTGCGCAGGACACCAGAGCGGGCATCAGCATCGGGACGATGACCTTGTACAGGGTCTGGAAGGAGGAGCAGCCGTCGATGGCGGCAGCCTCGTCCAGGTCGCGGGGGACGTTGCGCATGAACTGCACCAGCTGGTAGACGAAGTAGGTCTCAGTTGCGAATGCGCAGTGGACCCAGATGGCCAGATAGAACGGGCTGTTGACCCAGCCGAACTTGGTGTACAGCAGGAACTGAGGCACGTTCAGGACGACCTGAGGCAGGAACAGGGTGGCCAGCATGATGCTGAACAGGATCTTCCGGCCCGGGAAGTCGAAGCGGCCAAAGCCGTAAGCTGCAATGCAGGAGGAGACCACGGTGCAGATGACCTTGGGCAGGACGTAGCTGTAAGTGTTCAGCATGGCCTGCAGGATGTTGATGGAACCGCCGAAGTTGTTCAGCGCGTTCTTGTAGCCCTCCAGAGTGGGGTTCTTGATCCACAGGCCGATGCCTGCAAAGATCTCGCTGTTGTCCTTAAAGGTGGCGCTGATCATCCACAGCAGGGGATAGATCATGATGAGGCCCACCAGGATCAGGACGAAGTACTTGAAAAACGTCGCGATGGCGTTAGAAGCTTTCATTCCCATACTGTCACACCTTACCTTTCATCCGAGTAGTAGACCCACTTCTTCTGGCTGGTGAAGGCGATGATCGTCAGGATGCAGACGATGACGAACATGATCCATGCCAGTGCGGAAGCCATGCCCATCTGGTTGGACTTGAATGCGTAGTTGTAGACCAGAATGGAGATGAGGGTGGTGGAACCGCGGGGACCGCCGTTGGTGATGATGAACGGGCCATTGAACTCCTGGAAAGCCTGGCAGATCTGAGTGACCAGGTTGTAGAAGATGATGGGGGTGATCATCGGGACGGTGATGGAGAAGAACTGACGCCACTTGCCTGCGCCGTCGATGGTGGCGGCCTCGTACAGGTCGGCCGGCACGCCCTTCAGAGCGGCGAGGAACAGCACCATGGCGGAGCCGAACTGCCAGATACGCAGGAAGCAGATGATCCACAGTGCGTAGCTGGGGTCGCTCAGCCAGGAGGGACCCTGGAAGTGGCCGAAGGTCAGCATGCGGATGAGGGTGTTGACCAGACCGTCATCACGGAACACGGCCTTCCACAGCACGGCGATCGCAACAGAGCCGCCGAGGATGGAGGGGATGTAATAGACGGTGCGGAACACGTTCACGCAGGCGATCTTGAAGTTCAGGATGTAGGCGATGAACAGTGCGAAGACCAGCTTCAGAGGCACAGTGATGAAGCTGTACTTGAAGGTGGTGATGAGCGCCTTGGTGATCTTGGGAGTGGAGAAGGCGTCCACATAGTTCATGATGCCATACTGATGGATGCCGTTGAAGAAGTCCATATCCGTAAAGCTGTAGTACAGAGACTGGCCGAACGGAATGGCCTTGAAGACGACGAAGCCGATGATCCAGGGGATCAGGTAGAACAGGCCCTGCCATTTGTCAAAAAACTTCTGGGCCGGGGTACGCCCGAGAGAGGGCGCTTTGCTTTCTTTCATCCGGGAATCCTCCTTTTATAAGGATATATCTCGTACGCCGCATAATAGTTCGGACACATTTTTGTCCAAAAAATGTCATCACCGTCTTGCAAAAAAGGGGCATCCGTCCGTAGGTGGAAAGGATGCCCCTTGCAAGACTCTTTTATGCGGGGCGGCCCGTGTCAACACCGCGCGTGTGCGGGCCGCAAAAAGTCCGTGAGGCGGAAATTAGACGGTGTAGCCGACAGACTCCATGCCATCCAGCAGGGTATCGACCAGGTCAGCGCCGGAAACATTGTCGTAATCCAGAGTGTCGAACACTTCCTGATAGACGCCGGTGCCGGTAGCCTTCAGGTCGTTGGACTCGAACAGGGGGTCGAGCTGGTTGGAAACGAAGGCCATGACCTTGCCGTTTGCCTCAGCCACCAGCTCCTTGATCTTGCCGGCGTTCTGAGCAGCAGCCAGACCAGCCTTGGAGGCGGGGATGCCGCACTCGGAGCCCATGATCTCGGCACCTGCGGTCTCGTTCAGCAGGAAGTTGATGAGGGTAGCTGCCTCTGCGGGATGCTCGCAGGTCTTGGTGATGGCCAGACCCATGGAGACCTTGGAGAAACCGCCGTTGTAATCGCCGAACTTGATCTCCTCGCCCACGGTGAAGCCAGCCTTGTTCTCCTCATCCAGAGCGTCAGCGTACTTGGTAGCGGAGGAGTCCCACTCGAAGCAGCCGGCCAGCTTGCCGGTGATCCACTCGGTGGACTGGTGAGCGGCGTTGTCGCCGTTGGAGCCGTAGTAGGTGGGCAGGCTCATGATGACGTGGCCCTCGACCAGGCTCTTGATGAAGTCGATGCCCTCAGCGATCTGGTCGGCATCGTAGTTCAGGGTGGAGGTGGAGGGGTCGGCCCAGTCCTTGCCGTACTTGCTCTCGAGGTAGAACACCATCAGGATCATACGGTCGTATGCGCCCAGGTGCAGGGGATAGTAGTCATCGCCCAGCTTCTCCTGGAAGGTCTTGCCGGCAGCCATCAGCTCGTCCAGAGTGGTGGGGAAGGAGATGCCGGCCTTGTCGAAGGTGGTCTTGTTCCAGTAGAAGATACGGCCGGTCATGGAGACGGGTACGCACTGCTGAGCGTTTGCCACGTTGCAGGCAGCCAGCTTGGCCTCATCCCACTGAGTCAGGTCGAGGTACTCGGAGACGCTGTTCAGGTCGATGAAGGTCTGGCCGTTCTTGGAGTAGTTGTACAGCCAGTTCCAGTTGATCTGGCAGACATCCTCAGCGACACCGCCAGCGAACTTGGTGGACATGGTGTCCTCCCAGCCGGACCATGCAGCGAAGGTGGGGTTGACGGTGATGGTGCTGTGCTCAGCAGAGAAAGCCTTGATGGCCTCCTGGTAAGCGTTGTGACGGGACTCGCCGCCCCACCAGCTCATGGTCAGGGTGACGGGGTCAGAAGACAGGCCGGCCACGGAAGCTGCGGCGGAAGAAGCGGCAGTGGAAGTGGCGGTAGAACCAGCGTTGCTGGAGCCGCCGCAGGCGGCCAGCAGGCCGGCAGCACCCACAGCGCCAGAGACCTTCAGAAAGTCACGACGAGAAATTGCCTTGCTCATTTTCGTTCTCCTCCTATGTAGAAAACATCTTCTTGCACGGACGCCTCTGCAAAGCATCCGTTGTATACAAATATAATACCAAAGGCAAGAAAAAAAAGAAAGATGCAAATTGTAGTGATAGCGGCAGAAAACGTACAAATATTGCGCTTATTTTTTGCCCGCTTTTGACGTCATTGCCATAATGAATAAACTTGGACCGAAAAACTGTGCAACTTGTATACTTCAACGATTTGCATAGAAAACTGGGATGCAACAGGAGAAGATTGGCCTGAATTGCAAGAATTTTGTAGCCGAGGCAAAATTTGTTGAAAGAGCGTTGTATACATCAAAAGCGACGATAACAGAAAGTTCCGGCCATGAGCTGATATATCAATAGCGCAAAAAACGCGCGAATCAGGCCCGGACTGATATATCACGGATGAAGAAAAGATACAAAAATGCCGCCCGGCGCGCGGACGGCATAAAATCAGGGAAAAGAGTCACCGACGGGCAGCGTAGAAAGCGCTGCGCTCCCGGAAATAGCACTGGGGACACATGCTGACGTACTGGACGTCGTTCTCAAGGTCGATGGCTACCTGTTCGCCCTCAAAGACGAAGCGGCCGTTGACTTTGCGGCAGTTGCAGGTGGCCTTGCGGCCGCAGGTGCAGATGGTCTTCATCTCCTCGATGGTGTGGGCCAGCTCCAGAAGCCGGGTGGAGCCGGGGAAGCCCTTGAGGGAGAAGTCGGAGCGCAGGCCGTAGCAGATGACGGGGATGTTCAGCTCTACCGTCACCATGAACAGCTGTTCGGCCTGCTCTGCGGTGAGGAACTGGCTCTCGTCACAGAGCACACAGGCCAGAGGCCGGCCCTCACTGCTGGCGGCCCGGACGGCCTCCACCAGGTCCATGTCCGGCGGCACCAGCAGATCGGCAGGGCGGCGGACGCCCAGACGGCTCACGAGGTCGCCGCTGCCCTTGGTGTCCACCTTCGGCTTGAGGATGAGCACCCGCATCCCCTGCTCCTCGTAGTTGTGAGCCACCTGCATCAGCGCGGTGCTCTTGCCGCTGTTCATTGCGCCGTAACGGAAATAAAGCTTTGCCATGTCGAAAAAGTCTCCTCATGAAAGGACTCTCTCAGCCAAAGCCTGACGGAGAGGGCCTGTATTATCGATCGTATCTGCTCAGTCCTGATTGCGCAGCCGGTAGCCCAGGCTCATCAGGCTGTCGCCGAGGTGGACGTTCTCCACCACCACGTTGGGGTAGGAGACAGACAGATCGTAGTGGGAGAAGTTCCAGAAGCCCTGGATGCCCAGAGCCACCAGACGGCCGCTGATCTCCTCTGCGCCGCTGCGGGGCAGACAGAGCACAGCCACCTCGGGGTGGTGCTCGGCGCAGAAAGCTTCCAGCTCGTCGCTGTGTAAGATCTGGATGCCGTTGATCTCTTTGCCCACCTCGTCGGGGGCGTTGTCGAAGGCGGCGATGAGCTTGTAGCCGTTGGTGTCGGTGGTGATGAAGCGGCTCACAGCCTTGCCCAGACGGCCGCAGCCGATGAGGATGGTGGGCAGGAGGTCGCCGTTGCCAAAGAGCAGATGCTCAAGGATGCTCAGCAGGTTCTCCACCGAGTAGCCGATGCCCTGACGGCCATTCACATCGCCGATGCAGTTGAAGTCCTGCCGAACCTGAGAGGCAGTGGTACCCATCTGGGCGGCCAGCTCACGGGACGAGATGCTGGTGATGCCGTCGTTCTTCAGGGTGCGCAGGTAGCGATAGTATTTGGGCAGGCGCTTGATGACGGGCAGAGAAGCTTTGCCGGGAGTGTTCATAGGGGGGTCTCCTTTCTTTTTATCCGCAGCATTGCCGGGGAGAAGTGCGCAGCGGCAGGGTGCTCCGGCAAAAGATTTGTACTTTCTTGTACAATAATGATACATATTTGACAATCTTATCTCTAGTATAAAGTATACAGCGCGAAGAGAGAATGTCAAACCATTTGGCACATTTTTTTGAGAAAGAAAAGAAATCTTTACCGAAGTATAACCGGCAGGAATGCCGGACAAGCTGAAATGAAGCAAAAAGGAGGATGCGCAGAATGTCACAGGAAGAGAAGGACGTCCCCGTGGAGCAGCAGCGGCTGGAAAAAGAGCAGATCGAGGATATGGGCAGCGTTTACCGCACCCGGGGAGCTCACGCCATCCACTGCCTGACGGTCATCGGCCAGGTGGAGGGCCATGTGGAAGCGCCCCAGGGCCAGAAGACCACCAAGTATGAGCACGTCATCCCCCAGCTGGTGGCCGTGCAGGAGGACCCCGCCATCGAGGGCCTGCTGGTCCTGCTCAACACCGTGGGCGGGGATGTGGAGGCGGGGCTTGCGCTGGCGGAGCTCATCGCCAGTATCTCCAAGCCCAGTGCGGCGGTGGTGCTGGGCGGCGGCCACTCCATCGGCATCCCGCTGGCCGTCAGCGCCCAGCGGAGCTTCATCGTGCCTACCGCCACCATGACGGTCCACCCCGTCCGCCATTCCGGCATGATATTGGGCGTACCCCAGACCATGCGCTGGTTCGAGCAGATGCAGGAGCGGATCACCGGCTTCGTGGCGTCCCACAGCGGCATCTCGGAGAAGCGGTACACCGAGCTGATGATGCGCACGGGCGAGCTGGTCATGGACGTCGGCACCGTGCTGGATGGCCGAAAAGCCGTGCGGGAAAAGCTCATCGACGAGCTGGGCGGGCTGTCGGATGCGCTGGCATGGCTCTACCGAGAAATCGAGGGGAAATAAATTGCCATTTGACTTTTCCCGTGGTACAATGAAAGAATCGAGTCGTATCGAAATTCTTCCATCGTCACCGACAGAGCCGCCCTGAGCGCGCCCTGCTTCATGATATAAAATAAGGAACGGGTTTTAGGAAACATGGCAAAGAGAAAACGCAAGACCTCCGGGCGCAGCACAGCCTCGCGCCGCAAGAACCGGACACAGGACCGGATGCCCGCGGGGCTCATCACCCTGTTTGCGGGGCTGGTGCTCATGGCGCTGGCTTTCGTGCCGGGCAGTTCGGCCTGGCGCACGATGCACGATGTCCTGTTCGGAGTGTTCGGCTGCGGAAGTTTCGTGCTGGGCGCAGCGCTGTGCTATCTGGCCATCCTCTACACCCGGGGCGAAGACCTGCTGCCCCATATCGCAAAGCTGGCGCTGGGGCTCATCTTCGCCAGCGGCACGGTCATCGTCTTTTCCGACATCCCCACCGACCAGACCGCCGCGCAGATGACCGCTGCCTGTTATCAGAATGGTATGAGCGCATGGCTCTCGGGCGGTGCGCTGGGCGCTGTGCTGGGCGGGACGCTCCTGCTGCTCTGCGGCAGACCCGCCGCCAATCTGGTCATGGCGGCGCTGGCGGCCTGCGCCAGCCTGTACATTTTTGACGTTACGCCCGCCGAGTGCTGGCAGTGGCTCTGCAACGTGGGCGGCAGCGTCCACGAAAAGGGCCTTGCCGTCCACGAGCAGAATGCCGCCCGCCGGGCAGAGCGTCTGGCAGAACGCGCCGCCGAGGAGGCCGAGGCGGAGGAATACGAGGACTATGACGACGACCTGCCGGAAGACGAAGCGGGCGAAGGCGAGGACTGCTGCGGCGGCGAAGAGCCTGCCGCGCCCGCCTTCCATATCCAGCCTCCCGGCTGGCTGGCTGGCGTCTTCCACTGGGGCCATCAGGTGATGCAGGGCGGCGAACAGGCGGAGCCTGCCCCTGCGCCCGCACCGGAAGCGCAGACCCCGCCTCAGCCCGAGCCTGCCCCCGTACAGGTGGAAAAGCCCCGGCCTCGTGCGCCCTTTGATATTGATTTAGGCCCTGACCATACCACCGTCACCGAGGGCGGCAGTGAGCCCATCGAGCCCATCATCCTCGGCCCCGGCGGCACCTTCGGCATGGACCCGCTCCGCCGTGCGCCCATCCGCGCCACCGTGACGCCCATCGTCCCGGACGCTGTGGATACCGCTGCCGAGGACTTCTTCACGGCCCAGCCCGAGCCGACGGTGACACCTACCGTCACGCCCGCCGCCCCGGCAGAAGAGCCGGAACAGCAGCCCGCGCCTGAGCCGCCGCTCTCCTTCGGCATCCCGCTCTATGATCGGACCCCGACTCCGGAACCGGCCCCGCAGCCGGTCAGCGCCGAGAATGCGGTGGCGTTCCGCTCTGAGCCGGATGAGGATGGCTGGATCAGCATCACCAGCGACCCGGTGGAGGAAAAAGACCTCAACACGCTGGTGGCAGCCGCCATGGAAAAGCCTGCTGTCTCCGAGGAGCAGGCCGCGAACGCCCCCGCCGAAGAGGCCGAGACGGAGGAGAGCTTCCAGTATCAGTACCCGTCCATCGAGCTGTTCGAGCGCGCCCCGGAGGAAAGCGACTCCGGCGCGGAAGACGAGCTGAAAGCCAACGCCCAGAAGCTGGTGGACACGCTGGAAAGCTTCGGCGTCCGCACCCGTGTGCTGGATATTTCCCGCGGCCCGTCGGTCACCCGGTATGAAGTCCAGCCCATGGCGGGCGTCAAGATAAGCCGCATCACTTCGCTGGCGGACGACATCGCCCTGAACCTGGCGGTGGCCGATGTCCGCATGGAGGCGCCCATCCCCGGCAAGCCTGCCGTGGGCATCGAGGTGCCGAACCATAAGAAAACGCCGGTCTACATCCGCAGCGTCTTCGAGAGCCAGAGCTTTTTGCGGATGACCTCGCCGATGGGCATTGCGCTGGGCAAGGACATCGCCGGTGTGGCCCAGGTGGCCGACCTGTGCAAGATGCCCCATCTGCTCATCGCGGGCAGCACCGGCAGCGGTAAATCGGTCTGTGTCAACAGCATCATCATGAGCCTGCTGTTCCGCTCCAGCCCCGAGGACGTCAAGCTCCTGCTCATCGACCCCAAGGTCGTCGAGCTGGCTGAGTACAACGGCATCCCCCACCTGCTGATGCCCGTCGTCACCGAGCCCCGCAAGGCGGCCGGCGCACTGGGCGGCGCAGTGCAGGAGATGGAGCGCCGCTACCACCTCTTCGCGGAGAACAACGTCCGCGACATCAAGTCCTTCAATAAGCTGGCGGCAGCGGACCCGAACCTCGAGAAGATGCCCTATATCGCCATCATCATCGACGAGCTGGCCGATCTGATGATGGTCGTCGGCAAGGATGTCGAGGACTCCATCTGCCGCATCGCCCAGAAGGCCCGTGCCGCCGGTATGCACCTCATCGTGGCGACCCAGCGCCCCAGCGTGGACGTCATCACCGGCCTTATCAAGGCCAACATCCCCAGCCGCATCGCTTTCGCCGTGTCCAGTCAGGTGGACAGCCGCACCATCCTCGACGGTGCCGGTGCCGAAAAGCTGCTGGGCATGGGCGATATGCTCTTCATGCCCGTGGGCGCACCCAAGCCCACCCGTATCCAGGGTACCTTCGTGCGGGATGAGGAGATCAGCCGTGTGCTGGACTTCATCAAGAAGAGCGCCACCGTCCAGTACGACGAAGCCATGATCGAGGCCATGGAAAAACACGCCATCCAGGACGGCAAGAAGGGCAGCAGCTCTGCCGACTCCGACGAGGAGGGCGGCAGTGACCCGATGCTCAAGCAGGCCGTGGAGGTGGTCATCGACGCCGGTCAGGCGTCCACCAGCCTGCTGCAGCGCCGCTGCAAACTGGGTTATGCCCGCGCCGCCCGCATCATGGACGAGATGGAAGAAAAGGGCATCATCGGCCCCTACGAAGGCGCAAAGCCCCGCGCTGTCCTCATCAGCCGCCAGCAGTGGCTGGAGATGCAGATGAATCAGCCGGATGAATAAAATTTTTGATTTCGGAAGCAATAGAGCCCTGCTGTATAGGGCAGGCATCATGAAAGAAAAAGGATAACTATGGAACATTACACCGAATTTCTCCCCATCAGCCGGGCCGACATGGAGGCCCGGGGGTGGGACCAGCTGGACTTCGTGGTGGTGGGCGGCGACGCCTATGTGGACCACCCCAGCTTTGGCACCGCCATCATCAGCCGCCTGCTGGAAGCCGAGGGCTACAAGGTAGGCGTGCTGGCCCAGCCCCGCTACACCGACTGCGAGGACTTCAAGCGGTTCGGAAAGCCGAAGTACGGCTTCTTCATCGGCGGCGGCAACGTGGACAGCATGGTGAGTCACTATTCCGTCGCAAAGATCCCCCGCGCGGAGGACGAGTATTCCCCCGGCGGCAAGGGCGGCGCACGGCCCGACCGCAGCGCCACCGTCTACACCAGACTTGCCAAGCAGGCATACCCTGACCTGCCCGTCATTCTGGGCGGTCTGGAAGCATCGCTCCGCCGCTTTGCCCACTACGACTACTGGCTGGACACCGTCCTGCCCAGCATCGCCGAGGACTCCGGTGCGGACATCATCAGCTTCGGCATGGGGGAACACCAGACCGTGGAGATCGCCCGCCGTCTGGCGGCAGGAGAGCCGGTGGAGAGCATCACCGATGTGGACGGCACCTGCTACCTGACCGACTTCGACCACCTGCCCGAGCGGTATGTGGAGTGCGCGGGCTTCAGGAAGGTCGCCTCCGATAAGGTGGCTTATGCGAAAGCCTGCCGCATCCAGATGGACAATCAGGACGTCGTCAGCGGCAATATCATCGTCCAGAAGCAGAGCGAGAAGTACCTCGTGCAGAACATCCCCGCAAAGCCCCTCGTCCGCTGGGAGCTGGATAAGGTCTACGCCCTGCCTTACACCCGCCGCTACCACCCCATCTACGAGGTCATGGGCGGTGTGCCTGCCATCCGGGAGGTGCAGTTCTCCATCATCCAGAACCGCGGCTGCTTCGGCGGCTGTAACTTCTGCGCCATCCAGCTGCATCAGGGCCGACGCGTCACCAGCCGCAGCGCCGACAGCATCGTGGCCGAAGCAGAGCGGATGACCCACGAGCCGGATTTCAAGGGCTACATCCACGACATCGGCGGCCCCACCGCCAACTTCCGTTTCCCGTCCTGCCGCGAGCAGATGCTGCGGGGTATGTGCAACGGCGGCAAGCACTGCCTCGCCCCCACCACCTGTTCCCACATGATCGTGGACCACAGCGATTACCTGAAAATTCTCCGCCGCGTCCGGGAGCTGCCCGGCGTCAAGAAGGTGTTCATCCGCAGCGGCATCCGCTTCGATTACCTGATGGCCGACCCCGATGACACCTTCTTTAAGGAGCTGGTGGAGTACCACGTCTCCGGCCAGCTGAAAGTCGCGCCGGAGCACTGCGCCCCCAACACCCTCGCCTACATGGGCAAGCCCCCCATCGAGACCTTCAACAAGTTCAAGGATAAGTTCTACGAGCTGAGCAGGAAGGCGGGCAAAAAGCAGTACCTCGTGCCGTATCTCATGTCCAGCCACCCGGGCAGCACCCTCAAGGATGCCGTCTATCTGGCCGAATACCTCTACAAGAACCATATGCGCCCCGAGCAGGTGCAGGATTTTTATCCCACGCCCGGCACCGTGAGCACCTGTATGTTCTACACCGGCCTCGACCCCTACACTTTGAAGCCGGTGTTTGTGGAAAAGACCGCTGAGGGCAAGGCACTTCAGCGCGCCCTGCTCCAATATTATGAGCCCCGCAACGCCGAAAAGGTCATCAAGGCGCTGAAAATGACCCACCGCGAAGACCTCATCCCCCTGCTGGTTCCCGCTGAGGGCCGCATTGCGGTCCAGCGTTCGGCCCGCAGAGCCGAGGCCGCCGATGTGACCATCCACGGCGACGGCACCTACACAGTCCGGCCCAGAGGCAAGGGCGGCAAGCCGCAGAGCCGCTCCGCCGCCCCGGCGGGCCGCAGCCCGGCAGGCCGTCAGCCCAGCCCCGGCGCACGTTTTGCGCCCCATTCGGCTCCTGCGCATAAACCGAAAAACAATCAACAGAAAGAGAATACATCGTGGAAAACTTCAAAAAAGAAAAAGTGAACGCTCAAACGCTCATGATCCGCCTCGCTGCGCTGGCGCTGGCCGCAGCCCTTGCGCTGGGCCTCGTGGGCTGTGACACCTCTTCCATCGTCCCGGGAGGCAGCGGCGACGTCATGCCGAACCCGGCAGCTTCTCAGACCGGAACGACGCCTTCCGACGGGCAGGACGCCGCCTTCCAGATGCACTTCATCGACGTAGGGCAGGCGCTGAGCGTGCTGGTGGAGTGTGACGGACAGTTCATGCTCTATGACGGCGGCAATGTGGACGACGGCAGTCTGGTGGTCTCCTACCTGCAGAGTCAGGGGGTCGAGCAACTGGAATACGTCTTCTGCTCCCATGCTCACGAAGACCATGTGGGCGGTCTGGCCGCTGCGCTGGCCTATTTCCCGGCCTGCCACGTCTACAGCCCCGTGACGGAAGCCTCCACCAAGTGCTTCAAGGATTTCGTCAAGTATACCCAGCAGCAGAACTTACAGGTGGAAGTGCCTGCCGTAGGCACCCAGTGGGCGCTGGGCAGCGCCACTGTGACCATGCTTGGCCCTGTGGCGCAGTACGATGACACCAACGATACCTCCATCGTCCTGCGCATCGACTACGGCGCCACCAGCTTCCTGCTCACCGGTGATATGGAGGCCGACGCCGAGCGCGACCTTGTGAACAGCGGCGCGAACCTCAAGGTGGATGTCTTACAGGTGGGCCACCACGGCTCCAGCACCTCCACCAGCTACGTCTTCCTGAACGCTGTCCTGCCCAAGATGGGCATCATCTCCTGCGGGGTCAACAACAAGTACGGCCACCCCCACGAGGAGACCCTGAGCATCCTGCGGGATGCCGGTGTGGACGTCTACCGCACCGACCTGCTGGGGACGATCACCGTTTCCAGTGACGGCCAGAACTACACGGTGGCAACGGAACACTTCGCTACCGACGCTGAGCTGAACCCCACCGACCCGGCAGCGTCCAGCACGGCCCAGCAGGCGTACATCGGCAACGTGAACAGCAAAAAGTTCCATCTGCCCAGCTGCGCCAACCTCCCGGCAGAGAAGAACCAGATTTTGTTCTCGAGCTATGATGAAGCTGTGGCCGCTGGCTACAGCCCCTGCTCGAGCTGCATCAAGTAAGATTGGAGGCGGTAATATGAGTTATGGATGGGCAACCGTTTTTACACTGGCGGCATGGCTCGCAGGGTACTTTATAGACGAGTTCATCAGCTGGGACGACCCGATGGGCCTGCGAATCGTGCTTCCTGTCATCGTGATGGGATGCTGTATTATGAAGTTCATCAAGGACAGTAACCAGCCGAAATAAAGCAAAAGGCACCGTGCTTCTGCTCGAAGCACGGTGCCTTTTTAGTTATCGAATCAGCATCAGCGTCCGCGTCCGGCTCCGCCGCCGTGGCTGCTGCCGCCGCCCATGCCGCCGAAGCTGCCGCCGCCGCGCCCGGCTCCGCCAAAACCGGAACCGCCGCCCATACCGCCAAAGCCGCTTCCACCGAAGCCGCCGCCCCGGGGAGGACGAGGCCCACGGGGGCCTCTCGGGCCGCGAGGGCCGCCATAGAAACCACCGCCGGGGCCGAAGTCATCGTAAGGGCCGCGGGGAGGGCGCGGGCCTCTGTGCCAACGCCGTGCGCCGAACCAGCCAAACGGCCCCCAGAACCAGCCGAAGGAGTGGCCGAGAGGGGTGATAAAGATAAAGAAAACTGCGATGAACAGGATGATATAAGCAAGCATGGAGAAAATGCCGCCGATAAAGCTTTCCCAGATGGAGTAGTGCTTCTGGGGCGGGACAGGCTCGACAGAGGGCCGGGTGGTCTGGGTGTCAGAGCCGTCGGAATAGATGGTCCCGCCGCTCAGAGTGACCCCGTACACCTCTGCGATGGTATTGGCCACATTGGTGGCGCAGGTGAGGACGGCGGCGTCGTACTTCTTGGCGGCGAAATCGTCCTCCATGGTCTGCACGAGAGAGCTTGCCTGGTCGGCCAGCATGGTGCTGCGGAAGCCGTCGCCGTAGGTCAGATAGTAGTCGCCGTCGGCGTACTGGTCCGACTGCATCACCAGCAGGATGAGCACGCCGTTGTTCTTGCTGGAACTGCCGATGCCCCAGGTGTCGAAGGCTTCAGTGGCGTAGTCCTCGGTGGTGGCGCTGCCGGTGTAGTCCACGGTCAGCACGCCGATCTGTGCGCCGTCGCAGCTGGAAGAGAGCTGTGCGTTGAGGGTCTCAAGCTCCGAGGTGGTGCTGTCGCTCAGCACACCGGCGTCGTCCACCACGCATTGATCTTTCGGCAGGCTGGGCAGCTGGATGTTAGCAGCCGAAGCCGCCGGTGCCAGCGCCGTGATGCCGACGGTCACGACAAGAAGCAGTGCCGCAATGCGGCGGGAGAATGTTTTCATCGTCTTCATGCGAAAAGTTCCACCTCCTGTATGCCGAACAGCTTGCCCAGCACGCTGGCCGGGAAGCCGCCGACGTCTTTCTGGTAACTCTGGACCGCATCGTTATAATGCAGGTTGCTGATGATGGTCTGCGCACGGTTGAACTGGCTGTACTGCCCCTGCACCGCACCCATCTTCATGGGGTCTGCGGCCTGCTCCTGCAATTTGGCGTAGAGCTGGCCGATGGCTGTGCCAAGCGTCTCGTTCGACTGGTAGAGCATATGCATCCTGCCGCCGGTGTAAACACTCAGAGAGTCCGGTGCGTGGATCCTGCCATCGGACTGCACCGCCCCGAGGCAGGCGGAAAAAGAGTCCAGCGCAGCCTGTGCCGTCTGCACTTCGGTGCTGTCTGCACCCAGTGTGTTGGACGCGGTGGTGATGATGTTGGCGGCCGTGTTGAGCCGTGTGGTCAACTCCTCATTCAGGGCATAGCCGCTGTCTGCGGCCACGCCAGTGGTGAACCCGTTCTTCACCGTGTCGTACTTTGCCCGGAGCTTCGCCCCGCCAAAGCCGAAAAAGCAGGCCAGCATCACCACGATGCAAAGCGCCGCGGCCACGGCCTGCTTGCCCAGCGCGGCGGGCAGGGCCTTTTCGAGGTCTGCCAGTTTCTGCTGGAAGGGCGTCAGCCGCACTTCCTCCTCGGCGGGCGCTGCGGCGCGATAGCTGGAAGCGTCAAAGCCGCCGGTGGGTCGATTCTGTTGTCTGGAAAAATCTGCGTTTGCCATTTCAGATCCGGATCTCCATCATCTTCTGTTTCAGCTCGTCTTCGATGCGGGTGAGCTCCTGCTCGGCAGCGGCACGCTTTGCGCGGCCCTCGCTCTGTATCTTGTTCAGCTCGTCCAGCGTCTCGATAAGGCTCTTGTTGGTCTGCTGCAGGGTCTCGATGTCCACGACACCGCGCTGAGACTCCCTGGCCGTCTCGATGGTACCCATCTTGAGGGCGTCGGCGTTCTTTTTCAGCAGCTCGTTGGTCATGTCGGTGACGGCGCGTTCGGCCTGCATGGCTTGCTGGCTGTGGGCCAGACCCAGTGCCAGCACCATCTGGTTCTTCCACAGGGGGATGGTGTTGACGATGGTGGACTGTATCTTCTCGGCCATCATGGAGTTATTGTTCTGCAAAAGCCGGATCTGGGGGCCCATCTGCAGGCTGATGGTGCGGGTCAGCTCAAGGTCGTAGAGCTTTTTCTCAAAGCGCTCGCACTGGTCGGCCAGATCGCGTGCGGCCTGTGCGTCCTCAGGCAGGCCGGAAGCCTTTGCCTTGTCCATCGCCTGCTGCAGCTCGTGGGCGCGGAAGTCGGCCAGCTTCTTCTTGCCCGCGAGGATATACATGCTCAGCTCTTTGAAATAGGCCATGTTCAGCTCGTACATCTTGTCCAGCATCGCAATATCCTTGAGCAGCTGCACCTGATGCTTTTCGAGGGCGGACTGGATGGTCTCGACGTTCGTTTCCGCTTTGCTGTACTTGGTCTTCATGTTGTCGAGCTGGCTGCCCTTTTTCTTGAAGAAGCCGAGGATGCCCTTTTCCTCTTCGGCGGCGTCAAAGTTCTTCAGCTCCCCGATAAGGTCGGTGATCATGCCGCCCACCTCGCCGAGGTCTTTGGTGGACACTTTGGAAAGTGCCGCCTCGGAGAAGTCGCCGATCTTCTTCTGGCAGGCAGAGCCGTACTGCAGCACCTGCTGGCTGTTGGTGATGTCGATCTTCTGAGCGAAGGCGTCCACCATCGCCTGTTCCTCGGGGCTGAGCCTGACCTGTTCGGCCTCAGGGGCCGCAGCGGGTTCGGGCTGCTTTTCCTCGGCGGCAGGTGCTTCCACCGGGTCGAGGGTCAGGGTGGGAACAGCGGGTGCGTCTAAGTCAAAATTGAACGTATTATCAGCCATGAGAGATTCCTTCCTTTCCAAATCGATACACGGCCTTGCCCTCTCCGTCAATGCTTCGCATTGCCACCTCTCCCAGAGGGAGAGGCTTTTCCGGGGGCCGGTATGCTGCAAGTTTCCACTAGAGGCTCTCCCTTTGGGAGAGCTGGCGCGTCAGCGCCTGAGAGGGCAAGCCAGTTTTAACTCAGTCCCTGCCCCTTCATCATATTTTGGAGCACCGTCAGATCCGCCGAGAGGTCCATGCTTTCAGCGGCATACAGTGCATCCAGCTGGTTTTCGAATGCAGTGGCGATGGAAGCCGCGTTCCGCTCCACCTCTGCCCGGATCGAAGCGGCATTTTCGCCCCGCACGCCCTGGCGGGCCAGCTTTGCGTACTGTTCCAGCACATTCACCGCGTCGGGCAGATAGTAGTTTGCAAAGCGGCGTACCTGCTTTGCCTTGGCGGGGCTGGCCTCCACCGTCTCCACGATGGAGCGGCCTGCCTTTTCCATCCGGGTCATGGCGGCGGAAAGCTCCGGGTCGGGCAGGGCCTCGTTCAGCGCGTGGAGGGCATCCAGCTTCTGCTGGATGTCGGCCAGCATCTCGTCCACATCGCCGCTGCCGGTGTGGAAAGGCACTTCATGCTCCACCACCCGGGGCGGGCAGACCTTCTTTGCCGCGCCGAACATCACGGCTGCGCCGCCCAGCGCGATCAGCAGCGCCCACAGCTTATATACTGGCAGCGCCGCGCACAGCACCGCGAACACCAGCGCCGCCGCATACCACGGCAGGACGCTGGGCTTTTGGGTGCGGATAATTTTGCTCATGCATTTTCTCCTTTCCCGAAGAGGCGCACCGCCCCTTGTACCCTTCCATAATAAATCCTTTTATCCACAAAACGCAAGTGTTTCATGAATAATTTACAGGTTGGAAACGGTTATATAATCTTTGAGGGCCTCGCCCCAGACCTCGCGAAGGGTTTCGGAGCGGCAGGCGGCGTTGGCGGGGCTGGTGCTGGGCAGCTTGACCGCCGGGATGCCGGAGACCGGCAGCAGATATTTGGTATAAATGCGGTAGGCCGTGGCCCCGTTGCAGAACACTGCCTCAATGGGCGCTTTTGCCAAAAGAGATGCAATGTCGTTCGGCACCACGTCCCGGATAGAGGCGTCCGACGCGCCGGTGATGGTACAGCTTTCCAGCGTGTCCCACAGGGCGAGGCCATGGCGGAGGATGATGCCCTTTTTGGCCTCGATGTCCTCCCGGGCGGGGACAGGCTCGCCGGTGAGGGCCGCCATCATGGGCCAGAAACGGTTCTGCGGGTGGCCGTAGTAGAAGGCCATCTCCCGGCTTTTGGGGCTGGGCCATGTGCCGAGGATGAGGGCGCGGCTGTTTTCAGAGTAAACGGGTGCGAAGCTCATCGTTCCATCGTCTCCCATGCAGAGCCGAAGCTGCGGTCGGAGGGCTCCGCCTTCGGGCCGTCGAACCACAGCTCTTCAATAAGGGCAGCAAGTCCGTCTTCCCGCACATCGCCGATGACGCGGTCAGCGGCGGCTTTGGCTTCGTCGGTGCCGTTGGACATGCAGCAGCCGAGGCCCGCCGCTTTCAGCATCCCCACATCGTTGGCGGAGTCGCCTGCCGCCACGGCCTCAGCGAGGGAGAGGCCCATCTTCTCGCAGAGGTCTGCGAGGCCCGCGCCCTTGTCGATCCCGCCCCGCACGATGTCATAGAAGTGGGAGCCGTCGGGCAGCTGGCCGCCCGTCTGCATGAAGTGAAGGCCGAGGTGGCCGTACTTTTCGTTGAACCGCTCCAGCGCCCCCTCGGGGAAGAGGCAGAACGCCGCGTGAGGCATATCGATGAGATGGCGGTCCTGGTCTTCGCCGTCCACGCAGTCCAGACCGACGCTATTCATCCGATCGTAGTGCTTGTGGAGGATGTCATACTCGCAGTAAACATAGTATGCATCCTTGAAGTTAAATTGCAGCGGGTAGTTGTAGTCCTCACAGAAATCCACCAGCGCGTACATCTCTTCACTGGTCATTGGGTGCTCTGCCACGATGGCACCGTTCTTGTCCACGACGCAGGCACCGTTGCAGGTGATGGCATAGTCGAACCGGATGCCGCCCAGCTGGCCTTTCCGGTTGATGGCTGACCAGGCCCGGCCTGTGCTGAGCACGAATTTTCCCCCGGCGGCCTGAAGCTTCTTCACGGCCTTGACCATGGCCGGACGGGGCTGTTTTTCCCCGAAGGGGACGAGGGTGTTGTCGTAATCGCTTGCGAGAATTTTATATTGCATGGTGTTCTCCTTATATCTATATATAAGCTGAGTATATCACAAAATGGAGGCTTTGTCTCCAAAATAAAAAGCACCTGCACGCTTCTCCGAAGAAAAGGTGCAGGTGCTTTGCAAATACTCAGGCGATAAATGCTACCACGATCTGGATGCCCACGCCCACAGCGGCGCCGCAGGCCCAGGTCAGGCCGGTGATGAAGAGGTTCTGCTTCCAGGAGGGATTCACCCGCCACAGCACGGCGAGGCCCACGCCCGCGCCGGTGCAGAGACCGGCCACGAGGCTCGAGAAGCGGAGTGCGCCCTCGACGTAGAGCTGGGTCATCAGGACGCTGGCGGCACAGTTGGGGACAAGGCCCACCAGTGCGGCCACCACCGGCTGGAAGAAGCCCATCCGGCCCAGCACCGAGGCGAAGACATCCTCGCCGACGCCCTCGACGATGAGGCCGAACACGAGGCTGAACACGAAGATAAAGACAAAGATCTCGAGGGTGTGGCGGAGCGCGGCCTTCCAGATGGGCTGGGGGTGGCCCTCTTCGTCGCTGTGCTCCTCGTGGCAGTCCACCTCGTCGGCGTGGCCGGTGTAGCCGCCGCGCAGGCTGCGGGGCAGGGCCTTGCGGAGGACGAAATCCAGCAGAAAGCCCACAAAGACAGCGTACACGACTTTGATGACCATTAGCAGGATCAGCTTATCCCAGTAGGCGGGCATGGACACCAGCAGGGGGATGGCCTCGTCGCTGGTGGCGAGATAGACGGCCATCAGCGTACCCAGCGTGATGACGCGGGAGGCGTAGAAGTTGGAGGCGATGGCCGAGAAGCCGCACTGCGGCACACAGCCCAGCACCGCGCCCGGCACCGCGCCCCAGCGGCCGCCGCCCGCCAGCAGGGCCTCGATGCGCTCACCGTGGCGGGTCTCGACATATTCAATAAAGAGATAGGCTAAAAACAGGAAGGGGAGCATCTTGGCGGTGTCCACCAGAGTTTCGCTCAGTACATCCAGAAAAAGTTCCATTGTTTGATACCTCGTGATATAAAATAAAGTGAAGATAAAGTTTGCTCTCGCGCTGGTGGGCGCGGGGTCAGAGCGCTTTTGCATTGGGGCTAAGTTCTCTTTTGCGTGCCAAAAGAGAACCAGAAAAGCACCAGCGATTTCGACGCGC
>ERZ857972.839-NODE-839-length-23010-cov-15.581703_pt1 | contig 23010 bp, 17 predicted proteins | sample MGYA00519757_ERZ857972 | MGnify/ENA primary metagenome ERZ857972 (study PRJEB31778, sample SAMEA3449383) | human gut metagenome | biome: human gut; feature: human-associated habitat; material: faeces | place: United Kingdom | collected 2010/2012 ...
GCACCTCGCTCGCCGTATCGGCACTTAGAATTATGCGGTATTGCCTTAAAACTCCTGCGTAACTTTCCATTATAATCTGTAGGGAACGGTCTTGACCGTTCCCTACAATGCTTTTATTCGGTTCACGGCAGCCTTTATCCCGCCGCCCAACTCCTAACTCCTCCCTCCTAACTCCTAACTTCTATACAACTTGGCGACAACTCTGTGCTATACTTAAGATAAATAATGATTGGGGGCATTGGATGAACCGCATTTTGATTGTGGAGGACGAAATTACCATTTCCCGGCTGATTGCGGTCAGCCTGCGCCGCGCGGGGTATGACTGCACGGTTGCCAACGATGGCAGCACCGCGGCGGACCTGATTGCCGAGCACGACTTTGACCTGGCCCTGCTGGATATTATGCTGCCCGGCCTGGATGGGTATGAGCTGCTGGGCTACCTGCGCCCGCTGGGGGTGCCGGTCATCTTTATCACGGCCAAGGGCGCCACTAAGGACCGGGTCAGAGGCCTGCAGCTCGGCGCCGATGATTATATCGTAAAGCCGTTTGAAATCGAAGAACTTCTAGCCCGTGTGGAAGCCGTACTGCGCCGCACCGGCCGCGGCGGCCAGACCCTGACCGCCTTTGATGTAACGATGGATATTGTGGCCCGCACCGTGACCCGGCAGGGCAAGGCGGTGGAACTGACCCCGCGGGAGTTCGACCTGCTGGAGCAGCTCATGCGCAACCGCGGGGCGGCGCTGTACCGCGATGTATTGTACGGGCGGGTGTGGGGCGGCGATCTGCTGGACAGCCGCACCCTGGACCTGCACATCCAGCGCCTGCGCAAAAAACTTGGCTGGGCGGATAAGATCGAAACCGTCTACCGTGTCGGTTACCGCCTTAAATCCGACCAGAAATAACCTCAAATTGCTGATTTCTCATTTCCAATTTCAAACTTACTTACGGGTTTTTCTATGAAATTTTCTCAAAAACTTGTCTGCATCATGCTGCTGGTCATCGCCGCGTTTTTTGCCGTGGGCGGTGCGGTGCTGGTCAACGGCAGCTTTATGGACCGCCTGAGCGCAGCCGCCGAGCAGGAACAAAGCATGCACGCCATGCTGTGCGGCGTGGTGGAGGATTACTACCTGGACCAGACCGGCCGCGGCGAAGATACCTGCGGGGATGATTTTATCACCGCCGCCACCTGGCGCGCAGGGGATCTGGCCCGTGGGGTTTATTCCCAGGGGCTGTTCCGCGCATCCGTTGACCCCGCCCAGGACGAAGCCTATGCCATATACGGCCTGCAGGACGGCCAAAGCATTTTGCAGTACGGCCCCAATGTGACCCGCACCTACCGCAGCGATCTGCTGGGCGGCCTTGTGATGGTAACCACCTTTGATGTAACGGAGATTTTTGCCGCGCGCAACCGCAGCCTGCAGCGCTTTTTCCTGCTGGAAGCTGCCGTGGTGGCCGGGGCTGCCGTGGTGGTCTGGCTTGTCAGCCGCCGCCTGACCCACCCACTGACCGTGCTGACCGCCGCCAGCGCCCGCATTGCCGCGGGTGATTATGCCTTGCGCACCAGGATGCACACCGGGGATGAGCTTGAAATCCTGAGCCAGGGCTTTGACCAGATGGCCGGTGCCGTGCAGGACAAAGTGGAAGCTCTGGAGCTTTCGGTCCAGCAGCGGGATGATTTTGTGGGTGCGTTTACCCATGAGCTCAAAACCCCCATGACCGGCATCATCGGCTATGCCGACCTTTTGCGCAGCATGCAGCCAGACCCCGAAGAACAGCGTGAAGCCGCCGGGGCCATCTTCCATGAAGCCCAGCGGCTGGAATCCTTAAGCGGAAAGCTGCTGCAGCTGATGGGCCTGGGTGAGCACGCCCCCCAACTGGTACCCGTGCAGCTGGATTCTGTTTTTGCCGAAGCGCGCCGCGCCGTTGCCCCCGCTCTGAACGGCTGCATTCTGACCATGCAGTCCAACGGCCTGACCGTGCAGGGAGATGCCGACTTGCTGTGCGATCTCGTCATTAACCTTGTCACCAACGCCGCCAAGGCCAGCACCCCCGGCAGCGCCATTGCGGTCTGCGCCGAACAGGCAGATGGTTCCATCCGGCTGACGGTTCAGGACCACGGCCAGGGCATCCCGGCGGACAAACTGGCCCGCGTGGTGGAGCCGTTTTATATGGTGGATAAATCCCGTTCCCGCCGCCAGGGCGGCAGCGGCCTGGGCCTGGCCCTGTGCAGCCGCATTGCCCAGGCCCACGGCGGAACGCTTGCCATGGAAAGCGAGCTTGGCAAAGGCACCACCGTAACCGTCACCCTGCCCGCACCGAACCAAACCGCCGCCGAACTCGCACAGGAGGAACCCGTATGAAAACCACAAAACGCGGCAAGCTGCTGATGCTGGCCTGCGCCGCCCTGGTGGCTGTGCTGGCCTGCCTGCCGCTGCTCTGGTTCCGCGCACAGGATGCCCGTATGTTCGGCACCGTCAATCAAAGCTCTGGCCTGTATGAATCCCGCGAAGTCAGCGGGGATGATTTTTATCTATTACAGCAGGTCAAAAACCGCACCCAGATGAACCGCACGGACTGGATGGTTTCCGCCGGGCTGAACGGCACAGCAGCCCTGTATACCCCCGCCGGGAACAGCCGCTACAACATGACCTCCAGCGATACCGCCGCTGATTTTGCCGCCAGCCTGCTGACCCAGCTCCATGATGCCGAGGTATTGCCGGATACCTGGTACCATGTGGCAGCCGATAACCTGAGCAGCTACAGCAGCGGCGAGCTGTATACTTCCAGTGATTCCCTTGGCATTACGCGGCTGCTGCGCTACCCCCATGCCGCCTATGATGAAAGCGACCCCGAATACAACGAATCCCCCACATTCGCCCTGGATTATGATAATAAAACCGGCCGCCTGCTGAACCTGTGGGTTCAGGCCCCGCTGGACGATCCCACCCTGCTGTCCGGCAGCCCGGTATCGCTGAATATCTCCGACCTGCTGAACGCCTGGGTGCAGTGGGAGGGCCTTACCGACCTGGGCGACTGGACCGTGCCTTACGGCAGCGATTACGCCGAAACCGGCCTGTACAGCGCCAGAGGCAACGCCCTGCTGACCTGTGTGTACGGCTCCTTTACCCTTGACGATGTTCCCCGCGCCTATTACAGCATGCAACTGACCTGGCAGCCCTATGCCCCCACCCCGCAGCCGGGCAGCACCGATCTGCTGCCCGCCGAGCCGCTGCCAGAAACCAGCGATTATTATTACACCGACGCCATCGCTTACCAGTGGGACGATGACCGCGCTGCCGCTGTGTTTGATTATGATGCCAACCTGATCCTTCGCACTAACCTGAGCACCGGCGTGCAGACCGTGTTCTGTGATGTGCCCGGCTGCACCCATACCACCAGCAGCTGCCCTGCCCGCATCACGGACCAGATGTATTCTCTGGTTCCCGCCGGGGATTGCGTTTACCTTGTTTACGGCACCTATTCGCCCACAACGGCAAAGGGCGCTTCCGGCGCGGATATCAACGCCATGTCGGACGATGAGATCATGCGCTGGGCGCGCGCGGCAGATGCCGGGGTTCCGCTGGCCCTTTATCCCCAGGAGCTGGAGCCTTACACCCAGGAGGATGTTACCGCCGCCCGCCGCTTGATGCAGAACGCCTTTGGCCAGGGCCGCATTGAAATGCTGGACGGCACCACCCGCACCGAGCTTGTCCGGCTGGATCATGACGCCGTGTATATCGGCGGCTGCGATTCCACCTATTTATACGGCATCATGCGGAGCCAGCAGGGCGAAGAGCCCACCCGCTGGTTCCGCATGGAGCGCACCACCGGCCAGTACGAAACCATGCCCATCCCGGATACCGACCACCTCTGCGGTGTCTGGAACAACCAGCTTGTGCTGTTCCGGGAGCGCTGCGCCGAACCATTCACTTCCGATAAAATGTCCGATTACAGCCTGGCCGGCAGTTATTCTTCCCGGTTCCAGAACACCAGTTATGACGTTGTGCTGTACGACCCCGTCACCGCCCAAAGCCGGCGGTTATACAGCCTGAACGAAAATTCCGGTTCTTTCACCCATGCCGCGCTGTATGGGGATTCTCTCTATCTGAATACCAGCATTTGGGAGAATCCGGATGATACCCCGTTCAACGCCATCCGGCTCAACCTGCGCAACGGGGAGCAGACCGCGCTGGAATCCCTTTTGGGGATCGACCGTTCCGATTATCCTTACGGTTATCTGTTGGGTTCTTCCACGGTTGCCAACCTCTACTCCCAAAAATGGGGCACCATGATGCTGTTTCGTTCCAACAGCGGTCAGGGCGGCGAAAGCCTGCTGCTGAACTTTGCCGCCGGCAGCGTGTTCCACACCAGCTGGCAGGCAGGTGAAAGCACCTATATTGCCGCCGAATCCCCTGTGGGCCAGTTGTTGCTGCTTTCCTGGGTGTATGATGATCTTTCGGACAACTGGTTCCAGACCTACCAGCAGTACCTTGCCCCCGCCAGTGATCCCACCATCATGACCCCCGTTGCCATGTGGGAACCGGGGCAGTAAACCTCCGCCCCGTAGGCGGTCGTAACCAATTTTTTACCAGTGTAAATTGATGATTTGTTCACGGTTTGTTTACGTCGCGGCAGTTGTTATTGTCAGGGCAGTGTGGTATACTCACCCCCAAGATGTATCTGAAAGCAAAGAAGCCGACGAATTTTTCGCCTTTTCAGCTACACCCTAAGAAAGGGGGAATCTGCATGAAACATCTGCGTTCCTTTTTTGCGGTGCTACTGGCCGCAGCCGTCTGCGCGGCGGTAGTGCTGTTTTCCGGCTGTGGGGCATCCGTTCAGGTGCAGCAGCTTACCATCCCCGGCGAGCGCGGCAGCATCCATGCCACGCTGACCACCCCTGCCAATGCCGAAAACATGCCTGCCGTGGTGATCTGCCACGGCTTTACCGGCAACCGCCAGCTGGACGGCCACGCCAAGCCGCTGGCCAAAACGCTGGCCCAGCACGGCATTGCCAGCATCGCCATTGACTTTGCGGGCAGCGGCGAAAGCGAGGAGCCGTTCACCGCTTACACCCCCGCCACCATGCGGGATGATATCACTTCTGCCATCACCTACCTGACCGACACCGCGGGTGCCGACCCGGAGCGCATCGGCCTGCTGGGCCACAGCATGGGCGGCCGCGCCGTCAGCGTCTACCTGAAAGATTCCATCAAAGCCGCCGCCCTGTGGGCACCGGCGGATAACACAGGGCTGGACGGGCTGGAATTTCTGGACCACAGCGCCGAGGGCCGCCAGGCTATTTATAACGGTGCCATACAGAACGGCGTGCTGGACCTGCCCAAGTGGGGCGTAACGATCAGCGCCGATTTTGTGCAGCAGGTTGCCGACCAGGACCCCACCGCCAGCCTGCGCACCTACAACGGCCCTCTGCTGCTGGCTTATACCGCCGGGGATGCCGAATTGCTGAGCCAGACCACCATTGACCTGACCCGCCAGGCTGCCGCCGAACACAGCGGCCCTCTGGTGGACCTGACCGGCCAGTATGAGGACGCCACTCACAATTTTACCGCCGCATCCGGCAAAAAAATCGACGATTTCTCCGTCCGCCGCCGCATCGAATCCGCCACCGCAGAATTTTTTGAAGAATATCTATAACCCATCCCTATTTGCCGCCGCCCCACCGGGCCGCGGCATTTTTTATGATAATTTTAAGGTTCATGGCGCAGAGAACCCCTGCCATATATCCCTCAACAAAATTTCATTCCCAGCCCCCTCCGGGACGTCGAGGACGCCGTCCCCTACATATATTTTCATGATTCATCACAAATTTATTTTGCTCCATTCCCCCCGCCCTCCCCACCACCTTTCCCCGTCCCAATTCCTAATTTCTAATTCCTAATTAACTCTTACTTCCTCCCTCCTAACTCCTAACTACTTCCTTCGCCCCACCGCAATTTTACAACTCCGCCCCCTTTCTGTGGGTGCTCATAAGAAAGTGATTTGAAAGAATTACGATTATGGCATCTGTCAGGCAGGATTGGGCAACGAAGAAATACGCCGTATTCAGCAGATTTTGCTGGATACGGCGTATTTTCTTGCCTATTTACGTTTCCGTTTGCCTTTTCCGTGTGTTGTATTGCCCTTGCCCCGCTGGTTTATGGAACTTTTCATGTGTTTCGACAGCCGCAGCACCTCAATCAGATTGACAAACTGCTCTTTGGTGATGGCATCGTAGTCAATACCAAGGGTAGCCAAAAGCGCCCGCGCCTTCTTTTCATCGCTGCTGCCTTCAAAGTTCATGGCGGTCTGTAACTGCTGCTGTGCTTGTGCTGCAGCGGATGGCTCGTCTGCTGTTGTGCTGTCGGTCTTGTGCGCCTCACGAATATCGCGGAGTATCCCTGTCAGGTCATCTGCAACCACATGACCGAAGTATTCTTCCTCAGACACCTGCGCCAATTCCAGTGTGCGCAGATAGAGATCGTTCGCACTATCCTCTCGCTTTGCCAGCACCATTTGACGCACGGCTTCCAGCACAGTGTTCATGTCGTTGATCCGCATATCCGCGATACGGTCAACATAAATTTCTGCATCCAGCATCAACCGCTGAAAATCTTTGTGGCAAATCAGCTCCGACAGCAGCCGGTGATTGAACTGCCCCGCCTTCAATACTTCAATCGCATCGTCACCCAAATGCAGAGCATCCAGCTCTGTGTTTGGGTGATTTTTTCTTTCTGTCAATCCCATCAAGTAATCGGCGGATACCCCATAAAACTTTGCCAGCGCCGCGATGCTGAACGGGCTGATGTCCTTGAAATCGTCCGCCTCATATTTGCCGAGGGCGGCGCGGGAAATGCCTGTTGCCTCGGAAAGCTGTTCCAGTGTCAGGTTGCGCTCTGTCCGCAAATCTTTAAGCCGCTCCGGGATCGTCAGTTTGATATTCATATCCGCGCCCCCTCTCGTTCTGCTTCCCATTATAGCACAGATTTCTATAAGCGTGGAAATTTCCGCTTTTCGCACCCTTTTTCCAACCTCTTGGATATACGGGAACAGGCCCGATTTTTCGTTAAACTGTACTTGTCGGGAGGCAACAGCACCTTGAAAATTACATGACCGTCCGAATGGGATACCCCCGGCAGGGGAAGCAGCGCCATGACCCCATGTGTTTGAAAGCACGGGAGAGCGTGCCAATGCCGGAATACGCCGCTGAAAAGCCAGGGGCAGGAACGGCATTCGGAAAGAGCGGCAAAAATACAGCGATATTTTCAAAGGAAGTGAAAACAGCGAAAAATCCGGCGTTTTCATATTGATAACGCCATTAAAGCACGATACACCGGATAGCGAAGCGGGTACGCTGTCCGGCGTGTGATTATTCCAACCCGCGAAAATCCACGCGAAACGGTGAGGCTGAACCTTGCCCTGTGTGAGCAGGGCTTCACAAAGAGCGGAGAAAACAGTTATTCGCAAACCATCATCATTTGCCTAATGATGAACTCGATACACGTACCAGCGCACCGGCTTCACTGCCAAGCAAACGAAAAAAGGAGGGCATAAGCCATGAGAAACAAAGAGATTTACCGAAACGAAATCAAGTCCTATATTATCCGGGCTGGCATGACCATGAGCGAAGCTGTGGAAATTCTGGCCGACGAATACGGTTGGAGCAGCAGCGTTCCCAACTTGTCAGACAAGCTGAAACGCGGCAGCCTGCGCTACGGCGAGGCTGTGGAGCTGGCCGATGTGCTGGGGTACGACATTGTTTGGCAAAAGCGCCGGGAGGTGAGATAAATCGCGGGAACTATTTACGGATATATCCGGGTTAGCAGCAAGGACCAGAACGAGGACCGGCAGCGCATCGCTTTGCAGGAGCTTGCTGTCCCGGAAAAAAACATTTACATGGACAAGCAGTCCGGCAAGGATTTTGACCGACCCCAATACAAACGCCTGCTGCGAAAAATGAAAAAGGACGATCTGCTCTACATCAAGAGCATCGACCGTCTGGGCAGGAACTATGGGGAGATTTTGGAGCAGTGGCGGATATTGACGAAAGAGAAAGGCATCGACATCGTAGTGCTGGATATGCCGCTGCTGGATACCCGCCGGGGCAAAGATCTGATGGGCACCTTTCTCAGCGACATCGTGTTGCAGGTACTTTCCTTTGTGGCGGAAAATGAGCGCACCAACATCCGCCAGCGGCAGGCCGAGGGTATTGCCGCAGCAAAGGCAAGGGGCGTCCGCTTTGGCAGACCGCCGAAACCGTTGCCCGCTGGTTTTCACAGCGCCTATCAAAACTGGAAAGCCGGGAAAATTACAGGAACGGCAGCGGCAAAGGAATGTGGGATGCCGCTGTCCACATTCCGCTACCGGGCAGAAATTTACGAAAAGGCGAAATTGTTGTAAGCACCCGATTTTACAGAAAGGTGTACCTTCCTGTAAAATCGGTGTTTTTATAATCTTTTTTATTTTACCACGGATTCATGCGGATTTCCAGCACGGAATTGTGAACGATTTCGCTAATTCAAGAACGGTACGAGCTTTCACCGATAGTAACGAAAAGGTACACTTTTTGGAAAAGAAGGATGCCCATGAAAATCATCAACAACACTACCGAGAAGCTGGCTGATGACCTGCGTGTAACGATAAAAAAATGCAGCAGGGTCTCTATGGCCGCTGCCTGTTTTTCTGTCTATGCATTTGAAGAACTGAAAGCACAGCTTGAAAACCTGGACGAGCTGCGCTTTATCTTCACTTCTCCCGCCTTTTTGGACGAGAAGCCAAAGAAAGCCCAGCGGGAATTTTATATTCCTCGGCTGAACCGCGAGCGCACACTACATGGCAGTGAGTTCGAGATTAAGCTCCGCAGCGAATTCCGCCAGCGCGCAATCTCGCAGGAATGTGCGCATTGGATCCGGGAAAAAGCCCGCTTCAAGTCCAATAAGACCATGGAGGGAATGACAGGCTTTTTGACTGTAGATTCCGATTCTCCTGTAGCGTATGCACCAGTGAATGGTTTTACCCGCGAGGACCTGGGCTGTGACCGTGGCGGCCGTATGTTCAGCATGATCAACCGCGTGGATGCGCCAGAAAGTAAAGCTTACCTGGAACTGTTCGACCAGCTGTGGAACGACCAAAGCCACCTGAAAGACGTCACAGACAAAGTCCTGGAGAGCATCACCACCGCCTACCAAGAGAATAGTCCCGAATTCCTCTACTTTTATGCACTTTACAACATTTTTGGCAGCTTTTTGGAGCAGGTCAATGAGGACGATCTGCCCAGCGAAGCCAACGGCTTCAAGGAAAGCCAGGTCTGGAACAAACTGTACACCTTCCAGAAAGACGCTGTGATTGCCATTATCAGCAAGCTGGAACAATATAACGGCTGTATCCTGGCGGACAGCGTCGGCTTGGGCAAAACCTTCACCGCTCTGGCCGTCATCAAATACTATGAGAACCGCAACCTGCGGGTGTTAGTTCTTTGCCCTAAAAAGCTCAGCGACAACTGGATGACCTATAAGGCCAACTATGTCAACAATCCCATCGCCGGGGATCGCCTGCGCTATGACGTACTCTACCACACGGATCTAAGCCGGGACAAAGGATTTTCCGGCGAGATCGACCTGAGTAAACTGAACTGGAGCGCCTACGACCTGGTCGTGATCGATGAATCCCACAATTTCCGCAATGGCGGGGATGTGGACAATGAGGGAAAAGAAAACCGTTACACCCGCCTGATGAACAAAGTCATCCGCCCCGGTGCGCGCACACGTGTGCTGATGCTGTCGGCCACGCCGGTGAACAACCGCTTTTACGATCTGCGTAACCAGCTGGCACTGGCCTACGAGGGCGATAGCAGCGAATGGCAGGGTAAACTGGACATCAGCCGCAGCGTGGATGAGGTTTTCCGCAACGCACAGAAGGTGTTCAATGAGTGGAGCAAGCTGGATGCCGCCAGCCGCACCACTGACCGGCTGATGCAGATGCTGGATTTTGACTTTTTCCAAATTCTGGACGCTGTGACCATCGCCCGGTCTCGCCGCCATATTGAAAAATATTACGATGTCAGCGAAATCGGTAAATTTCCGACCCGGCTGCCGCCCATTTCCAAACGGCCTCCGCTGACTGACCTGCCTGGCGCTATCTTCTACAGCGAGATCTATGATGACCTGCTCAGCCTGACTTTAAGTATCTACACCCCAACCAACTACATTCTACCAAGCAAGCTGGAGAAATACGCAAAACTGAACCATGAGGGCAAAAACCACTTGACCCAGGCAGGCCGCGAACAGGGCATCCGCCGCCTGATGAGCATCAACCTGCTAAAGCGTCTGGAAAGCTCCGTTCATTCCTTCCAGCTGACGCTGGAACGTATCGAACAGCTGATCGTGCAGACACTTGACACCATCGCGCATTATGACCCCACTGCCACACTGGAGCTGAACGACCTGAGCGGCGTGGCCGACCTGGACGCAGATGACCAGGAATCCGACCTGTTCACGGTGGGCCGCAAGGTCAAGATTGAACTGGCCGACATGGACTATGTGACCTGGCGCAAAGACCTGGAGGAAGATCAACATACGTTGCGAATGCTGCTGAAGGCCGTATCGCAGATCACACCGGCACACGACAGCAAACTGCGAATGCTGCTGGATACAATAACGGAAAAAATCGAGCATCCGATCAACCCCGGCAACAAAAAGGTCATCATATTCACGGCATTTTCCGATACGGCGCAGTATCTTTACGACCACGTCAGCGCATTTGCCGGGGAAAAGTACGGTTTGAACACTGCGCTGGTCACCGGATCGGTGGAGGGCCGCACCACCATCCCCAAATTCAAGGCGGACTTGAACAACGTGCTGACCTGCTTCTCGCCGCGCTCTAAGGACAAAGCGGCTCTGATGCCGGATGGCCCCGACATCGACCTGCTGATCGCCACCGACTGTATCTCGGAAGGCCAGAACCTGCAGGACTGCGACTGCCTGATCAACTACGACATTCACTGGAACCCGGTTCGTCTGGTGCAGCGGTTTGGGCGGATCGACCGTATTGGCAGCAAAAACGATGTGATCCAGCTGATCAATTTCTGGCCGGACATGGACCTGGACTCCTACATCAATCTGAAAGGCCGGGTCGAGACCCGTATGAAAGCACTGGTCATGACCTCCACCGGCGATGATAACCTGCTCAGCCCCGAGGAACAGGGCGACCTGGAATACCGGCGCGAGCAGCTCAAGCGGCTGCAAACCGAGGTGGTAGACCTGGAGGAGATGGGCACCGGCGTATCCATAACCGACTTGGGCCTGAATGAGTTCCGCATGGAAGTGATGGAGTATGCCAAGCGCCACCCGGAACTGGAGACCACCCCCGGCGGCATAAGCGCCGTGACACAGGCCCTGCCGGACGCCCCGGCGGGCGTGGTCTTCGTGCTGAAAAACGTCCACAATGAGGTCAACATCAACGACCGCAACCGGCTGCACCCCTATTATCTGGTCTACCTGACCGAGGAGGGAGAGATCGTCTACGACCATCTTTCCCCGCGCAGCACATTGGAGACCATGCGCCAGCTGTGCCACGGCAAAACCGAGCCGATTCAGGCGCTGTGCCGTGCCTTTAACGAGGAGACCCGCTGCGGTGAAGAGATGCAGCTGTACTCTGACCTGCTGGAGGACGCGGTGCTCTCCATCGTGGATGCCAAGGAGGACAGCGACCTGGACAGCCTGTTCCGCGCAGGCGGCACCACGGCGCTGCTGAACCAGATCTCCGGTTTGGATGATTTTGAACTGATCTGTTTTCTGGTGGTCAAGGAGGGATGAACCATACTTTCGTTTCCTACTTCCACGGTGTTTGAACGCCGCATCCCCAAGCAGAAGTTTTATCAGAATCTGGATGTCACGGCGGAGGTCAAACGTCTGTTTATCGAGCAAATCAAACTGATCACCTGGGCCAACAAGCTGTCGGCGCAGACGATGAACCTGGCGCCGGGGCAGACAGTGCAAGAGATCGAGGTGTTCCGCATCCGCATGGCGGGCAATGTGCTGGATAGCCGTGTGCTGAACCTGATGGACAAGCAGATCCCCTACCATCTGCTGTTTGTGCTGGAACGGTCGGACGGGAAATGCCAGCTTTCGGTGACTTACAAGGAAGCCAGCCAGAGCGGCGGCAGTGCCTTCCAGCTGCGGCAGAACTACCGCACCGTCTGGCAGACGCCGGAGGCGTTGACGCTGAACTTGACCGGCCTGAATATGGACGCGCTGTATGAGGGCATCGTCCGGCAAATTGCCGGCGATGCCCTGGCCGCGCCAAAGGCGGAGACCTTGCAGGCGGCTGTGGAGCAGGCCCAGGCGTGGGAGAAGCTGCAAAAGCAGATCGACCAGCTGAAAAGCCGGATGCGCAAGGAAAAGCAGCTGGCGAAGCAGATGGAGATCAGGAGAGAGATACAGAGATTGGAGAGTGGAGTTGATGCCGCTTACAAAGGATAAGTATTTTGAGCTTATTGATTCGAATTCGGATTATCCGCACTTCCGGTGTGCTCTTGGTGCTTATATTCCCGGCTCCTTATACAAATATTTTAGTATTCCTGATGACTCCGATGAGGCCCGGAAGCGATTTGAACAATTAAAATCCGGGGAAATATGGTTTTCAAAGCGAAGTGGTTTGAATGACCCATTTGAGTTTGAACATATTGCCTTAAAGGGCGCTCAGAACGATGCACGACAATATTATCTTAATAAGCAGCAGGAGCTGGAAGTATGCTGTTTTTCGGCTCTACTTTATAACAAACTTATGTGGTCGCATTATGCTGCCGGTTATAAGGGATACTGTGTAGAGTTTAGAGTCGAGTCACCAGAACGTTTCTATCCAGTAATTTATGAAAATGAAGTCCCTGATTTAAGCCAGGAATACCAGCGGTTTTATGATATGCGCAGTGAGATGTGTGCTAACCCATCACTCGTTTTGAATAACTACGAGAACCGAAAGGTTCTTCTCCGTATTAACTATCCGCTGTTTAGCAAAGATACGTGTTGGAGTTATGAAGAGAAGTATCGCATTTTAGACAGCTCAACGGTATCGAATGGAGAGCTCCAGCAAATGACGACCAATGGACTTCGCGTGACAAAAATCATTGCTGGTGCATTTTGCACAGATTTGAATTTTCAAAGACTAAAAGAAGTCGCCGGTGCTTTGAATGTTCCCCTTTCTAAAATTGGCTGGGATAGTAATTTACGCCTAAATGAGGTTCCACTGCCATAACAATACGAGGTGAAAATCATGGACAAACTAAAAATGGAAACGTCGGATATGGCAGCAGAGAATATTGAAAAAATTGGGGCTTTGTTCCCCTCGGCTGTTACCGAGATGCGGGGCGAGGATGGCAGCATCAAAAAGGGCGTCAACTTTGAAATGCTCAAGCAGCTGCTGAGCCCGGATGTGGTAGAGGGCGATGAGCGGTACGAGTTTACCTGGGTGGGCAAAAAGCAAGCCATTGCCGAGGCTGCCCGCCCCACCACCAAGACCCTGCGCCCGGTCAAGGCAGACAGCCGCAACTGGGACACCACCGAAAACCTCTACATCGAGGGCGACAATCTGGAAGTGCTCAAGCTTTTGCAGGAGGCGTATCTGGGCAAGGTGAAGATGATTTACATCGACCCACCCTACAACACCGGGCATGATTTTGTTTATCCAGACTCGTTCATTATGGACAACAATGAGTACAATGAAGGAATCGGGTATTTTGATAGTGATGGGAATATAAATTATGCCAGAGAGAATAGTGCTGGGGCGGCAAAATATCATTCTGATTGGTGCTCAATGATCTATTCGAGAATAATGTTATCACGCAATATACTTGCAGACGACGGCGCTATTTTTATTTCAATAGATGATAATGAGGTAACAAATTTAACAAAAATTTGTGATGAAATATTTGGAGAACAAAATAGAATTGCTTTGATTTGTCATAAATCAAGAGCTTCCATATCGAATGATAAAATTATTTCTCCAAATCATAACACGTTACTCTTTTATGCAAAAAATATCAGCACGCTTGAAAGTAAGCGGAAACAAATCGGTCTCGATCCAAATTTAGAAGGTTTTGATCTTGATGATAACGATGGGAGAGGCGCATATAGGTTGGTACCGGTAGATGGACCGGGCGGGGCTAAAAAGGGAAATCCTTTTTATGAGTTTCTCGGTATTGAAGGTTATTGGAGATTCTCAAAAGAAACGATGCAAGAGAAATACAATAATGGATATGTCGTTAGAAAAGGAAATGGACTATATCAGAAGTATTATAAATCTACTGCCGAACAAACGAGGCGAACGGCAACGACCTGGTGGGATGATGCAGGACTAATGTCAACAGCTACTTCTCGTTTGAAAGCACTTATGGGAACCGCTACATTCGATACGCCGAAACCAATCGAACTGATTGATCGGATGTTGCGCATGATTTGCTTTCAGGACAAAGAAGCTGTTGTCTTTGACTTCTTCTCTGGCTCCGCTACTACTGCCCACGCCGTCATGCAGCTCAACGCCGAGGATGGCGGGCACCGGAAGTTTATCATGGTACAGCTCCCCGAACCCTGCGACGAAAACAGTGAAGCCTTCAAAGCAGGTTACAAAAACATTTGCGAAATCGGCAAAGAGCGCATCCGCCGCGCCGGTGAGAAAATCAAAGAAGAAAACCCGCTGACTACCCAAAATCTGGACATCGGCTTCCGCGTGTTCCGTGTGGATGAGAGCAATATGAAAAACGTCTACTATCATCCCGAGGAGGTCACCCAGCTGATGCTGGGCGAAACGGTTAGCAACATCAAGGAGGACCGCACCGATATGGACCTTCTTTATGCCTGCCTGCTGGACTGGGGTGTGGAGATCAACTTGCCCCACACCCGCACCCAGGTGGCGGGCTGCACCGTACATAACGTGGACAATGGCGCCCTGGCCGCCTGCTTTGACAAGGCGGTGCCCCGCGCTGTGGTCGAGTACATGGCCAACCTGCAGCCGCTGCGGGCGGTGTTCCGGGACGAAGCCTTTGCCACCGACGCGGAAAAAATCAACGTGACGGAGATCTTCAAAAATCTTTCGCCCGACACGAAGGTGAAGGTGATCTGAATTGAGCAATGAAGCCTTAAGTCAAATCGTGCAAGCACTCAATGATATGGCCATAAATCAAGGTGAGTCTGATAACATATCCCCTATAATTATTGCTGTTGTTTCTTCGCTGATTACCTTTTGCCTGAGCGAGTTAATACGTTGGTACTTGCTTGAATCATTATCCGAATATAGGCGCATAAAAGCAAAAATTGTCTACTGCTTGAAAATCTACGCTGAAGATTATCACGATCCTTGCCAAATCACAAGTGCATCACCGACCCTTGTAGAACAGCATCGACAGGAAGCACAAAAATATACGCGAGAGTGTGCTGCGCAAATTGCAAGTTTCGCTTCAGTGCTTCCGAAAATTCATTTGTGTGTCCCAGACGCTGATAAGCTAAAAGAAACCTCAGATATGCTTTTTGAGTTATCAAGCCGCCCAATTGTTTCCTGTTGGAAGGAGGAAAACTCTTACAGTTCTGATGATACAGACAAATTGATAGAAAAAATAAAATCATCCTTGGCCTTAGGGAAAGGACAAAACAAATGAAGCTCAAATTCAAACATCAGCCCTTCCAGGCAGAGGCTGCAGCCGCGGTCTGTGATGTATTCAACGGCCAGCCGCTGCGCACCGCCAATTACCGCATCGACCTGGGCGACACGACCAATATGCAGCAGAGTATGTACCAACTGACCGATGTAGGCTTCCGCAACCATCCGCTGGTGCCGGAGCTGACCCGCAGCCGGATTTTAGAGAACCTGCGCGCGGTGCAGATCCGTAGCAACCTGAAACCATCCGATGCTTTGGCCGGTCCCGGCATCAACCTGACCATCGAGATGGAGACCGGCACTGGCAAAACTTACACCTACGTCAAAACCATGTACGAGCTCAACCGCCGCTACGGTTGGAGCAAGTTCATCATCGTGGTGCCCTCGGTGGCCATCCGGGAAGGCGTGGCCAAATCGCTGGAAACGACCCAGCAGCATTTTTCCGATGAGTACGGCAAGAAAATTCGCTTTTTTACCTACTCCTCGGACAAGCTGACCGAAGTAGACAACTTTGCCTCGGACAGCGGCATCTATGCCATGATCATCAATATGCAGGCGTTCAATTCCAGCAAAAACCAGAAGATCATCGACAAAAAGCTGGACAGTTTCCGCAGCCGCCGCCCTATCGATATTATTGCCCAGACCAACCCGATCCTGATCATCGACGAACCGCAGAGTGTGGAGGGCAAGCAGACCAAGGAAAGCCTGAAAAAGTTCAACGCTCTGTTCACGCTGCGCTATTCCGCCACCCACAAAGAGAAATACGACATGGTGTATCGTCTGGACGCTATGGATGCCTACAACCAGCATCTTGTCAAAAAGATCGCGGCGTTGGGCATCACGCTGACAGGTACTACCGCCACCAATAGTTTTGTCTATGTGGAAGGCGTGGACATTTACAAGAACAAAGCCCCCACGGCCCGCCTGGGTTTTGAGATAAAGGGCAAGACCGGCACCCGCACCATGGTGCGCAAGGTGCAGGGCGGCGACGACCTGTACACCCTCTCCGGCGAGCTGGACGAATACGCCGACCGCTTTGTGATTTTGCCGGACGGCATCGATGGGCGGGACAACTCGGTCACCTTCCTCAATGGCCTCAAACTCTACGCTGGACAAATTAGCGGCAACGAGCAGATGACAGCATTGCAGCGCCGGATCCAGATCCGAGAGACCATCCGTACCCATATCCAGCGGGAGCGGGAATTATATCCCAGGGGCATCAAGGTGCTGTCACTGTTTTTCATCGACGAAGTATCCAAGTACCGCCTATATGACGGCGACAACGACGATGGCCGCAACGGCGAGTACGCCAAAATGTTTGAGGAGGAGTACGCAAACGTGGTGGGTCAGATGCAGCGTCAGTTTGGCGATGACTCCTATATGCGTTATCTGGACGGCATTGACGTGCACACGACCCACCAGGGGTATTTTTCCATCGACAAAAAGAAGGGCAAAAAAGCCCGCTTTGTGGAAGGAAAGATCGACCGCAAAACCCAGCTGTCCGATGATGTGGACGCCTACGACCTGATCATGAAAGACAAGGAGCGGTTGCTCAGTCTGGACGAACCGGTGCGTTTTATCTTTTCCCACTCGGCCCTGCGCGAAGGCTGGGACAACCCCAATGTGTTCCAGATCTGTACCCTGAAACCTCAGAGCGAGTCTGAGATCCGCAGCCGCCAGGAGATCGGTCGCGGCCTACGCCTGTGTGTCAACCAGCAGGGCGAGCGCATGGACGAAAGCGTCCTGGGCCGAGATGTGCAGGAGCTGAACAAGCTGACGCTGATCACCGACCTGGAGTATGGAAAATTTGCCGAGGCACTGCAAACCGGCTTGGCGGAGTCGCTGGCAGACCGCCCGCAGAAGGTGGACACCCAGCTGTTTGTAGGCCGCACGCTGGTCGACGCCAACGGCGAACAGGTCCATGTTACGCAGGACCTGGCCAACGCAATCTACGAAGATCTGATCCAGAACGATTATGTAAAACGCGGCAAACTGACCGACAAATATTTTGCTGATAAAGAAATCGGGAGCTTTCATGTTGCCAGCGAGGTGTCGGGATATGCAGATTCGGTGGTGCGGATTTTGTCCGGCGTATACGATGTTCATACCATGGCCCCGGAAAACGCCCACAGCAACAATGTGCAAGCTATCGTAGACGAAGAAAAACTGCACAAGGCTGAGTTTCTAAACCTATGGAATCGGATCAACCACAAGTCCTTTTATACTGTTCAGTTTGACACGCCGGAATTGATCGACCACTCCATTCGGGCGCTGGATGCCAAACTGAATGTGACCCGTGTGCAGATCAACCTGGAATATGGAGAGCAGACAGCGCGGTTGGAGTCGCGGGAACAGTTGGAGCAGGGCAAAGGCTTCCAGAAAAACCGCAGCGGCCGCGAGTCCGCCGAGTATGCACCGCTTGGCAGTGTGCGGTACGACCTTGTCGGCAAGCTGGTGGAGGAAACCGGTCTGACGCGGGCCACCGTGGCCGCCATTTTGCAGGGAATCGCCCCGCAGACCTTTTCCCAGTTCCGCATCAACCCGGAGGAGTTCATCTTGAAAGCCGCCCGCTTGATTAATGATGAGAAAGCCACCCAGATCATCGAGCATATCACCTATAACCGGCTGGATGCAGCCTACGACCAGGATGTTTTTACCGGGGCTACACTGCGCGGCAAACTGGGTGTCAACGCCATGGAGGCCAACCGCAGCCTGTACAGCCATGTGATCTACGACTCGGACAATGAACGCAGGTTTGCACAAGAGCTGGATGTCAGTGACCAAGTGGCGGTGTATGTAAAATTGCCCGGTATTTTCTCTATTTCGACCCCGGTTGGAAAATACAACCCTGACTGGGCGATCGCTTTTAACGAGGGCAGCGTGAAGCACATCTACTTTGTCGCCGAGACCAAAGGCAATCTCGACACTATGGAGCTACGCGGCGTAGAAAATGCAAAGATCGAATGCGCCAAAAAACATTTTGCCGCCATCAGCAACGACAGCGTGATTTACAGCGTGGTGGACAATTATGGCACCTTGATGCAGCTGGTAAGTAACTGATCCCATAAGGGCGCACTTCTATACAGGGGCAAACCCTGTATCGTGCGCTCTGCGAGGCAGCAGCCCGGACAGCGAATGTCCGGGCTGTTTTACGTCACTGCGTTCCGAACAAGAGGGCTGGTCTCGCCTATCGGCTCGGTCGGCGCTTCAAAGCGTTTCACGCTTTGAGGTCTCCACCGGAGACCCGCACCCTCTTGCGCCGCTATGCGGCTATCCCTGCGCACTTTGTGGGCGGAGCCATTTGCTGACGCAAACAGCACCGCCCGCAAAGTTTTGAATATGTACCCCAGACCGTTTACCGTTTTTTCGGTAGGCGGTCTTTTTTGTATCTATCCATCATCTTTAAGGAGGTTATGCACCATGCCCAAGCAGAAAACCATCCCGGAGCTGGAAGCTGAAATCGCCGCTAAGGAACACCAGCTTGCCCAGCTCCAACACAGACAGCAGCAGCTTGAAAACCGCCGCAGCTACTATGAGAAAGGCAACCGCCGCAAACGGACGCATCGGCTCATTACCCGCGGTGCGGCTATCGAAAGCGTGGAGCCGCTGGCAAAGGTTTTGAGCGAAACCGAGTTTTACGCCTTTGCGAAAAAAGCACTCGCGTTGCCGGAAGTCAAGAGTTTGCTCATGTCAGCCGTCAATGCCCACAACGCCGCCGGGCAGAAAGGAAAGGGATAAATATCGCACTGTTCCATTTTCATGTAACGCAGATCAAACGAAGCGCCGGGCAGTCGGTTGTGGCATCCGCCGCCTACCGCTCCGGCGAAAAACTGCACAGCGAGTATTACGGCGAAGACAGCGACTACACCCGCAAAGGCGGCGTGATCTGTTCCGAAATCCTTCTGCCGCCCCATGCCCCGCCGGAATATGCAGACCGGCAAACCCTCTGGAATGCCGTAGAGAAAGCCGAGCGCGGTAAGAAAGCACAGCTTGCATACAGTTTTGACATTGCTTTGCAGAACGAATTCTCCATGCAGGAGAACATCGTCCTTGCAAGGCAGTTTTTGTTGGAGAACTTTGTTGGTCGGGGCATGGTAGTGGATTTCGCCGTACACCAGCCGGACAAGGAGGACGACGGTATCCAGAACCCGCACTTCCATGTGCTGTGCCCCATCCGGCCCATCTTGCCGGACGGCCGGTGGGGCAGCAAGCAGCGCCGGGAATATGTGCTGGACGAACACGGCGAGCGCATCCGGGATGAGGCTGGAGATTATGTGTTCAACGCTGTGCCCACCACCGACTGGGGCAGCCCCGACACCTTGGAGCAGTGGCGGCAGGCATGGGCGGAGTTGTGCAACGCCAAATTCGCGGAGAAAGGTTTGGATTGCCGCATCGACCATCGCAGCTATGAGCGTCAGGGTGTGGAGCAGTTACCCACCGTCCACGAAGGTCCCACCGTCAAGGCGATGGAGCAAAAGGGTATCCGTACCGACAAAGGCGACCTCAACCGCTGGATTAGGAAAACTAACGCCATGCTGCGGGAGGCAAAGCAAAAAATCGCATCCCTGATCGGCTGGCTAAAAGATGTCAAAGCCGAGCTTTCCGCGCCCCAACCGCCTACGCTGGTAGAACTACTGTCCGCTTACTATGACGACCGTAACAGGGGCGCATACAGCGGCAAGGCTAAAATCGGAAACTTGAAAAAGTTTTCGGAAACCGTCAGTTATTTGGAATCCAAGCAGCTCCGCACCACCGAGGATTTGGACGCGCTGCTGAACTCTATGCAGGAACAGATTGACACGCTGAAAGAATCTGCATCCGGGAAACAGGCCCGCATCAAGGAATTGGACGAGCTGCTCCGCATGACGGACTATTACCAGCAGGGCAAACCCGTTGCCGACAAGCTGAAAACCATCCGCTTTGAGAAATCTCGTCAGAAATACAAGGCAGAGCATGAGAACGTGCTGCGGACATTTTACATGGCTGAGCGCAAGCTGAAAGATCAGTGGGTAGACGGGAAAATCCCTGTCCATGCGTGGCACGGAGAGAAAGCCAAGCTGGAAACGGAATATCAGATGTTGCAGCAGAAGATCAAGCCCCTGCACGCCGATACAAAAAAGCTCTGGGCTATCCATTACAGCATCTATCAGGTGCAGCATGAGCAGGAGCGCCAAAACGCCGTTACACGGCAGAAAAAGCAGGAAATCGAACACTAAACCTTACACATTTTCAGGAGGCACTTATGGACAGCAAATTGAAAATCCCACCCGAAATCATAAACGGTCAGGACACGCCGGAAGAATACCATTTTTCCAATCCCGGCCCTACCGACCCGCCTAAGCGCAATTTCTGGATCGGAGAGGACGGACACATTCATGTGAAAAATCTCTCTGCATTCTGGCTGCCGGAATTTACCTTGCAAAAGGAGATTGGCGGCACGGTTTACACCGTCACTGGCAGTTATGACGGTACTGAGCCGTTAAATCGGAAGATGGAGCGCATCATGGCTGAAAAGTTTATAGAAAAGATGGAGGATAGCGAATGACAAATACCCGGAATCTTGGTACAATAGAAGCAGCCAATCCTGTACTGGCAGTTGCCCCATTGAAGGAGGACGCAGAAATGCAGCGGGCAACTGATAAAATCACGGCTCTCTATTGCCGCCTCTCCCAAGAGGATGCAAACGAGGGCGAGAGCAACTCCATCCAGAACCAAAAGGCTATCCTGCTCCAGTACGCAAAAGAGCATCGCTTCCCCAACCCGACTTTCTTTGTAGATGATGGGTACAGCGGTACCAACTACGACCGCCCCGGTTTTCAGGCCATGCTTGCCGAAATTGAGGCCGGGAATGTGGCTGTCTGTTGCACCAAAGACCTATCCAGACTGGGTAGAAATTCATCGCTGACCGGGCTGTATATCAACTTCACGTTTCCAAAGTACGGCGTGCGCTATATCGCCATCAACGATCACTTCGACACCATCGACCCCAACAGCACCGACAACGATGTGGCGGGTATCAAAAACTGGTTTAATGAGTTTTTTGCAAAAGATACCAGCCGCAAAATCAGGGCGGTGCAGAAGGTGAAGGGCGAGCGCGGCGTACCACTGACCACCAATGTCCCGTTTGGGTATCTCAAAGACCCGAACGACAAGACAAGGTGGATTGTGGACGAAGCGGCAGCGCCGGTGATCAAGCGCATTTTCCGGCTTTGCATGGAAGGGCACGGGCCGATGCAAATTGCCAAGCTCTTACAGGAGGAAAAGATGCTCAACCCCACCGCCTACAAGCGCAGGGCGGGCATCAAGACCCCAAGCCCGGAGACTTCCGATCCCTACCACTGGAACACCAATACCGTTGTCCACATTCTGGAACGGCGGGAATACACCGGCTGTACGGTCAACTTCAAGACCTACACTAAATCCATCTGGGACAAGAAGCAGCGGGACACGCCCCTTGACAAGCAGGCGGTATTCTACAACACCCACCCGGCGATCATCGAGCAGGAAGTCTTTGACAAGGTTCAGGAAATCCGCCAGCAGCGGCACCGCAGAACGAAAACCGGCAAGAGCAGCCTGTTTTCCGGCATGGTCTACTGTGCCGATTGCAGTGCGAAAATGCGGTACTGCACCACCAACTACTTTGAGAAGCGGCAGGACCACTTTGTCTGCGCCAACTACCGCAGCAATACGGGAAGCTGTTCAGCGCACTATATCCGGGCGGTTGTGCTGGAAGATTTGGTCTGGATGCACATGAAAGCGGTTATCTCCTATGTGACCCGGCACGAAAGCTACTTCCGAACAGTGATGGAGCATAAACTCCGGCTGTCCAGCGAGGAAGCCATCCGAGCGCACCAAAAGCGTCTGGAACAGGCGCAGCGGCGTATGGGCGAACTTGACCGGCTGTTCATCCGCATCTATGAGGACAATGTAGCCGGGAAACTCTCGGATGAGCGGTTTGCCATGATGAGTCAGTCTTATGAGGACGAGCAGACGCAGCTCAAGGCGGAAATCCAGACCTTGCAGCAGGATATTGAAGTACAGGAACGACAGATTGAAAACTTGGAGCAGTTCATCCAGCGGGTACATAAGTACGAGGATTTGCAGGAGCTGACCCCATACGCACTGCGGGAACTTGTGAAGGCGATCTACATTGAGGCGCCAGACAAGAGCAGCGGCAAACGGCGGCAGGGTATCCGCATCTCCTATGACCTTGTAGGATTTATCCCCGTGGACGAGCTGATGAAACAGGAAACGGCATGACCGAAGCCATGCCGTTCCTGCGAAAGATAATATTACTTTCTTATGACCCCCGACCATTCCGCCGGGGGTAAAATGTGATATAGTATAGAGGTATAGGATTTTGTCAAA
>ERZ857972.843-NODE-843-length-22887-cov-49.171251_pt1 | contig 22887 bp, 25 predicted proteins | sample MGYA00519757_ERZ857972 | MGnify/ENA primary metagenome ERZ857972 (study PRJEB31778, sample SAMEA3449383) | human gut metagenome | biome: human gut; feature: human-associated habitat; material: faeces | place: United Kingdom | collected 2010/2012 ...
ACTCGCTACCTCCACCTTGGCAAGGTGGCGCTCTACCAGATGAGCTACGGCCGCACATGTTTCAATCGCTTCAAGCGACGTTTGTTATTATAACCGACCTTTCCCAAAAAGTCAAGGGTTTTCTTGCATTTTGTTCCACATTTTTTCAAATCTTTTTTCCTTCCCGATATCCAACTCGCGGGCTTTTCCCGTTACGTTTTTCTCCCTCGTTTTGTTGCCTGGGCCTCGCAACGGATTTCTACATTTGCATCGCTATTCTTATTATGTTGCATCCCATGCTCTTTTCCTGCATCCCCGGAAGCAAATAAACTGTTGCTTTCTCTATTCCCTTTTTAGATTTTTTCTCCTTTTCAAAAAACAGCTTGACAAGCGGCTTTGTTTTGATTATCAAAACAAGTTGTCTTATAAAGCAGCACAACAACCTGCACTGATTTTCACACCAGTCTTTGATACCGCAGAGCTGGGGAGAACGGATATGCAGTCCAGTTTCCTCCTGCACCTCACGAATCACGGCATCCGTAAAGGATTCTCCCGGCTCTATTGATGCCCGGCCAGTCCCGTTTTTTCCGGTCGATCACGACAACTCGGCTGCCATCACAGATCATGCACATATTTGTAAATTCAACCGTTTCGGTTCTTGCCATTATGTTAAAACTCCTTCATCAAAAAAGTAAAACGGATTTACAATGCTCTCCGCCCCGAACACTTTTATCGCCATTCGATACATGGCTCTTGCGTGGATACGGTCATGCCAGATAAAACGGCGCAGGACTTTACGCAGTGACCAATCCTCGCCATAGCTGCCTTTTCTGACGGTATTTTGCAGAAAATCAGGGTTAGATTCAAGCGATTCAAATCCCCGCTTGCGGCATTCGTATATGTTGCCGTCATGATCGGCATCCACAGCAATCTCCGCAAAATAATATGTATTCACATTCTTTGTATGCTCGTACATTTCATTTGCCGTGCGGGGAACTTGTCCGTAAAAGGTCTTGCGTTCGGGAGCAGCCGTTGCATTCTTATCGGGAACAGAATCATACAAGGCAAGAAAATCCTGCGCTGATTTCAGCGCAAGTGCCTTTAACTTTATATATTCTTCTGCTGTCAGCGGTGCTTTTTCACTTTCAAAAAGCACATCAGAGTCCGCGTCGCAGATCGCAAGCTCGGAAACCTTTTCTTCGATGATGACGATATCCATGCTTGTTACTGCTTTTTTGCCGCACCATTTGAGATAAGAGCATATTTCTGCTTGCATTTTCCGGACAGCGGCTTCCAATGTTTCTCCGCGGGTGTATGCACCTACAAAATCCACCGCATAAAGCAAGGTGTCTCTGCCGTTATGCTCCCATACACAGTTGATCGTCATATGGTATTTCTCCAATCGTCTGCTTCATGATAATAATTGAGCCTGATCTAAAGGCTGATATTCCGTGACCACTTCGAGATGCGCCTTTGAATCGCCATTCAAAACGATGACGGCATACGTAGCAGGTCATTGTAGATCAGATCGTCAAACGTGCCCACTCGTTCGTGTGTACACACAGTATGACACAGCAATCATTCTATTTTCAATAGGCGCGACGGAAGTTATCGCCATTTAGCAACATTATTTTGTGCTAAAATCTGATTTTTCGATTCTAACAGTGTCAATCATACTCTGCATCGAAATACCTATCTATCGACTTTACAGTTTTGAGGGGTATTTTGCTTGACCGCAAATATACGCACTCCCCAGCGAACGGTATCCGCTATGCAGCGATTCGCTGTTTCACAAAAGAACCGCACAGAGGCGATAACTATTTCACCCTTTTCGCTATCCTTGCTTTTCAGCGCAAAAAACAGGTGATTCGCAACCCTTAGATGTACAAAAACAGGCAGCACCCAACCGACGTTGAGTGCCGCCTGTTTTGTTGTCCAATCCTGCTTGGCAGATGCCGATTCGGCACACGGCATATGTTTGTCCGTTTTTTGTGGATGCTCCAAACAGTTAAATATCCGCAGCGTTCCAAGCTCCCGACTTTTCTCACTTTATCGAAAGTTTTGAAGTTACATATGAGTTTCAATACTGTCCCGATCCTTTGGCTTGAAGGACGTGCAGGAATGGTTAAGGCATCCTGATATAAAGATGACGGCGAATATTTACGAACATTTGGATACCAAAAGAAAGCAAGGCATTGCAGCAAATATGCAGCGACCTTTGCCTGCTGGATAAAATCGGTTAGAACTGGCCCTATTTTCACCGCAAAAAAGCAAAAAAATAAAACCGCCAAGTTCTTTCAAACTTAGCGGTTCCGCGTTGAAAAACTCAGCTCACTGTTTGGTCCGAGTGGCGAGAGTCGAACTCACGGCCTCTTGAACCCCATTCAAGCGCGCTACCAAAACTGCGCTACACCCGGTCGAACGTGGGCTGCTGTCATCAACAGGTATTATTATAACAGGCTTCTAAAGAAAGTCAAGCTTTTTTCTAAAAAATTTTGATTTTTTTCGTGTTTTTTCTTTTTCAGTTTTCTTTTCATCGTTCTGCCATACTTTTTTTCCTGCTGGCAGCAGCTCACCTGTTTATAGTGGCTGCGTTTTCATGCGATTAGTGCCTGCATCAGGCCTTTGTGTTCTCCGGCTGCAGCTGGCTCTGCGTTTTTTCGGGCAGCAGGTTCGTCATACTCTTCAGGCTGATGCCGATGGTGGAAAGATTATGCAGCATAGCCGAGGTTGCCGGCTGCAAAATGCCCAGTGCGCCCAGAATGATCAGGGCAGAGTTAAAGCTCAGCACAAAGCGATAGTTGCTCGCCACACGGCGCTGCATGGCGTTGGCAATGCTCTTGAGCTGCACCAACTCTTCCAAGCTGTCGGCTTTGATAGTAATATCGGCAATTTCGCGTGCAATGGCTGCGCCAGAGTTGATGGCGATGCCAACATCGGCAGCAGACAAAGCCGGTGAATCGTTGATGCCATCGCCGATCATGACAACGGTATGCCCTTCTGCCTTTGCTTTTTGGACATACTCTGCCTTATCTTCCGGCAGAACCTCCGAGAAATACTGATCAACGCCTACCTGGCGGGCAATTGCGGCTGCGGTGCGGTCACTGTCACCGGTCATCATCACAGTGTTGGTGACACCGATGGCGCGCAGCTGGCGCAGCACATGGCGTGCTTCGGGGCGCAGCGGGTCCGCAATGCAGATAACGCCCACCAGCTGGCCGCAGGCAGCCAGATACAGGTGCGAATATTCCGGTTCCAGATCGTCAAACTTCTGCTGTTCCGCAGCGGGAATGACGCACTTTTCATCCTCGAACACAAAGTGATGGCTGCCGATCACAACGCGCTCCCCGCGCACGCGGCTTGCAATGCCGTGGGCCACAATGTACTCTACCTCGGTATGCATCTCCTCGTGGGTAATGCCGCGCTCCTTGGCAGCACGCACCACGGCGTTTGCCATGGAATGCGGGAAGTGCTCTTCCAGGCAGGCGGCCAGCTTGAGAACTTCCTCCTCATCACACCCGGAGAACGGCACAACCTTGACCACTTTAGGACTTGCATGGGTCAGGGTACCGGTCTTATCAAACACAATAGTATCCGCCTTGGACAGGGCTTCCAGATACTTGCCTCCCTTGACGGTGATGTGGTAGGAACCGCATTCACGCATAGCAGACAGCACGGCCAGCGGCATGGAAAGTTTAAGTGCGCAAGAGAAATCGACCATCAGAATCGAGATTGCGCGGGTTACGTTGCGGGTGAGCGCATAGGTCACGACCGTACCAGCCAGACACCACGGCACCAGGCGATCCGCCAGCTCCAGGGCGTGGTTTTCCGTGCCGGACTTGAGCTTTTCGGACTCTTCGATCATAGATACGATCTTATCGTAACGGCTGGCACCATCCACGGCGTTTGCAGCAAAAACGCATTCGCCTTCCTCAACAACGGTACCTGCATAAACTGTCGCACCCGCAATCTTACGTACCGGCATCGACTCACCGGTCAGGGCCGCCTGGTTGACCATGGCTTCGCCCTCGATCACGGTGCCATCCAGCGGCACCATGTTGCCAGAACGCACAATGATCTCGTCCCCCGTCTTGACCTTGGTGATGGGCATCAGAACTTCGGTCCCCTGACTGCGCACCCAAACACGGTCAACGTTCAGGGACATGCTGCGAGCCAGATCATCCAGGCTCTTTTTGCGTGTCCATTCTTCCAGCAAAGCGCCCACATTGAGCAGGAACATAACGGAACCGGCGGTATTAAAGTCACTGCGCAGCAACGATACACCGATAGAAAGTGCATCCAGCACTTCCACTTCCAGCTTGCGATGCCACAGGCAGACCAGACCACGGCAGATAAATTCAATTGCTTTGAATACCGTGATAACGGCCCGCACCGGAGCAGGCAGAAACAGCTTGTGGAACGCACGGAACACCACCAAGTTGACAAAACGTTCCTGGTATTCCTGGTTGATCTTACGGCTGTCAGCCGAAGTAACCAGTGAATCCAGTTCCGGGTTATCAAACTTATAATGGCTCAGCACCGTTACTGCACCCGCACGGCTGCCCTTATATTGGATCAGAACATCGCCGGTGCGTTCATACACTTTGGCATGTTCAATGGCTTCCGAATGGTTCAGGTATGCTTCCAAAACATCTGCACGGTGCAGGGTCATACGCACGGCATTTACATGCACACGCATACGGCCGCGGCTTTCATGTAAAATTGTACATTTCATAGTTGTATTTCCTTATTCAGCTTTCCCAACTGCCAATTCTGGCACAGCGATAAAGGCATCATCCGTTCAGCCACTGTGCCCCACCACATAAAAAGGGCCGCCTGCAGGCGGCCCAAAAGAAGCAATTATTCTGCGGCGCTTTCAGCAGCGTCATCAGCGATAACTTCCTGTTCAGCTGCGGCTGCGCGGGCTTCGTTGATGGCCTTTGCATCTGCCAGAATGTCGCCAGCCTCTTCCTGAACGCGGCTGACCGTCTCCATAGTGCAGTCCTTCATACGCAGAACGGCTGCAGTGGTCTGGGTATAGACCTTCTTAGCGTCCTTGCTGGCCAGGATTTTGAAACCAGCGGAGCCAAACAGCATACCACCAACAAAAATTGCTACCTTCTTTACGTTCACCATAATACGTTGAACTCCTCTCTATTGATTCGACATTCCCAGGGGGTGCAAGCTGCTGCATACATCCCCCGGCTGTAATTGGCGATGTTTCACAAGATTAACTTCCTGCAAAAATCTTTATCCGCAAGTATAACGTATTTTACACTTTTTTACAAGTGCATTTTGGATAAAAAATGTGCCGCCTGGTTTTATTTTTGAAAATTCTATGTTCCACGTTCCACCATTTCGCCCAGTTTCAGCCCACCGCTGCTGTGCGTTTTGCTGCGCTGTAATTCCACATCAGGCAATCGTTTTTTCTTCCGGCAGCTGGTCGGTGCGCACGCGGCGGCATTCCCGCGGGGTAATGCCTTTTTCGCGCTTAAACATTGCCGCAAAACGGCTGGGGCTGTCGTACCCAACCCGCTGTGCAATCTCCAAAATGCTCAAATCCGTTGTGAAGAGCAGCTGTTCCGCATGCTGCACACGGCAGCGGCGCAGGTAAGTATTGATTGGCAAGCCGTACACCTGTTTGAACGCCCCTTTCAGCGAAGTAAGAGAGATATGATACCGCTGCGCCAGTTCCGCCTGGGTTACGCGGCTATCGAGATGTTCCACCAGATACTGGTGCACCTGCTGCACACACTCGGCCTGTTCTTTGTACAGATAGGCCGAAGCTGTGGACATGGTTTCCGGTTCATTCACTTTCTGGCTGCGGCTCATTTTCTTCCACCTCCGTTTCGGCAAAGAGCGCACCAAAATGTTCCCTGTAGTCCCGGTCAGGAAGCGCTGCAATCAATGCCAGGGCCGCATTGCGCCGTTCATCTGCACTGACCGGGAACGGATATTCCGGCATAGCGGCAAGGGTTGCATCCAGCAAGCGGCGGTAGTAGTTTACGGTAAACGCACCGCGGTCCGTCAGATAAATTTTGCCATAGTGCCGTTTTACCACCATACCGTCCCGCATGAGAATGTTCAGGATATGCACAACCGAGGGTTTGGTAACCCCCAGTGTACTGGCAATCTGACGGGAAGATACATCCGGGGTTGCTGCAGCTGCATTGCTGATTGCAAACAGATATCGCAGGTGGGCATCGCTCAATGCCATGTTCATCACTCCATATCAAGCAGCCCGCACCATAGTGCAGCTGATAAAAAATGCGGCGGACCGCGGGCATTGCTGCCTGCGGCCCGCCGCGCTGGGATTCAGGAAAATTTAAACTTTAATGTACCTGACTTGCGTTAGCCTTTGCCTTTTCTTCGGCAATCCGTTTGAACTTTGCAAGCTCTTCTGCATTTTCTTTGCAGGAGCCATTGCAGCCACCGGAGCAGCCACACTCACCGTGGCAGCTGCCACCGCAATCGCAGCCAACGCCGCCATGCTTGTGAGAGTGCCACACAATCAGGCCCGTGCCCCCAAACACAATAACCGCACCAATAATGGTAGGCAGATTAAAATTTGTGGCCAAGAAATCCATCATAGCGAAACACCTCTCTTATAAAAGGAACATCAAATTGTCAGTGATTACTTGGAAGCAGCAACCTTCTTGACATCAATCTTAACTTCGTTATCATTCAGGTACTTGTTGGGGCGAACCAGCATGTAGATGGTAAACACAATGATAGCGACAGCAACGATGGTGAAGATGTTGAAGCCAACTTCGCCGGTGATCAGGCCGCCGATCTGGTAAACAACCAGAGATGCACAGTAGGCCACCAGGCACATATAACCAATGGCGATAGCAGTCCACTTGCCGTTGTTCATCTCGCGCTTGATGGCGCCCATAGCAGCGAAGCAGGGAGCGCACAGCAGGTTGAAGATCATGAAGCTGTAAGCAGAGATCGCGGTGAAGCTGGCAGCAACCTCGGGCCAGATCTCGTCGCCGTTGTCAGACAGCTCGTCAGCATAGTGATACAGAACACCGAAGGTACCGACGACATTCTCCTTGGCGATCAGGCCGGAGATAGAAGCGACGGTTGCACGCCAGTTGCCGAAGCCCTGCGGGATGAAGATCCAGGAAATTGCGCTTGCAACGATAGCCAGGATGGAGTTGTCCTGATCCTCGACCATCGTGAACGCGCCGTTCTCGAAGCCGAAGCCCTGCAGGAACCACAGGATGATGGTGGCAGCCAGAATGACGGTGCCGGCACGCTTGATGAAGGACCAGCCGCGCTCCCAAGTAGCGCGCAGGACGTTGCCCCATGCGGGCACATGGTAAGCGGGCAGCTCCATAACGAACGGAGCAGGATCACCGGCGAACAACTTCGTCTTTTTCAGGATGATGCCGGAGATGATGATGGCTGCAAAGCCGATGAAGTAAGCAGAGGTGGCGACCCAGCTGCTGCCGCCGAACAGAGCACCTGCGATCAGGCCGATGATGGGCATCTTGGCACTGCAGGGAATGAAGCAGGTGGTCATGATCGTCATACGGCGGTCACGCTCGTTCTCGATGGTACGGGAAGCCATAACACCGGGAACGCCGCAGCCGGTACCAACCAGAATGGGGATGAAGCTCTTGCCGGACAGGCCGAACTTGCGGAAGATACGGTCCATGATGAAAGCAACACGGGCCATGTAACCAATGTCTTCCAGGATGGAAAGCAGGAAGAACAGAACCAGCATCTGGGGAACGAAGCCCAGAACCGCGCCGACACCGGCGACGATGCCGTCCATGATCAAGCCGTACAGCCAGCCAGCAACGCCAACGCTCTCCAGGAAACCGCCCAGTGCATTGGGAACGATCTCGCCGAACAGAACATCGTTGGTCCAGTCAGTTGCGAAGCTGCCGATGGAGATACCGCCATCTGCAATGGAGGTACCCATGGACAGCGCGTACATGAGGAACATGATCAAGGCAAAGATTGGCAGAGCGAAGATACGGTTGGTAACAACCTGGTCGATCTTATCGGAAACAGTCAGGTGCTCAACGCGAGCTTTCTTTCTGACAGCCTTCTCAACAACAGTGTTGATGTAAGCATAACGCTGGTTGGTGATGATGCTCTCGGCGTCATCGTCCATTTCCTTCTCGCAGTCTGCGATGTGCTGGTCAATGTGGTCAACCAGCGCCTTGTCCAGCTTCAGCTCCTGCTGAACCTTGTCATCACGCTCGAACAGCTTGACGGCGTACCAACGCAGGAAGCGGTCATCAACCTTGCCCTGGATGGACTCTTCGATATGAGCGATGGCATGCTCAACGCTGCCAGTGAACACATGGGGCAGCTCGCCAGCCTTGCCAGACTTTGCAGCGGCAACAGCCATCTCAGCAGCCTTCATGCTGCCTTCGCCCTTCAGTGCGCTGATCTCAACAGCCTGGCAGCCCAGCTCTGCGCTAAGTTTCTTCAGGTCAATCTTATCACCATTCTTGCGGACCAGGTCGATCATGTTGACGGCCATAACCACAGGAATGCCCAGCTCAATCAGCTGGGTGGTCAGGTACAGGTTACGTTCAATGTTGGTACCATCAATGATATTCAGGATGGCATCAGGCTTTTCATTGACCAGGTAACCACGGGCCACAACCTCCTCCAGGGTGTAGGGGGACAGGGAGTAGATACCGGGCAAGTCCTGAATGACAACGTCCTTCTGACCTTTCAGGCGGCCTTCCTTCTTTTCAACCGTAACGCCGGGCCAGTTGCCGACATACTGGTTAGAACCGGTTAAGTCATTGAACAGGGTAGTTTTACCACAGTTCGGGTTACCGGCTAGTGCAATTTTAATGCTCATTGCGTTACCCTCTCTTCTCTAGTTGGAATCAAACCAATTCGATCATTTCTGCGTCAGCCTTGCGCACGCTCAACTCGTAGTTGCGCACGGTCAACTCCATGGGGTCACCCAGGGGGGCAACCTTGCGGACATAGATCTGAACACCTTTGGTGATGCCCATATCCATGATGCGGCGCTTGACAGGGCCTTCGCCGTGCAGCTTGGCAACGGTGACAGTCTCGCCGACTTTCGCGTCTTTCAGAGTTTTCATTTTTATCCTCCTCACAATATCTCTATCGGGAAGCCACTGGATAAGCCGCAGCCTCCAAAACAGCGGATTGGCGCTGTTTTAACCAATCATAATGCGGTTTGCCATGGTTTTGTCCAGTGCAATGCGGCTCTCTTTTACCTGAATGATCAGGTTGCCCGCAATTTCGTTCACAACGGTAACCGTTGCGTCCACAACAAATCCCAACTCAGCCAGGTGCTGGCGAACTTCGTCTTTACCAGTGATTTTTTTGATGGTGACAGTTTCGCCTGCTTTTGCCATCGTAATCAGCATCATCGTTTCATCCTCCAACGTCCAAATTGCTTTACGCTTATAACTTTCCGTTCTGTTTTTTCTGCATCTTGCACAGGCGCAAAAAAGTCGGAGTTTGACCCTTAATCCCCTGTGATCTGCCGCTTCCCGGCCACCCGCAGAAGATTAGCAGATGCTAACTCCTTTGAACATTTGCAGTTTACCACTGCTAACCTGCAATGTCAATAGTTTTGAAGCCGTCCAAAATTAGTTTGTGCTAACCGATAAGTCATGGCTAACTTTTTCACACTTTTTAAGGCAATTTGCACAAAGGACGCTGCGTCATTCAGGCATTTTATGCCCTTCACTCCTTCTTTTGAGAGGAATATGCTGTATTTTCTCCGCTTGACAAATACCCATTGGGTTGGTATGATGAAGCCGTTATGAATTGCCGCCTGCCTTTTGGGTCAGTTTGGTTTAGGATACGTAACCTATTGCAGAAAGGATGAGTTTAATGCTTCAAATCACTGTTGGGATAGATGGAATGGCATGCAGCATGTGTGAAGCACATGTTTCTGACGCAATCCGCAAGGCATTCCCCGTCAAAAAGGTAACCGCCAACCACACCAAGGGCCAGGCTGTTATTGTAGCCGAAAACGAAATTGCTGAGGCTGACATCGCTAAAGCGCTGGAACCGACTGGCTACCGCATGGTCAGCTACAGCTGCGCGCCTTACCAGAAGAAAAAGCTGTTTGGTATTTTTGGCTGATTGCCCAATCCGTGCGCTTCATCATCCGGCAGAGCCGCTACCCGGTGTTCTGCCGGATTTTTGTTTGTCTTTTCTATCTTATAACAGCCCTGATGATAAACTGTAAAAAGCAAACGGCAGTGAGCCGATGCCTTTTTCTCGGTATCGGTTCCCCGCCGTCATAATGCTATTTGCTCAAGGTGTAGTGAGCATCTCAGGACACTTTGCTCAGCAGGCTGCCAGCTTTGCGCCCAGAGCGTTGCAGGCTGCGATTGCATCGTCGTCCGGTGCTTCGTTTGCCATAACGCCAGGTTCTTCCTGCATCACAGCGCCGTCTTCCTTGCAGCGTGCGCACCAGTCTTCCAGCCACTGGCCAGAGCCCCAGCCGTAAGAACCGAACAGAGCAACCTTCACACCAGACAGGCTGCCTTCCAGGTCAGCGAACATGGGTTCAAATTCGCCTTCCTCCAGCTGCTCTGCGCCCATAGCGGGGCAGCCGAAAGCAACTGCGCCGTAATCGGCCAGCTTTGCGCTATCAAATTCTGCGCAGGTCAGCACATCGGCTTCGCCGCCAGCATTCTTAACGCCCTCTGCCACAGCCTGGGCCATCTGCTCAGTATTGCCTGTGCCACTCCAATAAACGATTGCTACCTTGTTCATAATCAAACAGCTCCTTTATTACATTTTAACATGTTAACATGGGCGTGCGCCCATTATATCAAACGGCTACTGCGAGCCGGGTGATCGGTGTACCGCTCTGGAAACAGCGGAGATAAACTTCAGTGCATTTGCGGAAGCGTTCAAACGTCTTTTGCGCTGCAGCGGGGTCGCCATAGCATTTCCAGTAACCGCAGAACGTATAATTTTTGCCCTTGTTTGCCACAAAGCCAACGACATCTTCCAGCGGATAACCAAGGAAAACGCCAATCTCGTGCGGGAACTCTGCTTCGCAGCAAAGGCACCGGGAAAGATGATCCAAGCACTCCTGCAAGCCGCCCTGGGGATAACCTTCCCGCAGCAGGTACTGCTGCACATCCGGCTGCTGCAGGCTTTCTTCCAGGTTCTTTGCGCGGTAGACATAAACCAGATAGGCGTGGGTGACGGGGCATTCCTTGATGATAGAAACCGTAACGCCTTTGGGTTTTAGCTCGGCCGCCCAGCGCTCCGCCATGGCGTGCATGGCGCTTGCATCGGGTTCAACCCAGCGGAAGAGGTTTGCCACTTTAAGTCCCGCCAGAACAGGAGCACACTGCGTTACAAACGAGGTTTCAAAATTACGCTGCATGGTGGGCCCTCCTGTTTTGACCGTATAATTAGTTTGTGCTAACTTTCAGTCATTAAAAATCCCCGCCGCCATTGCTATGTTTATGCAGAAAGTACGGGATATTCGTTGATTAGGTATATCTAACCAACGCAGTTAGAATACCATATCTTCCCCATGGTGTCAAGGGGCCTTCCCAAACATTTTGCTTTTATTTCTTCTTGGCTCCAAATTAGGGCAACACCGCACAATTCCCGCCTTACGGCTTAAGCACCGCTTCGGCGGCTGCGGCACGGCATCTGCGTTGCCAAAATGCTCGATAAGACATCCAGTATTATCTGCGCTTTTGGCTTGGCATCTGCCGCACCTCGCTCGCCGTATCGGCACTTAGAATTATGCGGTATTGCCTTAGAACGATAATAAAAGAAATGCCAAAAAAATAAAACCTCCAGCCTGTTTTGTCGGCCAGAGGTTTGTATGCTTCTCTTCTGTTTTTCTTTCGTTATTGTCCTGCGCTTACCCCTGCGATTTTTCAATCAGCTCGCGGGCGTTGGCAAGGCTGAGGTCTGTAACTTTATCGCCGGAGATCATGCGGGCTAACACCTGCACGCGGCCATCCAGATCCAGCGGATGGATCTCAGTGAAGGTCCGGTTGTCCCGCACCTTCTTTTCAATCAGCAGCTGGTTATCGGCAAAGGCAGCGATCTGCGGGGTATGGGTGATGCACAGCACCTGATGGCCGCTGGCGGTCTGCTTCAGCTTTTGGCCAATACGCCCGGCGGCAAGGCCCGAAACACCGGTGTCGATCTCATCATAAATAACGGTCGAAATCGCATCTTTATCAGCCAAGGCGCTCTTGAACGCCAGCATGATACGGGAAAGCTCGCCGCCGGAAGCGATTTTAGCCAACGGCTTGGGCTCCTCGCCGGGGTTGGTAGAAATCAAAAATTCAATGTTATCCTGTCCTGCGGAAGCTAACGGGCCGCGCTGATGGCGCAGCACCATACGCACGCCGGGCATGTTCAAAAATTCCAGTGCTTCCCGCATTTGGCGGTTCATGCTGGTAAAAGCTTTCAGGCGAGCTTGGGTCAGCGTTTCCGCTGCAGCCTTGGTCTGGCGGTACAATTCCTGTTTGCGCTGGGTCAGCTCTGCAATGCGCTTGCCGGAGGACTGGTACCCTTCCAATTCTTCGGCCGCCTTATCCCGCCGAGTCAGCAGTTCTTCCACACTGGCACCGTAACGCTGTTTCATGCGGTAAATCTGGTCCAGCCGTTCTTCGATTTGATCCAGCTCCCCCGGGTCAAAATCATAACCGTCCAGGCGGTCGGCGAGGTCGGTGGCCAGCTCCCGCGCACCATAATACAAATCGCTCAGGCGCTCGCTGAGCGGTGCCAGGCTCTCATCCAGGCGAGCGCTTTCGGCCAGCTCATTGACCACACTGCCCAGCAGATCCGCTGCGCCCATCATTTCGCCGGAATCATCACCGGAAAGCGCCTGGTGCGCCGCCGTCAGACCATCCAGAATGCCCTGTGCGTGCATGATGACCTTGCGGCGCTCCATCAAACGTTCTTCCTCGCCTGCGGTCAGCGCAGCGGCATCAATGGTATCAATCTCTTCTGAAAGCTCTGCGATCCGGCGCTGCTTTTCTTCTTCGCTGGAAGTCAACGCATCCAGCGCGCGCTTTGCCGTGACAAGAGCGCGGTACAGCGCATGGTAAGCGGCATACTCTGCCCCATCCTGCGCGTACTGATCCAGCAGGGCCAGATGGATTGCCGGGTTGGTCAGGCTGGTGCTGTCGTGCTGGCCATGGATGGTCAGCAGCCCGGCGGAAATATCCCGCACCACGCCGGCGGTAGCGGGCATACCGTTAATACGGCAGCTGCCTTTTCCGTCCGCGCTGATCTCGCGGTACAGCAGCAGGTCATCCTGGGTACCATAGCCGCATTTTTCCACCTGCTCCCGCACATGGGCCGGGATAGATTCAAACGTGGCCCAAATGCGTGCCTTGGGCGCACCGCTGCGCACCAGATCACGCGAGGTACGGTTGCCCAGAATGGCATTGATGGAATCGATCATGATAGATTTGCCGGCGCCGGTTTCGCCCGTCAGCACATTCAGGCCCGGGGTAAACTGTACTTCGGCTTTTTCAATCACGGCAACATTTTCAATTTTCAGCTCCGCAAGCATGGATGCTGCTCCCCCTCCGGCGGTTTAAGTGTGGCGTACCGTATAGCGCTGCAGCTGGCGGGTGATCTCAGCAGCGTTTTCCTCGGTACGCATCAGGATAAAAAACGTATCATCACCGGAAAGTGTACCAACAACACCTTCCCAGGTTTGAGCGTCAAAAACTTCACAGGCGGCATTCGCCATGCCGGAAAAGCATTTGACCAGTACCATATGCCCAGCATAGTCCACCTTGAGCACAGACTCCCGGAAAATGGTTTCAAACCGGTTGGGTGAATGAGCCACCTTGCCGTTGCCGTTTGCCGGCATATAGCGGTAGCCGCCCTCCCCCGTTGCAGTTTTTACCAGGCGCAGTTCCCGGATATCACGCGATACCGTTGCCTGCGTTACATCAAAACCGGCACGGCGCAGATGTTCGAGAAGATCCTCCTGCCGGTCAATCGGATATTTTTCAATCAGGTCCAAAATTGCCTGATGGCGCGCACTTTTCATTGCAGAGTCATCTCCTCATCAATTTTGTTTCTATCGCACGGAACTGCTCGGTTTCGTCAAAGGTAATCAGCCCCAGCTGTTCCACTGCCGTGGTAATGGTCAAACTTTCGCCCGGCTGCAAATCACAGCGGGAATGGCTGTCCGCGCTGGCGTACACGCTGTCACGGTTGGTTGCTTCCGCCACCACCGTCAGGGTACGGCTGGCCGAAAACACCAGCGGCACCGCGTGGATGCTGTGCGCGCAGACCGGGGTAAGCACCATAACCGCCGCACAGGCATCCAGCACCGGCCCACCTGCGGAAAGCGAGTAAGCCGTGGAGCCCGTGGGTGTTGCGATGATCACCCCATCGCTGCGGTAGCGGCTGACAAAAGCGCCATCGCAGTAGACGGTATAATCCATGGGGTGCAGGCGGGAATTGCCGAACAGCACCACGTCGTTCATGGCAACCTGGTGCCAGTTATGGGCCGGGGCATCCGCGCGCAGCAGGTTGCGCGGCTCAATGGTATACTGCCCCGCAGCCAGGCGGGCCAGCTTTTCCGGCAGCTCTGCCACCTCGCAGGTAGCCAAAAAGCCAATGCGCCCCAGGTTAACACCCAGGACCGGCTTGCTTTGGGCAAGGCAGTCATGGGCGATGCGCAGCAGTGTGCCATCCCCGCCAATGGTGATAACCTGTTTTGCCTGGGCCAACGCCTGCTGCTGGGGCAGGAATACCGCCTTGGTATCCACCAATTCCCCAGCCAGCTCATCCGCCAGCAGGGCATGGATGCCGTGTTGATCCAGCAAATCGATCACCTGACGGGTAACGGAAAAATCGGTATCTTTGATTCTGTTTGGAAAAAGAAAAACGGACAAGCTCTTTTCCCCTTTCCGGGTATGGTTTCAAAGGCAACACCGCACAATTCCCGCCTTACGGCTTAAGCACCGCTCCGGCGGCTGCGGCACGGCATCTGCGTTGCCAAAATGCTCGATAATGTCGGGTTGCGGTACCCGCATCGTGCTTCGGGGGCAAAAGCCCCTCGCGCTCTGCGACCACTGCCCCTGCTTCGGTTCGCTGTTTCCGCCACTGGCGGCGCTCACCTTTGCAGCTTCCAGTATTATCTGCGCTTTTGGCTTAGCATCCGCCGCACCTCACTCGCCGTATCGGCACTTAGAATTATGCGGTATTGCCCAAAGTAACAGGAACGCAGCTTTTAAGGTTCAGTGCAGATTGGGGGCTTTATCCAGCGCCGCGTGAGCGTTGGCAACCGTCTGTTCGATCAGGCCTTCGGGCAGCGGCTGCGGATTCTGGCTGTGCTGGACATACATCAAAAATTCAATGTTGCCCTCCGGCCCCTTAATGGGCGAAAAATCCAGTCCCGCCGGGGTAAAGTGGTTCGCCATGGCGTAACCCTGCGCCATATGTAGCACCTCGGCATGGGTAGCGGGTTCCCGCACAACGCCTTTTTTACCTACTTTTTCGCGTCCGGCTTCAAACTGGGGCTTCACCAGACAGACGCCGACGGCATCCGGCGTACAGATAGTATCCGCCACCGGGAAGATATGTTTGAGCGAGATAAAGGAAACATCCACGCTGAAAAACGCGATTTTGTCCCCCAGCATATCCGGGGTAACATTGCGGATGTTTGTGCGCTCCATATTGACCACGCGCTCATCGGTGCGCAGGCTCCACGCCAGCTGGCCATAGCCCACATCCACGGCGTACACTTTGACTGCGCCATTTTTGAGCATACAGTCGGTAAAGCCGCCTGTCGATGCGCCAATATCCATGCAGACCTTGCCATCCGGCCGCATGGGGAACACCTGCATGGCTTTTTCCAGCTTGAGGCCGCCGCGGCTGACGTAACCGATATCATGGCCGCGCACTTCCACTTTGGCGTCCTCAGCAATCATTTCACCGGCTTTGTCCACTTTCTGCTCATTGACAAAGACAATACCGGACATGATCAGTGCTTTGGCGCGCTCCCGGCTTTGGGCATAGCCGTTTTGGCAAAGGTATTGATCCAGACGAATTTTCATTGATGAACAACCTTTCGGTTCACTTATTTCAGTTACGGGTCAACACGTCCTGGGCCAGAGTATGAGCATCCAAGCCCTGGTCCCGGCGCAGCTGCGGCACTGTGGCGTGCAGCAGATGGGTGTTATCTACCCCGCGCAGGATAAAGCGGCCCTGCCAACCTGCTGCCTGCAGGGCAGTGCAAAGCTGCTGGCCAATACCGCCCGTTGCCACGGATTCCTCTGCAAACAGGATGGTTTTATAGTTGGAAAGCTGGCGGCAGAGACCATCCGGCAAGGGATAAACCTGCACCAGCTTACAGCAGTCCGCTGCCATTCCCTGGTGGCGCAGCAGTTCCGCCGCGGCAAGAATCTCCTCGGTTTCAGCGCCATAACTGACAAGAACGGTATCGGCCTTGTCCGCACCGCACAGCATATCATAGGGTTTGCCGGTGCATCCAAGGGCCGCCAGAGCCGACTTTTCTTCTCCGCGGGCATAACGGATGGCACGGGGGCCGCGCATGGTTTTGACCAGTGCTTCCAGCCAGTATTCCAGTTCCGCATAGTTGCACGGAGAATACACCGGGATGCCGATTTGGCTGAAATAGCCGGTATCATAAATGCCCTGGTGGGTCTCGCCATCGCCCGGCACAAGGCCAGCACGGTCCACGGCAAACAGCACATCCAGATGCATCAGGTTCACATCATGAATCATCTGGTCATAAGCGCGCTGGAAGAAGGTGGAGTAGATAGCCACAACCGGCAGCATGCCTTGGCTGGCAAGGCCCGCCGCAAAGGTTACGGCGTGCTCTTCCGCCATGCCAACGTCAAAAAAGCGTTCCGGAATGGCGCGGTAGAAGAAGTTCAGGCCAGTGCCGTATTTCATAGCTGCCGTAATGGCGCACAGGTTAGGCACTTCCCTGCCCAGGGCCGCCAGCTTGTTGCCGAAGCGGTTGGAGAAAGAATCCTTGGGCGACATTTCCGGATTTGTCAGGTGATCCAGATCAAACGCGGAAACGCTGTGGAACTCGCCAGGGTTTTCTTCCGCCGGTTTCAGACCCTTACCCTTTTGGGTGACAATATGCAAAAACACCGGGGAATACTGTTCCTGCAGGTTGGTAAAGATCCGGGTCAGCTCGGTAACATCGTGGCCATCCACCGGGCCAACGTACTGGAACCCCATTTCCTCGAACATTGTGGAGTGGTAGATGCCGCGGCGGATGATCTTTTTCCCTTCCTGCAGCACCTCTACCAGAGCAGTGCCCACTGCGGGGATACACCCCAGCGCGGTTTCCATATGAGCCTTAACCCGGAAATACTTTGGGTCTGTGCGTAGTTTGGTTAGATAATTTGCCATCTGACCGACATTTTTGGAGATGGACATTTTGTTATCGTTCAGCACCACAATCAGGTTGTTCAGGTTGCTGACGTTGTTCATGCCCTCATAGACCATGCCGCCGGTGAACGCGCCATCCCCGATGATGGCAACGACCTTGCCGGGTTCTTTTTTCAGCTTTTTGGCGCGTGCCACACCGATGGCGGTGGAAAGCGCCGTGCTGCCGTGCCCCGCAATAAAGGTATCACAGTCGCTTTCCTGCGGGGAGGGAAAGCCCGAAAGGCCATCCACCTGGCGCAGATGGGCGAAGCCCTCCCGGCGGCCGGTCAGCAGCTTGTGGGTATAGCACTGGTGACCGACATCGAACAAAATTTTATCCTGCGGCAGAGTCAGCGCACGGTGCAAAGCCACCGTAAGTTCCACCACGCCCAAGTTGGACGAAAGGTGCCCGCCGGTAGAGGAAACACTTTCAATCAAAAAATTGCGGATATCCTCACACAGAAGCGGAAGTTCCTGCTGCGGCAGTTTTTTTACATCCCCGTTTTTCTGGATTTTATCCAGATAAGGATATTTCATAATCACATACCTCGTTTGCTCTGTTTTTACACCATTGGCATCAAAAGGCCAACAGCAATGCCAAAAATGGCACCTGTAAGAACCTGGATAGGGGTATGACCCACCATTTCTTTCAGTTTTTTATCTCCCAAAAAGGGCATGGCATCTGATTCACGATCCATCCATTCGCTCAGCATGCGGTTCAGAATCTTGGCCTGCTCGCCCGTTTCCCGGCGCACACCCATTGCGTCATACATTACAATAATGGCCAAAACCAGCGCCAGGGCAAACTCCGTGGAGCCTGTGCCGCAGTAGCGCCCGGTGGCAACCAACAGCGCACATACCGTTGCGGAGTGTGCACTGGGCATGCCCCCTGCGCCCCACAGGCGTTCCGGGATAAATTTGCCAAGGATAATCAGGTTCAGAATCACTTTGGTGAACTGTGCCAGCAGCGAGCTGATGACCGCCGTTACCAGCACATAATTCCAGCTCAGCGCTTCGCGCAAAAGCGTCATCATGGTAGTTTTCTCCTCACACCGGGCCAAACAGGCGGGTTCCCGGCAAAGCTGCCGGGCAGTGGGCCGCACCGCCTGCCCTGCTGTAATATGTTACTTACTGCGGGTCAGCAGCTCCACTGCCATCTCGCGCAAAAAGTCTGCTTCCGGGCCAAGATCCGCCAGGGCAGCCAGGGCAGCATCATTATGCTGCTTTGCCAGGCTGCGGGCACCTTCCAGCCCATACAGGGTGATAAAGGTCGTTTTGTCGTTTTCGGCATCGCTGCCAACAGGCTTGCCCAGTTCTTCCGTCGTGGCGGTCACATCCAAAATATCATCCACGATCTGGAACACCAGCCCCAGCTCCGCGGCATAATGCTGCAGGGCAGTGCACAGGGCATCGTCCGCCTGAGCGGCATCGCAGCCAAGGTCCACACCGGCAATAATCAATGCGCCGGTCTTGTGGGCATGCAGTTCCAGCAGCTCGCTTTCGCTGGCGTGCACGGTCTCGTAATGCTTATCCAGTTCCTGGCCATACAACATACCGCGTGCCCCGGCTGCTTTGGCCAGGTGAGCCGCCGCCTGCACCCGGCTTTGGGGGTGGGTCGGCGCGTTGGCAACAGCTTCAAAGGCTGCTGTAACCAGGGCATCTGCCGCCAGCAGGGCGGTTGCTTCGCCATATTGCTTATGGCAGCTCAGGCGGCCGCGGCGGTAATCATCATTATCCATGCAGGGCATGTCATCGTGAATCAGGGAATAGCAGTGCAGCATTTCCAGCGCCGCGGCATAGTCGGCTGCAGCTGCGGTATCGCCGCCCGCCAGCTGGCAGGCAGCCAGCACCAGCACGGCGCGCACACGCTTGCCGCCGCCCAGCAGGCTGTAACGCGCTGCCTGGCTGATTTGGGCTTTTACCGGCAGATAAACATCGCACAGTTCGTTCATGCGCTGCTCCGCCTGCTGCACAAAGGCTTTATACTGCTGTTGATAACGTTCCTGTTCCATGGGGAAAAGCCTCCTTATCCTGCGGGTTCACTCATCCGCGCCGGGCTGTGCCAGCGATGCGTCGATCTCTTCGATCTGTAATTTTGCCTTGTCCAGCGCCGTGTTGCAATACTGGATCAGCTGGGCAGCTTCGGCATACAGTTTAACGGATTGGTCCAGCGTTGTGGTTTCATCCTGCATTTTTGCCAAAAGCTCCTGCAGGCGCTGGAGCCCTTCTTCAAAGGTTTTAGGTGCTCTCATCGGTTTGCTCCTTTTCAGGGTTCCCCTGAGTGGGTTCCACGGCATCCACCGTACACTGTGCGGCTGCATTGCTGCCGATAACAGTGATCTTCTGCCCCGGCTTCAGATGTTCTGTTGTCAGGCAGCGGCCGCGGGCATCCGCGACCATGGTATAGCCGCGTGCAAGGACTGCATATGGATTCAGTGACGCTGCCACCGCAGCAGCGGTGTGCAGCCCCTGGGTGCAGGCAGCTGCCTTTTGGGCTGCAACGGCCTGTATCTGTGCTGTCGCTTGCCGCAAAAGCTGCGCACGGGCGTCAATTCCTGCTTTTTCGTTCTGCATGGCTGCAGCCGGGGAAATGATGTTGAATTTATTATAGCACATTTCCAGGCGGGACTGTATATTTTTTTGAATATTTTGTTGTAAAATGAATATTTCGTGCCGCACCTGTGCCTGATCCGGCACGCAGAGTTCCGCCGCTGCGGAAGGCGTAGGAGCACGCAGGTCAGCCACATAATCCAGAATTGTGGTATCAATTTCATGCCCGACCGCAGAAACGACTGGCTTTTTACAGGCATAGGCTGCGCGGGCAATGCGCTCACTGTTGAACACCCACAAATCCTCTTTGCTACCGCCGCCGCGGGTGATTAAAATTATATCCGGGCGCGGGTCTGCATCCAGGCGGCGGATGCCATCCACAATGCTCTTTTCCGCTTCCAGCCCCTGCACACTGACGGGGGCCAGCAGCAGTTTGACCATCGGCCACCGCCGCGTGATGATGTGGATCACATCCTGCAATGCCGCACCGGTTTTGGATGTGACCAGCCCGATACACTGCGGCATAGGCGGCAGCGGGCGTTTGTGGTCAGCATCAAACAGGCCTTCGGCAGAAAGCTTTTTCTTCAGCGCATCAAAGGCCATCTGGGCCGCACCGGCACCAAAGGGGCGCATATAATCGCAATACAGCTGGAATGCGCCGTCCCGCTCATACAGCGTTGCCCGGCCATACGCCAGCACCAGCATGCCGTTTTCCGGCGCAAAGCCCAACAGACGCGCTTTATCTCGGAACATCACACACTTGATGGCGGCGTTTTCATCTTTCAGGGTAAAGTAGCAGTGGCCGCTTTTGTAATGGCGCGTAAAGTTGGAAACCTCGCCGCAGACGATGAGGTTATTCAGTGGTTCGCACTGCTCCAGCACCTGTTTAGCCAGCAGGTTCAGGGTGGTTACATTGATGTATTCGGCCATGCATTGATCTCCCTTGCCGCCAGGATGGACACGCCGATGGCATTATCGCTGGCAAACTTGCCGGGCACAAAATAGGCGTACTGCATCCGTTTTGTGATATAATCCCGCACGATCTCGCTGCTCATCACGCCGCCTGCAAACACCACGGGCAGACCGGGGTTCCGCTCCAAGGCAGCGGCGGCCATGCGGCGCAGGGTTTCTGCCACGCAGAGCAGGCAGTACTTACTGACATATTCCGGGCTTTTGCCCTCTGCCAGCAGCTTTTCGCACTGGTTCTGCAAGCCGGAAAGGCTGCAGGTTGTGCCGCGCACGCTGACTTTGGGTTTGATGTTCTCGGTGCAGGCTGCCGCCAGCTGGCTGACATAGATGCCCGCCGGGAACGCATAGCCCAGCCGCACGCCAAGGCGATCCACTGCCTGGCCCGCGTACAGGTCGCTGCTGGTGCCAATGCAGGTAATGCTGTCCGGCCCCTTGCAGTGCAAAAGGTCAGTGGTTCCGCCGGACACATGGAACACCAGCTCTTCTTTGCCGAACAGGTCTGCCCCGCTGGCCGCAAAAAGGGCCGCGGAGATATGCCCCTGCTGGTGGGTCGTTTGAACCAGCGGAATGCCTTTGGCCGCGCAGAACGCTGTGGCCGCACTGACGCCCGCCAAAAAGCATGGCATATAGGAGCCATCCACCGGGCGGGGCCTGGCGGATACGCCGACAGCTTCGATCTGCGTCAGGTTCACCTTTTGGCCCAATTCTGCCAGCATTTCCGGCAGGGCGGCGGTATGGTGGAACAGCGCATCGCTCTGGCGCAGGCCCAGTTGACCCTCCCGCACGGGCAGGAAGCGTTTGCAATCGCAAACAACCTCTCCGGCGTTTGTGTCAAACACGGCCAGAGAGGTTGCGTAATTGCTTGTATCGATGCCCAGCGTTCTCATTCTTCGGCGGGCTTATCCTGCGCCCGTGCCACGGTGCCAAGCAGGCCGTTGACGAACTGATAGTCCTTGTCAGAGCCATACTTTTTGACCAGTTCAACGGCTTCGTTGATGGCAACGCTGGTCTTTTTTTCTTCGCCGTACATCATTTCAGCCAAGGCCACACGCAGGGCTACCAGGCTGACACGCGGGACGCGGGCAATGGTCCAGCCTTTGAGGTTTGCGCGGATCACATCATCAATTTCTTCCGAATGGGCTTCCATATCGCGCAGAATGCGCAGGGAAAACTCATCCAGCGGATGTTCGTGGCTTTCGGGCTGGTTCAGCAGCACCGGCTGCGGATCATCCGGGTGGAAGGTTGCGGAAAAAGCCGCAAGAAAAGCATTTTCGCGTGCTTCGCGGCGGGTAAGATTCTGTTCCATTGTCACTGTTCCCATCTTTCAATTATTTATGCTGGTCTGCGGCAGGCTCTTCCAGCCCGGCAACGATCACATCCACACGGGAAACCGTAATGCCGGTCATATTCTGGATGGTCTGCTTGACGTTTTCCTGTACTTTGGCGCAGACAGGCATAATTTTGCTGCTGTACTTGGCAATTACATGCACCTGCACCACAGCAACGCCATCGCTTAAATCCACCGTAACAGGCTTTTGCAGGCTGGCTTTGCTCAGCAACCCGCGCACGCTCTGCATGCTGCCGGAAGAAACATCGGCCACGCCATCAATTTCCAGTGCGGCCAGTTTGGCGATCTTGGCTACGACCTCATTGGAGATCTGCAGGCTGCCATCAATGCTGTTGCGTACATCCATAGCTCTATCCTCCCGCTGCCGGGTAAGCCGGCAGAATTGAATGGTTGTGACATTTGTTAATAGCTTACCACAATTTTGTACTGTTTGCAAGCAGTGTACCGTGGCTAACAGCCCGCCCGCAAAATAAAATCCAGCGGAGCCAAGGCGAGGGATAGAACACGAGATATTCCCTGCATAAAAATGCACCTGCCCGGCAGCAAAAAGCCAGGGCAATACCGCATAATTCTAAGTGCCGATACGGCGAGCGAGGCGCGGCAGCTGCTAAGCCAAAAGCGCAGATAATACTGGATGTATTATCGAGCATTTTGGC
>ERZ857972.877-NODE-877-length-22224-cov-3.716902_pt1 | contig 22224 bp, 19 predicted proteins | sample MGYA00519757_ERZ857972 | MGnify/ENA primary metagenome ERZ857972 (study PRJEB31778, sample SAMEA3449383) | human gut metagenome | biome: human gut; feature: human-associated habitat; material: faeces | place: United Kingdom | collected 2010/2012 ...
TTCGAGGCCGCCGCGCCGATGCTCATCATCGCCGCGCACAAGATGCTCGAAAAGCATACGCTCACCAAGTGGCAGCTCTACTGGAAGGATCAGCTTTCGACGTGGTACGGCATGTTCCTCCACGAGGCGCAGTACCTCGAACCCGTGATGCGCGACATCGAGCGCTTCCTCGACCATTCGCAGGAGAACGTGACGGGCGAAGTGGAACTGACGCTGCGTCCCTACGGCTATACGCTCGTGGGCGTGCAGTCGCCGCTGGATCTGATGAAGACCGATTTCGGCGAGTACGGCGAAGTCAACAAGGCGTGGACGGCCGACGACGTGAAGGGCTTCACGAAGATTCTGGGCAACCAGATGAAGATCTACTACAACGTGCAGGCACGTAACGGCAAGGCGAAGAAATGAGGGTCGGCGTCATCGGCGGCGCCGGCTACACGGCCGGCGAACTGCTGCGGCTGCTGGTGAATCATCCGGCGGCCGAGATCGCATTCGTCCACAGCGACAGCAACGCGGGCAACGCCCTGAGCGACGTACACGGCGGGCTGCTGGGCGAGACCGACCTGCGTTTCACGGCGGAATACGATCTGGGGGCGATCGACGTGCTGTTCCTCTGCTCGGCGCACGGCCGGAGCCGCGAGTTCCTCGCGGCGAACGCCCTGCCCGAAGGGTTGCGGATCGTCGATCTGGCGCAGGATTTCCGCGACGAGTCGGAGGGTTTCGTCTACGGACTTCCCGAACTGAACCGCGACCGCATCCGTGCGGCGCGGCGCGTGGCCAATCCCGGCTGCTTCGCCACGGCGATCCAGCTGGCGCTGCTGCCGCTGGCCCGTGAGGGATTGTTGCGGGAGGAGGTGCACGCGACGGCCGTCACGGGTTCGACGGGTGCGGGGGTGAAACCTTCGGCCACGACCCATTTCAGCTGGCGGACGGACAACATCTCGGTCTACAAGGCCTTCACGCACCAGCACCTCTCGGAGATCGGCCGCACGCTCGGCGCGATGCAGGGGGGCGCGGCGCCCGAAATCAACTTCGTGCCGATGCGCGGCGACTTCGCCCGCGGCATTCTGGCCAGCGTCTACACCGACTGCGACCTTCGGCAGGAGGAGGCCGAGGCATTGTACCGCGACTTTTATGCGGATGCGGCCTTCACCTTCGTGGCCGATCGGCCGATCGACCTCAAACAGGCGGTCAACACCAACAAGGCGGTGGTGCAGGTGGCCAAATACGGCCGCAAGCTGCATATCGTCTCGGTGATCGACAACCTGCTCAAAGGGGCTTCGGGGCAGGCCGTGCAGAACATGAACCTGCTCTTCGGGCTCGACGAGCGCGAGGGGCTGCGGCTCAAAGCGAGCGCATTCTGACGCCGGGCGCCAGGGCCGAGAATTAAGAACCGAATTTCCCCCCCCCCTGCGGTCGGCCGCGTGTCGCAGCCTGCGGAGGAGAGCCATGGCGAGCCTCCGCCGCCGGAGGCTGCGGCTCCATGGAGCCGCCTGTACGATGGCGGGGCGGACGAGTCCCGACGACGGCCTTTTCGAACGACAGTCTGCGCGCGAGACTCGCGGAGGAGGGTTCGGAAGCGGACGGTCTTATGGCGAGCATGTTGCGGCCGACTTCCGAAGGCCTCTTCATCGGGCGGCGGGCGGAACATCCGACAGCGGCTCAGATGCGCGGCGGCTATTTTTAATTCTTTTAATTCGCAAGAAGAAGATGGAACTATTCGATGTCTATTCCTTATATCCGGTCGAGCCGGTGCGCGGCAGCGGCAACTACGTCTACGATGCCGCAGGCACGGAGTACCTCGACCTCTACGGCGGCCATGCCGTCATTTCGATCGGCCATGCGCATCCGCATTACGTGCGGATGATCTCGGAGCAGGCCGCACGGCTGGGATTCTACTCCAATTCGGTGGAAAACTCGTTGCAGCACACGCTGGCCGAGCGGCTGGGAGCATTGTCGGGTTACGACGACTACCGGCTTTTCCTCTGCAACTCGGGCGCCGAAGCCAATGAAAACGCTCTGAAACTGGCGTCGTTCCACACGGGGCGGGCCAAGGTGCTGGCCTTCGGCGGAGCTTTCCACGGCCGTACGTCGGGCGCCGTCGAGGTGACCGACAATCCCGCGATCCGCTCGCCCTTCAACGCCACGGCCAACGTGGAGTTCGTGCCGCTGAACGACATCGGGGCGGTCGAGCGCAAGCTCGCCGCGCGCGAGTTCGCCGCCGTGATCGTCGAAGGCATTCAGGGCGTGGCGGGCATCCGCTGCCCCGAGGAGGGATTCCTTCGCGCGCTGCGCGAGGCGACCGAGCGCACGGGGACGGTGCTGATCCTCGACGAGATCCAGTCGGGGTACGGCCGCACGGGGCGTTTCTTCGCCCACCAGTGGGCGGGCATCCGTCCCGATCTGATTACGACTGCCAAGGGCATGGGCAACGGCTTCCCGATCGGCGGCGTACTCATCGCGCCGCAGTTCGAGGCCCGCAAGGGGATGCTGGGCACCACCTTCGGCGGCAACCATCTGGCCTGCGCGGCGGCGATCGCCGTGGCCGACACGATCGCGGCCGAGGGGCTGGTCGAGAACGCCCGCAGGGTGGGTGACCGCTTGCTCGAACGTTTGCGCACGCTGCCCGCGCTGCACGACGTGCGCGGACGCGGCCTGATGATCGGTTTCGACGTCGAGGGTTCGGCTTCGGAGCTGCGGCGCCGGCTCGTCTTCGAGCAGCACGTCTTCACGGGCGGCGCGGGGGCGCATACCGTGCGGCTGCTGCCGGCACTGGGGCTGAGCGAGGCGCAGGCCGACGAATTCGTCGCGCGCCTGAAAGCATTATTGGAGGATTTTCATTAAAAAACGGATACGACCATGCGGAAATTTACCTGTGTCGCCGACATCGGCGATCTCGCGGCGGGGGTGGCCGAAGCGCTCGAAGTCAAGCGCGACCGCTTCGCCTACCAGCATCTGGGGCGGAACAAGACCCTGCTGATGATCTTCTTCAATTCCAGCCTGCGCACCCGCCTGTCGACGCAGAAGGCGGCGATGAACCTGGGGATGAACGTCATGGTGCTCGACGTGAATCAGGGCGCATGGAAACTCGAAACCGAGCGCGGCGTGGTGATGGACGGCGACAAGGCCGAACATCTGCTGGAAGCGATCCCCGTGATGGGTTCCTACTGCGACCTGATCGGCGTGCGGTCGTTCGCCCGCTTTCAGGACAAGACGGAGGACTACGAGGAGCGCGTGCTCGAACAGTTCATCCGCTACTCGGGGCGTCCGGTCTTCTCGATGGAGGCCGCTACGCGCCACCCGTTGCAGAGTTTCGCCGATCTGATCACGATCGAGGAGCACAAGCGCACGGCGCGTCCCAAAGTGGTGATGACGTGGGCGCCGCATCCCAATGCGCTGCCGCAGGCCGTGCCCAACTCGTTCGCCGAGTGGATGAACGCCGCGGACTACGACTTCGTGATCGCCCATCCCGAAGGGTACGAACTCGACCCCCGCTTCGTGGGCGGCGCACGTGTGGAACACGACCAGCGTCGCGCGCTCGAAGGGGCCGATTTCGTCTATGCCAAGAACTGGGCGGCCTATGCCGATCCCAACTACGGCCGGGTGCTGAGCCGCGACCGCGACTGGACGGTCGACGCCGAGAAGATGGCGCTCACGAACGACGCCTTCTTCATGCACTGCCTGCCCGTGCGGCGCAACATGATCGTCACGGACGAGGTGATCGAGTCGCCGCGCAGTCTGGTGATTCCCGAGGCGGCCAACCGCGAGATCTCGGCCCAGGTGGTGCTCAAACGATTGTTGGAGGGACTGGAATAGCTATGGAACGGATCACCGTAGTCAAGATCGGCGGCAACGTCATCGATTCGCCCGAGGCGACGGCGCGCTTCGTCGAGGCTTTCGCTGCGCTCGAAGGGCCGAAGCTGCTCGTCCACGGCGGAGGAAAGCTCGCCACGCGTCTGGCCGCGCAGCTGGGCATCGAGAGCCGCATGGTCGACGGACGGCGCATCACCGACCGCGAGACGCTCGACGTAGTGACGATGGTCTACGCCGGACTGATAAACAAGCGGCTCGTCGCGGCCTTGTCGGCCGCTGGCTGCCGCGCGATCGGGCTGTCGGGCGCCGACGGCGATGCCGTCACCTCGGTGCGGCGTGCGGCCGGAGCCGTCGACTACGGCTATGTGGGCGACATCGCCGAGGGGGGCGTGAACGTCGAATTGCTGCGCACGCTGCTCGATGCGGGGCTGACGCCCGTCTTCTCGGCCATCACGTGCGACGGGCGGGGAACGCTGCTCAATACGAACGCCGACAGCGTGGCGTCGGCCGTGGCGGTCGCCGCTTCGCGCATCGCGCCGACGCAGCTCGTCTTCTGTTTCGAGAAGGCGGGGGTGCTGCGCGACGTGGAGGACGAACGGAGCGTCATCGCCGAAATCACGCCCGACACCTACGCCGCGCTGCGTGCCGAAGGGGCGATCAGCGCGGGGATGCTGCCCAAGATCGACGGGGCGCTGCGCGCCGTCGCCAGCGGCGTGGAGAGCGTGGTCATCAAGCAGGCCGAGGCGCTGCTCGACGCGGGCGGCACGACGATCCGGGGTTGACGAAACGATTGCGCAGACGGTTATGGAGAGATTGAACGAATTGCAGGCCGAGGCGGTCGCACTGCTCGAAAAGCTGGTGGCCACTCCGTCGGTGTCGCGCGACGAGGCGCGCACGGCCGATCTGCTGAGGGGCCACCTCGCGGCGCACGGCATCGCCGCCGAGCGGCTGTACAACAACGTCTATGCGCGCGCGGCGCATTTCGACGCCGCGAAGCCCACGCTGCTGCTCAACTCGCACCACGACACGGTGCGTCCCACGGCGGCGTGGACGCGCGACCCTTTCGCGGCGACGTGGGAGGGCGAACGGCTCTACGGGCTGGGAGCCAACGACGCCGGCGCGTCGGTCGCGGCCCTCACGGCCGCCTTCCGCCACTATTACGATGCGGAGCTGCCTTTCAACCTGCTGCTGGCCCTCTCGGGCGAGGAGGAGTGCATGGGCGAACACGGCACGCGGGCGCTGCTGCCCGCACTGGAGCCGATCGACATGGCGCTCGTGGGCGAGCCGACGCGGATGCGGGCGGCCGTCGGCGAACGCGGACTGGTAGTGCTGGACTGCACGGCGCACGGCCGCGCCGGCCATGCGGCGCGCGACGAGGGGATCAACGCCCTCTACATCGCTGCGGACGACATCGCATGGCTGCGCGGTTATCGATTCGAACGCTGCTCGCCGCTGCTGGGGCCGATCCGCATGACGACCACGCAGATCGAGGCGGGGACGCAGCACAACGTCGTGCCGGCCGAGTGCCGCTTCGTGGTGGACGTGCGTACGACCGACGCCTATACGAACGAAGAGACGGTCGAAATCGTGCGCCGGCACATGCGTTCGGAAGCGGTGCCGCGCTCGACGCGCATCCGCGCTTCGGCCGTCGCGCCCGAACACCCGCTGGTCGGGGCGGCCGCGGCGCTCGGCGTCGAACGCTTCGTCTCGCCCACCACGTCGGACATGGCGCTCATGGCGTTCCCGTCGCTCAAAATGGGCGCGGGCGATTCGGCGCGCTCGCATACGGCCGACGAATACGTGCTCCGCAGCGAAGTGGAGCAGGGGGTGGAAGGTTACATACGTTACATTGCCGAACTGGCGAAAAGATATTGACGATGGCGAAATTATGGGACAAGGGTTTCGAACCCGACGAGATGATCGAACGTTTCACGGTGGGCGACGACCGTCAGCTCGACATGCGGCTGGCCAGGTACGACATCGAAGGGTCGATGGCCCACATCCGGATGTTGGAACACATCGGCCTGCTGACGGCCGACGAGTTGAAGACCCTGCTGGCGGGGCTGGAACAGATCCGAGGCGAGATCGAGGAGGGGCGGTTCGAGATCGAGGAGGGGACGGAGGACGTCCACTCGCAGGTCGAACTGCTGCTCACGCGGCGTCTGGGCGAGGTGGGCAAGAAGATCCACGCCGGCCGCTCGCGCAACGATCAGGTGTTGGTCGACCTGAAACTCTTCCTGCGCGACGAACTGCGGCAGACGGCGCACCGCGTGCGCACGCTCTTCGACCGTTTGCAGGAGCTGAGCGAACGCTACCGCGACGTGCTGATGCCCGGTTATACGCACTTACAGGTGGCGATGCCCTCGTCGTTCGGGTTGTGGTTCGGCGCCTATGCCGAGACGCTGGTGGACGACATGCGACTGCTGGCGGCCGCCTACGACGTGGCCAATCAGAATCCGCTGGGGTCGGCGGCCGGCTACGGCTCGTCGTTCCCGCTGGATCGGACGATGACCACGCGGCTGCTGGGGTTCGCCGACCTGAACTACAACGTCGTGGCGGCGCAGATGAGCCGCGGCAAGAGCGAACGCGCCGCCGCCGCGGCCGTGGCCGCCGTGGCCGCCACGCTGGGGCGCTTCGCCATGGACGTCTGCCTTTACATGAGCCAGAACTTCGGCTTCGTGTCGTTTCCCGACGAGCTGACCACCGGATCGAGCATCATGCCCCACAAGAAGAACCCCGACGTCTTCGAGATCATGCGCGGCAAGTGCAACCGCCTGCAAGGCGTTCCCAACGAGATCGCGCTGCTCGTGACCAACCTGCCGCTGGGCTACCACCGCGATCTGCAACTGTTGAAGGACATCCTTTTTCCTGCCACCGCGACGCTGGCCGAATGCCTTGCGATGTGCGATTTCATGTTGCAGCATATCCGCGTGCGGGAGAATATCCTCGACGATGCGCGCTACGACTACCTCTTCACCGTGGAGGACGTCAACCGGCTGGTGTTGCAGGGCGTGCCGTTCCGCGAGGCCTACCGCCGCGTGGGCGAGCAGGTGCAGGCGGGAACGTACCGGCCCACGCGCGAGGTGCGCCACACCCACGAAGGGAGCATCGGCAATCTCTGCAACGACCGCATCCGCGCCAAGATGGAACGCGTGATGGAGCGGTTCGAGTAGGTCGGGGTGCCGTCGGGACGCGGGTCCGCGACTTCGGCAATGAGAATCCGGCGAATTTCAAATTCTGAAATTCGCCGGATTCTCGTTTATTTTCGACGTCGGGATCCGATCACAGCCCCGCCGCACGCTTCGCACGTGCATCGTAGTCAGACCTCCGCCAGCAGTGCATCGACCTCTTCGCGCATCGGAACGGCGCTTTGGGCGCCCATGCGCGTGACGGCGATCGCCGAAGCCGCCGTGGCGAAACGCACCGCCTCCGAGAGCGGACGCCCTTCGGAAAGCGCCACGGCCAGCGCACCGTTGAAGGTGTCGCCCGCACCCGTCGTATCGACCGCCTCGACCCTCCGTGCCGCCACCCGTTCGCAGCTCTCCGCCCCCTTGACGAGTGCGCCCTCGCTGCCGAGCGTCACCACCACGTGCCGTACGCCGCGCGCCAGCAATGCATCGGCCGCCCGCTCCGCACCGGCCGCATCGGCTACGGGCATTCCCGTGAGCATGGCGCACTCCCCGCGGTTGGGCGTAAGCAGGTAGCAGCGCCGCAGCAGCTCGTCGGGGATCGCCGCCGCAGGGGCGGGATTGAGGATCACCCGCACGCCGTGCCGCTCGGCCACCTCGGCCGCACGCATCACCGCAGGCAGCGGAATTTCGAGCTGCAACACGACGAAATCCGCCGCCGCGATCTCGGCCTCCGCCCGGTCGACGTCCTCCGGCGACAAACGCTCGTTGGCGCCCGGGGCCACGACGATCGAATTCTCGGCCGCCCCATCGACGCAGATCAGCGCCACGCCCGACGCGGTTGCGTCGCGCGTCACATGGCGCACGTCCAACCGCTCGGCGCGGTAGCCCGCGAGCGCACGCTCGCCGAACAGATCGTTCCCCACGCGCGCCACGAAGGTCACTTCGCCGCCCAGCCGCGAAGCCGCGACGGCCTGATTGGCCCCCTTGCCGCCGCCTGACATCATGAAACTGCCGCCGAGAATCGTTTCGCCCGGCGAAGGCATCCGGTCGGTCTTCACCACCAAATCGGTATTGGCGCTACCGATCACCACTATTTTTCCCATAAATCGAACAAATCGGTTAGTTAGTAAAGTTTCAGGTTCAAACGCTCCGCATCCGGCGTGCGGACAACCGCGGTCATCATCCCGCAAAACAGCCGTCCAGCTTCAACGCAAACGTTTGTGCAAGTTCTGCAAAAGTAAAAACGAAAAGTAAAAAAACAAAATCGCGGCCCTGTTTTTCACATATTTTTCTAACTTTGTCTCGAAATAGCCCCGCCTATGTCGAAAGAGACCCTCATCAGCATCGCGCAACGCACCGGCTTTTCGGTTTCGACCGTCTCCCGCGTACTGAGCGGACAGGCCGCCAAATACCGTATCAGCGAGAAGACCGTCGCGCTCATCGCGCGCGAGGCCGAACGCTGCAACTACACGCCCAGCCTGCTGGCCAAAGGGCTGCGCACCAGCCGTACCGACACGCTCGGTCTGCTGATCCCCAGCATCGACAACCCCTATTTCGCCCATATCGCCAGCATCATCGTCCACGAAGCGCGGGCGAAGGGCTACAAAGTCATCCTGATCGACACGTCGGAGGACGAACGCAACGAACGCGAGGGAGTCCGTTCGCTCCTGTCGCGCAAGGTCGACGGCATCCTGATCGCCCCGGCGGGCGACGACCCCGCCTTTCTGGAAGCGACCGCGCGCCAGACGCCCGTCGTCTGCATTGACCGCCACTTCGCGAAGACGTCGCTGCCCTACGTGGTGACCGACAACCTGCGGGGCGGCCGCGAGGCGACGCAGCACCTCATCGACCGCGGCCACCGGCGGATCCTCTGCATCCAGGGCGTGCGCCACTCGATCCCGTCGGCCGACCGCGTGCGGGGCTACCGGCAGGCGCTCGAAGACAACGGGCTGAGCGCCTACGCCCGCGTCACGGGCGACGGGTTCTCGATCCGCAACGGGTACGAACAGACCTTGCGGGCGCTGCACGTCCGACAGCGGCCCACGGCCATCTTCGCGCTGAGCAACACGATTCTGCTGGGTGCGCTCAAAGCCGTGCGCGAAATGAAACTGCGCATTCCGGACGACATCTCGCTCGTCTCGTTCGACAACTACGACTACCTCGACTACCTCGACCCCGCCGTCACCCGCGTCGGCCAGCCCAGCGACGAGATCGGCGCGCAGGCGATGGAAATTCTCCTGCAACGGATCGCGGGCGAAACCGGCGGGGAGGAGCAACGGCGTCTGCCGCCTTCGCTGATCGTCTGCCGGTCGGTGAGAAAATTATAAGTTTTCGGGAAGAGAAGCTCTTTTCTGCCTGAAAAGACTATATTTGCAAACGAAAAGCAACAAAACTACTAAAAACTTCCCGAAAAAGAAACCCGAAATGAAAACTTCCACCCTCTCCCGCGCACTCGTCCTGGGGGCCGCATCCGTCCCCGCGCTGACGGCCGTTTCATGCGACAAGACGCCCGAACGCAAGCCCAACGTGATCTTCATCCTGATGGACGACGCCGGCTACGGCGATTTCGGCTGTTACGGCCAGACGCGCATCGAAACGCCCAACATCGACTCGCTGGCAGCACGCGGCATCCGCTTCACCGACATGTATTCGGCCGCTCCGCTCTCGTCGCCCGCCCGCTGCGGCCTGCTGACGGGCATGCACACGGGACACGCCCAGATCCGCGCCAACGACGAGATGACCGCGCGCGGCGACGTGTGGAACCACGAAGCGATGCTGCGCGACTCGACGCTCGAAGGACAGGCCCCGCTCAAAGCGGGCACGCCGACGCTCGGCTCGGTGATGCGGCAGGGCGGCTACCGCACGGCGATGATCGGCAAGTGGGGCGTCGGCGGCCCCGCCACCGAGAGTACGCCCAACAAGATGGGCTTCGACGAATATTTCGGCTGCATCTGCCAGCGACAGGCGCACTGCTACTATCCGCCTTTCCTCTGGGAGAACGACCGCCGCATCTATCTGGACAACGAGCTGCTGCCCCCGGGCACGCCGCTCGACGAGGGCGCCGATCCGCTCGACCCGCACAGCTACGACAAATATACGCAGCAGACGTACAGCCCCGACATCATGTACGACCGCGTGCTACGCTTCGTGAACGAAAACCGCGAACGGCCCTTCTTCCTGATGTGGACGACGCCCATCCCGCACAGCCCGATGCAGGCTCCCGACGAGATGGTGCAGTACTACGTCGAGAAGTTCGGCGACGAAGCGCCGATCGAAGGCAAGGGGTATTTCCCCTCGCGCTGGCCGCACGCCACCTACGCCGCGATGATCACCTATTTCGACCGGCAGGTCGGCGGGCTGGTGGCCGAATTGAAGCGGCTGGGCATCTGGGACGACACGATCATCGTCGTCACGAGCGACAACGGGCCGGCGTCGAACTCCTGCTCCTCGACCGAATGGTTCCAGAGCGCGCATCCCTTCCGCAGCGGCAAGGGATGGGGCAAATCGTCGCTGCGCGAAGGCGGCATCCGGATGCCCTTCATCGTGGCGTGGGGCGACCGCATCGAGCGGCCGCACGTGAACGGACACGTCGGCTACTTCCCCGACGTGATGCCCACGCTGTGCGACATCGCCGGCGTCGAAACGCCCCCGACCGACGGCATCTCGCTGTGGCCCACGATCCGCGGCAAGGAGCGCCGCCAGCAGGAACACGACTACCTCTACTGGGAATTCCCCGGCGGCAAGGGATGGGTCGCCGTGCGTTGGGGCGACTGGAAAGGGCTGCTGCGCAAGGTCAAGGAGGGAAATACGCAGCTCGAACTCTACGACGTGCGGCACGACCTGCTGGAAGAGCACGACGTGGCGGCCGACCACCCCGACGTGGTGGCCCGGATGTGGGAATTCATCCGCGCCTCGCACACCGAGCCGGAAAACCCGCTTTTCAAAATGGAGATCCCCGAAGTCTGACCGGCAGGCCGACCGCATGCGAAGGCTCCGTCTTCGCCGCGAAGGGCCGGACGGCCGAATAGCTCCTCCGAAGGGAGGTGCGACAAACCGACGCTGACACCGCAATGGACGAAATACTCTCATACCGGCAATACGTGCGGCCCTTCTATGTAATGGCCAAACCCGCGGGTGCGCGCTGCAACCTGCGGTGCACCTATTGCTACTACCTCGAAAAGAGCAACCTCTACCCCGCCGCACCCGCGCAGACGATGAGCGACGAACTGCTCGAACGCTTCATCCGCGACTACATCGCCGCACAGGCGGGCGACGCCGTATCCTTCGCATGGCACGGAGGCGAAACCCTGCTGCGCTCGCGCGACTTCTACCGCCGCGTGATCGAACTGCAACGACGTTACGCCGACGGACGGCAGATCGACAACAGCATCCAGACCAACGGCACGCTTCTGGACGATGCGTGGTGCGAGTTCTTCCGCGAAAACGGCTGGCTGGTGGGAATCTCGCTCGACGGACCGCCCGAGGCGCACGACCTCTACCGCCGCGACCGGCAGGGAGGCCCCACGTTCGAGGCGGTGATGCGGGGCGTGGCGCTGTTGCAGAAACACGGCGTGGAGTGGAACGCGCTGGCCGTAGTCAACCGCCGCAACGCCGACGACCCCGCGGGATTCTACCGGTTCTTCCGCTCGATCGGCTGCCGGTTCCTGCAATTCACCCCCGTCGTGGAACGCATCCTGCCGCACGACGACGGCCGACAGCTCGCCTCGGCAGCCGACGCCGGCGCCCCGCTGGCCGATTTTTCGGTCACGCCCGAACAGTGGGGACGCTTCACCTGCGCGCTGTTCGACGAGTGGGTCGTCGGCGACGTGGGGCGCATTTTCGTGCAGCTGTTCGACGCCACGCTGGCCAACTGGGTGGGCGAAGCGCCGGGCGTCTGCACGCTCTCGAAGAACTGCGGTCATGCGGGGGCGTTGGAGTTCAACGGCGATCTCTACGCCTGCGACCACTTCGTCTTCCCCGAATACAAGCTGGGAAACATCCTCGAAACACCGCTCACGGAGCTGATGCGCGGCCCGCGCCAGACGGCCTTCGGCGACGCCAAACTGCGGGCGCTTCCCACGCAGTGCCGCCGCTGCCGCTACCTGTTCGCCTGCAACGGCGAGTGCCCCCGCAACCGTTTCGAACGCACGCGCGAAGGCGAGCCCGGGCTGAACTATCTCTGCAAGGGCTACCAGCGGTTTTTCCGTCATGCGGAGCCCTACATGGACTTCATGCGGAACGAACTGATGCACCGCCGCGCCCCCGCCAACGTGATGGAGTGGGCGCGAAAACGAATGGGCGACGGCCGTTAGAGACCCTGCGGCAACCGAAAAACTACAAACCAAACCCTTCGATCGAAATGAACAAGATCCGAATGATCGCACTGGCCGCCTGCATGGCCGCGACGCTCGACGCCTCGGCTCAGGAGCAGGAGATCCGTCTCTTCTCGCACCGCGGCGGACGCATGGAACATGATGAAAACACCCTTTCGGCCTTTCAGGCCAGCTACGACGCCGGCTACCGCGGCTTCGAAACCGACATCCGCATGACCCGCGACGGCGCGCTGGTCATCACCCACGACAGCTCGCTCGAACGCACGACCGACGGCACGGGAACCGTCGAGGAGAAGACCGAGGCCGAAATCCGCCGACTGCACACCAAGCAGGGCAACAAGGTGCTCTTCCTCGACGAACTGCTCGAATTCCTCGAAGGCAAAGAGGGCCTCTACGTCGAGTTCGAGATGAAGACCCACCCCGCGGCGCTCTACCCCGAGGAACGGCTGGCCCGATACTGCGACGAACTCTACCGCATGGTGAAGGCGGCCGAGCCGGCCGACGTGCAGTTCGTCTTCACATCGAGCGACTACCGTGCGCTGCGCTACATGCAGATGAACCATCCCGACGCCGAGCTGATGCTCATCACGGGCAAACCCTGCAACGACGAGACGATCGATTTCAGCAAGGCCGTAGGCATCAAGCGCCTGAGCTGCACGATGGACGGCACGAGCCGCAAGGCGGTGAAGAAGGCGCACAAGGAGGGGCTGACCGTCATCCTGTGGCCCGGCCAGTCGGTCGAGGATTTCATGCTCGGCGCCTATCTGGGCTGCGACCTGATGTGCACCGACGTGCCCATCCGCGTCAAGAACTGGCTGGCGGAGAACGCCCCCTACATCAAGGTGAAATACTGAGCGGACACGTTCCTCCGCCCGACACACGACCGGAGCCTCCGAAAGGCTCCGGTTTTCGTCTCCCCGCAAACGGAAGGCGTACCGGCCGGAAGAAAATGAAAGGGAATCGAAAGGAATCGGACGCCGGCGTTTGCAAAACCGAAAAAAAACGCTACTTTTGTTCGTCGCTCCCGGCACGCGGTATTCCCGAAAAGGTGAATCCCGCCGTCACGGGCGAACGATCATCCATGACATTCGAGAACTTACATAACCTAAATTCAAATTCGATGAAAGCTATCCGTTTGATCGCACTGGCCGCCTGCATGGCCGCGACGCTCGACGCTTCGGCTCAGGAGCAGGAGATCCGTCTCTTCTCGCACCGCGGCGGACGCATGGAACACGATGAAAACACCTTTTCGGCCTTCCAGGCCAGCTACGACGCCGGCTACCGCGGCTTCGAGACCGACATCCGCATGACCCGCGACGGTGCGCTGGTCATCACCCACGACAGCTCGCTCGAACGCACGACCAACGGCACGGGAACCGTCGAGGAGAAGACCGAGGCCGAAATCCGCCAATTGGCGACCAAGCAGGGCAACAAGATGATGTTCCTCGACGAACTGCTCGAATTCCTCAAAGGCAAAGAGGGCCTCTACGTCGAATTCGAGATGAAGACCAAACCCGTGGAGCTCTACCCCGAGGAGCGGCTCCATGCCTACTGCGACAAGCTCTACGACGCGGTGATGGCCGTCAAGCCGGCCGACGCCGTCTTCGTCTTCACCTCGGGCGACTACCGCGGCCTGCGCTATCTGCAAGCCAAGCACCCCGACGTCGACCTGCTGCTCATCACCTCGAAGCCCTGCAACGACGAGACGATCGACCTCTGCAAGGCCATGGGCATCAAGCGCATGGGTGCCACGATGGACGGCACGAGCCGCAAAGCGGTGAAGAAGGCGCACAAGGAGGGGCTGATCGTCAGCCTGTGGCCCGGCCAGTCGGTCGAGGACTTCATGCTCGGCGCCTACCTGGGCTGCGACTACATGTGCACCGACGTACCGATCGAGGTCAAAGGCTGGCTGGCGGAGAAAGCTCCGTGGATCAAGGTGAAATACTGATCGCCCGCCCCCGACGACAAGAGCCCTCGCAGCGCATGCTGCGAGGGCTCTTGTCATTCCGGACCGCACGGAGCGCGCGGGCGTCAGAACTCGAACCGGCTGAGCACCGACGTCTCGGAGAGTTCGCGGTTGCGCGGCGCACGCAGGCGGAAATGTTCCGTCTGCTGATGCGCTTCGAGCGACGCGGCGTCCCGCCACGTCTCGAAAATCAGGATGCGCGACGAATCGCGGCTGTTCTCGTAGATCTCGTAGCCGATGCACCCCGGTTCGGCCCTTGACGCCTCGGCAAGCAGCAGAAGGTTTTCCAGCAATGCCGCACGATTTCCGGCCGACACGCTCATCTCGACGTTCAGGCGTACCCTCTTCGGCGCCGTGGCGCTATTCCTACACCCCGCCAGAAAGGCGCCGAGCGTCAGAAAGAGGAAAATTCGTGTTTTCATAGGATCATTATCTTTCGGCACGAGGCAATCGAACCCGCCGGCCTCAACAGCCGGCTTCCTCCGCCCGACGGATCGACAAGCACTCCTCCACACAGTCGAGAACGGCCTGCGGCGGAATGCGCATACAGCGGTAATCGCCGAACTTGCAGCGCCGCTGTCCGTAGACCGAACAGGGACGACACGGCAGGTCGAGCTGCACCACCCCCTCCGGCGGACAACCGTAACCCAGAAAACCCAGCGCGGGATGCGTGGCGCCCCACACCGATACGACGGGCGTGGCCACCAGCGAGGCCATGTGCATCGCCAGCGAGTCCATCGAAACGACACAGTCGAGATTGGCGATCAGATCCAGCTCTCCGGCAAAACGGACGCGCCCCCAAAGCGCCGTGACATTGGGATGTTCGCGCTCCATACGTTCGGCGAAGGCCGCTTCGCCGCCGCCTCCGCTGTGGATGAAGACGCGGTCGTAGCGGGCGCTCAGTCCGGCGACCAGTCCGGCTGCCAAATCTTCGGGATAGGTTTTGCCCGCCTGCGCCGAAAAGGGTGCGAAGCCGATCCACACTCCTTTTTTCTCCCCGAACGGATTCGGCCGTACCGGCTTCGCCGCAGGCTGCGGATCGTCGAAGACGAAGCCCAGACGGCGCAGCACGTCGCAATAACGCACGACGGTATGTTTGAGCGGCGAGGCGGCCGGATTCGTACACCCCAGCCGGAACCACTTCTCGATACGCCCCTTGTCGATGCGCGCCGCCGGCATTCCGTGCAGCCGGAGCAGCAGGCCGACGATGCGCGAACGCAACACCCCGTGCATGTCGGCCACGGCGTCGATTCCCCGCCGCCGCGCCTCGCCGGCCAGACGCAGCAACCCGAGCACCCCCTTGTGGCGGCCTGCGTAGTCGGCTTCCAGAAAATCGACGTCCAGCCCCGCGAAGAAAGGCTTGAAGAGCGGCCGCGTGAGCACCGTAACGCGAACGTCGGGGTACGCTTCGCGCAATGCGCGAAGGGCGTGCGGCACCATCGCCACATCGCCCATCGCCGAATTGCGGATCACCAGAATATGTCGCGGCAACTTTCTATTTCTTAGCGCCATAGAGCACCGGATTCAATGCCGGATCGTTGTACATCTTCATCTGTTTGTAGGTCTTCATGTACTTGCGCCCCGCCTCGATGTCCTCGATCAGCTCCTCGATCGCACGCGACAGGTCGACCTGCTGCGAGAGCAGCACGTCGAGCTTTTTGCGGCAGGCGTCGCGGTGCGCCTCGTCCACGTCGCTGCGCTGCGTCTCCTGACGCATGTGGTAGATTTTCAGCGCCAGAATCGACAGCCGGTCGATCGCCCACGCCGGCGTCTCGGTATTGAGACGCGCGTCGGACTGCGGCACGACCGCCTTGTATTTGTCCAGCAGATAGGAGTCGATGTACTCCACCATGTCGGTGCGCACCTGATTCGACTTGTCGATGCGGCGCTTGATCGCCAGCGCCTCGACGGGATCGATCTGCGGATCGCGGATGATATCCTCCAGATGCCACTGCACCGTATCCACCCAGTTCTTCATATAGAGCAGATGATCGAGCGAACCCTCGTCGAAGGGGTTCCCGACCGGATGATCCACATCGTCGAAACGGTGGTAATCGTCGATCGCACGATTGAAGATCCGGTTCGCATTTTCCGTAAACATAACTTTCATTTCATTAGTTGTAATTCTCGAAAGAAATCGCTATCTTTGTTTCACTATACACAAATGTAACGATTAATTTTGAAAAAATCAATACTCGTCGCGATTTTATTCCTTTCGGGGTTCGGCGCCCTCCATGCGCAGACGCGCCAGACCCGCGAGGAGTACATCGACCGCTACAAGCACATCGCCGTGGCGCACATGGAACGCTACGGCATTCCGGCCAGCATCACGCTGGCGCAGGGCATTCTGGAATCCGACTGCGGCAACAGCGCGCTGTCGCGTTCGTCGAACAACCATTTCGGCATCAAGTGCAAAAGCGACTGGACGGGACGGCGCGTCTTCCACGACGACGACGCCCGCGGCGAATGTTTCCGCGCCTACGGCTCGGTCGAAGCCTCGTACGAGGATCATGCCCGTTTTCTGGATTCGCAGCCGCGCTACGACTCGCTCTTCGTCTACCCCGCCGACGACTACCGCAGCTGGGCGCGCGGATTGAAGGCGGCCGGTTACGCCACCGCGCCCGACTATGCGCAGCGGCTGTGCCGCATCATCGAGGAGACGCAGCTCTACCTGCTCGACCGCCCGCAGGGCGAAGCGCTCTACGCAGCGCGCAACCGCTCGCGCGCCGAGCAGGCCGTGGAAGGCTTCGAGGCCGGAAGCAGCGTGAATCCCCTGACGCCCGCAAACGAAGAGCGGATCGATCCCGACGATTTCCGCGTGACGATCAACGCCTACAAGGGATACAACATCTATGTCACCAACGGCGTGAACTACATCGTCGCCAAGGAGGGCGACACGTTCGAATCGCTCGCGGAGATCTTCTGCATCTCGGCGAGGAACCTGCGCAAGTTCAACGACCTGAAAGGCAAGGCGCAGCCCGTGCGCGGCGAGCAGATCTACATCGACCGCAAGCAGAAACGCTGGGAGGGCAACGCCCGCCATCACATCGTCACCGAGGGCGAGACCGTCGCGTCGGTGGCCCAGAGCTATGCGCTGCGCGAAAAGTCGCTGCGCAAACTCAACCGACTCAAAGCGGGCGCCGCGCTGCGCACCGGCCAGACGCTGCGCATCCGGTAGACGGTACCTTTCCGGCACGGACCCGACACATGCGGCCCGCGCCGGAAACGGCAGCCGCGGCAGTCCGGAAGGCCCCGCGCGAACGGCGCGACGCATAATTTACGGCAAGTGCGAAAAGATTTTAATTTTCAACGCTTAAATTTTTAATTTCACAATCCGATGGACCCTTCACCGCTACGAGCGAAAATCCTCGAAACCATCGTTCGCAAATCGAGCCTCAAACAGCAGGTCTTCGACAACACGTTCGCCACGTTCAACGAACTGAAAGACATCCTGTTCGAAATGTCGTCCGAGTGGGACGACGAACTCGACGGCCGCATCGACCGCCGCGTGCGGATCGAATACCGCGACCGCGGCAAGTTCGAAACGCAGTTCCAGGTGGCCAGCGACCTGCTGATCTTCCGGATGCACACCGACGTCTTCGAATTCGACGCCAACCACCTCGTCTGGCAGAGCCCCTACGTGCAGGCCGACCGCGACAACTCCTACTGCGGGATCATCGACATCTACAACTTCCTGTCGGACTCGTTCAAGTTCAACCGCAACGCCGACGAAGGCTACCTGATCGGCCGCATCTTCATCAACCGCGAACGGTGCTACTTCGTCGAGGGGAAACGCCAGACCTCGATGCGCCCGATCGCCTTCGGCCGCGCCGCCATTACGCGCGAAGCGCTCGTCGGAATCCTCGAAACGGCGATCGCCTATTCGCTGGACTTCGACCTGCTGACGCCTCCCTACGAGGACGCCAAACGCGTGACGGTCGACCAGTTCAACACCAAGATGGATAACTCGAAGTTCGTCACGGGCAAACGCCTGGACTACGACTTCGACGTGGAGGACATCTGACTGCTCCCGACCACCCGGCTTTCCGAACCATGAAACCGATCTGCCTCCTATTCGTGCTTCCGCTGCTCGGCACGGGCTGCCGGACGGAGCAGTCGGCCTATCTCGAAAAGGCCCTTTCGCAACTCGAACGCATCGAACGGGTCGCCTACCGGAGAAGTTCGGAGAGCTATCTCCCGGGCGACACGATTCCCCGACGCTACCTGCGCTACTACGTCGAGCAGCGCAACCGCGCCGACACGACGCTGCGCCACAGCTACCTCTCCTATTACAACGCCGACGACACGACACGCATCGACGGAGGATACGACGGAACGATCGCCGTCGATCTCGACCACGACAGGCGCGAAGTGGTCATCGACGACTTCTCGATTCCCCGAGCGCCCTACCGCCTGACGGACATGACCTTTTTCTGCCGGGCGGAGGCCATCCTGTGTTACGTGCTCACCACCTCCGATCCGATCCGCACCGAGTTCACCCCCTGCGGCGACGGATACCGCCTGCGCCTGGACATCGATCGAGACTGCGTAGTCGAATTCTGGGGCCGCCCCTACTACAACCGCCCGCCGCGCGAACTGTTTCCCGAAGCGAAGCACTCGGCCTACGAAATCGTCTTCGACAGCGAGCGGATGCCCCGCAAACTGCGGCGCGAACAGACGCACCAGATCACCGTCGACTCGGTCTTCGACGTGCGCATCGACTACGAGCCGCAAGCGCCGCTCCGGCTGGAAGCGTATTACCCCGACGGCTACATGCTGCGCAAGCGCAAGCTGCGGAACCAAGCCAAGAAGCCCTACGACATCGTGGGCCGGCAGGCGCCCGACTGGACGCTCGTCGACGCCGATTCGACGGCCGTATCGCTCGGCGACCTGCGCAGCCGCGTGCTGCTCATCCAGTTCACCGGCATCGGCTGCGGCCCCTGCCACGCCTCGATCCCCTTCCTGCGCTCGCTCGAAGAGCGTTACACCCCCGCTGACGTCGGTGTGGTCGCGATCGAAACGTGGGGCACGCCGCTCCGCTCGATCGGCGTCTACGTGCGGCGCAACCGGATCGATTACCCGATGCTGGCCGGAACGGACGAAACGGTAGACGCCTACCTGCCCGACCGGGCGGTGCCCGTCTACCTGCTCGTCGACGCCGAACGGCGCGTGCGCCACGCCTTCTGCGGCTATACCCCCGCCGAGAGCGACCGCACGATCACCGAAGCGATCGACAGCCTGCTACGCGAACAATAACGGCGCGCACGGCGGCGTTCGCAGACCGGACGCCCGTCCGCGGATACGCCGAACAAAAAAAAGAATACGACATGCGAATATCGAAATTACCGACCCTTTTCCTTGCGCTGCTGGCCTGCTCGACGGCCGCTGCACAGGCGTTCGACTACGACGACATCGCCGACGGACGCTTCCGTCCGGCACAGTTGGCGGGCATCCGCCCCACGGCCGACGGCGAACACTACACCACGATCCGCGACGGCAACATCTTCCGCCACCGCTATGCCGTCGACGACGCGGGCACGGCCTTGCTGCCCGCAGCCGCGGAGGAGGGCGCCGTGGCCCTCGATTCGCTCGACCGCGCCACCGGCACGTGGTGCGACGCCGGCAGCCGCAGGCTCGACATAGCCGACTATGCGATCGCTCCGGACGGCGGAGTGCTCGTGGCCGACGGCGCCGAACCGATCTACCGCCACTCGTTCACCACGCACTACCTCTACTACGACGGCCGGCGCCTGCGCGAGATTCTGCTCGGCATCCCCTCCCCGCGCGACGCCGTCTTCACGCCCGACGGCCGCAACATCGTCTTTTCGAGCTGCAACAACCTGTATGTCTACAATATCGAACGGCAGGGCACGCGGCAGATCACCCGCGACGGCCGCTGGAACGAGACGATCAACGGCACGACCGACTGGGTCTACGAGGAGGAGTTCGGCTTCACGCGCGCCTTCGCCGTCTCGCCCGACTCGCGGCGCATCGCCTACCTGCGTTTCGACGAGTCGCGCGTGCCGCTCTTCGAGATGATGCGCTACGACGGCGCGCTCTACAACCGCGCCTACGACTTCAAATACCCCAAGGCGGGCGACGCCAATTCGGTGGTGACGCTCCACGTCTTCGACCTCGAAACGGGCCGCACGACGAAGGTCGACACCGGCGCCGACACCACGCAATACATTCCCCGCATCGGCTGGACGCCGCGCGGGGAGTTGTGGTACGAGACCCGCGACCGCCGTCAGCAGCAGATCGTCTTCCGCCGACTGGCGGCCGAGGCGCTCACGGCGCCGCAGGCGGAGCAGCAGACGATCTACCGCGAGCGTTCGCCCCGCTATGTGGCCCACGAGACCGACCGTTCGTTCCGCTGGATCGACGGAGGACGCCGCTTCCTCATTATGCAGGAGACGGCGACGGGCTGGATGCACCTCTACCTCGGCGAGCCCGGCGAACCGCTGCGAGCGCTCACCGAAGGGCGCTGGGAGGTGACCGGCATCGTCGGAGCCGACGACCGCGCGGTCTACTACACCTCGACCGAGCGGTCGCCGCTCGAACGCAACCTCTACGCCGTCGACTACAAGGGACGGCACAAACGCCTGCTCACGCCCGACAAGGGGTTCCATACGATCGCTCCGAGCGCCGGAATGCGCTACTACATCTCGACCTTCTCGTCGGCCGACGATCCGGGGCGGGTGGAGATCTGCGACGCCCGGGGACGCACCGTGCGCACCGTGGCCGACAACGCCGCCCTGCGCCGTCTGGCCGACAGCATCCGTCTGCCGCGCAAGGAGTTCTTCACCTTCACGACCGAACGCGGCGACACGCTGGGCGGCTACATCGTCCGCCCCGCAGGGTTCGATCCCGCACGCCGCTACCCCTGCCTGCTGACGCAGTATTCGGGGCCCGGCTCGCAGACGGTGCAGAACCGCTGGAAACTCGACTGGGAAGACGTGCTGGCACAGCGGGGCTACGTGGTAGTGGCTACCGACGGCCGCGGCACGGGCTACCGCGGCGAGGCGTTCAAGAAGAGCACCTACGGCCAGCTGGGGCGTCTCGAAGTCGAAGACCAGCTGTCGACGGCACGCTACATGGCCGCGCAGCCGTGGATCGACGCCGAGCGCATCGGCATCTACGGCTGGTCGTACGGCGGCTTCATGGCTCTCTCGTGCGCCTGCAAGGGCGACGGGCTGTTCAAGGCGGCCGTCGCCGTGGCGCCCGTCACCTCGTGGCGTTACTACGACACGATTTACAGCGAGCTCTACAACGGCCTGCCGCAGGAGAATCCCGCAGGGTACAACGAAAACGCACCGCTCATGCTGGCGCCGCTGCTGCGCGACGACCGCACGCGGCTGCTGCTGATCCACGGCACGGCCGACGACAACGTCCATTTCCAGAACTCGGCGGAGATGATCCGCGCACTGACCGACGCAGGCAAGGAGTTCGATCTGATGATCTACCCCGACCAGAACCACTCGATGCAGCCCGACTACACGCGGCAGATCCGCCGGCGGATGATCTCCTTCGTCGAACGCAACCTGTAACGGGCCGCCGCTGCGTTTCCACAGGCAGCGGATCCGGCAGGCTGCCCGTCACGACGCAACAAGTTTAACGCACCGGCACACGTCCGGACAACTATTCGAATCGAACGATGACAACAACGCCGACCCTCGTACCCGTCCAGCCTCCGCGCCTCCGTGCGGTGCGGAGAACGCCGGCCGTCGGGCAATCCCGCGCAGAGCGCCGCAGACCCGGCGTCCGCGGTATCGGGGCTACGGGGCCTTTCGCCGCGGAGAGGGCACTCCCCGCATCGCACGTCCGCCGCACCCGACGCAGCACGCTCTGCGGCCGGCCGCACGCCGCCGCCTCCCCGTGCCGCAAAAACGACGGGGCCGCCCCGAAGGACGGCCCCGCAGAAGGCGGGAAAACCGCAGCGTCAGATCGAAATATCCAGAATCTCGAAGTGGATCGTACCGGCGGG
>ERZ857972.891-NODE-891-length-21974-cov-70.462658_pt1 | contig 21974 bp, 9 predicted proteins | sample MGYA00519757_ERZ857972 | MGnify/ENA primary metagenome ERZ857972 (study PRJEB31778, sample SAMEA3449383) | human gut metagenome | biome: human gut; feature: human-associated habitat; material: faeces | place: United Kingdom | collected 2010/2012 ...
CTGCCGCACCTCGCTCGCCGTATCGGCACTTAGAATTATGCGGTATTGCCCTTAATCTAACTGCGTGTTACAAAAACGGGCACCCTATGCCGTGCGGCATCTCTTCGTTGCTGTTATAGTTTCTATTATATCATATGCTTCGCGTGTGTCAACGGATATTTTGACGAATATTATGCAGGCATCTCTTCGTTGCTGTTCACGCTTTTTCTCTGCCGCTTTTTCTTTGCCGCTTTTCCTTTCCATCCTTCTTTACTTCATCCAGGCATTCCCGCTCACGCACCTTCATTCTCACCTATTATCCCAAGGTCTATCTGAAATCAAAAAACGCCGGATATTTCCATTTCTCAGCTGCACCCCAACAAAAAAGCAGCGGCCAGCAATCTGCCAGCCGCTGCTTACCTTATTGTAATAGCGCTCCCGGATGTTCCGCTCCGCTTCATCTCAATTACTCTTCGCTGTCATCCGGGATATCTTCCTCAAAAGCATCCATCCAGCTTTCGTTGTGCCACTTATCTTTTTCACCTTTTTCCTTGGCGGCAACCTTCTGCCGTTGTGCCTGGTCGTTCATTATGGTGCCGATCGGGTTCAGCGCGCGTTCTTCGATAATGTGGTAGAACAGCCCCATCGGGTTATTCACGTTGGGGTCCTTGGCGGCCTTTGCCCAGAACACATCAAAGTCCAGTTCATGCGCCATAGCTTCCATCAACGGGGTCAGGCTGCCATACTTTTCAATCACTTCATTCATGCAGGCCAGGTAATGCAGCCGCATTTCGTCTTTCAGCCCATTGCGCAGGCTGGAAGGCGATGGCACGCACCGCGCTGCCAGGTGGCGGTAAATTTCGTGGTAAGCGCCGCGCTGGCCGCTCGTCAACGTCTTTTCCAGGTATCCATCATCCACAAACTTTGCAAACTCTTTTCGCATATCCTGCCGTTTTACAATCGTTTCGGGAATCAGCTCTACCTTGGGCGGCTCAGGCTCCGGCATCGTTTGCTGCACCGGCTCGTCCATCACATGGTACTCCGCTTCCAACAGCTCCTCTTTGGGTTCTGCTGCCGGCTTTGCCTTGCGGAAAATATAAATGCGGTAGTTATCCATATCCTCGCGCAGCACCTTGTTCAGGTACCGCGCCGGGCTGCGCATCGTCTGCGACCGGGGAATGATTTCCTGTGCATAGCGGGGTGCCACACCGGCCAGCCAACTGGTCAGCCCGCCACAATCCAGGATGATGGCATTCATCTTTCCAAACACCGTTTTGTTGCCGCCGTCCTGCTCGCCATCGCCTGCCTGGATGGTGCAGCAGGCATCTGCCAACACATCAATGATCACTTCCACCGCGTGCAGCTCTTCGGGCGTAATCTCCGCGCGCAGCTGATCCATGCGCGCTTTCACAACAATTTCCTCCCGCAGCTCGGTGCGGTGGCGTCCAAAGGAATAGGGGATCGTTGTTTCCGGTGCCGAAACATAATCAAAGGTGATCACGCTAGGGTCATCCAGCAGCGAATCCTCAATCGCCACGGTGGGGCGGCCCTTCTTTTTGCTCTTTTTGCGCACTGTGCTGTTGATGCTGTCCAGGTTGGCCTGTGCAGCGGCATCATCCACCGGGTCAATCGTTACCACCAGCGAAAGAACCTTCTGCCCTTTTTTTTCGTACACATCGTAATTAAAAATAATATCCGTCTTTTCGTTAATTTCCGCCTTTGCCTTTTCCAGTGCCAGGCGGCGGAAATCCGACCATCGGTTGGCCGTATACGAAAGCTGTTCATACAGCATGCTCAGGTTCCATACCAGCGGTTCCCCGGCCGCTTTCTTTTTCAGGTACAGGCTCTGGTAGCTCTTGCACAGCTCGTAAATGCGGATGGAATAGGTGGACCGCATCAGCATGGTGTAGGTCACATCCATGGTGGTATACAGGGTTTTCAGCTGCACCAGGTGCGGTTTCAGCACCGGATCCAGCGTGATGGTCATGCGCGCGCGGCCCTCATCAATGCGCACTTTATCGATCCAGCGGAATGTTTCCACCGTGGAAGTTCCGTTATTCTTGATCCACTGGATGGGCGCGTTGGCCAGCTCCTCAATATTTTTGCGCACCTGCTTGTACAGCGCCCCGCTATGCGGGTCCATGCCGGTCATCTTGATAAAATCATAAATGCTCAGCTCATAAGAGGGCAGGTCCGTATCCTCCGGCTTAATCATCGAAAAAATATGCAGCATCAGGCGCTGCTGGCTCAGCGTCAGGTTGTTGCGCGTCATCTGTACAAGGTCATTGGATTTGCGAACGATGGTCTGGTCCCCGCGTTCTTCAAACGTAACGACAAACGGATCATCTTTTTTCTGTTTACTTGCCGCCATAAGCAGGGGCCTCCTATATCGGTTGCTGTATCCCGGGTGGTCACGCACATCATGCTAAACATTATAGCACATCCTGTTGTCCAGCGCAAGAATTGCAAATTTACACAGGGTTTCACCGCCATTACCCTGTGCAAAATGCAACACCCGCGTTGTGGTTTGCCATACATCCTGTGGGGGTTGCCGCCCGGGTGCAGGTTACACAGGGTTTTATTGTGCTTTCTGTCCTGTTGCTTCAGAGTTCTGTAACCTGATGGAATGGCAACACCAATTTTTTCCCGTTCTCCCCCATCTCCCGGCTTACCTCTGGTTGTTATTATGGCTTAGTTGTTTAGTTCTATATTAGTAATAGGTAGAGCCTGTGTAATTTAACAACGCAAACCTGTGTGTTCAACCAACTGCAGCCTGTGCATTCCACCACCATTTTCCTGTGCGGAAAGCAACCTGCGTAAAGTTGCAAATAAGCCAAAAACAGCCAAACCTGTGTAAATTGCAACACGGGGAACGGGCCTATCCTGTGTGGTTTTCCAACAGGTACGCGGGTCACGGCGGGGCAGGGGAGCGGGAATACCCTGTGTAAAATGCAACTGTTCCGGGGGTAACCTGTGCGTTTTTCCAACGGTAAGCGGCATAGGGAAACAAGGCAATCCTGTGCGTTTTTCCAACACGTTTCGGGAATGTTCGGCACAGAATGCGGGCAATACCCTGTGCAAAATTGCAACAGCTCACAGCTGCTTCGAATAGATCAGTTGCAAATTTACACAGGGCAGCACCCCTATATTATAAGGTAGGTGCCGCACAGAATGGCGCGTGAGGGGTTGCAGTTTACACAGGATAGATTGAAAGCTGGGAGCTGGAGGTGTGTTTGAAAACAAAGAAAAAGCTCGTCTGTTTCAGCAAACGCAGCCGGATTTTGTGCTTGCGAAAGATCCGCTATTTTCGTTGCTCTCAGATGCACCTCAGGAGCTGGCGCAAATAGAAATCGGCAAGGGGGAACCGGGAATCAGGGGCGGGGCAGGGGGAACAAAAAAGCGAATGGCATATCTGCAGCAAACCCGCACCCCGTTGTAAAGGGAGAACGGCGTCCCGTTGGCGGGCGTGCAATCCACCAAACCCGCACCCGCCGCCGCAAACACCGCAAACCGTTTGCAGGGGCGCGGTGTACCCATCGCGCCGCAAAAAAACGGGAACCGTGCGCCGCAAACCTGCCATCCCTCCCACAAGGCGCCCACCCAGCCGCCAGGCCCCGCCGCAAACAGGCGTATGCGAAACAAATAATTGCGCAAAAACAGGAAAATGCAACAAAAAAGGCGAATTTTGCCGCAAAGTTGCGCTCTGTGTGCGCAGAGGATCATAAACGCGCGGTCAAAGTATATAAAAGGGACCGCTGCCAAAAAGAAAATCAGGAGTAAATGATACAAAGGCTTTGAACACATTATATAATTGGAGGAAAGCGCAATCAGTAAAAGTGCTGAAAAACAGGAATTTGCGTGGATTGTATTGTCTTTCTGGTGTAAAGGTGCTATATTAAGAAAATAAAAAGTAAATGCGCAATGAGAAGACTCGATGCGGTTTTTTTTTGAAAACAACATGGCAACGGTTGCGCAAGTAAAAGAAGCTGGCTTCTTTTATTGTTCCACAGGGATCCCCTGTGGAACAATGTGCTTCCATCAAGCCAGCGCGAAAGACGGGTGAGCAGATTGAATAGAACAGGAAAAAACACAACAGGTTGGGCGCGCCGGCTGACAGCGCTGCTTATCACCGCTTGCCTGGTTATGGCAATGGCCCTGCCTGTATACGCCGAGGCGGACCCTCTGCCCGACGTACCTGACGAAGTAGAGCTGCTGGAGGGTGAGCCGGAAACGGCCCCCGGGGAGGATACCGCTCCGCCGGAGCAGAACGCCGCCACCCCGGTGCCGGATGCCGCCACCCCGGAACCGGAACAAAGCGCCGAGCCGGAGCAGCCCGCCCCGGCCGAAACGCCGGAGCCCACGGCAGAACCCACCCCGACCCCGGAACCGGCAGCCACCGCAACGGCCACCCCCACGCCGACCGTGACCCCCACCGCCACCCCGGAACCGACCGAACAGCCGCAGAAGATGTACGCCGCAAGAAGCGTGGATAACGTGCAGGCAGTTAGTGCATCGGCGAATACTTACACGCTCTATTTTGCAGTGCCTGACAATTGGAGCGATTGTACAGTGGTGAAAATATATGCCGTTGGTGAAGGAGATCCAAAAAAAGCATATTATCTTGATATGCAGGAAGCTGACAAAACGAAGGACGGAAGAAAAATTTATTCTGTGGTCCTGAATCAGGCTCAACACTATCCACATGGAGGGTTGAATGGACTTGAATTTCGCGGATATAAGGAAAATCCAATTGTCAACGAAAATCCTGTATACACAATAGAAATTGCTAAAGTAGGTAATAATCCATCGTGGTGGAAGACGTTCAATCCAAAAGATTCAAGTTATATCGGCGGCGACTACTATGACGGAGAGAGTGGAAGCTGGTCTACCTATACGGTTGGCCATAAGTATTTCGCTGGCAAAACGATGGCCTTTGAAAATAAAACCAGTGAAACACTAACGGACGTCAAAGCCTGGTTTTATGAACCGAATGAGAAGGGAGATCTTATCCCGGTCGGTAACCCAATACCCTTAAATGATATTGCTCCTAATTCCACAGCAACCTTTAATATTCCTGACACTCCTGACGCTTTTTGCTCTTTTGTTCGCTTTACCGAGAGCGATGGCGATAAGGATACAGAAATAAGTGAATACTACAATTTTTATAATGAGGAAGTAACAGGAGAAAATCAGAAACGCTTCCAGTATTCCGAAGGTCAATGCTATTGCTACATGTACAATGGTATTGAGGATGCAACATGGGGGCGTCCCGGTGCCACCCGCATCTATTACGATGCTACTTTTTCCAAGATGGCATTGAATGGAGATACCGACGACTTTTCAATCCCCAAAGCCAATAATAATAATAAAGAGACCATTTATTATCGGATAAAAGGAGACGGCGTAGAATCCGAAAGCGGCACGCTGGTAAAAGATGGTACAAACGAAGACCTTTATTATATTGACATTCCCCAAGGATATAGTTCAATCATCTTTTCCGGTGAAGAAATTGGCGCTGACGATACGACAAAAGGAAATGGAGTAAGTACAGCGTGGCTGACGATTCCCACAGATGACAAAAATTGCTTCTATGCGGATACGAATGACGATGCAGTATATAAAGGTACCACTCGTGGCGGCTACTGGGCTCCAAAAGGTACCCTGCGTGATGCCGAAACGTGGAAAAATACTGACACTACTGACACTACTAAAACTAAAGTAGTAGATATTGCATCCGTTCCTTTTACGGAAAAACCAAACACAAAGTATGTTACCAGTACGCTGTATGACTATTATACAGATTACGAACTGAACGGCAATAACCGTGATAACTACGATAATGATAATGCGGTTAATCAGCGCCACTGGGTACCCTTCCGCCAGTTCGATCAGGCAATCAGCGACTACTATCAGAGTTATGTAAATAAAAATACCGGAAAGTCCATTATATATCCCATTTATACAGGCCATTTCCAGCCAAGTGATTGGGCTCCAAAATTTGCGGATATTGCAAGTACATTGAATTTGTACGGATGGAGTTCTTACAATATCTTTATCGCAGCCAATAACTCGAACTTTGATATAGGAGGTAAAAACGAGAAAAATTCCTACGCTTTTCAGGGCATTGTGGCAGACAAAAGGGACAGCGATGGCGACATCGTGATGAATGGAACGACCCTGAAAGAACCGCATTTCAATGAAGAGTTCCTGACCAGCAAAAACAGCAAAAATGCAAAACTTGGCGAAGTTTACCACAATGTTGAGTTTCCGTTTACCCAAAAAGAAGTTTTTGTAGAATCAGATCAAAAAGGCAAAGGTGTTAAATACTGGTGGTTTGACAGTAGCAAAACTTCTCTATATCTGCGCAAAGATACAAATAGCGATCAGTTGTACCTTGGTAATGATAGCACGGGAGAGACAACCGCTGAATATCTGAGCGAGGCGTCCCACAACGTGGACAGTGCAAGTGATCCAAATAAAGTTTCAACGCCATACGGCTTTTTCCCGTTCAATGAAACCACAACCAGTAAGAGCGCAGTCAGGTACAATTACGGTTACGGTGCAAAACTTGAAATTCCGTTTACCCTAACCAGTACCGGAACAGTTCAGGACAATTACGGTAATGACATTCCAATTCGTTTTTACTTCTCTGGTGATGATGATGTGTGGGTTTTCATTGACAATCAGCTTGTCCTGGATATTGGCGGTGCTCATGCCAGAGTTTCTGGTGTGTTGGAATTTGACCAGCGCGATAATAAGAAAAACACCGTAACTTCCTATGTCAGCCGGGTCAAGAACAGCAAGACAGATAATTATGGCGCTGAAGATTGTGATGAAAACAAGCATGAAACGGAGACAAGCATTACTTACTTAGGAACAACCGAAAAGTATTATAAAAACGCAAGTGTCTCCATCCCTAATCTTTCCACCGGCAAGCACACCCTTACCATGTACTACATGGAACGCGGTATGTGGGAGTCCAACATGGCGGTGGCGTTCAACTTCCCGGATAATAACGAGCTGCAGGTTCAAAAAGAAGTCGATCTGACCAACGTTACTGATGATGACTTCAAAAACTGCTTTAAAAACCAGAAAATCTTCAACTTCACCATCCAGAACCAGGCAACCCATTATGGAAAAACAGATGCCGTTGGCCCGAATGAAAGCGGAACTCAGTCCCAAAAGGTGAATTTGAATGAGAGCAACATTGCCGCCGCAACCCCAGGAAACGAATATGACTACATTTTCAGGCGGGAAACAAACCCCTGGCCAGATTCCGGGAATGAAAACGAACAGGTCCTTCACTGGTACGCACGCTTTACGGATACGCAAAGTGCAGCGCGTGAGAAACGTCGTGGCATCCTGACGCTGGAAAACCCCATCAATATCAAAGACATGCGCTTCCTTACGTTCCAGGTTTACGTTGATCCAAAGGATCATGGAGGTGACCTTTCCCTCAACAACCTGTATCTGGAACTGCTGGATGAAAACAACGTCCAAAAAGGCAGCCTTGGCACAACAGGCATTAACGGCGCAACGTATGGCTCGGTCGAAGTGAAGACAGGCGCATGGGTCACCGTAAAGCTGGACCTGCACAAGATGAAAGAGCAGGGCGGTTTTAACAACAACGTCAAAACCATCCGCGTGGGCGATAACTATAACCGCAACATCTATTTCAGGGACTTTACCTTCATTCCCAAAGCGGTGCCAAGTAAGATGACCGGCTTTACAACCGATCAGAAGGAAATCCCGGATTACGGCTCCGCCGAAAGCGGTCATTTGGAAAACGCCGAAAACGCACAGTACACCTCCAGCAATGACACAGACACCCAGTTGGTGGACAAGGACGGACGCTTTGTTCTGGAAGCTGGAGAAACCGTTACCTTCAGCGACCAGTTCCGCCGCGGCAGCTACATTTCGCTCAAAGAGGAACTGAACCAAAGCCTGTACGACACCACATGGACCGTGTACGAGAACGGGCAGGCGGTTGCCTGGACGGAGCCGACGGGTACGAGTAGTTCGCACGTAACATTCGGAACGCCCAGGTCGCTGGATGGGCAGAAGGTTCCCGCCGACGGCCCCGATGATGACCGAACGGAAGTTTATGTCGATGAAGATGGGGTAAAGAATGATGGCTACACGAAGGACGAGAAGCCCGGCACCAACACCATCGTCTTCCGCTCCTATAAGGACCCGGACGAAAATAGCTCCACGCTGACAAAGCTAAAGGTAAAATACGTCAACACCGTCAAAACCGGCGGGCTGAAAATCCAAAAGAAGGCCGCAGAGGGGGAGGAAGGTACCATTAATGGCACCTACACCTTCAAAGTTACCTTTAATGATGTTGGCGGTGAGGGTCTGGAAAAAAAGGACATCATAAAGTATGTTGAGATCAACATGAGCGATGGGAACAACCCAGAGCACACCGTGACCATCACCGGCATCCCCGTTGGCACCCGCTATACCATCGAGGAAGTCGGAAGCAACGATGGTGCCAAACTGCAAAGCGTAACCGTTCCGGATGGCAATTACGCCGATGTGATCAACAACACCATGGTGGAAGGCGAGATTGTGGCGAGCGAAAATCCGAACGATCCGACCAATCTGAAAGTTACCGCAATCTTTACCAACACCCAGCGCAAACTGATCAACATTGAGTTCAACAAGCTCTGGGAAGATGCAGATGGTACGGATCTTAGTACAAAGAACCCGCCGGATACAATCTACATCCAGCTCCAGCGCCGCCTGGCAAGTGAAAAAAACTGGACACCGGTAAAATACCCGACCGCAGACAGCCCAGACTATGTTACCATTAACCGCGGTGATTACGGCTGGAAGTGTATCTTTAACAACCTGGATCAGTACCCGGTTGGCGGCAGTGCGGATAATAACTATATTTACCGCATTGTGGAAGGTACGGTAGAAAAGGGCGAATTTAAACAGGCAGCGGAAGACGGAACCATTACGATTGACGGCAAAACGTATGTTGTAACGGCTGAAGCCACAGCAAACAGCGAAACGGACAGCGAAACCGGCGCAACTACAACGCCAGCCACAGCCACCGATGGAACCATCACCGGCGGCAGCGGAAAGATTGAGCTGACCAACACGCTGCAGAACCCGAAGTTTGCACTGGATATCATCAAGAAGGACGCGGAAAAAGGCGAAAATGGCAAAGAAGTGCCCTTGAGTGATGTTGAGTTCAAGCTGGAAAAGCTGGTCGAAACAACAACCGGAGGAAAAACGCAGTGGGTAGTAGATGAAAACTACCCATTCGATAACACAAACAAAGGTTCCATTACCGGTATAACCGGGGCGGACGGCAAGATTATAGATAACCCGTTCAAAAATCTGAAACCCGGTACATACCGCCTGACGGAAACCAAGGCACATGCGGGGTACAACCTGTTGGCACAGCCAATTGTGATCGAATTTACCCAAGGCGGCACGTGTTCTATTGATGGGCAGGTAATTACGGACAAAGACAAGTTTACGCAGTCCGGCAACACCTACACCATGACCCTTACCGTTCTGAACCGTAAAACGCCTGAGCTGCCCCACACGGGTGCAGACGCGCCAAGCCTGTGGCTGCTGATCGGCATGCCGCTGGCGGTGGCAGGGCTGTTGATATTCACATTCCGCTACAACAGGAAAGGGGGCCGGCGACATTAACCATCCCCCGGAAACCCAGCAACCCCCAGGATGCAGGGCCTGCCCGCCAGTGCGCGCCCGTTTACGGCAGGGCGCAGCCATAAGCCGGGGTGTGTAACTGAAAAGCTGAAAATATCGCCTGTTTCTATAAGCGCAGCCGGATTTTGTGTTAAGAAGCCTTGGGATCCGGAAAGGATTCCGGCGGCTCTTTGCCTTACATCCTGCTTGTGGCTGCGAAATATCCGTTATTTCCTTTGGTTTCAGATGCACCTTAAGCCAAGTGGGCAAGCGGCCCAGTTTTTCCTCCTTTTTTCTTCACGGCACAGTGCGGGCGGCGCGGCAGCGTTTCCCCGCTGCAGCGCCCCGCACTGCACGCCGTGCTGATGCAGAACCCTTAAGCCGGGCGGCCCCGCCGCCCATCCGATGATGATTTTTTTTAAGAGAAGAGGTACTGAAATGAAAAAAGCAAAACGTTTTCTCACAGGCCTGTTGAGCGCCGTTCTGGCCCTCAGCCTGTGCGCCATGCCAGCAATGGCAGCGGACAACGGTGAAACACCGGCGACAACACCACCACAGGATGTTTGGACGCAGGATACCGGTTCCATTACGATTCATAAGTATGAGTACAATGGCCAGGTAAAGCCGGACAGCACTGGTGAAGAGAACGATGTAAATAACCTCCCCGATGGTGCTACACCATTGGAAGGTGCAACGTTCAGCATTTATAAGGTTATGGACCGTGCCGCGCTCCGGAATTACTATGACGGTACGGATGGCCAAACAAAGGTTACAGTCGATACATACCTGAACGACACCAAGGATGCGATTAAATCTAATGAGAGCTATTCCACTGCGGTCGCTACAGCAACGACTGGCGAGGACGGCATTGCCGAGTTTCCCAATCTCCAGCTTGGTTTGTATGTAGTTATTGAGACTGGTACCCCGGATAAGGTTACAAGCCCGGTGAAGCCGTTCCTGGTATCGGTTCCTATGACAAGCGTAAACAACCCCAATGAGTGGTTGTACGATATCCATGTTTATCCGAAAAATGGAACAACTTATGGCGAAGTGAAGATTGTTAAAACCGGACGTGTTGGATCTGATACGGACGGCGCACTCAGTGGTGTAACCTTTACGCTGGAAAAGTGGGATGAGACTGCCAGTAAGTGGAACCCTGTAACAGCCAGTGATAAGGATGGCACTGCGTTCAATCTGACAACCGATACAAACGGTGAAATTTCCGTAAGCGGCCTGTCTCAGGGCAAGTACCGCTTTATCGAGCAGTCGATTGATGGAAATAACACCTACATTATTGACCAGACCCCAATTGAATTCGAAGTAACCAAAGAAGGCAAAATCAAATACAAGGACGGAGAACCCCAGGCAGCGGTTACTTTTTATGTTATCAATGACAGGCCGGATGTTGAAAAGAATGTAATTGACAAATACGGTGAGCCCAAGACCGATACGGATTACAGCATTGGCGACGAGGTTCCTTACCAGATCACGGTAACGGTTCCGGAGAACATTACCAAGCTGACGACCTTTACCGTAAGCGATACGCCCAATAATTTGAAGTATAATAATGATGCGGAATTGACATGCAAGGGTGCTGCTGTGGATTCGAGCGTATATACCATCACTACCGAGGGCAATGGATTTAAAATTACATTTAAGCCTGCCAAAATGGGACTATATGCCGGCCAAAAGATTATTATCAACTACAGTGCAACTTTGCTGAACACTGCTGACCAGACTGGTGCAGGCAACCGGAATGACGTTTCTCTCGTTTATGGCAATAAAATTGGTGTAGACAGCGAAGGCAACCCGACGGAAAGTGAAAAGAAAGAAATCCATGATAGTACCTTTGTTTACACTTTCAAAGTAAAAGTGCATAAAATTGCAGACGATACCCAAAAGGGACTTGAGAACGTAGAGTTTGACCTGTACAAAAAAGATGAGAACGGCACTGTAACTGGCGCTGCTGCAAAAGCCTTGGGCCTGGATCCCAATGAAAAGTGGACCAAGGTCAATGAAGCGCCGCTGAAAACTAATAAGGATGGCTATGTGGAACAGGGCGGCCTGGCAAACGGTGAGTATTACCTGGTTGAAACCAAGACTGCCTCTGGTTATAACCTGCTGAAAGCTCCTGTCAAAGTTACCTTGAGCATTCAGGCAAAGACGGAATGGAATGATACGTACATTTATGATGAGAACGGCAACATGCTGAAGCATACGGTTGATAAGAAAAACACTACTTTTAGCGGTGGCGATGAAGGTGGTAAAACGGAGTATACAGTTACCGTTGTCAACCGCAAGGGCTTCGACCTGCCCACCACCGGTGGTTTCGGCACCCTGCTGTTCAGCGGCATTGGTGTGCTGCTGGTTGTGGCCGGTGTTGGCGTGCTGCTGAGCCTGAAAAAGAAGAACCGCACCTGATTCACCCGCCGCAAGGCAAAACAATGTTACAATTCACCAATAGGGTATAGAGGGATAATCCATCATACACAGGGGGAGGGCCGGATTTGGCCCTCCCCCTATGGTGGGTTATTGGGGAATAAATTTTTTTGGGTGTACATGGCCGTTGTTCGGTTGATTTTTAGGTTCTGCGTGGGGAACCACCCTACGGGTTAGGTTTGTGGCGGGGAACCACCCCTCAGGCCGCTCCGCGTCCAGCTCCCCTCAAGGGGCGCCAATATCTCGCGTGGGGAACCTAAAAATAAATAGGGCAAGGCCCGTCAACGGGCCGATGGCGAGCATCGGCCCCTACAAATGATTTGCAATGTTTGCGGCGCGGGGTGGATGGGCGGCAATTATTAGGCCCGTCAAACGGGGCGTCGGGGACGCCGCCCCCTACATGCAGGGCGAGGTTTATTACAATTTTGTGGTGTGCAACGCCGTAAGGCCCTACAGATTATTTTATTGTTATTCACTACCCTAAAAACCACCCCCAACCCAATATCTCCTGAGCGGCGCAATGCGCCGCGGTCCACCACAATTATTCATTATTCTTTATTATTTATTCTTTTGCCTACTTCCAATTCCTAATTTCTAATTTCTAATTGCATCAGCTCCCAACTTCAACCCTCTCACGGAAAGGTTCGCGGTGACGCTATGGATACCACAACAAAACTAAAAGTCGGCTTTGCGGCCTTGATGATCCTGTCCGGCATTGGGGTGGCATCGTACCCGGTTATCAGCAACGCGGTGGCGCAGCGCCACGCCAGCGAAGCGATCCAAAATTACGATGATACCGTAAAAAGCATGGATACCGAAAAACTGGACGCCGCCAAGGAGGCCGCCCGCCGCTATAACCAGCAGCTGGACAGCGCCGTGGAGCGCGATGCCGCAGGCGAAGCGGAGGATACCGGCACCAGCTATGTGGACCTTGTGGATGTGGGCGAAAGCCTGGGGTATATCACCATCCCGAAAATTGACGTCAACCTGCCCATTTACGAAGGCACCAGCGATGATGTGCTGCAAAGGGGCGTTGGCCATCTGGAAGGCTCCAGCTACCCCCTTGGCGGCGAAAGCACCCACAGCGTGCTGACCGGCCACCGCGGCCTGCCCGAAGCCGTGCTGTTCACCGACCTGGACAAGCTGGAAGAGGGCGACTGTTTCTACCTGCATATTCTGGATGAAACGCTGGCGTACCAGGTGGATCAAATCAAAGTGGTGGAACCGGAGCACACCGAGGATCTGGAAATCACCGCGGGGCAGGATTACTGCACCCTTGTTACCTGCACGCCGTATGCCATCAACACCCACCGCATGCTTGTGCGCGGCACCCGCATCCCTTATAATGGAGAGGAAGAAACCAACACCCCGCAGGCCGTGCAGTATCAGGCGCTGCGCACCGGAACGGTGGTCAAGCGCGTGGTGGATGCCTGGCCGTGGATCGCGGTAACGGGCAGCATTGTGATCGGCGGCGAAGCGCTGCTGCTGCTTTTGCTGCTGCACCGCTGCAAAAAGCGCGAGGAGGATGACTAAATGGGACGGCTGATTGCTAAAATTCTGGCCTGGCTGGCCATTTTGCTGGGGCTGGCGCTGTTGATACAGCCCACCGCTGCCCAGTGGTGGACCAGCACCCGCAACGCCAAAACCGCTGCGCAGTTTGCGGCCCGCGCCGAAGCTCAGCCCACCGCCCCCGCGGCGGAGGAAACCACAGCCGAACCCCCGGAGCCGGAACGCGCCTACCCTGAACTGTACGCCGCGATGCAGGACTATAACGCGGAAATTTACGCCGGGGGCCAAAGCGGCCTGACCGACCCGTTCGCCTACGAGGAAGCCCCGCTGGACCTTGCTGCCTATGGCTATGACGATGATGTGCTGGCTGTGCTGTGGATCCCGCGCCTGAACCTGGAGCTGCCCGTTTACCTGGGCGCCAGCCGCGAAAACCTGGCCAAAGGCGCGGCGCTGCTGGGCCAGACCTCGATGCCGCTGGGCGGCGAAAACACCAACACCGTGATTGCCGCCCACCGCGGCTATTATGGCGCGGAAATGCTGCGCAACGTGCAGCAGATCCAGGTGGGGGACAAGATCCAGCTGACCACCCCGTGGGAAACGCTGATTTACCGCGTGAGCGAGCTGAAAATTATTGACCCCAGCGATATCAACGCCGTGCTGATCCAGCCGGGGCGGGACCTGCTGACCCTTTCCACCTGCCACCCCTACACCCGCAACAGCCAGCGCTACCTGGTAATTGCGGAGCATGACACCGCCGCTGCGGACACCACCAAAGAGGAGGATTTGCAGGAAAGCGCCGCTACCTGGGACGAAACGCCGCGCCAGGTGACCGTGGAGGATGCCGGCGGCAGCTCCATTGCCGAAGTGGCCCCCCAGGCCCTGACCCCATTGCCGGGGGAGGGCAGCGCGGAATCCGAGGGGAGCGCGATCTCCAATACCATGATCTGGCTGGAAAACAACGCACTGTGGGCCGGGCTGGTGGTTATTGCCGCCGCCGTTGGCATTATGGTGATATGGAAAAAACACCGGGAGGATTAACCATGCAGTACACACAGCAGGCCGCCGCCGTTACGGCCGAAGTAAACAAGGCCGTGCAGGGCAAACAGCAAACGGTAAACACCATCTGGATGGCCATGCTGGCGGGCGGCCATGTGCTGATTGAGGATATTCCCGGCGTGGGCAAAACCACGCTGGCGCTGGCCTTTGCCCGCGCGCTGGACCTGAAAGAAAGCCGCGTGCAGTTTACGCCGGATGTTCTGCCGTCCGATTTGGTGGGATTTTCCGTTTACCAGAAAGAGACCGGCAAGTTTGTGTACCACGCCGGTGCGGTGATGTGCAACCTGTTTTTGGGCGATGAGATCAACCGTACCTCCTCCCGCACGCAGTCGGCTTTGTTGGAAGTGATGGAAGAAGGCACGGTGACGGTGGACGGCGTTACCCGCCCGGTGCCCGCACCCTTTACCGTAATTGCAACCGAGAACCCCATCGGCGCCGCCGGCACGCAGATGCTGCCGCAGTCTCAGCTGGACCGTTTCATGGTCTGCGCCGTAATGGGCTACCCCGATGAGGAAGCGGAGCTGGCAATTTTGGCCGGGCAGAGCAAAGGCCGCCTGCTGGACCGTGTGCGCCCCGTTGCCGGTCAGGCGGATCTGCTTGCCATGCAGCAGGAGGTCAGCACGGTATTTGTGCATGAGCTGATGTACCGCTACATTGTGGCGCTGGCCCAGGCCAGCCGCAAGGACCCGCGCCTGGCCGTGGGGTTAAGCCCCCGTGCCACCCTGGCGCTGACCAGCATGACGCGCGCGGCGGCGTATCTGGCGGGGCGGGATTTTGTTGCCCCGCAGGATGTGACCGCTGTGTTTGATGCGGTTGCCCGCCACCGCCTGGTGCTGAATGACCAGGCCCGCGCAGGCGGCGAAACGGTGGACAGCGTAATGCAGGACCTGCTGCGTACCGTGCCGCGTCCCCGCCCCGAAAAGGCTGACCGCCATGGCAGGTAAGCTGGGCCGGGCGCTGGTGCTTTTGGTGCTGCTGGCCGCGGCGCTCATCACCCAGGCACCGCTGGCGGTGTTCCTGTTAGCGTTTGCGCTGGTGCTTCTGGTGCTGCTGCGGCTGGACGCCGCCTATCTGCGCAGGCAGGTAACGGCAGAGCTGCTGGTGCCGGACAAACCCGTGATACAGGGCGAAGATTTTACCCTGACGGTTCGGCTGCGCAACCGCAGCCGGTTGCCCATCCCTGCGCTTGTGGTGCTGCTGAACGCCGCCGATGAATGGGGCGGCGGGCAGATCGCCCTGCGCTGCGCCGCCATGCTGGGCGGCAAGGAGAGCGCCGAACAGCGCATTACCCTAAACGCAGGCAAAAGCGGCGTGTGGAGCATTGCGGTGCGGGGCATCACCCTGCGGGATCACCTGGGGGTGTTCACCGCGGCGTGCCCGGCTGCCGTGCAAAGCCAGAGCATCTGTGTGCTGCCCGCTGCCGCGGCTGGCAAAGCCAAAGCGGAAACTGCCCCCGATGAGGACGGCGACGAAGCCGACACCCGCGCCGCCCTGGGCGGCAGCTATGAGCTGCGGGAGTACCGGGACGGGGATACCATCAAGCAGGTACACTGGAAGCTGAGCGCCAAGCTGGACCGCCTGATGGTGCGCGAACCGCTGACCGCCCTGCGCGCTGCCCTGACCCCCGGTGGGGACCTGGACGGAGCGGAGGAATGGGGGGATTTTCCCCAACAGGCGGCGAAGCACCGCAAAAACCCGCCCAAGCGCAAAAAAGAACGTACTGCCCTGAGCCGGCGCGGCGCTGCCGACCCCGGCAGTGGGCTGAAGTTTGTGGACCGTGTGCTGGTGAGCACCCAGCGCCCCGCAGCGCACCCCGCGTTGTGGCTGGCGGCAGATGCCGCGCTGCTGCTGGCGCTCACCTTTGGTTTGCTGCTGGTGCTTTCCACCGGGTTTGGCATTGCGGTGCCGTTGTGGGTGTGGCCCGCGGCAGCCGCTTTCTGCGCCGGGTGGGCGCTGTTCCTGCGTGCGCCGCAAGCCCTGCGCCGCTGGGGGCTGCTGGCGGGGGTGATTGTGTATCTTGTGGTGTTGTTCATCTGCCAGCGGAACTTTTTGGCCGGGGCGCAGCAGTGCGCCGGGAACATTGCCCAAAGCCTGAACGCCCGCCTTGGCAGCGCGCTGCCGGTGGCCCAGGGCGGCAGTGCGGCGCAGCTGGGGCTGTTTTTGCTGCTGGCCGCCTTGCCCGTTACCGGGGCGCTGGCCGCTGCGGCCCTGCGCCGTGCGGATGCCCTGCTGCTGGATCTAATGCTGCTGCCCGTTGTTGTGCTGCTGGCGCTGGCCGGGGCCGCGCCGGCTGTGCCCGCCTGCCTGCTGCTTTTGGCCGGTTGGATGGGGGCGTGGGCGGCTTCCTGCTCGGTGCAGCGGCGGGCCTTGTGGGGCAGGCGCGATACCGAAAACTACCGCCAGAACCTTTGCCGCCATTATAACATCCAAAAGTCTGCCGCGCTGGCGGCGGGCGGGCTTTGCCTTGCGCTGGCGCTGCCCTGTTGGTGGCTGCTGCGCCCGGCGCTGGGGGTTCCCCTTGGCTGGCTGCAGCCCGCGGCCCAGCGGGTGGAATCCGCCGCGCTGAGCACCGCCATTACCTGGCTGCCGCGGGTCAGCGGCGGCAGGCTGAACATTCAGGTAGAAGCCGCTGCCGGTGGTGTGGCGGATGGCGCCTTGAACCAGGGCGGGGGTATCCAGGTCAGCGGAGTGACGGATCTGGCCCTGACCGCCAGCGACAAACCCGAAGAAACCGTATACCTGCGGGGATTTATCGGCGGCAGTTATGACGGCACCACCTGGCAGGCCCCTGATGCCGATGCCTTTGACAGCGCCGCTATGAACTGGAAAACCGAGGATAACGCCCGGCTGACCATTGCCAGCCTGCCGTTTTTGCGCACCGCCTATGACGGCACCGCCCAGCCCCAGACGCTGACGGTGGAGCGCATCCACGCCGATACCCAGTACACCTATGCACCATACAACGCCTACTGGGGTGATTATTACACCATCCAGGGCGATGGCGCCGCCGCGGGCCAGACCGCGCAGGACGATGTGTTCCTGTATTACCCGCGGGATACCGCCCAAACCCAGCTGGAAGCCCGCGCCGATGCCGACCCCAGCGTGCTGGACCGGATGGAAGCATCCTATGCCGCTTACGCCGCCAGCCGCTACACCGCCGTGCCGGACGGCTATGACGAGCTGCAAACCCTGTGCGATGAAGCCAAAAAGGACCAGAAGCTGACCGAAGCTGCGGACATTGGCGATTACATCCGCGCCTATCTAAACACCAACTACCAGTATAACGCCAGCGCTCCCCAGCCGCCGGAGGGGGCCGACCCCATCCGTTACTTTTTAACGGAATCCAAACAGGGGTACAGTGTGCAGTTTGCTTCGGCGGCGGTGGTTATGTTCCGCATGTTCGGGCTGCCTGCGCGCTATGTGGTGGGCTATGCCGCGCCGCAAAGCCTGTTTACCCAACAGGAGGACGGCAGCTGGCACGCCATTTTGCAGGACGATAACGCCCACGCCTGGGCAGAGGTGTACATTTCCGGCCAGGGCTGGACCCCCATGGAGATGACCCCCGGCGTGCTGGTCAGCGCCCAACAGGCCGACCTGCGCACCGACCCGCTGCCCGAAACTCAAGGTCAAGACACCGCCCCCGCAGCAGGGGAGAGCAGCGCAAACGAACCCGCAGCCACCATCGTGCCCCGCAGCAGGCTGGTTTTGGCGGCGTTGCTGGGGGGGTGCCTGTTGGCTGCTGCGGTGCTGCTGGTGCTGGCTCGCCGCCATGCCATGGGGTATGGCCGGGGCAGCTGCAACGCGCGGGTGCTGGCCGTGTTTGGCAGCATCTACCGCCTTTTGGTGCGTCGCGGCCTGCCGCCGGATACACCATCCGATGCGCCGGAGTTTGCCGCATTTTTGCAAAGTTGTGTCCCCGCCCTTGAACCCCAGGATGCCGAAGCTCTGCTGGCATTGGCCCAAGCCGCCCAATTTGGCGCAGGTACGATGACTGAGCAGGATACGGACAAAATGAGAAAACTTTACCAGGTTATAAAACACACTGGAAAACGGAAACAGAGCCAGAAATCGGTTGAAAAACAGAGCCAGGAATGATATAATGACCCCATACTGGGGTAGCGTGTTCTTTGCTTTCTTTGCACAGGGGGCTACCATGATCCAGGAAAATGTGGTATAATATGTTAAGTCCATTGACCAAGTAGGGAATGGCCGGGGTGGGGGACTGGTTTCTGAAACGGTACCCTGGGAACTGCCCGTGGGGTAGAAAACCGGCAAGGACAGAAAGAAGATCTTATAGAAGCAAACATTAACAGGAGTAAACCCATGCCGCGCCGTAAACAGACAGAAGGAGAAAAAAAAATTGACATCAGCCAGATGGCTGAAGACCTTGGCGTGTCCAAGACCACGGTATCCCGTGCCCTTTCGGGCAATGGCCGTGTCAGCGAAGCGACCCGCGCCCGCGTGGTCCAGTACGCCAAAGAGAAAAACTATGTGCCCAATATGCTGGCACGCGGGTTGGTAACCCAGCAGTCTTATAATATCTCACTGGTGTTCTCGCGCCAGTTCGGCAACCTTGCCGCACCATTTTTGCGCAAAACCGTCAGCGCCGTGTACGATATTGCCACCCGCAATGATTATGATGTGCTGATGACGATGGTGGGCGAGCAGGAAACAAGCCCGATGCAGCGTCTGCTGGTCAACCGCAAGATTGATGGCGTGATTCTGGCCCGCACGCTGGAGCGTGATCCGCTGATCCCCATGCTGCAAAAAAGCGGCATCCCCTTTGTTGCCATTGGCCGCCCGGCTGACCAGGATGTCATCTCGGTGGACCATGATCAGGTGGGCGGCTGCCGCGAGCTGGTCAGCCTGCTGCTGATGAAGGGCCTGCACCGCATTGCTTTGCTGGGCGGATCCATGCTGTACACCGTCAACCAGTCCCGCCTGGAAGGCTATAAGCAGGCGCATGACCGCGCCTGCTGCAAGATTGATGAGAGCCTGCTGTTTTTGGAGCTGGAAAGCGACGATCTACGCACCAGCGCTGTGGAGCTCGCGGTACAGCGTGGGGCGGACTGCATCCTGTGCATGGATGACCAGGTTGCCCAGCTGGCTTTGAACACCCTGAGACAGCTGAACCTGCGCGTGCCGCAGGATATCCGTCTTGCCTCCCTGTATGACGACGAAGCGCTGCAGGGGTGTACGCCACAGATCACGGCGGTCTCTTTTGATGCCGAACAGCTGGGCCGCCGTACCGCACAGCAGCTGCTTTCCCTCATCCGCCATCAGCCGGTGGAAACCCGCACCCTGCTGGGGTACCAGGTGGGGTTGCGCTTATCGACCCAGACCTGAGAGAAAAGTAGATAATTATAAATCAACTGCCCGTACACGGTATGATAAGCCGTTGTGCGGGCAGTTTTTTCGATAAGGGGTTTGAAAAAATATGATGGTTACATGCTTAAAATACTGCGATAAGGCATTGGACCGATTGTAGGGCGCGATGCACACATCGCGCCGGAGCAGCCGGAACCCTGCTGGTTGATCATTCCCGCATCATACTGCCTGCAGCTCTTTGCCTTAAATCCTGCTTGTGTTGTGCTATTGTTATACTATTGCTGTGGTATTCATATGAAAATATAGAAGGAGTTATCAATTCTAGGAAGAGGGCAAACCTGCCGTCAGCCTGACCCCCGGCACCGTGATCACCATCCCGGCCAACATCAAGCACTGGCACGGTGCCAAGGCCGACAGCTGGTTCAGCCACATTGCTGTGGAAGTTCCCGGCGAAGATTGCAGCAACGAATGGTGCGAGCCTGTTACCGACGAAGAGTACGCTAAACTGAACGGATGAGCAGCCGCTAATAAAGGCAACACCGCACAATTCCCGCCTTGCGGCTTAAGCACCGCTCCGGCAGCTGCGGCACGGCATCTGCGTTGCCAAAATGCTCGATAATGTCGGGTTGCGGTACCCGCATCGTGCTTCGGGGGCAAAAGCCCCTCGCACTCTGCGACCGCTGCCCCTGCTTCGGTTCGCTGTTTCCGCCACTGGCGGCGCTCACCTTTGCAGCATCCAGTATTATCTGCGCTTTTGGCTTAGCATCTGCCGCACCTCGCTCGCAGTATCGGCACTTAGAATTATGCGGTATTGCCTAAAAAATAAAATCCAACCGGCACGACCCGACAAAGAGCAGTGGGTAGTGCCGGGTTTACTTTTGGATGCTTTTTTGTCTACAGGTTCTTGCGCCGGGGCGGGCAATCTGCTACACTGAAAAAAATGTTATGTACAGGAGGCTGCAATCATGTATTATCTGGGTGTGGACCTTGGGGGAACCAATATCAAAGCTGCGCTTGTGGATGCAGATGGTGCTATTATAAAGGAAGCGAGCACCCCCACCAAACTGCCGCGCCCGGCCGAGGCCGTGTGCGATGATATTGCAGCCCTCTGCAATCAGCTGGCACAGGGCCAGCTGGTAGCAGGCATTGGCGTTGGCTGCCCCGGCACGGTGGATGGCGGCCTCGTGCGCTACTCCAACAATTTGGACTGGCATGATTTTGCCATGGGGGATTATCTGCGCGCCAGAACCGGCCTGCCGGTTGCTCTTGCCAATGATGCCAACGCCGCCGCTTTGGGCGAAGCACTGGCGGGCTGCGCCAAAGGGGCCGAAAGCGCAGTGATCATCACACTGGGTACCGGCGTGGGCGGCGGTGTGGTGCTGGGCGGCAAACTGCTGACCGGTTACACCGGCGCAGCGGCGGAACCGGGGCACATGGTCATTCTGGACACCCCGGATGCCCCGCGCTGCACCTGTGGCCGCCCCGGCTGCCTGGAAAGCCTGGCCAGTGCCACCGCCCTGATCCGCATGACCAAAGAAGCCATGGCAGCCCACCCCGAAAGCACCCTGCATGGCATAGCCGCCCAAAGCGGCGGGGTAAATGGCCGCACCGCCTTTGATGCCGCCGCCCAGGGCGATGCCGCAGGCAAAGCCGTGGTGGAACAGTACATTCATTACCTTGCGGTGGGCGTTGCCAACATGATCAACATCTTCTTCCCGGAAGTGATCGGTCTGTCCGGCGGGGTGGCCAACCAGGGGGAGAACCTGCTGGCTCCCCTGCGCGCCGCGGTGGGACCAATGGTTTTTGGCAATGCTTACGCCCAAAAGCACACCCGCATTACCACCTGCACCCTTGGCTACCGCGCCGGGGTGATTGGAGCAGCGCTGCTGGCCAAAAACCAGGGATGATGCCTTTAGCGGGATAAAAAAGAGAAGATAAAGGCAATACCGCACAATTCCCGCCTTACGGCTTAAGCACCGCTTCGGCGGCTGCGG
>ERZ857972.896-NODE-896-length-21769-cov-4.266326_pt1 | contig 21769 bp, 18 predicted proteins | sample MGYA00519757_ERZ857972 | MGnify/ENA primary metagenome ERZ857972 (study PRJEB31778, sample SAMEA3449383) | human gut metagenome | biome: human gut; feature: human-associated habitat; material: faeces | place: United Kingdom | collected 2010/2012 ...
GTAGGAAATTGGGCGAATCAGCGATTTGTTCAAAATATGAGCAAAATTCCACCGCTGCGCTGTCGGTTGCTTCTTTATTTTTTATCATATACTCAAAATCTACAGTTGGCCAACTACAACTTAAAACTTCTCTACTTCATCCAAGTATATACAATTTGGAATCCCACCATCTCTCACTTTCTGAATCAGTTCTTCTTGATCCATCCACATAACCTCTTCGACTTCTTCTTTCTGTAGTTTAAGTTTTGTAATATCCACTGTTTCTTCATACATATAAACCGTGCTGATCTCATGATTCTTAAATTCTCTTCCATAGAAGTTTCCATTCATGCTTCCTTCATGCATACATACTTTTTTAAGTTGTTCTGGTTCTGCTTTGATCCCTAGTTCTTCTTCTAGTTCTCTTAATGCGGTTTCTAATGGTTCATCACCTGCGCTGATATGACCTGCGGATGAGATGTCGTAGCAGCCTGGAAAGGAGTCTTTTTCTTTGCTTCGTTTTTGTAACAACAAGTCATATCCTTTTTCTGTTTTTCTTCTGATCCAGATATGCACAGTTCCATGGATATCTCCATCTTCATGGACCAAAGATCTCTCTTTGATCTTTCCTGTTTTGTTTCCATTTTCATCTAAGATATCAAAAAATTCCAAGTCTTTTCCATCTACGACTGCTTGCACCAGATTTCCTTCTTCATATACCAATTTCAACGAAAAAAATGATCTTCTTTCTTGCATATAGCGTAAAAATAACCTGTCACCTTCCCACAGATCAAGGTCTAATATTTTTTCTTTGTCTACCCATTCTAGTACTCCTTCATCACATTCTTTGATCTCGCCTTTGAATTCTTCGATATGGTATAAACACATATATTCCCATGCTTCTTTTTCAGTTCCCATATCGGACAAAAATGTGACGATCCCACAAAATCTATATGACAATGGGGTTAGTCCTGTTTCCTCCATAACTTCACGAAACATGCAGTCTTCCGGGCTTTCTCCATGTTCAAAATGACCACCGACTCCGATCCATTTATCTTTATTGATATCATGTTCTTTCTTGATGCGATGCAGCATCAGATATTTGTTATCTTTTTCTATATAGCATAATGTTGTCATTCCCATTTTTATTTTTCCTCCTTTCGTATATTGTAATTGTTTCAAAGAAAAGATACAATATTTTCATATGTGTAAAATATATTACACAATATCGACTATGTATAACAAATGCGAAATCTGGAGGTTTCTTATGAATATAAAATGTATTGCACTTGATCTTGACCGTACAACATTAAATGCAAGTGGACGGCTTTCTGACGGAAATTATAATGCTTTATGTCATGCAATTGAAAATGGTGTTCACATTGTGATCGCAAGTGGACGTTCTTTTGATACGCTGCCTAAAGATGTTCTTGCTGTGCCTGGAATTGAATATGCAATTACTTCTAATGGTGCTGCCATTTACCATATTCCTACAAGCACCTGTCTTCATGAATATAAGATGACACCTGCTTCCGTTGAATGTATAATTCAGATTGCTAAACAGCATGAGACTGCCCTTGAAGTTTTTATTGATGGCAAAGCTTATGCCCTGAAAGCTTATGTGGAAGATCCTGTTTCCTATGGTACAACTCCACAAGCAATTCCTTACATCCAATCTACAAGAATTCCTATTGATGATATTATTTCTTTTATTCGAGAACATATTGATCATATTGACAGTATGGATATTGTTGTCTCTGGCGAGCAGCAAAAGCAGCTCATTTGGAATGAACTTAAATATAATTGTGATGAGATCTATATTACTTCTTCTGTTTCGCAGCTGATCGAGATTTCTCATAAAGATGCCGGAAAACATTCCGGACTTCGTTTTATTCGGGAATATTTGAATCTAAAACCTGAAGAAACCGCTGCCTTTGGTGATGGTGATAATGACATTGATCTGTTAAAAGAAGCTGGTATCGGAATTGCCATGGAAAATGCTTCTTCAAAATGTAAGAATGCTGCGACCTTTATCACAAATCATCATGACAAGGACGGAGTTGCATATGGAATCACTGAATTTCTCAAAATATGACCAAAAAACATAAATTCATCATTTTTTAGACACAATTCTTTCACATTTACTGAGTATACTAAAACCATAGCAAGTAACAAACAAACTTACTTAGCTAAAACTTTTTTTCATACTTTTTCATAATACCGGAGACCCTCCTCGTCTCCGGTTTTCCTCATTTTATAAGCTTATATTTTTGCATAAAAAAAGAGGGAATCCCTCTTTTTTATCGATCTTCCATCTCAATATATTCTTTCTCATCTTGTACACTCTGATACGCAGGACGAATGATCTTATCCACATTTGTTAATTCTTCCAAACGATGGGCACTCCATCCAACGATTCTTGCCATCGCAAAGATCGGTGTGAACAATTCCAATGGGATATCTAACATACTATACACAAATCCACTGTAGAAATCGACATTTGCACTGACCCCTTTGTAGATTTTTCGTTCATCTGCGATTACTTTTGGTGCCAATGTTTCAATCATAGAATAGAGTTCGAAATCTTTTTCTCTTTCTTTTGCAAGGGCCAGTTTCTTTACAAAAGCTTTGAAAATCTGCGCTCTTGGATCTGAAATACTATATACTGCATGCCCCATTCCATAGATCAGTCCTTTTTGGTCAAATGCTTCTTTGTGCAGCAGTTTTCTTAAGTATTCTTCTACCTGACTTTCATCACTGATATCATCCACATTTTTTCTTAAATCCTGCATCATCTCAACAACTTTGATATTCGCTCCTCCATGTTTGGGACCTTTCAATGATGAAAGTGCAGCTGCGATCACTGAATATGTATCTGATCCTGAAGATGTCACGACATGGGTTGTAAATGTTGAGTTATTTCCTCCTCCATGTTCCATATGAAGAACGAGTGCAATATCTAACACTCTGGCTTCCAATTCTGTATAAGATTTGTCTGGACGCAGCATTCTTAAAATATTTTCTGCCATGGAACAGTTTGGATCTGGACGATGGATGTACAGGCTGTCATCATTGACGTAATGATTGTAACCATGATATCCATAAACTGCCATCATCGGCAAAACACTGATCAACATCAGACATTGTCTTAATACATTTTCCATAGAAATATCAGATGCTTTATCATCATACGATGCCAGTGTTAAAATGCTCTTTGTCAACGTGTTCATAATGTCTTTCGATGGTGCCTTTAAAATAACATCTCTTGTGAAATTCTTTGGAAGTGTCATACTCTGTGCCAAAATTTCTCTGAATTCTTTCAATTGTTTTTCATCCGGCAGTTTTCCAAATAGTAAAAGATAGGTGATTTCTTCAAATCCAAATTCGCCTCTCTTCATAAATCCATCGACTAATTCATATATATTATATCCTCTATAAAATAACTTTCCTTCACAAGGTACTTTCTCTCCATTGATCATCTCACTGGATTGAATACAGGATATATTCGTAAGACCTGCAAGAACGCCGACTCCATCGACATCTCTGAGTCCTCGTTTCACTCCCAGCTCTTTGTACAGATCTTTCTCTATCTCACAATTATCATGGCAGACTTTCGCCTGGCGTGTCAGAAAATCCTGCATCTGTGTTGTTGTTTCACTCATAGGTTACCTCCTTTGATCAAGGTCATTTTATAGTGTTTCTCCTATTTTATCTTTTTATTTGACTTTTGTCAAATATTGATTTTTGTTGATTATTGATTTTTATTCATAAAGTGGTATACTTTTAGTTAGAAAAACATCGAAAGAGAGGGATTTACATTGAATGATGTTTCTGCACTTTTTGAAATTTTTCCAATCTGTCAGAAATTTCTTTTAAACACGATCGACATACCTTCCATGGATCTTACCAAAACACAGATTCTTATCTTATTTGCACTGTCTGGAGGTCGTTCATTGAATATGTCACAGTTATCTTCTTATCTGGCATCATCTAAGGAACAGGCTACAAGAGCCGTTTCTCCACTTGTGAAGGATGAGTATGTCACACGTTTTAGAAGTGATGAAAACAGAAAAATGGTTTATGTAAAACTCACAGAGAAAGGAAACCAGCTGATCCTTCAGGAAAAAGCGCTTGTCAAAGAATACCTTTCCAAACGTTTTGAATCACTGTCAAAAGAAGATCAGGAATTATTTCATCAGTCATTATCTAATATTTTAACGATCTTAAAGAAAATGGAATAAATATTTTGGAGGTATTTTTATATGAAAGCAGACTTACATTGTCACACCGTTTTATCTGATGGTGCTATGCGTGTTGACCAGATCATTCCTTATGCGAAACGTATCGGCCTTGATTATATTGCAATCTCTGACCACGAATCAACACATTCCATTCCGGAAGCTGTAAGACTTGGGAAAGAGCTTGGTGTTCATGCGATTCCTGCCGTCGAGGCAAACGCATGGCATGAGGAGACACAGACGAATGTTCATATTTTATGTTATTATCCGATGCTGTCACAAAATCTTATCAGTCATTGATGGATGAATATCCGATCACGATGGATCAGCTTTATGAAGTATCCAAAGAAAGTACTGGTGTATACTACACACATATCATGCAGGTTCTTTCCATGATGGGATATACTGGAACTTTATGTCCTAAAGAAGGACTTCATCGATTGATCCTTGCAGGAGAGCAGGCGAACAAAGCTTTCTATGAAAAACATCCTAAATTCAAAAAATAATTTTTTTATAAGGAAGAATCATTCTTTGCAGGATTCTCAAACAGAAAAATCCCTAATGGTTTAGAAACCTGTCAGGGATTTTTGTTTTAATATTTTTATTTGATATTTTATTTATTTAAGATACTCTTCGCAACGCTTAATCCATTCGCAGATGCCTGCTGTAATCCTCTTGTTACAGATGCTCCGTCACCGATTGCGCGAAGTCCTTTGATATTAGTTTCAAAGTCTTTGTTTGTTAAGATCTTATTTGAATAGAATTTAACTTCTACACCGTAAAGAAGTGTTTCATCACTTGCCATACCTGGTGTTACTTCATCTAATGCATAGATCATCTCTTCGATGTCTTTCATGATTCGATATGGGAATACGAGTGAAAGATCTCCTGGAACAGCATCTTTTAATGTAGGTGTAATGTTATTTCTTACCAGACGTTCTTCGGTTGTTCTTCTTCCTCTCACAAAATCTCCAAATCTCTGTACTAAGATCTTGCCATCACAAAGCATATTACTTAACTGTGCGATATGTTTTCCATATTGAATCGGCTCTTTAAATGGTTTTGTAAAGTTCTTAGATACTAATAATGCAAAGTTTGTGTTGTTTGTCTTGTATTCGTCTGCTTTGTATGCATGACCATTTACCACTGCCAGACCATTTTCATAATATTCTGTTGCTACTTCTCCCGATGGATTGCTGCAGAATACGCGGACTTTATCGTCGAATGTTGGCGTGTAATAAACAAGTTTTGCTTCATAAAGACTTTTATTTAATTCTTCCATGATCTCGTCTCGAACTTCTACACGGACTCCGACATCAACGGTTCCTACCTGTGTTTCAATGTCGTATTTTCTGCAGATTCCGCTTAGCCATTCAGATCCTTCTCGTCCTACGGCTGCTACGATCTCATCGGCTGTATATGTCTCACCTTTGTCTGTGACAACACCTTTTGCAACCCCATCTTCAATGATGATATCTTTGACCATGGTATCAAAGATCATATCAACACCTTCATTTAATAAATGTTCCTGAAGTCTTGAGTAGATCTTGTACCCTTCTTCTGTTCCCAAATGTCTGATCGGACATTCGATCAGCTTCAAGTTTGCCTGAATTGCTTTCTTACGGATGCTTGCAATCTCTTCCGCTTCATCAATTCCGTATACTTTCTCATCAGCTCCGAATTTTAAATAAATGTCATCGGATTCTTTTAATAATTCGATCGTTCTGTCATAGCCTAATATCTCTGGAAGGTTCCCTCCTACATCTGGAGATAAAGATAATTTACCGTCAGAAAATGCTCCAGCTCCGGCAAATCCTGTTGTGATAGAGCATGGTTTACATCCAACACATACCTTTGTATTTCGTTTTGGACAGGCTCTTCTTTCGATCCTTCGTCCCTTTTCGATCATAAGAACTTTCATATCTGGCTTATTTCTCTTTAATTCATAAGCACAAAATATAGCAGAAGGTCCTGCTCCGATCATAATAACATCATACTGATCACTCATAGTCATTTCTCCTTTTCCATGATGATACGTTGCATACCACCATATTTTGACATTTGTCTTGCTTCCCTGTAACCTGCTTTGACAAAGTTTGTCCGACTGTAGATATTATCCGGATGAACGGTTCCAAGGAAGTATTCATATATCGTGTCTTCTAATTGTTTCTCTGCCTCTTTGAAAAATCTTCTCTGAAGCCCCAAACCTCTTGCTTTACTTGTCACAACTGCGTAGTCCATATGTGCAACTTTGTGTATCTTATGATCGTCATAATTCAGATCATATCCAAGATTATGTTTTGACTCTCCCGGAAGATCGACAATAAAAAAGCCCAAGATCTCATTGTTACTTGATAAAGCCTTCAATGTAAATCCCCGGTCGCTTATGTGTTCTTCTATATATTGTCTGTTATCTGGCAGAAACCAATCGGAAACCTTCACAGTATCCACTGCTTCTTGCATCAATTGCATGATCGCATCGACATCTGCCTGCTCTGCTCTCTTGATCGTTATATGTTTCATATACTTCCTTACCTATTATTCTCTTAGTTACGTATTATTATAGCATGATTTTCACTTTTTTTGCAAAAATTATTTCAATAAGGTATACTGTTTTTATAGTTTTTAAGGACTTTTCCTTATACACATTATTTAGAAAAGGAATGTATATATGATCAATCGTTTATGTAAAAGATTAAATCAAAATATCGAAGTACGTCAGTCTTTAAGTTCCCTGCGTCAGGAGATCAAGGATTCTTCTAAAAGAGAACTTTTGTTGTCTTGGATCCATGATGGTGATCTTGACTTATCCGTATTTTTAGAAAATGAAGATGCAAAAACAAGAAAAAATGCTGCTCTTTTGATCGGTGATCTGGCACTTTCTTCTGAAAGCGATGCTGTATTTCATGCTTATCAGACAGAAGATACACGTTTTGTAAAAGAGGCTTATTTAACTGCTTTAAAATCTTTAAATGCGGCTCCTTATGTGGATGTTTTCCGAAAACGTTATGAAGAATTATCTCTTTATGAAGCTTCTGACGATGAGAAAAAGCATGTAGAACATGAACTTCATGCACTTTCTGAACTGATCAATACTATTGAACCATTTAAGAAGCATAGATTTTTAGGCGGTCGCCAGACATTTCATTGTATTTTCCGCACTAACCCATTACACCCGGAAATTACTGCTGCCTTGATGGAAGAATCTTCAGCTGCTTCTTCAAAAATGGGCGTGCGTGTAAAGACAAATCATCTGAATCGTTTATTACCGATCCGCACATACAATGAATTGTTATTTCAGATTCCAGGCATGGTTTCATGTAAACCTGATGCTGATGTTGCTGCATCCGTGATCGCTGGTTCGAATTTAATGGCATTATTAGAAAATACTCATGAAGGGGATTTTCCTTTTTATTTCCGAATCGGAGTGAAAAGCCGTATGTCACTTTCTGAACGTTCCAAATTTGCGAAGAAAGTTGCTTCGAAATTAGAAGAGCTGACAGCACATAAATTAAGAAATTCTACCTCTCATTATGAATTTGAGATCCGTATGATCGAAGGTAAATCTGGGGATTATTATTTATTAGTAAAATTAAATACAATCGTTGATCGTCGTTTTAGTTACCGCGAGGAGTTCATTCCAACAAGTATCAAACCAGTCAATGCTGCTTTACTTGTGGAACTTGCCAAAGATTACATGATCCCGGATGCGCAGATTCTTGATCCTTTCTGTGGGGTTGGTACGATGCTGATCGAGCGTCAGAAGGTTGTAAAAGGGAATACTTCTTATGGTATCGATCATTCTCCAGAAGCCATTGAGAAAGCGATCTATAACACAAATCTTGCAGACCAGATCGTTCATTATATCAATAAGGATTGTTTTACATTTACCCATGACTATCCTTTTGATGAAATCTTTACGGAGATGCCTTATGCGACTGGCCAGAAGACAGAAGCGGAGATTCGTGAGGTTTATGAGAAGTTCTTTCCATTTGCCAAAAGAGTTCTTGGACCTGAAGGAACAATCATTATGTATACAAGAAACCGTGAATATGTAAAACAGTTCGCTGTAAAATCTAATTTTAGAATTCTGAAAGAAATCAAGATCACACAGCGGCCGGAAAGTTATCTTATGATCTTAAAATAGGTTTTTTAGGAAATTTATAATACAAGAACCATTCTGTAACATCATTTATACGGAATGGTTCTTCTTATTTTAGATCGTCTTATATTTATTTATGAAATTTTTGATTCTTCGTTTTCCCTCTTCCATATCTTTTGAAAATGCTAGTGCGTGTCCTGCTCCTGAAACAATATAGAGTTCTTTCTTTGCTGCACAGGCTTCATAATTTTTGATCGTCATCCACATCGGAACGTAATCGTCTGCATCTCCATGGATAAACAACACTGGAATCTTGTTTCGTTTCATGATTTCTGGGATGCTGACTTCTTTCAATCCAAATCCTGCTACTACTTCACTGATCAAATCTACCATGTACATTAATGGAAATGGTGGAAGATAAAATCTTTCTTTGGCTACGTGTTTGATGATATCCCATGGAGAAGTGAATCCGCAGTCAGCAATAATTCCTTTTACATTGTCTGGAAGGTCCAGACCTGCTGCCATTAAGGTTGTAGCACACCCCATAGAAATTCCACATAGAAAAATATCTTTGTTCTTGGCTGCCAGATGCCGATTGGTATACAAAATCCATCGTTTGAGATCATGGCGTTCTTTCACTCCATAAGTAATATAGCGTCCTTCACTTTTTCCGTGGCTTCTCTGCCATGGAAGAAGAATGCTGTATCCAAGATTCCATAGAAATCGGACTTCCGGTACGAATTCGATATCGTTTGTTGAATGGTAACCGTGCATGCAGATAATAGTTCCTTTGGCATTTTCTCTTGGGATGTAGGCTGCCCGTAGTGTTAGTCCGTCTTTTGATCTGATTTCCTTTAATTCTTGTTCTTGGTGTTCTTTTAGCCATTCTTGTTCTTTTAAAACGTAATCAAGATATGGTTTCCATTTTTCTTTTTTACGGACATCTGGCTGTTTTTTTCTTCGACAGATCGCATAATCGAAGACAGTAAATGCAGATGCACTGACAATAGTTCCTGTGATCGCTGTTGCGGTTAATAGTTTTTGTTTGTTGTTCATATTTGGATCCTCATTTTACTGTTCACTGTTTTATTCTGTGATATCTAAGGTTGTTTCCCCTGTGATTTTGATTCCATGTTCTTTTAATAATCTAGCTGTGATTCCGTCCCCATTGATCAGCGTGCCTGTAAATGTTCCATCATAGACTTTGCCACAGCCACAAGATGGACTTTTTTCTTTTAGGATCGCTGTATGACAGTTATATAACTTTGCAATTTTTAGTGTCTCTTCGGCACCTTTTTGGTATTGTTTTGTAACATCTTTGCCATCTTTTGCGATAACTTTGTTTTGATGTATTTCTGCCGGAATTCTTGGTGTTGGCAGTCCTCCCATGATCTCTGGACAGACTGGAATTAGTTCATGGTCTTTTAGTAATTCTATGATTTTATCATTTTTGTTGTTTTTTCCGTTATATTTGCAATCGATTCCTAACAGGCAGGCACTGACTAATATTTTCATTAATTTTCCTTTCTTCTACAAAGCTAATTCAAATCCATAACAGCTTTTTTCAAATCCATAGTGTTCATAAAATCCGTGAGCTTGTACTCTTGGCAGTCCGGAGTCTAAAGTGATTGCTTTACATCCTCGTTCTTTTGCCAATTTCTTTGCATGATCTAATAATTTTACACCATATCCTTTACCTCGGTCTTCTTCGTTTGTGATCAAACTTGATACATAGCAGGTAAGCCCTGACATCCAGAAGGTCTGAAAATAATCTCCATGGCAGAATCCATAAAAAGTTCCATCGTCTTCTATGGCAAAAAATGCAAAACTGTTTTCGTCTTGTAGTACTTTTTTATAGACTTCTTTGGTTGTTTCATAGTCGTAGGTGTTGTAGTCCCAGAGTTTTTTGATGTATTCATAGGCTGTGTCGAAATCTTTGATTGTTGCATTTTTGATCTTCATGTTGGTGTCCTCCTTTGATGTCTGTTTTTTATTATTGTAGCATGTAAAATTTTTCTGGTAAACAAAAAGACAGGAAGCTGACCTTCTTTGGTCTGTTTCCTGTCTTTTTTTAATCTTATAATTTCTAATTAATCTCTAACCTTAATATGCACTTCACGAAGCTGCTGTTCTGTAATTTCGTTTGGTGCTCCGCACATCAGATCCTGTGCTGTTCCGCTCATTGGGAAAGCGATGATCTCTCGGATGTTTTCTTCGTTGCGAAGTAACATGATCATACGGTCTACTCCTGGTGCCATTCCTGCATGTGGTGGTGCACCGAACTGGAATGCATTGTATAATGCTCCGAATTTGTCTTTTAATGTTTCTTTGTCATATCCTGCGATGTCGAATGCTTTTTCCATGATTTCCATGTCATGGTTACGAACGGCTCCTGATGATAATTCTACTCCGTTACATACGATATCATACTGGTATGCTAAGATATCTAATGGATCTTTTTCATTTAATGCTTCTAATCCACCCTGTGGCATAGAGAATGGGTTATGTGTAAATCCTAATTTACCCGTTTCTTCATCGATTTCATACATTGGGAAATCATTGATGTAGCAGAAACGATATGCGTCTTTTTCTAACAGGTCTAATCTGCTTCCTAATTCGTTACGGATCTGTCCTGCATAGATGCAAGCAGCTTTTTCTGGTGCTGCGATGAAGAAGATTGTATCTCCTTCCTGTAATCCAGCCATTTCAGCTAATTCCATCTTCATATCATCTGGAATAAATTTATCAATCGGTCCTTTGTATTTCAGTTCTTCTTTGACTTCTAAGTATCCAAGTCCACCCATACCGATTGACTGTGCGAATTTTAACAGTTTTTCATGCTGTCCTTTGGAAAGTTTTGCATGAACATTGATCGCACGTACTGTCTGTCCATGGAATGGTTTGAATGTACATCTCTGGAAGAAATCTGTCACGTCGATGATTCTTAATGGGTTACGAAGGTCTGGTTTATCACTACCAAACTGCAGCATTGCTTCTTTGTAGCTGAAGATTGGGTATGGTGCTTCTGTGATCACACTTCCTTCTGGTGCAAATTTCTTAAATGTCTCTGTTAATACTTCTTCTCCGATCTTGAAGACATCTTCCTGTGTTGCAAATGCCATCTCGAAGTCTAACTGATAGAATTCTCCTGGAGAACGGTCTGCACGAGCATCTTCATCTCTGAAGCATGGTGCGATCTGATAGTATTTGTCGATTCCAGATACCATCAATAACTGTTTATACTGCTGTGGTGCCTGTGGTAATGCGTAAAATTTACCTTTGTATTTTCTTGAAGGTACTACGTAGTCACGAGCTCCTTCTGGTGATGATGCACAAAGGATCGGTGTCTGAACTTCTACGAATCCCATGTCTTCCATCTTTTCTCTTAAGAAACGGATGACTTTGGAACGGAATAAAATGTTATCTTTTACCTTTCTGTTTCTCATATCAAGGTAACGATATTTTAAACGAACATCTTCACGGATTTCTTTACTTGTTGCGATCTCGAATGGAAGATCTCTGTATACTTTTCCTAAGATATCGATCTTGTGTGCTTCTAATTCAATCGTTCCTGTAGGAATCTTAGGGTTAAATGTTTCTTCGTCTCTGTGCTGGATCACACCTTCTACAGATAAACATTCTTCTTTTCTTACATGGTCTAATAAACTTGTATCTCTTAATACGACCTGCATCACTCCATACATATCGCGTAAATCGATAAATGATACTCCACCGTGGTCACGGATATTCTCTACCCATCCGGCGATCTTTAATTGTGCTCCGATGTCACCTTCAGAAATCTGGTCCATGGTTCTGGTACGGTACATGTCTGACATTTTCTTTTCTCCTTTTTCTTGTATTCTCTATCTTGCGTTCAGGCGGTTTTCTTAGTTCCCTGTCACCTTAAAATCAGGTACAAAAAAAGCCCGTCCTGAAATTGTTACTTCAGGACGAACTGTATATCTCTAGTCCGCGGTACCACCTGATTTACTGTCTTGCAGTCTCTCTTGTGTGCCGGTTAACGCCCAGCTTACGTCGCACCTACTGACAGGGTTTGAATCTTGTTCTATTCATGTTCTGCGTTCAGATTGATGCTCGGGAGTGTTCTTCGCATAAATTCACTTTGCAGGATTCTCACTATCGCCTGCTCACTGGGAACGATAATTTATGGTACTTTTCTCCGTCTTTGCCTATTGAGTGATTATATTATATTGAGTTTTGTTTTGTCAATAGTTTTTCAATATGTATATTTAGATTTTCGGTTTTATTTTTAATCAATTAGGTCCTGATCACTAAATAATGCGTTGACTGCCTGTTCGTAATTCTTTAGCGTCTGAACTTTACGGATCTTTTTTGCATATTTTTCGTGGTTTGTAAACATGACCGCTGCATTGTTCCAGAATTCTTTCATCTTATAGAGAACATTTTTATCGCCGCTTAGGTAATCCTGATATGCTTCATAAAGTGTATCATGCATTTTCAGGAGTTCTCTTTTGGTCAGTTTCTGTCCATATTTGATTTCTCGTACAAGGGCTGGATTTCTTAACAGACCTCTTCCGATCATCACTGCATCTACATCTGGAAACCTTGTTGTGATATTGTCGTAGTCTTCTTTTGTTACGATATCTCCATTGTAGCAGAGTGGATTCTCACTGTGGTTTACTGCATATTCAAAGACATCAATGTGTGGTTTTCCTTTATAGAATTCCTGCTGTAGTCTTGGATGGATCGTTAGTTCATAGACTGGATGGCGGTTGTAGATGCTTAAGATTTCTTCGAATTCTTCTGTGTCTCTTAATCCGATTCTTGTTTTAATCGAGATCTTCATATCTAATGCTTCGAAGATCTCTGTAAGGAAATCATCTAATACTTCTGGTTCTCGCAGGAATCCTGAGCCTTTTTGTTTGGCTACAACGGTTCTTGACGGGCAGCCAAGATTTAAATTGACTTCATCGTATCCCAGTTCTTTTAATTCTTTTGCTGTTCTGATAAAATCTTCAGAACTTTTCGTTAAAATCTGTGGTACGATATGTAATCCTTCATTATGTTCCGGCAATACATCCTGAAATTCTCTTGTTTTGAATGTTCTTTTTCCATTTGGCATAATAAATGGTGTGTAGTATTTATCGATTTCTCCAAATAGTTGTTCGTAAATGTTTCGGTATAAGTAAATCGTGATACTTTCCATTGGGGCATAATAAAATTTCATAATAATGATCAGTTTCCTCCATTTAAATTATACTTCTTGACACTCATACCATTATATATGATTTACGAACCGAGGGCAAAATATATTACAAATACTGAAATCGCCAATCCAGACTTTATTTTTTCAACAATTGATGTTATATTAGTAAACAACGAGTGAAAATTTGAGAAACATTGATACAATTTATCAGCGAGGTATGAATAATGAAAGAAATGAAACCGATCAAAGAAGGTAAAGTTCGTGAGATTTATGACAATGGTGACAGCCTGATCATGGTTGCAACTGACCGTATCAGCTGCTTTGATGTCATCTTAAAGAATGATGTCACAAAGAAAGGAACTGTTTTAACACAGATGTCCAAATTCTGGTTTGACCTTACAAAAGACATCGTTCCTAACCATATGATCTCTGTTGATGTCAAAGATATGCCTGAATTCTTCCAACAGGAAAAATATGATGGAAACAGCATGATGTGTAAGAAACTTACTATGCTTCCAATCGAATGTATCGTTCGTGGATATATCACAGGAAGCGGTTGGGCAAGCTATCAGGAGAATGGTACAGTCTGCGGAATCAAACTTCCTGCAGGATTAAAAGAATCTGATAAACTTCCTGAACCAATCTACACACCATCTACAAAAGCAGAGATTGGTGATCATGATGAGAACATTTCTTTTGAAAGAAGTATTGAAGTTCTTGAGAAAGAATTCCCAGGTAAAGGACAAGAATACGCTGAACAGTTACGCGATAAGACGATCGCGCTTTATAAGAAATGTGCTGATTATGCATTAGAACACGGAATCATCATCGCAGATACGAAATTTGAATTTGGTCTTGATGAAAACGGTAACATCGTCATCGGAGATGAAATGTTAACACCAGACAGCTCTCGTTTCTGGCCAGCAGACGAATACGAACCAGGTCATGGACAGCCATCCTTCGACAAACAGTTCGCCCGCGACTGGTTAAAGAGCAACGAACATGACTGGAAACTGCCTCAGGACATTGTTGATAAGACAATTGATAAATATTTCCAGGCTTATGAGATGCTTACTGGGAAAGATTTATAGGCATTCATTGTATGTGACAGAAATAAAAGAAAAACAAATAAGCAACCGCTGCGCTTTCGGTTGCTTATTTATTTTTTATCATATACTCAAAATCTACAGTTGGCCAACATACAAATTTTAAAAATCATCTTAAAATTTCTCGTCCAGTAAACACCACAATAGACCGAGGTTTCATCACATATTCACGATCAATGCGAATCTCTTCTCCTTCTTGATAGAAGTACTTTCCTTTCTCATCTCCATAAGTATCCACACTTAAGTACCATGCTCCATGATTTGTAAGGTTTGGAAGTGTGATCTTTACTTCTTCCCAATAAGCATTGACTGCTACATATACAAGATCGTCTTTTCCTTTTTTGCGGTCATATCCTGCAAAGCTTACTGCCAGTGTTTTTGCATTTTGTGGTACTTCCATACGTTCTGCATTAACATCGTGTGCATGCATTGCTTCCATTCCGCAAACTGCATTGTCCAGTTTCTTGCGGATAACTGGATGTTTTTTTCTGTAATCGATCATAAATTTAAAGAATTCAAATAAATCTTTATTCTTCTCTAATAAGCTCCAATCAATCCATGAGATTTCATTATCCTGACAGTAGCTGTTATTATTTCCAAACTTCGTATTTCCAAATTCATCGCCTGAGAAGAACATTGGCGTTCCACGGCTGCACATTAAGATAGCACAAGCATTTCTGATCATGCGGTAACGTAATTTGAGTACTTCCGGATCTTTTGTATCTCCTTCCATACCACAATTCCAGCTTCGATTGTCATTTGCCCCATCGGTATTGTTCCAACCATTTGCCTCATTGTGTTTATTATTGTAAGAATAGAGATCATACATTGTAAATCCATCGTGACATGTGAGGAAGTTGATACAGGAATTGTATCCAGCGTAATTACTGTTGCCATCAGAGTAATATCCGCCATACAAGTCACCTGAACCACAAATTCTCCATGCAGCACTGTTAGCTTCCCAGAAATCACCTTTTAGATAACCTCGCATCGTATCACGGTACTGTCCGTTCCATTCTGCCCATCGTTTGCTGGCTGGAAAGTTTCCTACCTGATATAATCCACCTGCATCCCATGCTTCTGCGATCAGTTTTACATTCCTTAGAAGTGGATCATAGGCTAAACTTTTTAGTAATGGTGGATTATTCATTGGCATTCCATCTTCATCTCGTCCAAGAATGCTTGCAAGATCAAATCGGAATCCATCTACACGATAATGAACCGTCCAATGTCTTAAACATTCAAGGATCATCTGCTGTACTACTGGATGGTTGCAATTTAGAGAATTCCCACATCCACTAAAATTATAATAATTACCTTCTGGAGTTAATAAATAGTAGATGTTGTTGTCAAATCCCTTAAAACTGAAGAATGGTCCATTTTCATTTCCTTCCGCAGTGTGATTAAATACAACATCCAGAATAACTTCGATTCCATTTTCATGAAGTTCACGGATCAATTCTTTTAATTCCTGTCCTTCATTATTGACTTCCTCAGCAGCTGTATAACTGGCATTTGGTGAAAAAAATCCAACCGTATTATATCCCCAATATTCAACAAGTTGTTTCCCATCCACTTCTCTTGCGTTGATCATCTCGTCAAATTCAAAGATCGGCATCAATTCTACCGCATTGATCCCTAATTCTTTTAAATATGGGATCTTTTCTTTTAATCCTGCAAAAGTTCCTGGATGTTTGACTCCTGAGGATGAATGATTTGTAAATCCTCTGACATGTAACTCATAAATGATCAGATCACTCATCTCTCTGGTTGACTGTGGCTGTACACCCCAGTCAAAACTATCTCTTACCACTCTTGCATGATACGTTCTGGTTCTTTTATGTCCCCAGACTTCCTGTCCTGCAACCGCCTGAGCATATGGATCTAACAAAACTTTTGTTTTATCAAATAGTAATCCTTTTTGTTCATCATATGGTCCATCCACACGATAAGCATATTCAAAATCTTCGGATTTCAGATCATAAACGATCATAGAATAGACATCTCCGATCTTATATGATTCTGGAAATGGAATGATTGCATATGGTTCTTCTTCTCCTGGATGAAATAATAGCAGATCACATGATGTTCCATTGCTCGTATGCACTGTAAAATTCACTCCACATGAAAATTCTGATGCTCCGTTTAGATCAAAAAATCCTGGCCTTACTTTAAAACCATTGATTTCCATCATTGGCTTTACCATTCTGACATCGTCTGTAATATAATCATTCAAAATATATTGTTTCAAAACTATCACCCGTTCTATCTTGTTTCATCATCTTTCTTATTTCTATTCTCTTAGTTTCCTAGATCGTCTGTTTACTTAAGGCCGATACAAAAGTAACTCTCTGATCGATCCAGCTGCCTGTGATCGAAACCATTTTCCCCATCGTAAATGCAGCAACGATCGTTCCAATACCTAATCCATCTAAATATCCAAGCATCAGACCTGTTAAAAGCCCGGTTGTTGCAAGACATAGAACATCAAATGTAATCTTGACTCTTGCATATGGTTTCTTAATGATCGATGACAGTTCTCTTGGAAATAAATCCGTTGGAATGATCGGAAGCTGGCATCTGTTCTCTAAAGCAATTCCTATACTTAATAAGAAATAACTGATCAGAAAATATGCAATCCTGCACGGAATCGTCTGTGGCAGGATCCCGATCCATAATTCATTGACATCTAATAATTCACTAAACGCAAATCCTGCAACGAAGCTGAATAAATAAGATGGTACAAATTTTCTTCTTAAGATCATCAGACTTAACACTAATGCTCCCTGAAATATATATGTCCATGTACCTAGTGATAAACTTTTAAATACCTCTGAAAATGCATAAGGTACACTTGAGATTGCCGAAATTCCAGAACCTGAATACAGCATCAGTACTACACTAAAACTATTGATCACGATTGCTGCCATCAATGCGAGTTCTCCTCTTAGTATTGGTTTTTCATTCTCCATTTTTCATCCTCCAAGTCTACACGTAGTTATGCATATAAGTTTAGTCCTTATTTACATATTTTACAAGTTACATTTTTTTCATAAATCTATAGAAAATATCTATTAATTCTCTGTCAAGATTAGATTCTGTACTTTTTTCTGTAAATATGATATGATTGCACTTGTGTCTGTTCATGTTCCATGTCACCTTAAGGTAACATGGATCTTAATGAGTAAATATCTATTATATAAGGACAGATACAAATTAATAAAAGAAATTTGAAAGAGGTTTGATTTATGTTAGAGCTTATACAATCAGTTAACAGTGCCGTGAACAACTTTATCTGGGGTGTTCCAGCCATGATCTGCATCATTGGTGTCGGATTACTGTTAACGATCAAAACAAAATTTTTACAGATCCGTAAATTTCCCTATGCAATCAAGACCACCATCGGACGTATGTTCCGAAAAAGAGACGCATCTGACGGTTCTCTGACGCCTTTCCAGGCAGTCTGTACCGCTCTGGCCGCGACGGTCGGTACCGGTAATATTTCCGGAGTCGCGGGTGCCATCGCCATCGGCGGTCCCGGTGCTGTCTTCTGGATGTGGATCTCGGCTATCCTTGGCATGTGTACCAAATTTGCTGAAGTTACCCTTGCCGTACATTTTCGTGAAACTAACGCCAAGGGAGATCTTGTCGGCGGACCTATGTATTATATAAAAAATGGTCTTAAAAAACACTGGCACTGGCTGGCGTACCTTTTTTCCGCTTTTGGTGTCCTTACCGTATTCGGTACCGGTAATGCCACACAGGTCAATACGATCACAACAGCTGTCGATTCCGCACTGATTAATTTCCACCTGATTTCTGATCAGTCTGTCAGCACACTGAATCTGATCATCGGAATCGTGATCACGATTCTGGTCGGTCTGATCCTTCTTGGCGGTATCAAGCGAATCGGAAGTGTGACAGAAAAACTGGTTCCTTTTATGGCATTGTTTTATATTCTTCTGGCACTTGGTGTTGTACTGATCAACTTCCGTAATATTCCGCATGTTTTTTATTCTATTATTTATGGTGCTTTTCGCCCGCGTGCTGTAACCGGCGGTGTGGTAGGAAGCTTCTTTCTCAGCATGAAAAAAGGAGTTTCCCGTGGTATCTTCTCCAACGAAGCAGGTCTTGGTACCGGATCCATCGCCCATGCCTGTGCGGATACCAGAAAGCCGGTGAAACAGGGTCTGTTCGGTATCTTTGAAGTATTTGCCGATACCATTGTCATCTGCACCCTGACTGCTCTGGTTATTCTGTGCAGCGGCACCACGGTCACTTATGGACAGGCTGCCGGTGCAGAACTCACGATATCAGGATTTACTTCTGTATATGGCAGTTGGATATCTGTTTTTACAGCCGTTGCGATGTGTTGTTTCGCTTTTTCTACAATCATCGGATGGGGACTGTACGGAGCAAGATGTATCGAGTTTCTGTTTTCCAGTGAGAAGGTTGTAAAGCCGTTTATGGTTGTGTATTCTCTGGTAGCGATTCTTGGTGCTACAGTGGAACTTGGACTTCTGTGGAGTATCGCAGAGACCTTTAATGGGTTGATGGCGATTCCAAACCTGATTGCGGTGTTCCTGTTGTCGGGGACGGTTGTGAAGATGGTGAAGGAGTATTTTGCTACAGAAGGAAAATAAATCTTTTTAAGAGAGAAACGCCTGAATCTCAATGTGAGATCGGGCGTTTTTTCATCTGTTTCTTTTCTCTGATTCGTTTTCTCCCCTCTGGCACAAAATTCAATATCCATGATATAGGAAATTTCTATCCAATCTCCACATACTCCCCACCAGCAGCCTCCGCCAGTCTCTTCGCAAGTCCCATCGAAAACACTCCCTTTTCCGTATCGATTATAAGCGTTCCTGACGTTTCTTTTCCAAGATGTTCTGCTGCTGACATAGCAAGCAACAGCGGTTTTCCCGGGAGGACATCATAATTACATTTTCCATCTGTCAAAACCACCGTCAGATGCAGATCCTCCGGGTGCTTTTTCTGATCCTGCTTCTGAAGTCGGAGTGCCTCCCGGATGCCCATCCCAAGCGGTGTATTTCCTTTTGCCTTCATCTCTTCCATCCGCTTTGCCGCAAGATCCACACTTTTTGTATAAGGCAGCACCGTCTGTGCCTTCCGGTCTCCGAAAACGATAACACCAACCCGGTCACGGTCACAGTACGCACGCGCAAGGATCGTAAGTACCGCTCCTTTGACAAAAGCAAGCCTGTCTCTGGCTCCCTGGGAACGGCTGGCATCCACTACAAAAAGAATCGCTGCCCGGTGCCTTTGCCGGAACCGTTTTAACCGGATATTGCCCGGATTCAGATGCAGGATTCGATCTGCAGAACTGGTATGTTCCGCCCATGTATCCCGATTCCCATTTCCTACATTCGCCCGGAGTGTAGCTGCCAGATCCACCTGTGACCATGTAACTCCACGAAGATGCCTGCCAGAAAGTTCTCTCGAACCACTGTGCTTTCCTTTTTGTTCCTGTACTCCCGTCTGCTCCCTTTTTTGCAGCAACAACGCCACTTTCATCTCATCCAGTACATCCAGGATCGACTGCTCCTTTCCACCATGCCGTACCGGGAGCAGGATTTCTTCTGTATCTGTCTGTTTCCTCTTCCGGTCTAGTCACCCTCCCTAGACGTTTCCGGCTCTTTTTCCTTCGGCTTCCCTGCCAGAATCCTTTCCATCGGCTCCGGATCCATCTCCCCGGTATCTAACGGATTTTTCCGCATCCGGTGTGGCAGGACATAACGTGCAGCACGCTCCAGATCTTCTTTTCTCGCCCGTTTTCTTCCATCCAGTGCGGCAAGTGCTTTGGCTGTCTTGATCATCCCGATATCTGCCCGGTGTCCGTCTGTTCCGTAGGCAATACCGATTTGTGCTGCAAGTTCCAGTAAGTTTCCGCTTACCTGCACCTGCGGAAGCAATTCTCTCGCAGACCGGATCTTTTTACCCAGTGCCTCCTGTTTTCCCTGATACTTTTCCCGGAACCCCTCCGGATCCGCCTCAAACGCCAGCCTGTTTTTGATGATCTGTACCCGCCGTTCCACCTCTTCTTCTGCCTTCACATCCACAACCATTCCAAACCGGTCCAGAAGCTGTGGGCGCAGATTTCCTTCTTCCGGATTCATCGAACCAATCAGGACAAATCGGGAACTATGCGTATAAGAAATCCCTTCCCGCTCCACGGTATTCAACCCGGTCGCCGCTGCATCCAGAAGCAGGTCCACGAGATGATCATCCAACAGATTGATTTCATCCACATACAAGACATTGCCGTCTGCCTCCCACAAAAGTCCGGCTTCCAACCGCTTTTCCCCGTCTTTTAATGCCGCTTCGATATCAATACTTCCCGCCACACGGTCCTCGGTTGCATTTGCCGGTATCTCTACCACTTTCATGTCCGGCATCAGGTCCGGGATTCCGCGGACAGCGGTAGTCTTCGCCGTCCCCTTCTGTCCCCGGATCAGAACTCCGCCAAGACCGGGATCGATCATATTTAACACAATTGCCTCTTTCATCATTTCCTGCCCTACCAGGGCACAGAACGGATATTTTGTTGTCTGCGCCATTTTTTCCGTCATTCTTCTGCCTCTCCTTCTGCTTCCAGATATGCCTCCTGGATCTGCGCCAGTTCCTCTTCACTTGCCTGATAGTATCCCCTGTTTCTGGCTTCCATCAGACGCTCCATCATCTTCAGATACGCCCACCGGTTGCTCTCCTGCATCCGATGTCTCAGTTTTTCATCCCCTGCGTAACATGCGGTCAGCCGGGAAAACGTATCACTTTGCACCGCATCGGTTGTCGATGCAAATCCCATCACATTTTCAAACCGTTTTTCGATCTGCTGCACCCCATGATATTCATGGCGCATCATTCCCTCGATCCACCGTGGGTTTAAAAGCCGGGTGACGATACCCTGTTCCACTGCCGTCCGGATATCCTGGACTTTCACCTCATCCCCGACCGTATCCGCCACCAGCATCACCGGTTTTTCTCCCTTTTCATTTTCCACCGCCTTTGCCAGTCCGCCGTAAAATTCATAATAATGATCCAGATCTGTCAGTTCATACTCCACATTGTTCCGCACCTGGGAGATCATCTGCACACCGGTATACTGTTTTTCCAGAAGATCTCGCCCTTCCAGTCC
>ERZ857972.910-NODE-910-length-21428-cov-6.034202_pt1 | contig 21428 bp, 15 predicted proteins | sample MGYA00519757_ERZ857972 | MGnify/ENA primary metagenome ERZ857972 (study PRJEB31778, sample SAMEA3449383) | human gut metagenome | biome: human gut; feature: human-associated habitat; material: faeces | place: United Kingdom | collected 2010/2012 ...
CGAGCGCATCTTCGGACCGACGAAGGACTGGGAGTGCCACTGCGGCAAGTATAAGCGCATCCGTTATAAGGGCAAGATCTGCGACCGCTGCGGCGTCGAGGTGACCAAGGCCAAGGTCCGCCGTGAGCGTATGGGCCACATCGAGCTGGCCGCTCCTGTGAGCCACATCTGGTACTTCAAGGGCATCCCCAGCCGCATCGGCCTGATGCTGGACATCAGCCCCCGCCTGCTGGAGAAGGTCCTCTACTTTGCAAGCTATATCGTCACCGACCCCGGTCTGACCCCGCTGGAAAAGAAGCAGCTGCTGACCGAGAAAGAGTACCGCGAGATGCGCGAGCGCTACGGCGACGAGTTCGAGGCTGCGATGGGTGCTGAGGCCGTTCAGGACCTGCTGAAGGAGATCGACCTCGACCAGCTCAGCGCTGAGCTGACTGCCGAGGTGGAGAAGTCCTCCGGCCAGAAGAAGGTGCGTATCCTGAAGCGTCTGGAAGTCGTCGAGGCTTTCCGCGTTTCCGGCAACCGCCCCGAGTGGATGGTCATGGACGTGCTGCCCGTGCTGCCGCCTGACCTGCGCCCCATGGTCCAGCTGGACGGCGGCCGCTTCGCCACCTCCGACCTGAATGACCTGTACCGCCGCGTCATCAACCGCAACAACCGTCTGCGCCGCCTGCTGGAGCTGGGTGCTCCCGACATCATCGTGCGCAACGAGAAGCGTATGCTGCAGGAAGCAGTTGACAGCCTCATCGACAACGGCCGCCGCGGCCGTCCCGTCACCGGCGCCTCGAACCGCCCGCTCAAGTCCCTTTCGGACATGCTCAAGGGCAAGCAGGGCCGCTTCCGTCAGAACCTGCTGGGCAAGCGTGTTGACTACTCCGGCCGTTCCGTTATCGTCGTCGGCCCTGAGCTGAAGATGTACCAGTGCGGCCTGCCCAAGGAGATGGCTCTGGAGCTGTTCAAGCCCTTCGTCATGAAGGACCTGGTCGAGAAGGGTGTTGCCAACAACATCAAGTCTGCCCGCAAGATGGTCGAGCGCGCAAAGCCCGAGGTCTGGGACAGCCTTGAGACTGTCATCAAGGGCCACCCCGTCCTGCTGAACCGCGCACCTACCCTGCACCGTCTGGGCATCCAGGCATTCAACCCCGTGCTGGTCGAGGGCCGTGCCATCAAGCTGCACCCCCTGGCCTGTACCGCATTCAACGCCGACTTCGACGGCGACCAGATGGCAGTCCATCTGCCCCTGGGCGAGGATGCCTGCCGCGAGGCCAAGATGCTGATGCTGGCTTCCGGCAACCTGCTGAAGCCCTCTGACGGCGCACCTGTCACCGTTCCTACGCAGGATATGATCCTGGGCAGCTACTACCTGACCACCGTTCGTGAGAACGAAGAGGGCGCAGGCAAGGTGTTCCGCGATGAGAACGAGGCTCTGATGGCTTATGCTGAGCACATCGTCACCCTGCACGCACCCATCAAGGTGCGCCGCACCATGGTCATCGACGGCGTGGAGCGTACCGGTCTGGTGGACGCCACCGTCGGCCGCATCATCTTCAACAACCCCGTGCCTCAGAATCTGGGCTATATCGACCGCACCGACCCTGAGCACTGGCTGGAGTACGAGGTCAGCTTCCGCGTGACCAAGAAGACCCTGCCTGACATCATCTCCCGCTGCATGACCCGCAACGGCAGCCGCAAGTGTGCAAAGATGCTGGACGCCATCAAGGCACAGGGCTACAAGTACTCTACGCTGTCTGCGATCTCCGTCGCTGTCTGTGACGCTGTCATCCCGCCCCAGAAGGACGAGCTGATCGCCGACGCCGACAAGCAGGTCTCTCAGGTCAGCAAGCTGTTCAACCGCGGCCTGATCTCCGAGAACGAGCGCTACTCCCAGACCATCAACATCTGGCAGGCTACCACCGATAAGGTCTCCAAGGCTCTGGCGGCAAACCTGCCCGAGGACAACGAGATCTTCATGATGGCAGACTCCGGTGCTCGTGGTTCTATGAACCAGATCAAGCAGCTGGCCGGCATGCGCGGCCTGCTGGCAAACACTGCCGGTAAGACCATCGAGATGCCCATTCGTGCGAACTACCGCGAAGGTCTGAATATTCTGGAATACTTCGTTTCTGCTCGCGGCGCTCGTAAGGGTCTGGCCGATACCGCTCTGCGTACCGCTGACTCCGGCTACCTGACCCGTCGAATGGTCGATGTCTCTCAGGAAGTCATCGTCCGCGAGATCGACTGCGGCACCACCGACGGCCTGTGGGTCTCCGAGATCCACGAGGGCAAGGAGAAGATCGAGAGCTTCCGTGAGCGTATCATCGGCCGTTATGCCGTGGGCGATGTCCTCGACCCCGTCACCGGCAAGGTCATCGTTCCCGAAGGCAAGATGATCGACCTCTACGATGCAAACGACATCGAGGCCGCAGGCATCACCAAGCTGAAGATCCGCAGCCTGCTGACCTGCCGCGCCAAGATCGGCGTCTGCGCACACTGCTACGGCAGCGATATGGCAAACGGTGAGCCCGTCCAGCTGGGCGAGTCCATCGGTGTCATCGCTGCAGAGTCCATCGGCGAGCCCGGTACTCAGCTGACCATGCGTACCTTCCATACCGGCGGTATCGCATCTGCTGAAGATATTACTCAGGGTCTTCCCCGTGTCGAGGAGCTGTTCGAGAGCCGCCGTCCCAAGAGCATGGCCATCATGAGCGAGATCTCCGGTGTCGTCTCTCACGACGATACCAAGAAGAACGTCGTCGTCAAGGTCACTGGCAAGGACGAGAACGGCGCTGAGGTCGTCAAGAGCTACTCCATCCCGTTCACCCAGCACGCACGTGTGATGCCGGGCGACCGCGTGGAGAAGGGCGACATCATCACCCGTGAAGGCGTCCTGTATCCTCAGGACATCCTGGCCATCAAGGGTCTGAGCGATGTTCAGAACTACCTCATCAGCGAGGTCCAGAAGGTCTACCGTCTGCAGGGCGTTGAGATCAACGATAAGCATATCGAGGTCATCGTCCGTCAGATGTGCCGCAAGGTCCGCGTGACCGACTCCGGTTCTTCCGACCTCATCGGCGGTGCTCTGGCAAACCGTCTGGAAGTCGAGAATATCAATGCCGAGCTGCAGAAGCGCATCGACGCCGGTGAGCAGGGTATCAAGCTGGTCGAGTATCAGCAGGTGCTGCTGGGCATCACCAAGGCTGCTCTGGCAAACGAGTCCTTCCTGTCTGCCGCCTCCTTCCAGGAGACCACCCGCGTGCTGACCGAGGCCGCCATCAAGGGCAAGGTCGATCCGCTGGCCGGTCTGAAGGAGAACGTCATCATCGGTAAGCTCATCCCCGCAGGTACCGGTCTCCCGGAGGTGCGTGAGGATCTGAAGCGCCGTGAGGAAGAGCGCGACGCCGAGGTCGCCGCTGAGCTGGCAGCTGCCGCACGGCAGTAAGCTTCCCGTCACAGTTCTCTTAAAGTAAATATGAGAGCCGCTTTTGTGGAGAGTATCCGCGAAGGCGGCTCTTTTTGTTTAGAATGCTGTTCCGTTAAAACCTCTCAGTCAAAGCCTGCCGGCTTTGCCAGCTCCCCTGATAGGGGAGCCCTTGGCAGGCCGGGCAGCTCTGCGCTGGACGCTGAAAGTTTCAAATAACGCAAAAGATAGTGCCCTGCTACAGAGATTCACAGCAGCTTGACAAGGGATATTGTCCCGAAGCTGCTGCCCTCTGTAGCAGGGCACTACTGTTTCCGGATAGGATAAACTTTGCTCGTCCCGCGTGGGCCTGACCGGCACGCCAGTGCCTCTCCCTATGGGAGAGGTGGCTGCGAAGCAGACGGAGAGGGCGTGTCGTTGCGAAAGAGCTGTCTGTGAAGCAGGCTGAGAGGTTATAACTGACTGCTTTTTCCTAAAAAATGAGCCAAGAAGCATTTCGGCGAATAAAACAAAAAAATATTGGAAAAACTGTTGACATTCCTGATGAAAACGGGTATTATATAACTGTTGCGCGTCCCACACAGGGATAGTGCGGCAAAAAAGTCGGAAAACATCCGATGTTCATCATTAAGAAAGGAGAAAACCAATGCCTACTTTTAACCAGCTTGTACGCAAAGGCCGTCAGGTCCTGGCTACGAAGAGCACTGCTCCCGCACTGCTGAAGACTTACAACTCTCAGAAGAAACAGTATTCTGATCTGAACAGCCCCCAGAAGCGCGGTGTCTGCACTGCAGTCCGTACCATGACCCCCAAGAAGCCTAACTCTGCTCTGCGTAAGGTCGCCCGTGTCCGCCTCACGAATGGTATCGAGGTCACCTCTTACATTCCCGGTATCGGCCATAACCTGCAGGAGCACTCCGTCGTGCTGATCCGTGGCGGTCGTGTTAAGGACCTCCCCGGTGTGCGTTACCACATCATCCGTGGTACTCTGGATACCCAGGGTGTTGCAGGCCGTAACCAGGCCCGCTCCAAGTACGGCGCAAAGCGTCCTAAGGCCGGTGCTGCAAAGAAGTAATTGAGGAACGAACCGCCATAAACGGCTTTCCATTATATAAATAACAAGTCCGCAGAAACGTGCGGAGGGCAACAGTTTATGTAAGGTCAGCTCTTTGTGACACAACGGGAGTTTTATTACTTTCGAGTACCGATGATATCATTCTGTGAAGGAGGGAAGAAAGATGCCTAGAAGAGGTAACATTGCTAAGCGCGATGTCTTAGCTGATCCTATTTACAATTCCAAGATGGTCACCCGTCTGGTCAACAGCGTCATGCTGGACGGCAAGAAGGGCGTCGCTCAGAAGATCGTTTACGAGGCTTTCTCCATGATTCAGGAGAAGACTGGCAACGATCCTCTCGAGACTTTCGAGAAGGCGATGGAGAACATCATGCCCAGCCTCGAGTGCAAGACCCGCCGTGTTGGCGGCGCTAACTACCAGGTCCCCCTGGAGGTCAGCCCCGCTCGCCGCGAGACTCTGGGCCTGCGCTGGCTGACTGCTTACAGCCGCAGCCGTGGTGAGAAGACCATGGCCCAGCGCCTGGCTGCTGAGATCATGGATGCTGCCAACAACACCGGCAACGCCGTGAAGAAGCGCGAGGATACCCACAAGATGGCCGAGGCCAACAAGGCTTTCGCTCATTTCCGTTATTGATCTGTTCTGTAGGAGGTTAATTTCATGGCTACTCCCAGAGAAGTTTCTCTTCAGATGACGAGAAATATCGGCATTATGGCCCACATCGATGCTGGTAAGACCACCACTACCGAGCGTATTCTGTACTACACCGGCATCAACCACAAGATCGGCGAGGTTCACGACGGCGGCGCTACCATGGACTGGATGGTCCAGGAGCAGGAGCGTGGTATCACCATCACCTCCGCAGCTACCACTTGCTACTGGAGCCACTCTGAGACTCAGAAGGACCCTGTTGCATTCAAGAAGAATCGTCACCGCATCAACATCATCGACACCCCGGGCCACGTTGACTTCACTGTTGAGGTCCAGCGTTCCCTGCGCGTCCTGGACGGTTCTGTGACCGTTCTGGCTGCCAAGGGCGGTGTCGAGCCTCAGTCTGAGACCGTCTGGCGTCAGGCTGATGAGTACAAAGTCCCCCGTATGGTGTACGTCAACAAGATGGACACCATGGGTGCTGACTTCTTCCGCTGCATCAAGATGCTGCACGATCGTCTGCACGCCAACGGCGTGGCCATCCAGCTGCCTATCGGTCAGGAGGATACCTTCCGTGGTATCGTTGACCTGGTCGATATGAACGCTGAGGTCTACTACGACGATATGGGCAACGATATGCGCACCGAGCCTATTCCTGAGGATATGAAGGAGCAGGCTGAGGAGTATCGCAACATCCTCGTTGAGGCTGTTGCCGAGAACGACGAGGCTCTGATGGAGAAGTACCTCGAGGGTGAGGAGATCACCCGTGAGGAACTGAAGGCTGCTATCCGCAAAGAGACCATTGCGAACACTCTGGTCCCCGTTGTCTGTGGTTCTTCCTACAAGAACCGCGGCGTGCAGAAGCTGCTGGACGCTATCGTTGACTATATGCCCGCACCTACCGATGTCGAGGACATCAAGGGTGTGAATCCTGAGACCGAAGAGCAGGAGACCCGTCCGTCTTCCGACGACGCTCCCTTCGCAGCTCTGGCTTTCAAGATCGCTACCGACCCCTTCGTTGGTAAGCTGGCATACTTCCGTGTCTACTCCGGTAAGGTCGAGGCAGGTACTACTGTCTACAACTCCGTGAAGGACAACAAGGAGCGTATGGGCCGCATCCTGCAGATGCACTCCAACCACCGCAAGGATATCGACTGCTGCTACGCAGGTGATATTGCTGCTGTCGTTGGTCTGAAGAACACCACCACCGGCGATACTCTGTGTGATGAGAATCATCCCATCATTCTGGAGTCCATGAAGTTCCCCGAGCCCGTTATCCGCGTTGCTATCGAGCCCAAGACCAAGGCCGGCAACGAGAAGATGGGCATCGCGCTGGCAAAGCTGGCCGAAGAGGATCCTACCTTCAAGACCTACACCGACGAAGAGACTGGTCAGACCATCATCGCCGGCATGGGCGAGCTCCATCTGGAGATCATCGTCGATCGTCTGCTCCGTGAGTTCAAGGTCGAGGCGAACGTCGGCGCACCTCAGGTCGCTTACCGTGAGACCATCCGCAAGGAGGCCAACCAGGAGACCAAGTACGCTCGTCAGTCTGGTGGTAAGGGCCAGTACGGTCACGTCAAGATCAAGATCGAGCCGAATGAGGCAGGCAAGGGCTATGAGTTCGTCAACGCCATCGTTGGCGGCGCTATCCCGAAGGAATACATCCCGGCTATCGACAACGGTATCCAGGGTGCTATGAAGTCCGGCGTTCTGGCAGGCTATCCTGTCGTTGACGTCAAGGTCACCCTGTGGGATGGCTCTTATCATGAGGTCGACTCCTCTGAGATGGCCTTCTCCATTGCAGGTTCTATGGCCTTCAAGGATGCTATGCGCAAGGCTGATCCTATCATCACCGAGCCCATCATGAAGGTCGCTGTCATCGTTCCCGATGAGTATCTGGGCGATGTCATCGGCGATCTGAATGCTCGCCGTGGTCAGATCCAGGGCATGGAGGCAATGGCTGGCACCCAGCGTGTCAACGCATTCGTTCCTCTGGCTCAGATGTTCGGCTACGCCACCGACCTGCGTTCCAAGACTCAGGGCCGTGGCCAGTATGTCATGGAGCCGTCTCACTACGAGCCGGTGCCTAAGAACATCGCTGATCAGATCATCGCAGGCCGCACCAAGGGCTGATCGTTGAAAAACGGATAAAGATTTTGCCGGGGTAGTGTAGCTCCGGCAAAATTTCCTGTAAAACACTTGATTTTACAGGTGGAATCTAGTAGAATAGTTTTGCAATGCAATTCTGTATTAGCAGGACTGTTGTAACCAATATCAAAACCTAATTTAAGGGAGGATATTCCAATGGCTGAAAAGGCAAAGTTCGACCGTTCTAAGCCGCATGTTAACATCGGCACCATCGGTCACGTTGACCACGGCAAGACCACTCTGACTGCTGCTATCACCAAGTACCTGGCACTGAAGGGCGACGCAGAGTTCATGGACTACGCCAACATCGATAAGGCTCCTGAGGAGCGCGCTCGTGGTATCACGATCAACTCCGCTCACGTTGAGTATCAGACCGACGCTCGTCACTATGCTCACGTTGACTGCCCGGGCCATGCTGACTACGTCAAGAACATGATCACTGGTGCTGCTCAGATGGACGGCGCTATCCTGGTCGTTGCTGCTACCGACGGTCCCATGCCCCAGACCCGTGAGCACATCCTGCTGGCTCGTCAGGTCGGCGTGCCTTATATCGTTGTCTTCATGAACAAGTGCGATATGGTCGATGACGAAGAGCTGCTGGATCTGGTCGAGATGGAGATCCGTGAGCTGCTGAGCGAGTACGACTTCCCGGGCGACGACACCCCGATCATTCGTGGTTCCGCTCTGAAGGCTCTGGAGGCTCCCAACGATCCCAGCGATCCCGCTTACGAGTGCATCAAGGAGCTGATGGACGCTGTCGATACCTACATCCCCAACCCGGATCGTGAGGAGGACAAGCCCTTCCTGATGCCCATCGAGGATGTCATGACCATTTCCGGCCGTGGTACTGTTGCTACCGGTCGTGTTGAGCGTGGCGTTGCTAAGGTTGGCGATGCAATGGAGATCGTCGGCATCAAGCCCGACCGTCTGTCCACCACCGTCACCGGTCTGGAGATGTTCCGTAAGTCTCTGGACTTCGCTGAGGCTGGCGATAACATCGGCGCTCTGCTGCGTGGTGTTGACCGTACCCAGATCGAGCGTGGCCAGGTTCTGGCTAAGCCCGGTTCTGTCCATCCCCACAAGGTCTTCGAGTCTCAGGTCTACGTTCTGACCAAGGACGAAGGCGGCCGTCACACCCCGTTCTTCTCCAACTATCGTCCTCAGTTCTACTTCCGTACCACCGACGTGACCGGCATCATCACCCTGCCGGAAGGCACCGAGATGTGCATGCCTGGCGATAACGTCATGATGCACGTTGAGCTGCTGACCCCCGTTGCTATGGAAGAGGGCCTGCGTTTCGCTATCCGTGAGGGTGGCCGTACCGTTGGTTCCGGCGTCGTCGGCAAGATCATTGAGTGATTTTGTCCTTGAACGTCGGTTCTAAGGCGAACTAAGCACTTATAAAGACCTTCCCATTCCGGAGAGTGGGAAGGTCTTTTTTTGTTTGCTCTTGTGCTGCGGGGGCCGGGCCGCTATAATAAAAGAAAAGGCCGCTGTCTGGCGGCGGAAAACGAGGAATGGATATGAAGCTTCCCGGGAAGAAACAGCGCTGGGTCTATCATGCAGAGGCTCTGCCGCAGGCGGCAGGCGAGGGCGTCACCCGCCGGGTGCTGGCCTACACCGACGGCCTGATGTGTGTGGAGAACACCTTCGAAAAGGGGGCCGTGGGCGCACTGCATCACCACCCCCACACCCAGATCACCTATGTGGTGTCGGGCGCGTTCGATTTCACGGTGGACGGCGTGACCCACACTGTGAGGGCAGGGGATACCATCCTGAAAGAGGACGGCGTGGAGCACGGCTGCGTCTGCACCGAGGCCGGCATCCTGCTGGACATCTTCACCCCCATGCGGGAGGATTTTGTCTGAGAGGCTGCCCGCCGCGCCCATCACGGGGCATAAAAACACCCTTTCTTTGCCTTGACCGGCAGGGGAAGGGTGTTTTTGCATTTCCGGCCCGGCGAAAAGTAAACAAATAAAATGGCGAAACTTTGTAGATTATTACCATTGAAAAAGTAGGGGGGGGGGGGGGGGGGGTAGAATGGTAAAAAAGACCTGTGCCGAGCTGGTGCAAAAAGCGGGAACGACACCCCGGGATGCCCGCCATGCGGAGGCGAACGAGGGATCCTTTTTGCTGCGGGACAGGCTTGGAATGTACAACAGGGAGGATTTTGTATGCAGCGAAAAGATTTAGCTTTGCGGGTGCTGTCTACGGCAGCCATCATGTCGATTGTTACGTCCATTGCAGCCCCGGCCTTTGCGGGTACTTACTATATCGGCAAAGGCAGCATTGACGTAGTAACGAGTACGGACGGCGAGCATGTACATGTGATTCAGAACGGAATCACCTACATAGATAGGGACAACGAGATCGTGATCAAGGACGGCACCGACGAAAATGATACCACCCTGAAGGATGCTGACCGTGCTGCGGCGACCCCTGCGGTAGCCCCTGCCGCCACCCCCGCCACGCAGGAAGCAGCCGGGCCTGCGGACGCTGCCGGGGAGAGCCAGCCTGACCCGGACGATGCCTTTACCCTGAGCGAGGAAGAGGAGGACTCTGAGGAGGGTAAGGACCCCACAGAGAACCCCACGGACAACCCCACGGCGACTCCCGCAGAGAATCCTACGGACGACCCCACGGAGAATCCCAAGAAGGATGTGGTGTACGAGTACGACCCGGCAGACCCGGAGCCGGAACAGCAGGCCACCAAGCCCGCCTCCACCACCTCTGTGAACCCTACGGCAGAGACCCGGGAGGCCACTCTGGCCGCTGCCCCTACAGCCCCGGCAGCAGGCAGTGCAACAACCCCCACCACGAATGTCATCAAGGTCATCAACAACTGGGTGGGTGAAGCGGCCAAGAAACTCAAGATCCGGCTCAGTAATGTGAATATTAAGGTGTCGAATAGGGAATATGAAGCTGCTATGGACATTTCCGGCGGCGGAAAGACAAAAATTGAGCTGGATGGCCAGAATCGTCTGGATAATTCGCAGGCTCAGGCCAATGCAGGACTGCGCAAGCAGGGAGAGGGAACGCTGATCATCACAGACGAGACCGATGACAACGGAAACAAGATCACCGCCCCCAAATCAGGTACCTCCGGCAGCCTGACTGCAAAAGGTGCAACTTCAAACGGTTCGGCAGGCATCGGGGGAAAAATAGGCGAAAGCACAAAAAACATCACCATCGAGGGCTATGCAACCGTTGACGCAACAGGCGGCAGTCAGGGTGCAGGTATCGGCGGCGGCGGCGGAACCGCCGGTCATGTTTCCGGAGATGCAGAAAACATCATCATCCGGGGGCATTCCAAGGTGACGGCAACCGCCGGAGATGGTGCTGCCATTGGCGGCGGCAGTGCTAATGGGTCGGGCAATGACTATGTTGGCGGCTCGGCAAAGGGCATCGTGATCCGTGACTATGCAACGGTCGTTGCAAAGAACAATGGCTATGGAGCCGCCATCGGCGCTGCCGGAGGCAGTGGAAATCACACCGAGGCCGTGGTGACCATTGGCACGCCCGGGGCTACCGCAGCGAAGGAAAATGTCCATGTCACGGCAACCGGGTCCAACGGCTCTGCCATTGGCAATGGCAGGGTAAAAACCGAGGTCACCATTCAGGGCAATGCGACCGTCCACACGGCAAGCAGCAAAAGTCCCATTGCGATCGGAAGTTACTATGGAAATGTGGAGGTCAATATAAAGGACAATGCCTCCATCGATACAGCTACGGGAGCAGGAGCCTCCGGTATCGGCGGCGGAGACTTCTTCGTCCATCCGGAGAAATCAGTTGTGGTGACCATTAATGGCGGAGAGAACGGAAAAATTGAGATCGGCAAGAACAGTGCAATAACCGGAAAGTTCGGCGCAATTTCCGCTACTGAGGTCAACATCAGCAACAATGTGCTGCTTAAAATGAAACAATGGGCATCGACGAATGGTCAGTATATCAGTGTGAACGGTGCCGAGGCTGCGGTAGGCACAAGAAGTAACCCCACAGCAGGCGGCCTTGTAAATACCATTGGCAATAATACGCAGCTGTGGTATACCGACTTCAATGGTGTACTGCAGAAGATCGTGCATAGCAAGAACCTCTGCACCAAACATGAGACCAACCACAAGGATGCCAACTGCACGGAAAATGGCTGGGTGAAGTACGAATGCACCTTTGAGAAAAATAACAACGCTGTCGACCCGGAGCATAAAGACCAGTGGACGGAGAATACAGATATTGACCCCAATGCACATAACTATGTAAAGACCACGGTGCCCCCCACCTGTGGCGCACAGGGCTACGATGAGTACACCTGCACCCATGATTCCAGCCATACCTATAAGGATAACTACACCCCCGCCACCGGTCTCCACACCTACGGCGAGTGGACAGTAAAAACCCCCGCTACCTGTGAGGGCGAAGGTGAAGAACACCGTACTTGCTCTATGTGCCATAAGGAAGAGACGCGCAAAACTGCCGCTCTTGGCCATCAGTGGAAAGAAGTCTCCCGCACGGGCAACTGCGGCGTAGCGGGTGAGATTCACTACGTCTGCGAGCACGATTCCAGCCATACCAAGACAGAACCCGTTGCCCCCACCGGCAACCACCAGTTCAACGCTTGGCATCAGACCAAGGCTCCCACTTGCATGGAAGATGGCGAGGAACAGCACGAGTGCGAGGTCTGCGGCAAACCCGAGACCCGCAAGGTGGATAAACTCGACCATGTGGAAGAGCTTCGTGGTGCCAAAGAGCCTACTTGCACCGAGCCGGGTTATACCGGGGATAAGTGGTGCACCCGTGGCGACCACCTGCTGGAAAAGGGAAGCGTCATCCCCGCCACCGGCCACCACTGGAAGGACAACGGCGACGGCACCTACACCTGCCCCGACTGCGGTGCCACCGAGGGCCAGCCCTTCAACACCAACAGCGCCCTTGAGCTGCGGGTGGTGGACGCTGAGGGCATGGACCAGCCCTTTACTGTGAGCCAGAACGGCACCCTGCGCACCTACACCGGTGCCTACGACACGGCTACCCTTACCGGCGACCTGAACACCCTGCGCTACCTGCAGGAGCACGGCGCACAGACCATCCAGTTCGTCACCAATAGCCAGACCAGCAGCTTTGCCATCAACGACCTGCTGGCACAGGGCAGCGGCAGTGAGGTGTTCTACCTCACCCACCGTGGGGCCGAAGAGCCCACCCTGCTGCTGGTGGAGGCAGACCACAGCGAACTGGTGAAAGACTAACCATCCCCGGCGGCGGGGCTTCCGCATGACCCCGCCCCCCTCCATATTGCAAGACCCCCGGCACCTTCCGCAGGGTGCCGGGGGTCTCTTTGCGCCGCAGGGCAAAAAAGGCCCCGGCCTGCCCGGTGGGGGCGAGGCCGGAGCCTTTGCTCATGCTTTGGGGGGTGCTGCCAGACGATCTCAGGCGGCAGTGGAAGAAGCGACCTCAGAGGAAGCAGCCTCAGAAGATGCAGCCTCGCTGGAGACCTCAGAAGCAGCCTCAGAAGATGCAGCCTCGCTTGCAGCCTCGGAGGAAGCGCTGTTCTCCTCAGCGACAGCGGAGGTGGAAGCAGCCTCAGACTGAGCGGCAGCAGAAGCAGCCTCAGAGGTGGAAGCGGCGGTAGAAGAAGAGCTGCCGCAGGCAGTCATGCTGACAGCCAGGACCAGAGCAGCAACGGTAACAGCAACATTCTTGAGTTTCATATGGAAAATCTCCTCATATTTGAAAATAGTTTCGCGGGAGGGCCGTACAGGCAAGACCCTTCTGCAAAAAGATATTCTAGTCCGTTTTCGAAAAAAATCAAGCCCTTTTTTGGCAAAGATTCTATTTGCCAGAGAGATTCTACACTTTTGTTATAACTTTTCGATAAAAGTCAAAGATTTTTGACGTCCAAAAATGAAACACTCCGGGCTTTTCCGGAAGAGGAAAGCATGGTATAATAGCTTCATGATAAAGGCTGGAAAACGACAGTGAGGTAGAAGGTCATGGACATCAGAAAAGTTGCAGTTCTGGGAGCCGGTGCGGTCGGCTCCTATGTCATCTGGGGGTTTTCGGCCCGCAGGGACATTGAGCTTGGCGTGGTGGCCGATGGCCCGCGCGGCGAGCGCCTGAAGAAGGATGGCTGTGCCATCAACGGCAAAGTCTACCGTCCGGCAGTCTGGACGCCCGGGCAGGCCCATGACGCCGACCTTCTCATCGTCTGCCTGAAATACGGTGCGCTGCCCGGCGCACTGGACAGCATCAAAGCCGTCACCGGCCCCCATACCACCATCATGAGCCTGATGAACGGCGTGGACAGCGAGGACATCATCGCCTCTGCCGTGGGTGGGGAGCATCTGCTTTACTCCCTCATCAAAGTGGCGTCCCACAAGGAGGCGGACGGCGTCCATTTTGACCCGGCGACCACCGTTGGCATCATCTTCGGGGAGAAGGAGCCGCCCTGCGGCAGCCCCCGCGTCAAGGCCGTGGAGGCCCTGTTCGGCGGCACAGAGCTGCACTTCCGGGCCACCGACTGCATCCGGGAAGAGATGTGGAGCAAGTTCCGCCTCAACGTCTGCAACAACCTGCCCCAGGCCATCCTCGGCGCAGGCGTAGGCTGCTACCGTGACAGCGTCCATATAAAAGCCATCAGCGACGGCCTCCGCCGTGAGCTGGAAGCCATTGCCGCAGCCAAAGGCATCGATATGCAGAAGGTGGATGCCGTGTCCGGCAAGGGCTGCGCCGTCAAACCCTCGGCCCGCTACTCGACGCTGCAAGACCTCGACGCCGGACGCCATACCGAAATCGATATGTTCTCGGGTGCGCTCATCCGGATGGGCAAAGAGCTGGGCATCCCGACGCCCTACAATGAGTTTGCTTATCACATGATAAAAGCGCTGGAAGAAAAGAACGACGGTAAGTTTGATTATGCCGGCCCGAATCAGGAAATGACATGGGCAAGATAACGGAGGGAATACCGATGAATATTACGGTCTATCTGGGGGCCAATGAGGGCAGCGACCCGGCCCTGAAACAGGCGGTGGAGGAACTGGGCCGCTGGATTGGCGAGAGCGGGAACGCGCTGGTCTACGGCGGCTCCCGCAGCGGCCTGATGGGCCGCCTGGCCCACAGCGTCCTGACGGCGGGGGGCGAAGTGACCGGCGTCGAACCCCAGTTCTTCATCGACTCTGAGGTGCAGTATGACGGCCTGACCAGGCTCATCGTCACCCAGGACATGACCGAGCGCAAGACCAGGATGATCGAGCTGGGCGACGCCTTTATCGCGTTCCCCGGCGGCACCGGCACGCTGGAAGAGATCACGGAGGTGATGTCCAAGGTCTCGCTGGGCCATCTGGACGCGCCCTGCATCCTCTACGACCTCGACGGCTACTACGCCGGCCTGAAAGCTCTGCTGGCCCACATGGTCGAGATGGGGCTGTCCAGCCCCGAGCGGCAGAGCGGCATTTATTTTGCAAAAGAGCTGGACGAGATAAAGAGCATCCTGAAAAGGGCATAAGAAAAGCGCTGGAAGCGGTGTAAAGGCTTCCAGCGCTTTTTATTATCTGCTTACATGGAGATGACGCCCAGCGCGTTTGCCACCGAGCTGATGAGGATGATGGCCGCGAAGATGGGGCAGAGGTACTTTATCATAAAGTTGAAGATGCGCTTGCGGCGGAAGGGCTTGCCTTCCAGCGTGACCTCTTCCTCGATCTTCTCCACACCGATGACCCGGGACACCAGCAGGCAGATGGTGATGGCTGCAATGGGCATCATGACCGAGTTGGTGAGGAAATCGAAGAAGTCGAGGAATTGCATCCCGAAGACCGTGAACCGGGCCAGCGGGCCGTAGCCCAGAGCCGACAGACTGCCCAGCACCAGCATGATGATGCCGATGAGGACGGTGGCCTGCTTACGGTCCCAGCCCAGCTCGTCCTCGAAGGTGGAGACAGCGCTTTCCGTCAGGGCGATGGAACTGGTGACGGCGGCAAACAGTACCAGCGTAAAGAAGAGGATGCCCACCACGGTGCCGAGACCCATGCTCTCAAAGACCTTCGGGATGGTGATGAACATGAGGGCCGGGCCGGCCTGCAGGGTGTCCGGGTCGCCGCCCGAGAAGGAGAAGACCGCCGGAATGATCATCAGGCCCGCCATGATGGCAATGGCCGTGTCAAAGATCTCCACGTTCTCGGTGGACTCCTCGATGGAGACATCCTTCTTCATGTAGGAGCCGAAGGTGACGAGGATGCCCATTGCGATGGAGAGGGAGTAGAACATCTGCCCCATGGCGGTCACGACGGTCATCCAGGAGAAGTTGGAGAGATTCGGCACGAGGAAATACTTCACACCCTCCAGTGCACCCGGGCGGGTGACGGAGTAGCCCGCGATGATGACGGACAGCACCACGAGGATGGGCATCATCACCTTGGAGACCCGCTCCACGCCGTTGCGCACGCCTGCAAAGATGATGGCAAGGGTGAAGATGGTAAAGATGACAAAGCAGATCTCCGCCGAAGCGCCGCTGGAAATGAAGGCCGAAAAGTAGCCGTCTGTGGCCAGCTCACTGCCGTGGCCGCTGACGTAGTCGGCCAGATACCGGATGACCCAGCCGCCGATGACTGAGTAATAAGGCACGATGAGGATGGGGATGATGGCATTGATCCAGCCGCCGAAGGAGCGCCTGCCCTTGCGGACGGCGGCAAACGCGCCCACCGGGCTTTTCCTGGTCATCCGGCCCAGCGCCGTCTCGGCAACGATCATGGTGTAGCCGAAGGTGAAGGCGAGGATGATGTAGATGAGCAGGAAAATGCCGCCACCGTACTTGGCCGCAAGATAGGGGAAGCGCCAGATATTGCCGAGGCCCACCGACGCGCCTGCTGCGGAGAGAACGAAGCCGATCTTGCCCGAAAAGGCGCTCCGCTTGTGCTGTTTTTGATTCATTGGATTTTCCTCTTTTCACAAATTCAATACCCCCAGTGTATCACAGCCGGGGAGGGGATTCAACCGATTTTTCGATAAGAAGCAGAAGCTCCTGTGCTCAGAGGGAGCAGCGTCAATCCACCACCGGTACATCCAGCCCGAATTCCAGCGGGCGGAAACGGGGGCAGACGTTCTCCGTGATGCAGATGACCGACGCGGCCAGGCGGCTGCCGATCTCACAGGACTGGGCCAGATTCTTGCCGTAGGTCAGGCCGATGACCGTACCGGCAAAGAAGGCGTCGCCTGCGCCGGTGGTGTCGATGACGTCCACCTTCTTGGCGGGTACGACGCCGCACTCGCCGGTGTGCTTGGCGTACACGGCACCCTGACCGCCCATGGTCACCACCATGCTGGTCATGTTGGCGCTGTGGACGTTCCGGGCCAGTACCTGAGCCATCTGGCTGGGGGTGAGATGCTCGTAGTCGTCCGAGAAGAGCAGACCGGCCTCCTGCTGGTTGCAGACGAAGCAGTCGATCTGCTGCAGATAGTCGCGGCGCTCCATGGCGATGCTCATATTGGAGACTGCGGCAAAGACCTTTTTGTTGTATTTCCTGGCATAGCGGAGCACCTGCTTGACCGTGTCTTTCTCCAGGTCCAGCTCGATGGCGATGGCGTCGCAGTCCTTGAAGATCTCGTCGCCCTTCTCCTCCAGCAGGGTGGTCAGCGGGGTGGTGTCAGGGCGCTTGGAGATGGCGGCGTGGACGTCGCCGTCGTTGTCAAAGATGGCCAGCCATGTCCCCATGCCATCGGGGACCTTCTGGATGTACCTGGTGTTGACCTTGTGGTTGTCCAGCTTGTCGATGACGTCCTGACCCATGCCGGTGTCGTCCACCAGACCCACGAAGGTGGGGCGCAGCTCCACATTGGCGATGTCCTCCGCCACGTTCCGGCTCACACCGCCATGCACCTGTTCAATGCGGCCGGCGTTCCGTCCGCCGGGGATGTAGGTGGAGAGGGGATAGCCCTTGATGTCCACGAAAACTGCGCCGATGACTACGATTCCCATATTTGAAATTCCTTTCCTGAATAAGAACTCTCTTTGACTTCTATCCTATTTACGCTTCTTCTGCCTTTTGCGCCCGAATATCGTCGCCCATAAAGAGGAAGGGGACAAAAGAGGAGAGGCGGCTGGAGATCTTTTCGGTGTAGAGCTTTTCCAGCAGAGCGCCGTCGGTGATGTTGGTGGTGACGATGGTGGGCAGCTTCGCGCCCAGACGGTTGTTCAGCAGACTGTAAAGGGTGCTGATGAGGAAGCCGGAGTTGAACTCGGAACCCAGGTCGTCGAGGATGAGCAGGTCGGCCCCGGCGGCGGTGCGCAGGAGCATCTCTTCCTCCCCGGCGGGGTCGGAGCCGAAGTGCAGGGCCTCGAGCTTCGAGAAGAAGTCGGGGCTGGACACATAGATGACGTCGAAGCCTTTTTCCAGCACCTCTCCGGCAATGGCCAGAGCGGCATGGGTCTTGCCCAGACCGGCGTTGCCGAGGAGCATCAGACTCTCGCTGGTGGTATCGAATTCGTCGGCGTAGCCGCGCAGGTCGTCCAGAAGGGTGGACATATAACTCCGCACCGGCTCGCCGAGGGAGGCGTCCATCCGGGCGGGGTAGTAGCGCAGCTCCATGGTATCGAAGCTGGAAATGGAGAGGCTGGACAGAGCCTCGATCTCCGACCGGCGGAGCTGCTGCATCACCTTGTGGACGCAGCTGCAGGTGCGTCCGTCCACAATGCCGGTGTCTTCGCAGAGCCTGCAGGTGAAGTGCGGCTCCAGTGCGTCGGCGGGACGGCCGCTGGAGGCCAGCAGGTCGGCCAGCTTTTTGCGGGCATCGGTGAGGGCCGCAGCAGCATCGGTGCGGTCCTTGCCCGCCGCCCCGGCCAGTGCGCAGCGGATGCCCCGCACCCGCACCTCTTCTTCGGCGTGGCGCAGCCCGGGGACAGCGGCCTCGGCCTCAGCGCGGGCGTCCTCTGCTTTGGCCCGTGCGGTCTGACGACGGCGGGCGACGGTGCGCAGGGCTTCCTGATACAGTTCGTTTTTGGTACGCATAGTGTCTCCTTATGCCGGGGGTCACTCGGACTTTTTCTTGAGAGGGCGGCGGCGGGCAGCGTTCTTGAGGAAGTCGTTGCCGCTGGGGGTCTCGCGGTCCACCCGGATGTTCCGGCTGGCTCCGGCAGCGGCCACCGGAGTGCGCACATCGTGGATATTGCGCAGCCCCTTGGCGTTCCAGGTCTTGAGGATGCTGTTCCAGTACCACAGGTCGCGCTTCGGCCCGGCCTGCACAGCGGCCTCCTGCACCATGGCATCGTCGTAGCCGTAGACCTCATACCACCGGGCGATGGCTTTCCGCCCGCCGAGGGTGAGCTCGCTGTCCGGGATGCCCAGCAGGGAAGCAACATACTGCTCCCGGGTCTGGCGGAGGGCCAGCAGCTTGAGGTGGGCGTCGGCCTGTTCGCCGGTCTCCACGCCCTCGGCCCGCCAGACTTTCAGCTCGTGGAGGACGGCGGCCATGGTCCGCTTGCCCCGGCTGGCCACATAGGCCACGCAGAGCATGACGGTCTCGGGGGCAAAGCCCTCCTGTACGTAGAGGTTGACCAGCTTTTCCATCTCGCTGTGGGTCAGCGGGCGGGCAAAGCCGGTCTGAGCGCAGTCGATGAGGCTCGAGATCATGGGGTCGGTGCGGCTTGCGGCGGCGATCTCCGCCCAGGTCATGGGGGCAGGAGCGGAGGGCTCTGCTCCCGGCGCGGCGTTCTCGTCGTAGCGCTCGAGAAGCCCCGCACCGGCCCAGAAGGAGAGGGCGCTTTCGGCAGAGATGCGGCTGCGCAGTTTAAGGTCGGCACAAATTTTTTCGGGGTCAGTGACGCCGGTGGCCAGCACATACAGCGCTACCCGGACGTTGTATTCCTCGGCGATGCCCAGCTTGGAAAAGATGAGCTGCGGCACCGGGATGGTGTCGCCCTTGAGCTCTTTGAGACGGTATATCATTTGCTTTCCCCGCTTTCTGCGTCCTCGTCCTTCGGCGGCGGTGACCAGGGCTCACAGTCCAGGATGGAGGGCCGCTGCTTCCAGAGCGCCAGGTCAGCGCTGTAGGCAGAGGACAGATACTCTGCCGCTGCGGCCCGGCCCTCGTCCGTCAGCGGAAAGACCATCTGCCGGCGCAGGGCGGGATCGGTGCGGTCCAGCGCCCAGGGGTCGGGCCAGATGTCCACCGTGAGGATGGCTTCCTCTTTCTGTGCGCCCTCGCCGCCGTCCGGGTCAGGCACGCTGCGCTTGCCGGGCGAGAGCAGATAGCGCATCCCGTCTTCGCTGCCGCTGTATTGATTCTTGCACTTGAAATAGTGCAGAAGGGGTACAAAAATCATGACGTCCCTCTCAGTTTTAGACTTGCTGAAATGATAAAAGCGCCAATTCTTGACGAATCAGCGCTCTTTTTGTGGAGCAGGATACGGGACTCGAACCCGCCGCCTACTGCTTGGGAAGCAGTCGCTCTACCGGATGAGCTAACCCTGCGTTTACTCATTTATTGTAGCAAAGGACACGGGTTTTGTCAACCGCTTTTTGACTCGATTTTGGTCGGAACCAGAAACTCCTCTGTCGGCAGCGTAGAAAATCAAATTTTACTTTATAGCAATTCAACTTTTTAATGCAGTAGCAACAGCGTTGAATTGCATATCGCAAAGATGCCGTTTCGATAGGCACTATTTTTGAAAATTGCGATAAACAAAAAAGACCACCGTTCTGCCCGCAGGAAATAAGGGCAGGACGGTGGTCTTTTGAACGGACTGTGACTTACAGCTCAGCCAGAGCGCGCTTGAGGTTCTGGGCGATCTGGTCAGGGCAGCTGGTGGGGCGGGGGCCGCAGGTGGTGCCTTCCATGCGGGCGATGGCGTCCTCAGCCTTCATGCCCTTGAGCAGGCGGCTGATGCCCTTCAGGTTGCCGTTGCAGCCGCCGATGACTTCGATGGACTCGATGGTGTGGTCATCGTTCAGCACGATGTGGGTCTCCTTGGAGCAGGTACCCTTGTTGGGGTAGCTGAAAGACTTGCTCATATTCAAACTTCCTCTCTTTATATCCGACTGATAGGCGAGCGGACTCGCATAGCATTTTTATTATATACTTGTCAGACGAGGAAGTCAATGTGACCCGGTCACAGAGCGCCGCCCCGGCGCTTGCGGGCCAGTGCCTCGATGCGCGCGATCTGGTCGTCCTCGGTGACGCAGGCACCCACCGGGTGGGGCTTGCCGTGGTTCGCGCCGTGGAAGTCGCTGCCGCCGGTGACGATGAGGTCGTGCTTCTTGCAGAGCTCAGCGCACTCGGCCCTGTCCTCGGGGCTGTTGCGGGGGTGATGCACCTCGATGCCGTCGATGGCCCCTTCAGCCACCAGCTCCCGCAGCAGAGGCATACTCTTGTACACCGTCGGGTGGGCGAACACCACCACGGCTCCGGCGGCCTTTGCCGTGGCCAGCACCTCCCGTACCGGAGGGTAAGTGGGGGAGTGGAGGCATTTGCCCCGCGGCTCCCAGCCGAACAACTCGTGATAAAGCCCGGTGTAGATGCCGTCGCACAGGCCCAGCTGCTGCAGCGCCTGCATGATGCCGCTCTTGAAGAGGACGCCGCTGTCCTGTGCATATTCCAACGCCTGCTCGGTGCGGAACTGGGGGTACAGCGCCTCGATCTCCCGGCAGCTCTGCAGAGCACACTCGTTGCGGCGCTGGCGCATGATGTCGCAGTGCCGGCGCAGGGCAGGGCAGTCGAGGTCGGGCCAGAAGGTCAGCAGGTGGACGCGGTGGCTGCGCTCGAAGTCGTAGCCGGTGAGCTCGGCGGCGGGGATGAGCCGCACGCCGTCCTGCACCGGGTGGTCGTAGGCGTACTGGGCGCTGAGTGTGGTATCGTGGTCAGAAAGGGCCAGAGCGCTCAGCCCCAGCCGCGCTGCCATCAGGGGCAGGCGGTGGATGGGAACAGAGCCGTCAGAACAGGTGGAATGAGTATGAAGGTCGCCAGCCATAAGTTACTTTCCCTCGATTTTTATAGATTTCTGCGATTAGTGTACCACAAAAATCATCGGGGAACAAGGGAGCCTTACACGGCTTTGCCGCCCACCGTGAGCGTGGAAGAACGGATGTGGTGGGTGAGAACGACTTCGGCGTCCTCGCCGCCCATGGCCAGCAGCTCGTCCACCGAGAGGGTGGTGGAGC
>ERZ857972.918-NODE-918-length-21305-cov-3.593271_pt1 | contig 21305 bp, 20 predicted proteins | sample MGYA00519757_ERZ857972 | MGnify/ENA primary metagenome ERZ857972 (study PRJEB31778, sample SAMEA3449383) | human gut metagenome | biome: human gut; feature: human-associated habitat; material: faeces | place: United Kingdom | collected 2010/2012 ...
TGCTTATCTGTGTATCAATGAGGATGGCAGCTATAAATCTTCTTTTGCAAAATTTATGACAGAAGAGGAATTGAAAAACTTAGTAGAAGCAATGGCTGGTGAGCCGGGCGATTTGCTGTTGTTTGCAGCGGATAAAAATAAAGTTGTCTGGGATGTGCTTGGAAACCTTCGTCTGGAGCTTGCGAAACAGATGGATTTGCTTGACAAAAATGAATTTAAGTTCCTCTGGGTAACGGAGTTTCCGCTTCTTGAGTTCAATGAGGAACTGGGCCGTTTCCAGGCAATGCATCATCCGTTTACAATGCCGATGGAAGAGGATATTCCATATCTGGAAAGTGATCCGGGACGTGTTCGTGCACAGGCTTATGACATTGTATTAAATGGTACGGAAATCGGTGGAGGTTCCATCCGAATCCACCAGAACGATATTCAGGAGAAGATGTTTGAAGCTCTTGGATTTACAAAAGAAGATGCTTACAACCGTTTTGGATTCTTATTAGATGCATTCAAATTTGGAGTACCACCACATGCTGGTTTAGCTTATGGTCTTGACCGTCTTGTTATGTGGTTAACAGGAGAAGACAGCATTCGTGATGTCATCGCCTTCCCGAAAGTAAAAGATGCTTCCTGCCTGATGACACAGGCTCCAGGACCGGTTGATACATTACAGCTAGAAGAACTTGGAATTGAACTTTCAACACCAGAGGAGGAATAATCAGATGGAGAAAATGTTATTTAGCGGTGTTCAGTCTAACTCTGAAGTTGCACTGATCGCAATCAAAGGAATCAAAAACCAGCCAGGAATCGCAGCAAAAGTTTTTGGTGCCATTGCAGAAGAAAAAATCAACGTGGAACTGATCCTTCAGTCCATCGGACGTGGAGAGAATAAAGATATTTCTTTCGTTGTAGCACAGGATGAAGCAGATCATGCCGTTGAAACATTAAAGAAAGCATTTGATGAAGCAGATTACGAAGATATCATCAGTGATAAAGAAGTCGGAATCGTATCTATCGTCGGAGCTGGAATGATGTCTAACAGCGGAGCAGCTTCTAAGATGTTTGAAGCACTGTATAATCGTGGAATCAACATTCACTTAATCTACACATCAGAGATCAAGATCACTGTTCTGATCAAAGAAAGCCGTGTAGAACGTGCAGTAGAAGCATTAAAAGAACAGTTCCAGGAATAATCAGATAGATCAGGCAATCGAATGATCATAAGAATAAGACACAACATACGAGACACAATATTATTTTACATAAATATATAAAGGAGAAAACAATGTTTGATTTTAGCGAAGTAAAGAACTACGATCCAGAATTAGCAGAAGCAATGGAAAACGAATTAACAAGACAGAGAACAAATCTTGAGTTGATCGCATCAGAGAACCTTGTTTCCAAAGCTGTTATGGCTGCAATGGGAAGTCATTTAACAAATAAATATGCAGAGGGATATCCAGGAAAACGTTACTATGGTGGATGCCAGTATGTAGATGTGGTAGAAGATCTTGCAAGAGAACGTGCCAAAGAATTATTTGGATGCGAATATGTAAATGTACAGCCACACTCTGGAGCACAGGCAAACATGGCAGTATTCTTCGCAGTATTGAATGTCGGAGATACATACATGGGAATGAGCTTAGACCACGGTGGACATTTAACACACGGAAGCCCAGTCAACATGTCTGGTAAGAACTATCACTGCGTACCATACGGAGTTAATGATGAAGGATTCATCGATTATGATGAAGTAGAAAGAATCGCATTAGAATGCAAACCAAAGATGATCATTGCTGGTGCAAGTGCATACGCAAGAGCGATCGACTTCAAACGTTTCCGTGAGATCGCTGACAAAGTTGGGGCAGTTTTAATGGTAGATATGGCTCATATCGCAGGATTAGTAGCTGCAGGATTACACCAGAGCCCAATCCCTTATGCTCATGTAACAACAACTACAACACATAAAACATTAAGAGGACCTCGTGGTGGAATGATCATGTGCAGCAATGAAGTGAACGAAAAATACAACTTCAACAAAGCAATCTTCCCAGGAATCCAGGGTGGACCATTAATGCATGTGATCGCTGGTAAAGCTGTAGCATTCAAAGAAGCATTAGACCCATCATTCAAAGAATATATGACACAGGTTGTGAAGAATGCAGATACTCTTGCAAATGCACTGATCGAAGAAGGATTCGATATCGTATCTGGAGGAACAGACAACCACTTAATGTTAGTAGATCTTAAGAAATATGATCTGACAGGAAAAGAAGCTGAAAAAGTACTGGATTCTGTACATATCACATGTAATAAGAATACTGTACCAAACGATCCAAAATCTCCATTCGTAACATCAGGACTTCGTCTTGGAACACCAGCTGTTACAACTCGTGGACTGAAAGAAGACGATATGAAAGTGATCGCAAAAGCTATTCGTCTGACATTATTAGACAAGAAACTTGATGAAGCAAACGAATTAGTATTAGGATTAACAGAAAAATATCCACTCTATGAATAATCCATCACAGAGTCGTATTTGGAGGCAGAAATCAATATGAGGATTACAAAGAAACAAGGGGGAATCATAGGAGGTGCCGTAGCGGTTGTTTTAATAGCAGCCGCTATCGGTGTCCATGCCCATTATCAGAACCGTTGGTATCCGGGGAGTACATTTAACAAGGTTGATGTGTCAGGAATGACATACGAAGAATCAGTGAAGAAAGTAAAGAAATCCATTGATTCTTACAAGTTAAAGATCAAGGGAAGAAATAACGGACAGAAAGTGATTTCCGGTAAGGAGATCGATCTTGCATTTAAGACAGAATCACATGTAAAGGATGCTTACAAAAAGCAGCACAGCCAAAGTGTATTTTCAACGATCTTTGGTGGCAAAAAAACCAAAGTGACAGCAGTTGCATTATCAGAGCAGAAATTAAAGGCTAAATTAAAACAATCCGTTTTGATCAAAGGCAGTGATACATATAAGATCACAAAACCAGTGGATGCAACGATCGTATATTCTGCAGATAAGAAATACGGTGTAATCCAGAAGGAAGATGAAGGAAATTACTTAAACCGTAAAGCATTTTATGACGCAGTAGAGAAATCCATAGAGTCTTTAAGTAACACACTGAATCTGACAGATGAAAAGAAGAATCCGGACGTCTATAAAAAGCCTGGTCTGTATCATGATGATGAAGAATTAAAACAGATGCAGACAACCTACAATGAGTATTTATTACATTTCATTCAGTGGGATATGGGCAATAATGTCAAAGAAACATTAGGTCCAGATGCGTTAAAAGACTGCATCAAAGTAAACACAAAGAGACATACTGTAAAATTAGATCAGCCTGCTGTCGAGAAATGGTTAGAAAGCTTTTGCTTAAAATACAAGACACAGGGAATCGCAAGAACATTTAAGACACATTCTGGCAAGAAGATCAAAGTCAGTGGTGGAGACTATGGATGGCGTATCGATTATGACAAAGTTATCGCACAGACAATGAAAGCGTTAAAGAAAGCACCAGATGAATCTGCGATCAAAGCCTATGAGAAAGACCCTTCCAAGGAGAATGAACAGGCTTTACTTACAAGCTTAAAACCAGTCTACAGCCACAAAGGATATCGTATGGATTATACGAACAAGCAAAATGACTGGGATACACAAAACTACAGTGAAGTTGACCTGTCAGCACAGGAAGTTTTCGTCTACAAGAAAGGAAAACTTGTATTCAGCACAACCTGTATCACTGGAAAAGCAACACCAGATCGTATCACAAGAACCGGTGTTTATGACATCAAAGAGAAGAAACTTACAAAGACATTAACAGGTGCGGATTACAGTGTTCCAACAAGATACTGGACAAGGATCATGTGGACAGGAACAGGATATCATTACAGCAGCAGAGGAGACTGGGGAAGCTGGTCACCAACATATTATAAGACGAATGGATCTCATGGATGTGTTAACTTAACATTATCAGATGCAAGATCTGTATATAACCTGACGAAGATCGGAGATCCTGTATTTATTCATTATTAAAAGAAAGAAAAAGAGGTTTCAATCAATGAGAAATCAATATGAAAAACAGGAAAAAGTATTATGGTATGCACAGATCATGATCTTTCTAGGTGCTTTGGCAACCTGGTTTAATCATATGGATATGCATACATTTTATACGATCAATATCATTTTATCAGTGATTTCGATCATTTCTCTGACACTGGATCGCTTTTACTTTAGTGAGAAGATCGGGCAGAAAGTGCATAATTCTTATTCTGTTGCATATGGATTACTAGTGATCTTTACGTTACTACTGGTAATTTTGTATGCGGGAATATTAAAGATCGATCTGATCATGCAAGAAGGGACAAAGATGATCTGGGCATTAACACCAGCATTGAGCCTTCTTTGGAAGACGAAATTCATCGCCTTCCGTGAATGGGATCAGCGTTAGAAGAAAGAGTTTGTTGCTGAAGAACAGATTTATAAAAGGCTCTTGGCGTTATGCCGAGGGTCTTTTTAAACATTTCAGAGAAATAACTGCTGCCAGAGAAACCATACATCTTAGCGATATCTGTTATCTTTTTCTCATGTTTAATGATCTCAGACAAGCTCATATGAATACGAAGCTGATTCAGATAATCCACAGGACTTAGATGAACATTTCTTTGAAAGAGTCGGCAGCATTCACTATTGCTTAGATGGCAGTAAGAAGCAATATCAGCGAGTGTATGCTTTTGGTCGATCGTTTTAGTAAGATATATCATCACATCTTTCATACGTTCCAAATCTCTGGATTCTTTTAAGGACAGTTCTTTGGAGAGATTCACATTATGAAAGATATAATAAAAGATCTCGTTTACAAAATGGTTGATCTTCAATTCATACCCATCAACAGGACGGTCACAGATATCATTCATTTTGCGGATCATTTCAAGGATATATTTCTGCCAAGGGACTTTTGGAACGAACGTTAAAAATCCAAAGGAAGGATGATCGACCAGAGGTTTGATATATTTTTGATATAAAGGATTATCTTCTGTCTGAAAAAGAACGGAAGGGCAGATCCGGTAGATAACAAAGCGGCAGTCATAAGACTGATATGTACAAGCGGAATGAATCTCCCAAGTGTTTAAAAAGAAACCTTCCCCAGAAGAAACCAGAAAAGCCTTCTGCCGGACACGAAATTCCATCATGCCAGAGAGAACATATATAAACTCAAATTCATCATCCCAATGAGGAAACAAAACCTGAGCAGGCATCTGTCGGATATCCAGTACCTTGCGCTCAAAGGAAGCCGTTTTAGAAAGCGGAAGCAGTGGAAAATAAGTGATAGATGAATTGTAAATATCATAATTCATAGAAAAACCTCATAATATCAATATTGTTATAAAAAATGTCGAATTGTGTCATAATATAGTTTGATTTTACTATGATTGTTATAAAAATTCAATAATAGAAAAGGCATTTTCACTGGAATGGTGATAAAATATCCAGTGAAAATGCCTGATAAAATGTCTGTGTTCTGTGATATTTGATAGAAAGAGCGAGTGCCTTAATAACCTAGAGATTCACCAACAAGGATCACTTTGACACGATCTTTCATCATTGCACTCTGACGTCTTGTCACAACGATCTGGCTGCAGATGCAGGTGTCACCATAACAGTCTCCACAACGTCCAGTCATAGAACAAGGAGTTTTCAGTCCGAGACGAAGAGTGTTTGGAGGGCTGGCAAAATTACGAACTCTCTTAATACCATCTTCCACATCATTAACAACTTTGTTCATACCAACGATCATGATCACATGTTTAGGACCATAACTTAAGCACGCAACACGGTTACCAGTTCCATCGATATTGATCAGTTCTCCGTCTAAGGTGATCGCATTAGAGCTCATCAGGAAATAATCAGATAAGACAGCCTTAGAAAAGATCTCACGCTGCTCATCAAAATTCTTTGCAACAGAACGATCGATCAGATGATAGTTTCCTTCCTTTAAGGCATCCATTAGCCCAATCTCAGAAACACTCATAGAACCACCCCAAGAAACAGAAGAACCTTCTTTGATATAACTAAGAGCCTGTTTTAGGGCGTCTTCCTTGGTTGCACAGAAAACACCATGCATATTTCTTTTTTCAAGTCCCTTGATAATTGTCTGTGCACGAAGTTTGGTTGCTTCATTTAAAAACATACTCATCATCCTTTCAGTATAAATTTTATGTGGAATCATGATTCTACAAATATGAATTCCATAAGAACCAGATTTAATTATATCATGTTTTCAATGGTTATGTTATAATATATCGTAAAACTTTTAGAAAGAGGTAATTTTTTGAAAGCACTATTTATCACAGAGAAACCAAGTGTCGCAAGAGAATTCGCAGCGGCACTGAATATAAATGCAAAAAACAGAGACGGATACATGGAAGGAGACAAGGCAGTCATCACATGGTGCGTCGGACATTTAGTTACCATGTCTTATCCAGACCAGTATGACCCTGCACTGAAGAAATGGGACTTAGAAACCATTCCATTTATTCCAGATACATTTAAATATGAAACGATCCCAGGAGTACAAAAACAGTTTGATATCGTATCGTCGCTCCTTAATCGAGAAGACATCGATACGATCTACGTCTGCACTGACTCCGGACGAGAGGGAGAATACATCTACCGTCTGGTAGACCAGCAGGCCAATGTCAGCAAAGACAAGAAGAAAAAACGTGTCTGGATCGATTCCCAGACAAAAGAAGAAGTGATTCGCGGGGTAAAAGAAGCGAAAGACTTAAGTGAATATGACAACCTAGCAGCAGCCGCATACCTGCGAGCCAAAGAAGACTATCTGATGGGAATCAACTTCTCCAGAGTTCTGACACTCAAATATGGCTGGACACTCGGGAACTATTTAAATCAGAAACGAAGCTTAGTGGTAGCAGTCGGACGAGTGATGACCTGCGTGCTCGGAATGATCGTCAAGAGAGAACGAGAGATCCGTACCTTTGTGCCAACACCATTTTACAGAATCTTAGGACACTTTGACTGCCAGGGATTTGAAGTGGAAGCCGAATGGAAAGCAGTGAAAGGATCAAAGTACTTTGAGTCCAAGAAACTATATAAAGATAACGGATTCCTGGACAAGAAAGATGCGCAGGAATTCATCAAATATTTAGAAGATGGAAGTAACAATGAGACGATCGTAGTATCCTCATCCAAACGACAGGAAAAGAAGAATCCGCCGTTATTATATAATCTGGCAGAACTTCAGAATGAATGTTCCAAACGATTCAAGCTAAGTCCAGATGAGACATTAAAAGTGGTCCAGGACCTATATGAAAAGAAACTGGTTACATATCCAAGAACCGATGCCAGAGTCTTATCCAGTGCGGTCGCCAAAGAGATTTATAAAAATATCGGGGGATTAAACAACTACACTCCATTATCAGGATTTGCAAATGAGATCATGCAGGGCAAGAAGTATCAGGGAATCATCAAGTCGAAATACGTAGATGACAAGAAGATCACCGACCACTATGCGATCATTCCAACCGGACAGGCAGTAGGCAGTTTATCAAGGATCTCAGAGATGGGACAGAAAGTTTACGATGTGATCGCCAGAAGATTCCTAAGCATTTTTATGCCGCCAGCTGTGTACTTAAAGATTAAATTAGAGACACAGACCAAAGGCGAAGCATTCTTTGCAAACTTTAAGATGTTAAAAGACCCAGGATATTTAAAAGTCACAGGAATGGGCGGACAGAAGAAAGAAGCCCAATTAACAGAAGAACAGATCCTTGCGATCTCATCTTTGAAGAAAGGTATGCCTCTTCCAGTGAAAGACTATACGATCAAAGATGGAACGACATCCGCACCAAAACGATACAATTCAGGTTCCCTGATCCTTGCGATGGAAAATGCGGGACAGCTGATCGAAGATGAAGATTTAAGAGAACAGATCAAAGGAAGCGGGATCGGAACGAGTGCGACAAGAGCAGAGATCGTAAAGAAATTAGTGTCCAATAAATACATTGCATTAAATAAAAAGACACAGATCGTAACACCGACTTTAACAGGAGAGATGATCGTCAATGTTGTCAGTGCATCCATTGGATCACTCTTAAATCCAACCTTAACCGCAAGCTGGGAAAAAGGTCTTACTTATGTGGCAGAAGGAAGTGTCACAGAAGAAGAGTATATGCAGAAGTTAGACAAGTTTGTCACCCAGAAGACAAATATCGTCAAGCAAAATAACTTCCAGTATCAGCTCAGACAATCCTTTGACCAGATCGCACCATATTATCAGAAGAAAAAATAAAATAACATTCATAAAAACACCTTCCATCACATATATTTGGATTATACCAAAATGGGGAGGTGTTTTTAAATCTATGAAAGAGGAAGAAATCTTAGGAATCCTTCCATTACATATCAGAACGATCATAAAGCAGGCAGGCATCAACTGGGACGAACTTCAGGAAATCCGCCTGCGTATTCAAAAGCCAGTCATTTTAAAATACAACGCAAAAACCTGTTATCTATCCGAACAGGGAAAGATCACAACAAGAAAAGAACAATTACATATCGTAACCTCACAAGAGATCAGACAAGCCATGGAATATATCAGCAGCTATTCGATGTATGCTTATATCGAACAGTTAAAACAAGGATTTTTAACGATCCGAGGCGGACACCGAGTTGGAATCTGCGGAACCGTTGTCATGGATCATGACAAAGTCAAAACGATCCGACATATTTCCGGGTTAAATATCCGAGTCGCACATGAAGTGAAAGGATGTGCGGACACTTTATATTCACGCTGCACCAGAATGGGAAAACTCATTCCAACACTGATCATCTCACCACCCGGCTGTGGAAAAACCACCCTGCTTCGGGATATGATCCGAAAAATCTCTGATGAAGGACAGACCGTCGGAGTTGTCGATGAACGAAGTGAGATCGGAGCATGCTATCAAGGCGTAGCCCAAAATGATCTCGGGATTCAGACGGATGTCATGGATGCATGTGAAAAAGGACAGGGAATGAATATGCTGATCCGATCCATGGCCCCCGATGTGATCGCTGTGGACGAGATCGGAAGCAAAGAAGATGTGGAAGCCTTATTTTTCTGTGCCTACCGTGGCTGCAGCATTCTTGCAACGGCCCATGGAAAGAACAAAGAATCGTTATCTAAGAATCCCTATATGCGGGAGATCATCAACAAAAAGATGTTTCAGCGCTACGTGATCTTAGAACAGCGAAACCAGCCAGGTTATATCGCACAGATCATGGATGAAAACGGGGTGGTCCTAAATTGATCAAGATATTAGGATCATTGATCGTGATCTTCGCAGGGATCGGATTTGGATTTCACAAAGCCGCAAAAGAACAAAAACGTCTGGAACAGGGAATTGCGATCAAACGAATGTTATACCTTCTGCAAGGAGAGATCCGCTATGGATTTACCCCACTTCCAGAAGCTGTTTTAAAAATATCGACAAAGACAGAAAAGGAATATCAGCCATTTCTAAAAAAGGTGGCAAAGCAGTTAGAGACACACAGTGAAGAATCTTTCGCTAAAATATGGCAGCAGACCGCTGATCAGAAATTAAAACAAGTGATCTATGAACCAAAGTTTTATGAAATCTTAAAAAACATGGGTGAAACGATCGGATATCTTGACCAACAGATGCAGGAGAAAACGATCCTGCTGACGATCGAACAACTTGATGACCAGATCTTCCTTATGAAAGATCAAGTAGTAAAGAACTGCAAGATGTACCGAAGCCTCGGTATATCACTAAGCGTTCTGATCGTGATCATCTTACTATAAAGCAACTACCAGACATTTTTATGACAAGGAGGGGTTATGAGTGTCAATATCATTTTTCGGATCGCAGCCGTTGGAATTCTTGTAACGATCCTTGTGCAGGTCTTAAAACATTCCGGAAGAGACGAACAGGCATTTTTGATCACACTTGCCGGACTGATCCTTGTCCTTGGTTGGGTGATTCCGTATATCTATGATCTGTTTGAAAGCGTCCAGACACTTTTTACGATATCCTAGAGATTGGAGGCGGATACTAAGATGATAAAAGTCGCAGTCTTTGGAATCGTTGCAAGTCTGATCGCCATGAAGATCAAAACGATCCGTCCAGAAATCGCAGTCGTGATCGCAGTGATCTCAAGCATTCTTCTGGCAATGTATGGACTAAAACAAATGGAAGAAATACTAACCGTGTTTGAGATGATCCGGTCCTATTCAAAAATCCCACAAAGCTACTTCCAGATTCTTTTAAAACTGATTGGTATCTCCTTCATCTGCGAGTTCGCATCCAATATCTGCAAAGACGCAGGACAGGCATCGATTGCAAAGCAGATTGAGTTTGCAGGAAAATTAGCGATCCTGATCGTTGGACTTCCAGTCTTTGAATCGCTGCTTGGAACGATTCAGAAACTATTAGGAAATGGCACATGAAACAAAGAATATTCCTGCTAACCTTGCTGTTTTTACTGATCCTTACAAGAACAAATGATATTTCAGCCAAAGAAACAAAACTAAACGAAGATATGTTTACCAATGTGGAAAACACCTTAAAAGACAAAGAGATTGATCTATCTTATACACAATTAGTAAAACAGCTGATCCACGGAAATGTAAAAGGTGTTCTGCATACGATCAATGCCAAAATGAAAGAGGGCTTTTTAAACCGTATGTTGATCCAAAAAGACCTGATCAGAGAAATCCTTCTGATCGCATTTACCGCAGCCATCTTTAAAAATCTGTCCGATTCCTTTTTTCAGCAAAGCACAGCCAATAGTGCATTTTATATTACTTATGTGATCCTATGCGGTGTCATGGTACATTCCTTTTTTTATTTAAACAAAACAGTGACGCAGCTTGTTACCTTAATGGCAGATTATATGAAAGGAATGATCATGGCATATTCACTGGCTGTTGTCTCAACTTCCGGGATCACAACATCAACGACAGTTTATGAATTTTATCTTCTGCTGATTTATGCAATGACAACCCTTACAAATGTTGTATTGCTTCCGATGATCAAGATCTTATTTGTCTTAAAGATCATCAACCATATATCAAAAGAAGAACATTTTTCAAGACTATGTAAAACGCTCGAAGGTGTGATCAAGTTTTTGCTCAAAGGATTCTTAAGTGTCTTGTTAGGAGTTCAGCTGATCCAGTCGATGATCCTGCCAGCCGTTGATTCCATGAAAAATACAGTTCTCCAAAAAGGAATGAGTGCCATTCCAGGAATCGGAAGTGGATTAAATTCAGCCATGACCATGGTCATCGGTTCGGCAGTTGTGATCAAAAACAGCATCGGAGCCGTTGGAATCCTTGTACTGATCGTGATCATCGTCCCACCAGTCATAGAGATCACAGCAGTTGTTCTTACCTATCTACTGGCAGGGATCATGATCCAGCCCATATCCGACAAAAGGATCACCGGAGCGATGGATGCAGTCATTCAAAGCGGGAAATTAATGCTTTCGATGATCTTTACGATGGCACTGTTATTTATCCTGTCCGTGGCATTGATCGCATTCTCAACCAACGTTAATTATTATGCGGGGTAAGGATTATGGATTATCTGAAAATGATCATATTTTTTCTGATCTTAACAACACTGATCGATCAGCTCTGCGACAAAAGCATCTACCGTCCATACCTTCGGTTAATGACAGGATTTATGCTCATCTCCCTGATGATGCAGCCAATATCCTATTATTTATCCAACGAAGATATCGTGACACAGGCAATCTCAACCGCAGTCAAAGGAGAAAATAACCCTGCATTTTTAGATGGTGCAAAAGAAGAAAAACAAAATCAAATCAAAGAACAGATCACAACATTATTTTCACAGTACGATCTCAAAGTATTAGACGTTGACTCAAAGGTAAATGAAAAAGGAACCATCGAGAAGATCGACATCAAAACAGACAAGCTTCGTCATACAAAGAAACTAAAAACCGCAATTTCAAACTTCTATAATATGAAGGAATCTAATATAAATATAAGTGAGTAGAAGAAATATGATAGAGAGGGAAAAACTACAACATCTGATCGAAAATATCGGCATTCCAAAACTTTGCCTGATCTTACTTCTTGGCATCAGCCTGATCATCGTAAGCATCCCATCCGGGAAGACAAAGAAGAACGCACAAAGCACTGAAACCACAGCAAAAGAAGATTCTACCGATCTCTATGTGAAAAAGCAGGAGAGGCGATTGGTCAATGCATTAAAACATGTAGAAGGAGTCGGAAAAGTAAAAGTGATGATCACCGTTAATTCATCCAAAGAAGCCGTCGTAAATAAAGACAGTCCCTATGAACAAAGCAGCAGTGAAAAAGAAAAAACGGTCAAAGAAGATGAACAGACCGTCTTAGTCGAAGAAGACGGAAAGAAAGTTCCATACGTGATCAAAGAAGTAGAACCAGTCGTCGAAGGAGTGGTCGTCGTCGCCCAAGGCGGCGGGAATGATATTATCAAGAATCAGATCGTTGAAGCAGTTTCTGTGTTATTTCATATTTCATCTTATAAAGTGAAAGTCTTAAAAATGGAGGATTCCTAACAATGAAAAAAGTATTTCAGAAAAATCAGATGATCATCATGACCTTAGCAGTTGTGATCGCTGTTGCAGGGTATGTAAATTATAGCCAGAAATACGATCCGGCAGGGACGAAGAATAGCAAGACGAAGACAGTTTCAAAGAATGTGGCAAAAGAAAGTGCGGCAGCAGTAACCGATGATGTGACCGACGTTGGGGAAGCTGTACTGACGAATGCTCAGGTTAGTAATTATGTGGCGAAAGCAAAATTAGAGAGGGAGCAGGTGCATAGCAAGGCGAAGGATACATTAGAGGGGATCATTAAGGATAAGACGGTGAAGGATAGTGTGAAGCAGGATGCCGTGGATAAACTGGCAATGTTGTCAGAACAGATGGAGATGGAGACGGCAGCGGAGAATCTGCTGGGGGCTAAGGGATTTTTGAATAGTATTGTTACGATTACGAATGGGAAGGTGGATGTGTTGGTGAATAAGAAGGATCTGTCTAAGGTTGAGAGGAGTCAAATTGAGGATATTGTTGTTAGGAAGGTGGGGTGCCAGTTGGGGGATGTGGTGATTAGTTCGATTAAGACGGAGGAGTAGAAGTGTATATGGAATAGAGGGTTTGGGTTCTCTCTGGATGATGTTCTTGGGTAATTTTGGAATATTGTTCAGAGAGAATTTTATGTTTATATATGGATTTGTATATTAGGGTTGCATATTTGATTGATTGGATTCATAATAGGAAGTGTCAAGCTAATAAAAAACTTGATATGATAAAAATATAATGATTTCTGTCGACCTGTGATAGTGTAAAAAACGTAGGGAATCGACAGAAGTAAAAAATGGCTAAAATAGGAGGTGTTGCTAAAACATATGATGAAGAGTGAGAAAGAAATGATATATTTTGAAGAGGTCGACAGAATAAAGGTGTTTCGTGGAGTAAATAAGCAGTTGGTTTTGGGACGGGAATTAATAGAAACATAATGGAATTTAAAGTTAGCATTACTTTGTTCATATATCCTCCACTTCTGAGGAATTAATAGAAACATAATGGAATTTAAAGCATTACGACAGTGGTAATTACACGAATACGCCAGTGGAATTAATAGAAACATAATGGAATTTAAAGTTGTTTCCGATAAGATTTTCATGCAAGTGTAGTAAGTGAATTAATAGAAACATAATGGAATTTAAAGTAAGATTGTATAATGTAAGCAAATCTGCCCACACAGAGAATTAATAGAAACATAATGGAATTTAAATGAGCAGGAAGCAGGAAATTGAGCATCCCCACTCCAATTATTAATAGAATCATATTGGAAAATATTATATTGGAAATATAGATATGGTATAAAAGTTATTATTAGTTATATAGTAGGCTCAATCTGAATTAATACAAAAATAATGGAAGTCAAGAGTAAATTTGGGGGGATATTATAAAAAACATGAAAACAGAATTTTTATGGAAAATAATAGAATTTTATTGAAATTTAAATTAGTATAAAAAGTTTTCCAATATGGACGATTAATATTAAATTTCATTGGTATAATTTAAATTTCAATATGAAAAATTACATTGATATTATAATAGATAGATTTACAAAAAGCAATAACAAAATAAAATATAAATATCATTAATATAAGGGTTGACTAAATATAAGTGAAAGAGTATTCTAAAAACAGGAAGGAGAAATAACACCTATGCGTTTAGAATTACAGATGGAATTATTGAAACCAGAGATAGATATTGATTATCGTAGAATCATAATATCTTATCTAAAATTTGCATTAGAACATTGTGAAGGGGGAAGATTTTTCGAAAAATTTTATAAGAATCGAGATAACATAGTTAAAGATTATTGTTTTTCAACAGTTTTTAGTAAGCCACGATTCACGAAAGAAAAAATTTATTTTGATAAAAATGAAATGAAAATCATATTTTCATGCAGTGATAGGAATCGAACAGGATTAATTTTCCAGACAGCATTTTTAGCAATTCAGCATATGAAATTTCCTTTAGCAAACGAAAATCATATGATATTGAGAAAAATAATACAAAAAAAAGAAGTATTAATTACAGAATCTGTTGTGTATTTTCAAACAATATTGGGAAATGGTTTATGTGTGCGTGAACATAATAGAGAAACAAATAGAGATACATTTATTACATGTGAAGATAAAGAATTTTCTGAAAAGGCAGAGACAATCATAAAAAATCAGCTTCAAATGGTAGGATTTTATAAAAATCAATATAAAGATATTAAAGTTGAACCAATAGATTGCAAAAAAATAGTGGTGAAACATTATGGTATTTTTATAGATTCGACAATAGGTGTATTAAAAATATCGGGTAATATGAATGCATTACAATATTTATATCAAAGCGGATTGGGTAGCCATCACTCCTCAGGGTTTGGAGCGGTGAATGTAATAAGACAGGGGGAAGATGAATGAAAGATGAAATGGTTTGTTTAGAGCCATTTGATTGGAGATATTCTACAGCTATCGTTGGGTTGCGAAAATATCTAGAATGGCTTGGAACAGAAGAACCAGAGTTAATAATAACAGAGGATACTCTTGAATACAACAGAAAATATTTAAATAAATCAGAGTTCTTAAAATTTGCAGAATATTATTTCAAAGATGATATGCATCATATTGAAATAGAAAATAAATTAAAAGAAAAGAATCCTACAGAAGATCAAATAAATATTGTTAATGAAAAAATGAAGGCCAATACAATTTTGAAAAATAAATTTAAGAAAATTAAATTTGATGGACACAATCAAGATGAAATACAAAATATTATTGACCAAAATCGTGAAGAAATAATTTGTGAAACTTTTCGAAATAAAAATAATCTGTATAAAAACTATTGCAATCCAAATCAATTATTTAAAGATAAACAAGAATGTTGCAGGTTAAATGGGTATTATATTGATATGCCTAAAAAAGGGAAATCGATTTCATATGCATTTGATAAATCAAATTATGTAGGAAATGATATTCCAGAATTTGATTTTATCCCATTTGCGTTTAGTGGATGTCGAGAAAAGTTTTTTATAAATGACAATGTTGATTTAAATCGATTACAAAAAACGAATAATCAATGGACTCGCACTGTAAAATCACAAATGGAAGAGGCAAAACAAAAGAATGAGAGAGTCAATACTAAAAGAATTTTTATAGATTGCTTAATCGAAGCAAAAGATTTTCTTCAAAGTGATATAGAGATTATTGTGAAAAAACCAGAACGTGCATATTTTGAAACATTATATTTAAGAAAAGAAAGCTTAGAAATTTTGAAAAATATGGAATCATATTATAAAGCTTTTTGCTTCAGTATAAAAATAAGTGATGATTATTGGATTAATATATTAAATGAAGTTTTTGACGCAGTCGTTAATTTTACTTTATTAGATAATTTAATTAATAAATTATTGAAAGACTCTAGAGAGGGAGGAAATTCATATGTAATTAGCAAATTATTGAAAGTAAATGTGGAAATTAAGAAAGGAGACGAAAAGATGAAAAATACAATGAAAGCTGCGTTTGCATGTGCGAAACAGATTGTTGATAAAAAAGATGGAAATAAACCTAGAGTATCCGATACCAAATTAAAATCTTATTGCACGAAATTAATTAATGCAATAATTTTAGATGATTATGATCAATTCCAAAAAATACTGATTAATTTATCTAATTATGCCGAAGTACCATGTGGATTTGCTTATGATTTATTTGAAGATTTTGAAGGAAATAAAGAAATTGCATACACATTTGTAAATAGTTTAAATCGATATAAAAATAATAATCAGGAGGGTAAAGATAATGAATAAGAAAGCATTAACATTAACAGTAGTAGCAAATATGACATCTAATTATTCTGAAGGATTAGGAAATGTTGCAAGTGTGCAAAAAGTGTTTAAAAACAGAAGAATATATTCTATGAGAAGTAGAGAAAGTTTAAAAAATGCAATCATGATACAGAGTGGATGGTATGATGATTTGGAAACAGAAGTAGATGGTGCTACACAAAAGAAAGTAAATGAAGATCTGAATGCCATTAACTGTAGAGCCTTGGAAGGTGGCTATATGAACACACAGGCAACAACTTATGTTCGCAGAAGTTCTTTCTATGTAACAGATGCAATTTCAACAGAACATTTTATCAGTGAACCCAGATTCCATAATAATTTATATATGGCAACAAATTATGCAAAAAGCAAAGGGTTATCTGTTAAAGAACCAGGAAAGAATAATATTGGATTGATGCCATATCAGTATGAATATGATAAATCATTAAAAATATATAGCATTACCATAGATCTAGAAATGATAGGAAAAGATGAAAACTTTGAAGGTGAAGCAGATGCAAAAGAAAAAGCTGATAGAGTTATTTGTTTATTAGATGCAATTGAAAACTTATCTTTAGTAGTAAAAGGAAATTTGGATAACGCGGAGCCAATTTTTGCAGTAGGAGGTCTCTCTCCTAGAAAAACACATTATTTTGAAAATGTGGTCAATGTAGAAGAAGCAAAATTAATAATATCAAGTGATTTAAAAAATAAGATTGATAGGGGATTTTATGCAGGACTTCTTCAGGGAAATCTTTTAGAAAACGAAGAAGAGATTGAAGAAGAATTGCATCCATTAACAATCACAGAAATGTTTGACAAACTTCGTCAAGAAGTTAAAGAATATTACTTAGGTTAAAATAGGTTAAGGTAGGTGTAATTATGAAGGCATTACGGATTAAATTGCATCAGACAAGCGCAAATTATCGAAAAGAGGAGACAATCGATAATAAAATGACTTATCCATTACCTCCTATTTCAACGGTAACAGGTGCATTACATAGCATTTGTGGTTATACAGAGTACCATAAGATGCTAGTCAGTATTCAAGGAAATTACCAGTCCATGCAAAATAAGATTTATACACATCATTGTTTTTTGAATTCAACAATGGATGATCGCGGATTGTTAGTTAAAATGAAAAATGAAAACTTGTTATCAACTGCGTATGATAAAGTGGCTGAAGCAAAAAAATCTCAAGGTAATAGTTTCTTAAAGGGGATTACAATACAAGTATATAATCAGGGACTTTTAGATGAATACAGAAACTTAAAAGAAATGGGAAATAAAATAGCATTATGGAAAAAATCAGAAGAATATACTGATAAAGTTGCTATGTATAAAACAAAAAAACAACAATTAACGAAACAAAAAAAGACCTTAGATAAAAAATCAACAGAATATACAGATCTTGTTGAAAAAGAAAAGGAATTAAAACAAGAAGAAAAAGATTGGAAAAATAAAATAAAGGAGTATGAAGAAACACATTATAAAAAACCAATTGCTAAATTTAGATCTTTAACGAAATCTGTAAAAAAATATGAAATATTAAATAATATTACATTGATTCTGCATATTCAGGCAGAAGAAAGTGTATTGCAAGATATTATGGAAAATATCTATGATTTAAAAAGCTTAGGACGAAGTGAAGACTTCGTTGATGTTGAAGAAATAAAATTGGTTGATTTAGTTGAACCAGAGGAAGAGATTATAAGTTCTTATTCAGCGTATGTTAATTATCGAGATACAAAGCCAATAAATAATGTTGGAGATGGAAATATTATTGTTCTCACTAGTGAAGGAATACAAGGAACAAAATATTATATGGGAACTGAATACAAAAAAGAAAAGGGAAAACGTATTTTCCTTCAAGATAAAAAAGTTCCTGTAGTATATGTATCTAATCATAGCGTAGATGAGGAGAGTAAAAATGTATGGATTGATAATGCAGGAGATGAACAATATATAGTTAATTTTTTACAAAAGTAAAAATAAAGTAATAGAAGCATAATGGAAAATATAGTAGGTTTTAAGAAGGGGAAATCATGATAAAAGATTTATATGATTATTTGGCAAAACCAGATAAAACTATAGGTGAACATGTTGAAGATTTAATATTTCGGGCTAATATCTTAAGAAAATTAGGATATATTAAAGATATTCATATATACAATTTACTCATACAAGCATGTAAAGGGCATGATTTGGGAAAAGCAAATAAAGAGTTTCTAAAACGTATTCTAAATCCTAAATTGCATTTTGACGAAACGAAAGAAATATCGCACAATATTTTATCAGTGTATTATTTAGATAAGAATGAATTCGACGAGAACACCGATGATTATTTGATTGTAGCATGTTGTATTTTATTTCATCATGATTATTGTAATGAGCCATTAGTTATAAAAACACGTACGTCACAAATTAATTCATTATTAATTCCAGAATATAATCAAAAGCCAAGTAGAAGGATGCTGAAAAATATTTGTAATAATTATTTAAAAAAACAAGAGACAATTATAGTAAAAGGATTATTACACCGATGTGATTATAGTGCCAGTGGAAATTATGAGATAGAATATCCGAATGATTTTTTAGAAGCTGGATTAGCACAAATGATGAATGAATGGCAGAAAAAGAAAAAAGATAGTTGTTGGAATGAACTACAGGAGTTTTGCATAGAAAATCGGGAAGAGAATATTATTGCATTAGCACCAACAGGGATGGGAAAAACAGAAGCCGGCTTATTATGGATTGGTAATCATAAAGGATTTTTTATATTGCCAATACGAACTGCTATTAATGCAATCTATGATAGAATCAAGAACCAGATTTTAAAAGATGAGAAATTAGAAGAGCGATTAGGATTATTACATTCAGAAAGTTTGTCTTATTATGGAAGTCATGTAGGACAAGAAATGGATATTTTGGATTATAGAAACAAAGGACAGGCATTATCGTTACCATTGAATATATCAACTTTGGATCAGCTATTTGATTTTGTTTTCAAATACAAAGGATATGAGCTGAAGCTAGCTACATTAGCTTATTCAAAAATTGTTATTGATGAAATTCAAATGTATGATGCAGAAATGTTGGCATATCTAATTTACGGGCTGAGACGTATTCATGAATTAGGTGGGAAAATAGCAATTGTTACAGCTACTTTACCGCCATTTATCAAAAAGTTATTAAGGGATAAAAATATAGGAAATATAGAATTTAAAGAGCGCGATTTCACAAATGATTTAAAAAGACATTCTGTAAAGGTGATAGATGAATCAATTTGTGAAGATGATATTATTCAATGCTATAACCAAAATATAAAGGAAGGTAAAGGAAATAAAATATTAGTTGTTTGTAATACGATAAAGAAAGCTCAGAAGATGTATGACCAAATCAAAGAAAAAAACGAGACATTAAATTCGCATGTATTACATAGCAGATTTGATCGAGAAGATCGAAAAAATTTAGAAAATGAAATTAAAGAGTTTGGAAAGACATACAACGAACGAAATGAAATAGATATACAGAATGGTATCTGGATTGCAACATCTATTGTGGAAGTCAGCCTGGATATTGATTTTGACTATTTATTTACAGAACTAACTGATTTAAATGGATTATTTCAAAGGATGGGAAGATGCAATCGAAAAGGAGTAAAGCAGTTAGATGGATACAATTGTTTTGTTTATTGTGATGGAAGTGATATCAAGCAAGGGCAGAAAGGATTTTTAGATTCTGTATTTTATGAACAATCTAAAAAAGCATTGAAGACAGTAGATGGAATTCTTGAAGAAAGTCAAAAAACAAAACTTATTAATGACTATTTTACATATGATGATATACGATCAAGTGATTATATGCGTCAATTCAAAGATACGTTTGATTGGATTTCAGAGTTAGATATTGGTGATTTTGAGAAAGATGAAATAAAAATGAGAAATATTTTTACAAAATCAATTGTACCTAAGATAGTATATGATCAAAATAAAGATGAAATTGTATTATTAGAAGAGAGACAAACATTAATATCTAAAAAGTTGAAAGATTCTAATATTGAACAGAAAGAAAGAGAGAATCTATTTAGAGAAAGAATAGAAATCCAGGAGAGGTTAAGAGATTTTATTGTACAAATTCCGTATTATGAATACCACAAATATTATAAAAAAGTATATCAAACATATGGAACTGTTAATATTAGCAAATATGAACATATCGACATTATGAACTGTCAATATGACATTAAGGGATTCTATCCATTAAATTATGAAAATATAGGAGAAGATGCGATGATGTTTTAAAAGAGGTGTCTATGGAAGAACGAATTACAGGGGTTATGATTTATTATTATTTTGTATGTAAACGGAAATTATGGTATTTTTGTCATGACCTACAAATGGAAAATGTATCTCAAAATGAGAACGTTCAATTAGGAAAATTATTAGATGAAACTAGTTATGGGAGAAATCAGAAACATATTAACATTGACGATACAATAAACATTGATTTTATAAAAGATTTTCAAGAAATTCATGAAGTAAAAAAGAGCAAGTCCATAGAAGAAGCCGGAATATGGCAGGTAAAATATTATTTGTATTATTTGAAGAAAAAGGGAGTTGATATTTCAAAAGCACAAATAGACTATCCACTGTTAAAGAAAAATATTGAAGTCAGTTTATCAGAAGAAGATGAGAAACAGATGAAAAATATTATAGATCATATTATTCAAATTCGAAAACAGGCAATACCGGAATTGGATGATTCAAAAAAGATATGTAAAAAGTGTGCATATTATGACATTTGTTTTATTTAAGTCCAGCGGTGTGATGTCAAGAGATAAATAACACAAAAAACATATATTTTTGT
>ERZ857972.922-NODE-922-length-21210-cov-20.025479_pt1 | contig 21210 bp, 23 predicted proteins | sample MGYA00519757_ERZ857972 | MGnify/ENA primary metagenome ERZ857972 (study PRJEB31778, sample SAMEA3449383) | human gut metagenome | biome: human gut; feature: human-associated habitat; material: faeces | place: United Kingdom | collected 2010/2012 ...
CATAATTTTAACACAATATTATATATTAGTCAAACTATTTTATTGCTATTTTATGCGTTTTCTATCGAACATTTTCATCATTCAAAGCAGTGCGTCTTATATTATGTTTTGAGGTTTACTTGTATTCTATTCAAGCATTAAAAAGGAGGCTCTTTCGAGCCTCCTTACCGCAAATGTTCTACCCTACCTTATTGTAAAAAGTGTCTTAGTAAGTTAATTTATGTTATATATTTTGGCATCGACAAAACAATCCTTACAGCGATTTTCTAAGTGAAATTATCTGGAAGTCACAGATACAGGTTCAAGATAAAAAAGCTCACTGCTTGCGTCATAATGATCAACAATTGCCTTAATGTGAACATTTGAACCCTCGCTTACCGTATCCATATTTGTATTCAAGTCATAATAGCCAACATCCTCAAATTTAAACTGTGGACCAATTTGGCTGTTCGGGTTATAATCACCTGTACTTAACAAGTAATCAAATCTTGTGTCATACGAACCATGCTTGCTGCAAAATACAATATTACCGTCAAATTCAATAGTTCTTCCTTCATATTTTTTAGCGAATTTCTCAATGCTTTCATCAGCAGGATCCTTTTTTTGGAGAATATTTGCAAGATCCTTACAATTCTTTTTTGTAAGAACTGTACTTTTGTTATCACTTGAGGCCTTTGAACTTTCGGATTTACTCTCTTCTTTCGTCGTTTCTTCAACATCAGAATCATCATTATCACTGATTGATTTATTATCGGAATCATCAGATGAGTCAAGCTTTGCCTTGACTTTTGTGCTTGTACATGAAATTGTTATGTCAAAAGTATCGTTTCCTTTAACTTCAATTTTTATACTGCCTTTAACATCACGATCTTCATCACTTTCAAATTCAATCTTATGATTTCCGGCTTTTAATTCTTTTTCAAAGCTCTCACTTCCGCCATGACTTATTGTTTCTTCGTAGAGTCCATCAATGCTAACTTTAACATCATATTTGCTAAACACTAAATTTTCTTCGCAATCAATGTTAATATTCACTTTGAAGATAGGTTCCTTAATTGATATTTCAACTACATTGTTGCCATAATAGGATACTTCAAGTTCATTCCCTGCACCATTTTTAGCACTGTAATACTTATCCTCGGAATCTCGCTCAACCGTAAATCCTTTTTCTTCACATTTGTGAACATATTTATTAAAATTATCAAACGACATTTCTATGTATGCAGAAAACAATTCGTCAGAATCTTCTGTTATAAGTCCCTTTTCAAAATTCGGCTTTGGAAGTTTCTTACTAAGGCTGCTATCAGGCCAATCTACTTTGCTGAGTTCTATAGGCTCATCAAGAGAAATTCCCATCTCTTCACTGTATTCCATATAAGATAATGACAGTTTATATCCATCTTTTGAAAATGCGTCAAAAGAATCACCTGTTTCTTCTGCCTCAACAGTATAACCTTTTTCTTTACATAAGTCGATGTATGATACAAAATCATTTGCAGAAAATTTATATACATAAGCGCTTAATCTATCACTTGAGTTTGAATTGATTTCACCGTATTCTGAACTTGGTTTTGGTAATCTATCTTTTAACACAATTGATTCCCACTCAATTTTTTCGTTTGACCTACTGCTTTCACCAGAACCAGACGGTTTTGAAACACCTGTATTGTACAGAGATAAAAACGGAAAAATCAATACAAGTGATAAAACGAATGCGATTGTCCCCAAACCCTTGTTGCGTGAATTTGAAAATTTCTTCTTAAACACAATTGTTACTATAATCAAAGCTATCTGTATAAAAGCGATTACTGTAGCAATTGCTCTTCCGGTAAACAGGGCAATAAGTCCCATAACACCGAATAATACCAATGCAATTATCGATAATACGCTAATAACATCTTTTTTATGCTTAATAACATTTTGATTTGAATTCAAATCAGGAAAATCAAAAGGAAATTCATTGGATGTTTTTGTATTAAATCTATTTTCATTATGACTTGCTTTATATTTTTCAGTAGATTCCGGTGTTTCCGTTTTAATCGGTTCTCCGCAATATGAACAGAAATTTGTATCAACTGTTAATTCGGCGCCGCAATGTGGACATTTCATGTTATAACCTCCTCGTATAATATCTTTTAGATACACAAATATGTGTAACTTGGTTAATGAATTACTAAATTAAAATTGTTTAATCGGCTTAGTAAAGCCCATGGTATAATTGTCTCAGTGTCAATCAGGTAATAATTCTTTTCCCCCTTGTTGAACCGATAGTGGTTTCTTCATAAATAGTCTATTCCCCTAACATGGAAGTTAACTTCAAACCGACTGTTATATTTTCTATCTTATTCTTTCGTTTCGGGTATCGGAGGAATGTTTGTATTAAACAGATTTTTTAGTTCATCAACTAAATCTGCTTTGCACCATTCAGACATTCCGTTCTTCCATACCAAACTTGATGAAGTTACCTGATGATTTACAATCATAGATGTCAGCACTGCCATACTGTATGGTCCTGTTGGCTGACCGTTAACTGCAACATAATACATAGTTTCGGGTACAGGTGGTGGAACAGTGCCATTTGATGATACTTGCATATTTGAAGCAGGCATCGTGCCGCTTATGGTTCCTGCTATATTTTGTCCGACTGCACTGCCGACAGCCATTCCTGCCATCATTACAACGGGATTAAAACCGCCGTCACTTCCACCTAATTTGACATCTCCGGCTCCGTTCTCTCCCATATGTCCAAGGGCTTCTGCACCTGCAATTCCAACTTCTGTTTGCTTTTCAATATTAAATGCTCCTATGTTAGCAGACTGAGTCTGTTTATGCATAGCATACTGCCCCTCTTCTCTCTGAATGCGAAGACGCTCAACATAGTCTGTTGTTTCAGACTTTATTTTTTCTGATGTAATTTCTTTTGTAATGCTGATAAGCTGCCTGTATCCTTCGCTTTGCTTGTCTATTTCAATTGCTCCTATATCAACACCTGAAACATTCACACCAAAAGTATCTTTTAGTCGCTCACATATATCGTATTCAATTGTATCATTTATTTGAGCAACCTTACTTTCAATCTGAATTACAGGCATATTATTTGCTGCAGGGGCATTTGTCACCGTATCCTTTACATAACGACATATTGCGTCCCTTATTTGCTTTTGAAAATCATTTAGATTAAAGTTGCTTAATCTGTGCAGCTTGATAAATTCTTTGTAATCGGTAATTCCAAAACTAACTGTTCCACGAACTGCGACCGGAACACCAAAATCGGAAAACCTCGGATCATAAACATCAAAATAAGGCACACCGAATTTGACCTGTATTATTTTTGCTAAATTTATGAAATACACTTCAGCCTGAAACGGTGTTCCGCCGTCATAAGCTAATCCGATAACACTCGCAAGGACAGGAAAGTTTGATGTTTCAATTTTTTTGTCAAAAGGTCCAACAATAAAGTCCTGCATAGTACCATCTTTTTGTTTATAAACAAAAACAGCCACTTCACCGTCTTTCACTCTCAGTGAAGAACCCCAACGGATTGCATTTTCTCTGTTGTTGTTTCCTTGCACTGAGTAATTTGGATGCCATTTCCAAATCAAATATGAAGACTCATCACAACGGATTTCATCCATAAAACCGCCTGCATTTGGCTTGCGTAATAATGACATATTTACTCCTCCCGTTCATTACTTTTTTGGTTTTGATTTTTTATGAAATTGCTAACTACGATAATCAGAACAATAACACCGCAAAGATAACCCATTGAACCATTATAAAGAAGTGCAGATGTTATGAATATCAACACCCCACTGGCAAGACCGATTAAGTAATCAATTGTATCGGCTTTTCGAGAAAAAAGACTTGTTGCTGATGATATTAGTACTATATAAGCTACCAATTGAATCAAAGAAGAATTTCCACCTGATGTGTCAACAACTACCGCTGCAATTAAAAGAACAATTCCGATACAAACAACAATATTTCTGATGACCGTATTTATTGTGAATTTTCTTATATTACGATTTTTTTCATTATTCACAGTGACTTGACAATCATAATAGATTTCCTGAGCCTTGGCAAGATTATCATCATCTTTAAAAATCAAAAGAGCTTTTTTATGTGCTTGTTCAAATTTTACAAGCCACGCTTGAAATATTGCCTTATTTTCTTCTCCCTTAATATTTGTCGATGCAAGTACCATAAATTCAAGAATATCCTCTTTTGTATTAGGAATAGGATAATTACGAATCAAAAAAATCTTTTTATCAATGGAATCCGCTTTATTTAATTCAATAAACAGTTGATATACCGACTTTGTTGCTCCCGCATCACGAATCTCATATCCACAGCTTGGGCAATTAGATGTGAAAGAATCAAGAAGTTCACCACAGTTTGGACATTTATGAATGCAACCTTCATAAATAGTTTTTCTTTCATTTAGTTTTTCACTATCGCTGTTTTTCGGAAAATCAGGTACCACTACAATCGGTTTTCCACAAGTCTTGCAAAATTTTGCATTACTGTCCAGTTTACCACCGCAGTAAGGGCAAAATCGTATTTTGGTTCCTTGTTCCATATAAAAATCCCCCATAAATTTACTGATTTAATTCAGTATATATCATCTGTCTTAACTGCATCACAAATATCTCCTATATTACAATCCAAATATTCACAAATTCTTAATAGTACCGACAATGCAACCTCTTCGTTTTTTCGCAATTTTGTCATGGTACCTGTTGCAATATTTAAATCTTTTCGTAATTTGACAGGTGTTATATCTTTTTTTATTAGTAAAATCCATAGTTTTTTATAACTTATTTTCATATATCTATTCTTCTCTATGACAAAGGGTATCATTATTTTGCCAATTTATTGAATAAAATTCGCAACTTCTTGCGAACGGTATGATAAAATAAAAGCCGTAATAAAACGGTTATAAAACATCTTCTACAGTATGATAAATAAAACAGTTAAATTTTAGGTAATTATTCCAACATCTTTATTGGTATTATAGCATAATAAATTTGTTTTGTAAAGGATTTTATTGTTAAGAACATAAAATTAGTCCAATTAGTTAATTTCCAAATTAAGTTCCACTGTTGAAGTTACTTTGGAAAGGAATTTGCAGGTAGACTTTACTCTTAGAGGGGAGGCCCGGAAAACGAGTAAAAAATACAAACACATGAGCCTTGATGACAGGATAGAAATTCAGAAATATCTGAATAAAGGAATGACATTTGAGGCAATAGGTAATAGATTGTTGTCCGAAACTTTTAAAGACCCCGTTTGTTTGTAACGGTAGTCTCCCTTGATTAGCTATTTTTCTATTTCTTCTGTCCGTTCACCGTCCCACAAAAAATCGTGATGAACCATAAAAACTACCCCCTATGATAATAAAGAAATTACCATAGGAGGCAGCCACCTGATGATGTGCGATATTCGCTTTCAAGCGAACCGTTAATTATGTTAGTAGCAAGAGGCACTTTTCCTCTACTTGATTAGTGAATTTAGCACAAAGTAGCTGTGAAGAAATGAAGTTTAAGACTTCATTCTTCACAGCCACTATCTGATATATTATATTGAATTCATTGTAAACTTTGTTAGTTATTCTATGTATGAAACGACTTCTGCAAGTTCAATGAAATCCGAAAAATCGTGAGAACCAATATTATATACATATTCTTTTTCATATATTTCAGGATTATCAGTTTCTAAATCTATGTAATCATCAATTTCAGGTATAAATGAAAGTTTATTGTCAAAATTCTTATTCATATAACTTGGACACATAACTTCGCTTAATTTTTTGGCAATCAATCAATAATGAAACAAAATAATCCTCATTGAACTCCATCATATTTTCTGTTCCTGAATATCTGCTGATAGCCTATACCAATTCTGCATAACCAAATATAAAAAGCGGATTAGCTTCAACAAATTGAGATGGCGAATCTTTATAATTCTCGACATTCTCTTTAAGAACATTATATGTTTCATCAACCAAATCTGCAAAATTGTCTTAGTCCAATTTCTGTTCTCCCGATGCCAACATATTTTTATTACTGATCAATTCATTTCATCTGTTTTCTAAATTGCTTAAATCACATAAAATATCAAATTCTGTTTTCATTTTTTATCTTCCTTCCAGTTTTTGTAATCTTCAACATATTTGTCCCAATATTTATGTTGCTCTTCTTTGTCAGTGATTATGCCTGCGTTGATCATACCCTCAAGTGTTCGGCAATACCAAAGTGTGCGGTAAAATTCATTTGTAAAGCCTTGTCGACAGCGAGCAGGATGCGGAAGTGTCACTATATAAGGTCCAGCACCCAACTTTTCCTCTATACTTTTTAGGACTCTTTTCTTATTTAAGTAATTATTTACCTTACTGCTCAAAGTAAAAATAACCTTTGGCTTTAATATTTCCACCTCTTTCAGAAAGAATTCTTTAAAGCACATACTTATACATTTATCAGGGAATTCATCTAAATTTGCGTATTTTTCATGATCTGAATTCAACATACCGCACTTGACTAAATTAGTCATATAGGCATTTTTCAGCTTAAAGGTATGCACAAATGAGTTGAAAAATTCACCATACTTTTTTGAAGAAAAGCCATAGGGATATGTAGTACGTTCATCAGTACTTTTATGGTCATCGGTACTTTTACCATCCGCCCACCACCATACTTTTGCGGGATGTTTTCCGTCAAATTTTTCTTTATAACAAGCATCTAAATTGCTTGCCGGACTTTCCATAACCAACATTACAGCGTCATCACGATAATCGGAATAATCATTAAATTTTTGTATTTTAAATAAATCAAGCGAATGAATACCGTGAGATACAATCTGTAAAGAAAATTCACCATCAGACGATTTATTCGCTGAATTATCTTCACACTCTTGACAAACGGCAGTAGGTGTATCGCTTCTGATATAGCGCTCCATTTCATCATTATAAGTATAGGATTGGTTCTGAGGATCAGTATACTGTATAAGTTTGCCAAATCTTAATTCATTGATTTTTTTAAAAGTTTCTTTAAAATCAGCCATATTTACACCTCTTAATGGTTATTTAATATAGATTTTACTTAATTATATACTTATAACTGTACATCGTCAACAATTATCTGCAAAATATTGCTTATTATTTAACGGCAAACGGATATTTCTGTTTTCGGGGAGAAATAGTTGTGAATTTGATTTATCTTTATCAGCCTCAAGAAAGATTATATTTTTATCTGCACATTCTTTTATAATTTCCGTATAGTTATACTTGTCATCGTAATCAATTGTGTTTCCGCTTTTAAAAATATTTGAAAGAAAGGAAACATTAAACCGAAATCGGGTAACCTACTTCCGTTTTGTCCCATAAACATTTCACAAGATATAGCGTGTCCGTCCTTTTTCAAGCTTCTACCGCATATCGGGCATATTTTATCAGAGAGATCAAATCCGTCAATTTGCGAATTATCAAAATAAACATAATGACAATCAGCACAAAAATAGTGTGGCGGTAATGGATTAGCTGTGTTTATTCCAAGTAAGAACGCAACCAAGACCGAAAAATAATCACGATTGGTTACATACTCTCCCGATTGTCTGATATAACTGACAGCTTTATATGCAAGCAGATAATAGCCTGCATAATTATACTTTTTAATAAAAAGGAGTTCTTTTTTCAACCTCTCTGCGATTAAATACGGTAAACTTTCACCATAAATTTCTTTTGCTTTTTTATATGCTAATTTGTAAATCTTATCATAAGCCTTTTCAACCACAAAAGAATAATCCTCATAATCGCACATATATATCACCCTTCTTGATGTTATATGCATTATATCAGGCACTATGTTCTGTTTATGGTACATCTCACAAATAATGAAAAAATCTTTGTGTACTATTTTTGTCACATATCGTATTGTAGTATGATATAATAGATGATATAATTATATACAAAGGAGGGATTTTATGGCTTTAAATCATACTGAAAAATCAGCAAGTAAAGACAAGGTATCATACTACCAGCCGAAAAAGCTACTGATTATGAACATTCTTGATATTTTACGGAAATACACCGACGCCGACCACAGAATCAGTCAAAAAGATATTATTGATATTCTTAAAAACAAATACAATATGGTCGCTGACAGAAAAGCTATCAAACGCAACATCATGAATCTTATGGACTTAGGTTACAACATTGAATACAAAGAAACTGTCAGAATGGTGCCTAATAAAGTCACGGGCGAACTTGAAGAAAGTTACATATGGTCAGACTATTATTATGTGAGTGATTTTTCTGACAGCGAATTAAGATTGCTTATTGACAGCCTGATTTTTTCAAAGCATATTCCCTATTCCCAACGCAAAGAACTCATTGAAAAGCTTGAAGGATTGTCAAATATTTATTTCAAATCGAGGATAAAACACATTTCGGTTTCAACAGATTATAAGATTGATAACAAAGAGCTTTTTTATATTATTGATATGCTTGACGAGGCAATTTCCAAGCATAAAAAAGTATCGTTTTACTACTATGAATACGGAACAGACAAGAAATTACACTACCGTAAACGACCTGACGGCAGCGTAAGAGAATATATAATAAATCCGTACCAAATGGCAGCTAAAGAGGGCAAGTATTACCTCATTTGCAATTACGATAAGTACAATGATATTTCAAACTACAGAATTGACAGGATTGCAAAAATCAAAATCCTTGACGAACCTGTAAAGCCTTTTGAACAACTGACAGGATCAGACAATCGGAAATTGAACCTTGAAAAGTATATGGACGAACATATCTATATGTATTCAAGCGGTACAATAAAAGCGAAATTTCGCATTACAAGAGCAATGATAAGTGATGTTATTGATATGTTTGAAAAGGATTTAAGATTTTCCGATGAAACCGATTCGCATGTTACTGTCACGGCAAATGTAAATGAAATCGCCATGTTACAGTTTGCAAAAAACTACTCAACCGATGTTGTTGTTCTTGAACCGCAAACACTCGTTGAAAAACTCAGACAAGAGGCTGAAAGAGCCTTGAAAATTTACAGTATGTAAAGTAAATAAGGAGATTTTATTATGACAGAAGTAAAAAATAACAAAGCCTTTGATTTTTTATTGTACAGCTATTTTGGAATAAAAGAATCCGATTTGAAACCACAAAGTAAAAAAGATATTCCATATATTTGTGATATTTGTGCCAAAAGGGCATATTTAGACCTTGCCCGCACAGTAAAATATAGATACTCGTCATCTGAATTAAAAGAAATGAAATCAAAAAAGTCAAGTGAAGAAGATAAAGATAAGGCAAACAATTTCATAGAATCTAAAAATAACTTGATTAAAAATATATGTAAAAATATTCTTTCTCCTATTGAAACCAAAGAAGGAGAAATATCTTTTAAAAACTCTGATTTTGATGATTGGCATAAAGCAAAATGCGAAGAAATTATAAATTTTATGAATAACTCAATCGACAAATCAAATACTAAAATATTAAAAAAAAAAAGAAAATTTCACCATTAGTCAGGCACAAAAATGGGTTAATATGACTTTAAAATACTTGTGGTTACTTAATGCTTTACCAACAGGTGTAAAGCCGGAATATTTACATGTACCGATTGACAGTTACATTATCAAAATAGCTTATAGCAAAAAAGTAATATTCAAATATGCTTTGGGATTAGAAGAAAAGCCGAAAGATTCATGGAGTATGTTATCCGATTATGAAAAATACTTTGAAATACAGGAAGCAATACGAGAAGCAATAAAAACAAACACCACCAACGAAACTATTCCTATAAAATGGGAATCGCTTGCCTGGATTGAGGTGGCGGAAAAGCAAGCAAATAAATAAAAAGTGTTCCAAACAACAGAAAACAAATTTTGCAATACAACAGTGTATATGGTAAGCTGTCGTTATATATTTTATGACCGTATGTAATATCCTGAGTGCATGACTGTTAATCATGATGTTACTGCTTTTGAAAGCAAAAAATAAAACAAATGCTTATGTGTCTATAATTTCTTGCCATTACCCCCCTACGATAGTTTCTTTTATTCTACCATAGGGGGCTTTTCTATTGTCTGTTTTTATCTCATGCTCAAGAATATAATGAAAAAAGTTGAAATATAAAGTGAGGAAAAAAGATGCAAATAACATTTTACGAAAAAAATAAAAAAATTGAATTATCTATCATAAACTATTGGTTTCCGTTTAATCATGACATTGATGATGTAGAAAATGATTTTTATGCAAATTATCTTGCTGTAAAAATCGTTTATTCTAGTGTTAAGCATCTAAATAGTACAAAACAAAATGAGATATCCCCTTTAAGTGTTGTATAATAAAAAAGAGGATGAATTCATTATGTCACGACAAAAAACTCATCACACCAAGCAATTCAAGTTGGATGCTATCAACTATCGCAAAGAGCACCCTGATCTTACACAGGTTGAATGTGCTAAGAACCTGGGTATCGGTGTCAATACTCTTGCTCGCTGGGAAGCCCAGTTCAGAGATAATGACGGTGATATTCCCGTTATGGTTCCGGCAGTTACGCTTCTGATGAAGCAAAGGAAATCGCCCGCCTTAAGCGTGAGCTGCGTGATACACAGGATGCACTTGATGTGTTAAAAAAGCCATCGGCATTCTGGGAAAAGATTAACAGAAGCTATCTATACTGAAGTTTCCGCAAAGGTAGAGGCTGCCAAAGTAACCGGACGCCGCGTATCTATCTCCGGAATGCTGAAAATTTTAGGCGTGTCTCGCTCTGGATACAGATCCTTTCTTAATCGAAAGGTATCTCCCTACTCGTCAGCGAAAAAATGCCGTTAAAAAGGGAATCCAGAAAATATATGATAATTCTAAACAGAATTATGGCGCCCCTAAAATTGCTCAGGAACTACGTAAATCTGGCGAAACCATCAGTCAACGCACCGTAGGTAAATACATGCGTGAAATGTGCATTCGTGCCCAGTGGACTAAACCGTGGACTACTACCACCAAAGATTCTGATTTTAGCAAAGAACCCCACAACATTCTCAACGAACAGTTTAATCCTGAACGTCCTAACGCTGTCTGGTGTCCAGATATAACTTATATCTGGGCGCAGGATGGTTTTGTATACCTTAACTGCGTTATGGACTTGTATGCCAGAAAAATCATTGTCTGGACTCTTGCAGACACTATGGAAGTATCTACAGTTATCAAAACAATCAACAAGGCAAAAGCCTGTCGTAATACTGATTTACCACTTATTATCCATTCAGATCGTGGCAGCCAGTATATTTCAAATGCGTGGCGTGAAGCCACTGAAAAGATGCAGCAAAGCTATTCTCATAGTGGTTATCCTTACGATAATGCCTGCATCGAATCTTTCCATTCCTTAATCAAAAGAGAATGGTTTAACAGATTGAGTATATTGAAACCTTTTATAATACCGTTAGGATTCACAGCCACTGCGACTATATGTCTCCTAATGATTTTGAAAAATTGTTTGAGAGGGTATCTTCTCTGCCAGCAGCTTAGTTGGCAGAACTTCTCATTTTATTTTGTGCTAAATCTTGACACAGGACCAATTTGGCTTTTCTTAAATCCTTAATTGCACTTCTTACTGTAGCAGATGACAGCTTTATATCACTTGCTATTGTATTAGTTAATGAGTTTACTCGGTACCACATAAGCATAATGATTACATTGGAATAAGAAAAAATAAGTTCAGAAGAATTTTAGGGATAAAAAAGGTTCATCACGATTTTTTGTGGGATGGTGATGAACCAAAAGTTTTGTCTTATCAACTCTGCAAACCATATGTCACCCGTCAGTTATTTCAAATTCAATTTCTACAACAAATAATTTTTCAAAATTTCAATATTGTACACTATTTTACTACATAATAACATAATAAAATAGATTATATAATTAGATTTCTTCTGCAAATATAAAATTCTCTTATTGCACGCAATTCAATAAAGAACAACCTCCCACGGTAGTTTCAAATTCTACTGTAGGAGGTTTTTCTGTTATTTTTTGAAATTGTAGGATTAGTTTTCAAACAGATGCTTGTATTCTGACTTTGGAGCTGTCAATCTCCAAAATTTATCATTGGCATTCATACACTTCCAGTATGATTTATTGACATATTCAAATGTTTTATCGGCAAAAGGAACAACCCTTGAATATGATTTCATAAAGTCCTCATGGAGCAATTTAAGTTCTGCAATAATGCTCTTTTCATCAGCGGTAAGAATCTTTCTGTCCTTCATTACCATTTTGCCTGCAATAATAACATTTTTGATATCACTGCCGTTTTCGCAATAAACAAGATGATTTTTGATATCATTAAGCGGAGTAAATGCAGGCGTATTGAGGTCAAACATAAGTATATCGGCTTTTTTTCCGACTTCAAGAGAGCCTATCTCTTTTTCACGCATAACGCTCTGAGCACCGCCCCTTGTTGCGGCATCGAGAATCTGAGAGCTTGTTGGCCACTTCTTGTAATTTGGCTGTGTAGCCTTATGAATAAGTGCAGCAACCTTCATCACTTCCATAATATTCTGACTGTCATTACTGCTTGTGCCGTCAGTACCGAGAGCAATGTTTACACCCGCCTCTTTCAGCTTTACAAAAGGCATTATGCCACTGCCGAGTTTGAGATTGCTGACAATATTATGTACAACGGTAGCACCTGTTTCAGCCATAACTTCAACATCTCTGTCATCAAGCCAGTTGCCATGAGCAATTGTTGTTCTTCGTGAGAGAATTCCAATGTCCTTGCAATGCTGTAAAATAGTCTTTCCGTAAAATTCAAATCCCGTTTCTCTCTGCATCCTTGTTTCGCAAATGTGGGTATGATACGGCAAATCGTACTTTTCGGCAAGTTCAAACACCTTGATGTTGTAATCATCATCGCATCTCTGCGGTGCAATCGGAGAAAGCGTAACCTTAAAATTATCTTTACCGTTCCAGTTTTTAATAATCTGCTCAGCCTCTTTAAGTTCTTCCTCGGGTGGAAGTGGGTTTGCAAACTTTTTTTGAAAATCGCTCGGCATAAAATCACGAAGATACGGAATTGTGTCAAGAAAATTCTTGTGGAGAGCAGATGTTGAAATATTTGCCCTCATTCCAAGATCTTTATATGCCTTAAAAATTATATTATGTCCCTCAGCAGTAGTTCTCGGATGTCCCGAAACATCGTCCTGACAACAGGTCACGCCTGATTTGATCTGCTCAATCGCACCAATCATTGTGCGAAGATACACAAGCCTTTCGGAAAAGTTTCCATACTCCGCCGTGGGAGGATATGAGTAGAGCATCCACAATTCAAGGGGCATATTGTCATATTTACCCTTGAACATATTTTCATCGGAATGAAGATGTGCATTCACAAAGCCGGGTGTAAGCAAAAGGTCTGTACAATCAATAACATTTTCATCTGCTGTCGGCTGAATGTTTTTTTCAATCTTTTTTATCTCATCATCTTCTATAAGAATATCGGTATTTTTTAAGATTTCATCTTTTTCATTTAACGTCAGAATCATTGCATTTTTCAGCAAAGTTTTCACTGCCATAACTATTATCTCCCTGTGAATTATTTGCCGTTTAAAAACTTGAACGGCTCTCTCCCCCATTTGTCTGAATAACGCTTCCGCTCAGTGCAAGAGCGTTTTCTCCTGCAAGAAAACTCGCAAGATATGCAACATCTTCGGGTTTTCCTGCTCTTCCGAGAGGAATATCCTTTTCATAAATTTTTATCATTTCTTCTCTTGTAACACCAAAGTCATCTGCGTCAGCCTGCAGTTGCGGTGTGTCGATAATGCCCGGAGCAATGGCACAAACCGAAATATTGTATTTTTCAAGTTTCTTAGAAAGAGCTTTGCAAGCACCTATCATTGCCCTCTTTGTTGCTGAATATGCCGAGGCATTTTTCCAGCCCTCAACACCGAACATTGATGAAAACAAAATGATTCTGCCATAGCGTTGCTTTTTCATCAATTCAACAGCCTGTTGCAGAATATTGAGATGTCCCTCAACATTGACCGAAAGGTGTTTTTCAAAATCGTTTATATTAACACCCGCAAACGGAGTCATATTCATATATGCGGCATTTGCAACAAGAACATCAAGTCTTCCGTATCTGTTGCAGATATTGCTTATCATATCGTCTGTATTTTCTTTTATCGAAATATCTCCATAGACATTTAACCAATTCTTGTCCTTAATCTCCAACAGCACTTCGTCGCTGAATTTTATATCATTGGCACATACACTGTATCCGAGATTTGAAAATTCCCTTGAAATTGCAAGTCCTATGCCCTGCCCGCTGCCCGTAACAAGGGCAACGGGGTCGGACACAGTTTGTATGTTTAGTTTATCGGGAAGTCTTGTTAAATCCGCACACAAAACCTGTGCTGTCAGATACGCTCTGCTGTCCGAGAAAAATTTTGCAAGTTCAGCGGTTTTCTCAGGATCGAAACCTTTAATTTTAAGCACATTCAAAATTACATTTTCGGGTGCCAGCTCACAAGCTATGCTCTTGAGCATTCCTTCTGCAGCCGACACGGCGATGCTTAAAAATATATTTTCGCAGTCAGGCAGAAGCACTATAATTGATCCCCACTCCTGACTTTTGATAACAGGTAAAAAGGTTTTCAGTTTATCAAAAAGAAAATCAACTATATGCTCTTTGGCACTTTTCCAGCTTTTAAAATCAATCAGAGCAAATTCGGTCAAATCTACAGTCAAAAAGCTGATTTCTTTATGCTCATATTCCGAAATCAATGTGTGATAGTTCGTAAGCTTTTCTTTGAGAGTTGCTTTAAAATCTTTGTTGTCGGAAAGTATAAGTGCATTCATCATTTTGACTCTGCCTCAACAAAGGTTGATACGATTGACACTTTTATCTTGTCCTCGCTCGGAACTGACTCTATGCAATCCGCATCTTTAAGAAAATCTGCAACTTTGGTAACAAGCGATGTCATCTTTTCACCATTGTTTGCAAAAACTTCTTTGTTATAATTCTTTGTTGCAATATCAATACCGTCAAGCAGTGAATAAAATTCATCGTTTGTAAGCTCTGCTTTAGGAGAAATAAGGTCAACAACCGAGTCAGAATCCTTATTGTATTTATCCTGTACCTGATACCACGCATCAACAATGCCCTGTACTTCATCGGGTCTGTCCTTTACAATGCTGTCCTTAATGATAAGAACATCCGAAAGTTCGCCCGGAAGGTCTTTTGAAGAAAAGATGACCTTGCCGCCGCTCTCCTTTGCCGCCTTGCTCATCTGAGGATCAAAAATTGACGCCGCATCAATTGAACCACCCACGAGTGCTGCTGTCGCATCACCCTCTGACATATTTGTGATATTTACATCCGATTCCGAGAGTCCTGCCTGCTCAAGTGCCGTGAGTAAAAGCATATGGTTCATAGTACCGATATTTGTGGCAATCGTCTTGCCCTTGAGGTCTTTTACTGAGTTAATTCCCGGTGCGGCAACAATACCGTCCATACCTGCCGAATAGTCAGTCATAAGTACGATATCAAGGTCAAGACCGTTTGCAATCGGAGTTACCGCCTCTGTAATACCCATAATTGAGGCATCTACACTACCTGAATCAAGAGCCTGAATAACATCGCTGTACTGAGCAAACTCAACAAGTTCTACATTTGCATTGTTCTTTGTAAAGAGTTCGAGTGATTCCATTGCATATTCAAAATACGGTGACGGCAACGGATAAACAGCAAGCTTTATGGGTTCCGCCGATGAATCCGAAGTGTTTTTCTTTGACTCGGAAGAATTTCCTGAACAGCCAACGAACAAAACAGTACACATACACAATGCAAGTAATATTGATAAGAATTTTTTCATAACTTTTCCTCTTTTCTTATTTCAGCTTACTGCTGTCGGGGTGAAGCATTTCGTTGATACTTCTCCTTATTTTTATAAATTCAGGCGTATCCTTTAAATCAAGGTCACGGTTTTCGGGAAGGTCAATGTCAATCTCAGCATGGATTTTTCCCGGACTCGGAGTCATAACATACACCTTTGTTCCGAGAAAAACTGCCTCCTCAATATCGTGAGTAATGAAAATAACCGTTGTTTTTTCTTTCTGCCAGATGTCACGCATAAGAAGTTGCATCTGTGACTTTGTGAACAAATCCAATGCGCCGAAAGGTTCGTCCATGAGAAGAACTTCCGGATTATTAGCTAGCGCTCTTGCAATTGCGACACGCTGTTTCATACCGCCGGAAAGCTCTTTCGGATAACATTTTGCAAACTTTTCAAGACCGATTATACGAAGATATTTATATGTAATCTCCTCTTGCTCAGCCTTGGTGAATTTCTGTAATTTCAGAACGAATTTAATATTATCTTCAACCCTCAGCCACGGAAACAATGTGTAAGTCTGGAAAACCATTCCCCTGTCATCACCGGGGCCAATAATCTTCTTACCGTCAATTGTAATAATACCCTTTGTTGGGAAATCAAGTCCTGCCATCATACGGAGCATTGTCGATTTTCCGCAACCTGACGGTCCGACGATACATACAAATTCATTTTTATATACATTGAGCGAAACATTGTCAATCGCTTTGAAAGCACTCTTTTTGCCGTCGTTATAAACCTTGTCGATTCCTTTAACGGCAATTTTTAAATCCATAGGGTTTTTATCCATTCTTGCCACCCTCTTCCCACGGGAATAATTTTTTTATAAGAATATTGAACAAACAATCTGTAACAAGACCAAGCAAACCGATTACAAGAATTCCCATAAAAATTGCGTCTGTCTTTAAAAATCTCTGCGCTTTAAGAATACTGTAACCAAGACCTGTGTTTGCAGCAACAAGCTCTGCAACAACAAGATATGTCCACGCCCATCCAATCATCATACGCAAGGTCTGCATCATCTTCGGAGCCATTGCGGGAATAAGCACCTTGAAGATTGTTACCGTGTTGCTTGCACCGAGGGTATAACCTGCAGCAAGCAAATCATCGGAAACGGAATTTGCATCGTCAATAATCATAAGCACCATCTGGAAAAATGTGCCGATGAATACAATCATAATTTTTGAAAATTCACCGATTCCCATCCATACCATCAAAAGCGGTACAAATGCAGGAACGGGCATATATCTGATAAACTGACACAAGGGTGCGCACAAAGCTGACATCGTTCTGAAACAGGAACACAGAATACCAATCGGAACACCAAGGACTGTTGCGAGCAAGAATCCCATTGTGATTCTGTAAATGCTTATTGCTGTGTTTTCTCCAAGACTTCCGTCATTGATGCTTGCAAAAAATTTAGAAACAACCTCTGTCGGTGACGGAAGAAAAGTACTGTTTACGGCACCCGACTGACTTGCAAATGTCCACAAACCAAGTACAAGTGCAAATGCGATTATTGCAATTATTGCGTAATTAACACGCTTCATCGGTCTTCTTAATAAAACTTTTCTCTGCATAAAAACATCTCCTGAGGTAATTTTTGCTCGTTATTCTGAAAGAAGATCGTTTACAATTCTCGGATCGAGCATATTTGTAACCATGTCATCTGTAAGTTCTGTTGTAATAAGTCCGCCGTCATAAAGGAAGCTTCCGACTGTCTTTACAAGAACATTGAGATACTTGTAGTCATCCTTACCTTCTGTGAATTTTACCTTATTATCTTTGAGTGAAACAAGATTTGTAACATCCATAAGCTGATAGAATTCATCTTCCGAAAGGTCGCCCTTCTTTGCGGCCTGTGCGGCATATTTTGACGGATCCGCCTTGTATTTTTCCATTGACTCATACCATGTCTTTACGAAAGCCTTTGCGTTATCATACTGTTCGTCAAGCTTTTCTGAATGAATAAGGAACACATCGGCAATAAGGTCGGGATCTTCTTTTGTAGAATAAATAATGCGACCTGATTTAGCCGCTGTACCTAACTGCGGTTCCCATGTGCTTACTGCATCAATCGAGCCGCCTGTCATAGCTGCTGCGGCATCACCCGCACTCATGTTTACAAGGTTTACATCATCCTCCGAAAGTCCGTTTTTTTCAAGAGCCTTTTGGAGCATCATATGGTCAACTGTACCGATTTCGGTTGCAACTGTCTTGCCTTTGAGATCTTTTACCGACTTGATATCGTTTGTAGCGGCAATGCCGTCAAGTCCGTTTGAAGTATCGATAACACCGATTACCTTGCTGTCGATTCCGTTTACAACAGGTGTAACAGCCTCTGCGACCGCATAGATAATTACATCTGCATTGCCCGTGTTGTAAGCTGAAATAGCATCTGAATAAACAGGAAAATATGTAAACTCAACATTAGCACCGTTGTCCTTGTAGTAGCCCATATCGTTAAAAGTCTGCATAAGATAAAGTGTAGGCATATCAAACACGGCAACTTTTAAGGTTTTATCTGACGAAGTGCTGTCTTTTGTTGCAGCTGACGATGTTGAATCCGATGAATCAGAATTTCCGGAACAACCTGCAAATAATGTTGCTGTCATTGCAAGTGCGAGTAACGCACATAATATTTTCTTTTTCATAATAAGCTCTCCTTAAATCATTTTATTAATTGAATACAGCGCCGCCGTTCGGGCTGATAAACTGTCCACAGTAAAATTCTCCGTATTTGCTTGCAAGAAGTACTGCCGTTGCTGAAATATCTTCAACCGTACCAAGTTTTTTAAGAGGAATTTGCTTCTCCTTTTCAACCCACTCAGCTTCCATATCCTTGAGAATCATATCTGTTTCAATAGGACCCGGTGCAAGAGTATTAACAAGAATGTGCGGTGCAAGTTCAAGCGCAAGTGACCTTGTCATTGAATTTACCGCGCCTTTAGCGGCTGTATAGTGAATATAATTCGCTCTTCCCTTTTTTGAAAGTTCGGATGAGATGTTGATTATCTTTCCTGTTGAATTTTCATCAAAGAGAGGAATAAAGTATTTTGTATTCAAGAACACACCTCTCAGGTCAGTGTTGATAACCTTGTCCCATTCCTCAACGGGAAGGTCTTTTATCGGACATTCCCGACCGACCGTTCCGGCATTATTAACAAGCACATTTATATATGTAAGCTTTTCCTTAACAAATTCTGCAAGATTTCTCACATCGTTTTCGTTACCTGCATCAGATTTAAACAAAAACACCTTTGTGCCGTATTGTTCAAGTTCCTTCACAGTCTGTTCTGCGGAAGCATTATTGCTTACATATGTAATAACAACATTTGCTCCCTGCATTACAAATGCCTTGGCAATTGCTTTGCCTATACCTCTTGAACCGCCTGTTACAACACAGTTATAATTTTCTAACAACCTGTCCATAACCATCACCTCAAGTAATAAAAAAGCAGAGTACTCTACAACATCTTTACCTCGTTGTAAAGCACCCTGCATGGGTTCCGCCGTAATTTCTCCTGCGGTTTATTTTATTTTATACGAATACTATAATCATTGGTGTTACTCCAATGTCAATAGTATTTTTATTTTTTGTATCTTTGCATAATTTCTTTTTAAAAATTTCATTCATTAGAAGATATTCAGCATAATTATGTATGTTATTTTTTGTTTTTGCACAATTAAATCTTGTAATCCGTCAATTCTCGTGTTACAATGGTTTTACAACATTAGTGTTACTCCAATAATAAACGAGGGATTAAAATGATTAAGAATTTTGATGAAGCAAACAGAGAAATCTACACTATAAGTGAATTTGCTAAAATGACAGGAGTCAGCACGGATACTCTGCGTTATTATGATAAAATCAACCTGTTCAAGCCTACCAATATCGATTCAAAAACAGGATACAGATACTATACTCTTAAAGAATTTGAAGAAATCGGAGAAATTCAAACTTTGCAGACACTCGGAGTATCGCTCAAAGAGATTAAGCATCACCTTGAAAATAAAACCTTTTTCAGTTCATATATGCTGTTAAGCAAGCAATATGCAGATATTGACCGAAAAATTGCCGAACTCATACAGTTAAAAAGCTATCTTTCGGAAAAACTTTCAACACTTGAGGATGTTATGAACAACAATTCAGACGATGAAATCGTTTTAAAAGAAATAGATAAGCGCATAGGCTACGGCACACGCATAAACTGCAAGGATTACGGCGAAATCAAAACCGAATCTGCGAGAATCATAGAAAAGTATCGCAAAAGTTTGTTTGTAAGCAACTCATATGCAATTTTTATACCAAAAGAAGATATTCTCAAAAGGAAATTCAACGCACACTACTACTGCGTGATTTTTGATATTGAAAAAGACGAAGCCGAACCTTTTGAAAAATTGACATTTCCAAAAGGATTGTACGCAACCATAAGATATAACGGCACAACCTTTGAACGCTCCGATTCTATGATAAAACTCGTAGATTATATCGAACAGAATCATTACAAAATAATCGGTGATGCACTTCAGATATGCGTAATTGACGAAAACATAACAAATATTGACGCCGAAAAAATCAATGAAATTCAAATTCCGATTGAACATATGTAAAGAAAACTCAGAAAAAGGAGTACAATAAGTTGAATTTAGATGATAAAATATTTTTATATCACAACTTATAACGATAATGTATCAAAATAAATATTCAAGTATTGTCATTGCCCAATGGATCAAAACCTACTTAAAAATATTTGGGACAAGTGTAAAAATCTTAATCGTAAAAATATTAGGGAAAAGTGATTATTTTTTTAAAAGTTGGGGTAATGAAAATTTTGAATTTGATGCAGAGGGTAAAGAAATCCATCCTAAGCGTATTTTAATATAAAAGCAAAAACAGCGCTAAAAAATACACGGGCAATAAAAAATGTAGTTTGTAAAAACAGCCGTACAAGAGGATATCCCGGTTTTACGGTGCAAACAGAACAGGGTAATTTTCAGGCAGAATTACACATAACCGCTAAAACAGAATATGTTTAAGACGGTGTAATACTGTAATACATGAAACATCCTCATAGATTAAAAATCAAGGACCGCCAAGAAAAATAGGCGGTCCTTGATTTTAGAGAGATTTTATTTTTAAAAGGAGTTAGAAATCAGCTCATTTTATTTGTTTATACCAAAAACATATTTTGTAGTTTGTGTATAGTTTTCGTTTGCTTTTAATATTGTCGTAGGAAAATTCTTGTGATTTACAGCATCGGGAAAGCCTTGGGTTTCAAGACAAAACGCTGGATT
>ERZ857972.927-NODE-927-length-21087-cov-43.872432_pt1 | contig 21087 bp, 18 predicted proteins | sample MGYA00519757_ERZ857972 | MGnify/ENA primary metagenome ERZ857972 (study PRJEB31778, sample SAMEA3449383) | human gut metagenome | biome: human gut; feature: human-associated habitat; material: faeces | place: United Kingdom | collected 2010/2012 ...
ATTATCTTTTGATAGTTCTTTATTTTTATTTTTCAATTTTCTTTCCCTCCTAATAAGTCATTCCTTGCAAAAATCCCCATACTGAAAATGCCACTGTTGCTATATATAGACTGCTATATACTACTGCTCGTCCAATAAAATTGTATATTTTATTTGTATCTAGTTTTCTTTTCATTTGTTTTCACCTTCTTTCTAATGAACAAAACAATTTGATGTACTTAATAATTGTTTTCTTCTTATCATTGTTTTGTTTCTTACTTTTGTTTTTGGATTTTCTAAATATTCTTCAATCCATTCCTTTTTAAATAAATAGCCTCTACCTTTTCCTTTTACATACTTAAGTCCGTTTGGTATCCATGTGTGGGTTATCATATATGGTGTTACGTTTTTCTGTTCTCCTCCATACATCTCTGCTATTTCTTTTGTTGTGTAGAGCATTAAATCACTTCCTTTCTCTATTGTTGATTTTGTTTTATTTATGTTGTCTTTTGTATTATTCTGTTATATAATTTACCTAACTTTAAGTGAAAGTGAGGTGATTATATTGGATAAAGATTTTAATGCTTTTCTATCTAGTATTGATAACAAACAACTAATGATAGATTCAACAAAATATCTTTCAAAATCAAATTATAGTGATGATAGTGAAAAACAATTAGATTTTAGTGTTGCGATTGCTAAATCTATGTTAAAACAATATCATCAATGGTTAAATTCCTAAAATTCTGAGGTGTTAGATTTTTCTGATGCCTCATCTATTAATTTATCTATAAAAGTTTTGGAGCTTAATTGTTTTTTATCATTTATTGCCTCTATTAAATCTAATGCCATTACCATTGATGTTGCATTTCCATCTTGTATTAGTTCCCTTATTTTCTGATTAACTAATTCTAATGTTTCTTTTTCCATTATTTTTTCTCCTCTCTTCGTATCGGTTCGTGGTTATTTTTGTTTAGTTTTCTCAACTTTTATTGTAAAAAAATATTCATAAATTTCTGTCTTAGGTATTTCTAATACATTTGACAAATTAAAAATTTCTTCTTGTGTAAAAAAAACATTTCCATTTAATTTTAAATTAAATGTTGAGCATGCAATTCCTATTTCTTTTGCTACTATTTCTTGTGTAAGTCCTTTTTCTCTTATTAATCCTTTCAACTTTGATGAATCAAAAATCAATTTTCTTCCTCCTTTCGTTTGTTTAGTTTTCTAAACTGCAATTATATTATCAAATCATTTTTCTATTGTCAATACCTTTTTTAAAAAAAAATTTATTTTTCTAAACCTTTTATTTAAAAAGCAATCAAAAACATTGACTTTTCTAAACATTTCACTTATAATAATAATTGATTGGAGGAATTACAATGAATGAATTAGTAGACACTTTTTCAAATAGACTAAATACTGCTATGCGAATAAGGAATATAAAACCAATTGAATTATCAGAAAAGACAGGAATTGACAAGTCAAAAATAAGTTCTTATATGTCTGGTAGATATAAAGCAAAACAAGATGGAGTATACTTACTTGCTCAAGCATTGTCTGTAAATGAAGCTTGGCTAATGGGACTGGATGTACCAATGGAAAGAACTCCTGATTATCTTCTAAAAAAAATAGGTGCTATTCCCTTATCTGAAATAGATACTGTTAAAATACCTGTTCTAGGAACAGTAAAAGCTGGATATGACTATTTAGCAGAAGAAAATATTGTAGATTATATACCATTTAAAGTAAATGGAACAGACAAAGAAAACTATTATGCTTTGAATGTTGTTGGAGATAGTATGGAACCGCTTTTTGATAATGGAGATACAGTTATAGTTCATAAACAAGACGACTTTGACAATGGAGATAATTGTGTTGTGCTTATAAATGGAAATGAAGCTACAATAAAAAAAGTGTATAAAGGAACAACTGGTATTAAACTAGAAGCTGTTAATCCTTATTACCCACCACGAGTATTTACGGAAGAGAAAATCAAAGAACTACCTGTTAGAGTTATAGGAGTAGTCGAAAGATCTATAAGAAATTTTAAAAAGAAATAAATGGAGAATAATTATGTTTAATATTAAAGATAAAAAATTAAAAATTTTATTAGTTACAATTTTTGTTCTTATAATTATTATTTTGTCATTCTCTCAAAATACTACTTCGAAACAAGAACAGGAAAACATTGTAACTGATAAAGAAAACGAAGTAGAAACAGTTTCTTATCTTGATAATTATATAGATAAATACAATAGTCTTACAAAATACAAAATAACAAATTTATCTGTACTTGATATACATGACAAATCTAGTCAACACTATAAAACAGAATTTAGATTACATGCTTTTAAAAATGCTACCGCTAAAACAGGAACACTAGATGGCAATATTATTGATATTATAGATTATTCTTCTTTCTCATTAACAAATTCTTGTAATCTAAGAATTTATGCAAATATTTCAAACACAGATATAGCAAAAGAATTTATTAGAATATCTTCTCAAATATTCGATTCTACGATAACAGAAAATGATTTAGAAGAAATTTACAATAATATTAATGATTATAGATTTACTTTGGGAAAAAATAACCACATACAAGGTTATATACAAGAAACTGAAATCATGTTAGATTATAACAATTAAAAAAGGAATAGATGTATTCAATTTTACCACGAACCGATACATTTATTCCCTACAACACTATTAAAAGTGAATGTATTAATATTATACAGAAAATACTTTCACTTTTCAATAGTTTATTAAAAATAAATTAAAGAATTTTGGAGGTATTTTATTATGTCAAAAATAACAATTGATGAAGAAGTCTTACAACAATTATTAAAACAATTTGCAGCAAATCAAACTAAAAAAAGAAAAGAAGGGTCTTTTGAATTATACGGAAATGGAAGGGCTAGATTATATTACACATTAAATAAGCAAAAATACAGAACTACTGTAGATGCCAAAAATGAAGAAGAAGCCCAGAAAAAATTAGATATATTTGTTGAAGATGTTAAAAAAGGAAATTTTATCAATACTAATTATACTTTTGGAGAGTTTGCACAAATATGGCTTGATGAAAAAGTTAGACCAAACGCTGGAGATTTATGTGTAAGAAAATATATCAACTATCTAAATAATCGTATTCTTCCCTATATTGGTAGCTTAAAGCTTAAAGAAATAACAAGAAAAAAATTAGAAAAATATTTTAATACAGTAAAACTTTCAAAAACAGACTATAAAAGTAGAAAAGAAAATAACACTGTAAAACCAAGCACAGTAAAAAAATGGAAAAGCATTATTCATGCTTGTTTAGAATATGCAGTAGAATGTGAATTATTATTTAAAAATCCGTGTGACAAAATAAGAATAAAATTTACAACTACAACTGATGAAAAAACAATTAAACAATTAGTAAAACTCAAAAGGGAAAAAATTAATTATTATAACATGGAAGAATTTAAAACTGTTTGTGAACTATTAGAAAAACAATTTTTAGAATATTATTATAATAATGATATTGATAATGAAAAGAGATTAAGAGAGATTGGAAGAAGATTCATGGTGCTACTTGCACTAAAAACAGGTATGCGCCGTTCTGAACTTTTTGGATTAACTAGAGAGGATTTATCAGTTGAATATGCTTATTTTGATGTTAATAAAAGCAGACATTATATACCAAAAAAAGGGAAAATAACAAAATATCCAAAAAACGATTCTTCTATTAGAAATAAACCGTTACCAAAATCAATTTTAAGCTATTTAACATTATATTATAAACTACTTGATAGTTTGAAATATAAAGAGCCTTATATCTTCGATTATTTAAGCATAGATGGTATTTCAAGTTGGTTTGATAAGTGGCAAAATAAGAACAACATAAAAAACATTAGATTTCATGATTTAAGACATACTCATGCTACTATTCTTCTATTTATACACACAGACATTAAAACTATTTCAGAAAGGCTTGGACACTCCGATATTCAAACAACATTAAATACTTATGCTGATGTTTTGAAGGCTCTTGATATAAAAACTACAGAAAATTTTGACTCTATTTAATTAAAATAGATTTCCCAAAATTTTCCCAAATTTAAAATATAATAAGATAAAAGTATTGATACATAACGGTTACATTAATTTTATTAGTGTCCACCATCGGTACCAAATGTTAACAGCCTTATAAATATTGAAATATCAATATTTATAAGGCTGTTATTTATGATTTGTATATATGAACCATAGCAGATATTGCAAATTATGTTAATTTGATGTATAATAGGATGCAAGCAAATATATATATTACCTGTCAAATGACAAGTTAAAATCAAAGGGGGATTAAAAATATTTGTAAAATCAGTATAATCACAATTCAAGGAGGTAAACAAAATGAGACGTACTGAAAGAAAAAAGATTGAAACCGTAAAAAGCGGAAATCAAATATTCGGGCACATAAAACTTAACAATTTAGCAAATCCGGAATCAATACGGATAACAATTAACGGAGATAAGATCAAACCAACTTCGTATGACATATACGGATCACCAGAATTTCCAAAAGAATTAGTAGAATATTACAACTGGAAAGAACAAGAAATTCGTATAAAAAATGGTAAAAAAGACTTTATATTAAAAGCAGAAGTCTCATATGAAGAAAGACCTTTTGACATACCAACGGAGTGTTTTGATTCAAAAGAAGGAATTAAAAAATCTTTAAATAGTTTAAAGGATTTTACTGAAATGTTAAATAATCGTTTAATATTTCATACCATATCTGGCAATGCTTTAAATGAATTCGTAATTTTTGGTAAATATCTTTTAAGTTCTGATGGACAGTTTTTGCTTAGAAATTATTCATTTGGTTCTTCCGTTGTATTTCCAAATATTATGGAAAATAGTAAATTTGAACATTTGCTAAATTCCTTTAAAAAAACAGATTCAATTTATAGCAAAGATTTTGCATTTCCACAATTTGGAGATTTTTGTCCATGTTGTGGCAGAAAATTTTCAATTGATGATGTAAAAAATTCATCTTTTGAATTTTTAAATGAAAAAGTAACACATAAAAACTGCTTTGAAAACTTTACTACTTTAGAGCAGTTTATAAAAGAAATTAAATAAATCCCCTAAAGTAATAGGAGCAAAGAATTTTGAAAATTCTTTACTCCTATTACTATTCACTAGATTCTATAAAAAACTAGAAATACAATTTAATTCAAATAATATTTTATTCTTCGATACCTGCTTTTTCCAAGTCTTCCAACTCAACAACTTCATAATCAAAAACGGTAATATTCTTAATAATAAAATCTGAAAAATCATCATTGCTATCTTCAAAACTAGCAACATTAAAATTCTTTTTATCTAACAATTTCAAATGCAACTTAGACATATCAACAATCATTTTAGTTGATAAATCCATGCCAACAGGCAAAGTCTTGTTTTGATTATCATAAAAAATTATATTTGAAAAAGCAATACCTTTACTTCCCTCTTTAATATGTATTTTATATAAATTAATTTTATCTCCGTCAGCTTTTACTGCCTCTTGCATTTCCTTTTCTGGGTTGATATTGAAAATATTAATTTCCTTATTATTCAAAAGTTCTCCGTTAATAGCTTTATATACTGGTAGAGATTCCGGAATGATTCCCTTATCCAGTGCCTTTGTTATATTTTGTACAATTGATTGTAAAACTAATTTGAAGCCAATTTGTTTTGTATTTTTGTTAACTTCCAAAATATTAAATTTATCTTTTGGTAATTCTCTGTGTCTTTTATTGTTTATCTTTCTAACTTTTGTTGTATCTTGAATAATGTTTCCAAAAATATCATATTCTTCTTCATTTAAAGATTTTAGTTCTTTTGCTTCTGCTTTTAAGTCCTTTAGAGCTTTTTCTATTTCTTCTGGCATTATATTATTGGTCTTTATTTTATTTAAAGTATTTATCAAATTAGTTGTTGCAATAAATACACTGTCTGTATCTTCTCTATCAAGATTTCTTCTTTGCATTTTATCAATTTTTTTGCCAAATTCTTCTAAATCTTCTTCATAATTAAATGTTTTTTCTATTTTCTTTATTACATTTACTTCTTCTTGCTCGCCCTCTGGAAGTACTTCCATTTCGTCTTTATTGCTATATTTCCAGAATTCGAATATACTCTTTTTATGGCTATCTATTTCTTCAATATATTTTGAAGCATTTTCTATTTTTTTTGCCATATTTTTTGTTTTTAATTTTAAAGCATTTATATCCATTAAAAGATTTTTCATTTGATTTTCTAGTTCTTCTAGTTCTTTGTAACTTGTTATTAATTCTTCTAATGTATATATCTTTTTAATTGGAATTCTTTTCTTTTCTTTTTTTATAGGTTCTGTTACTTGCACTTCCTCTGTTTGTGTATTTTCTTCTTCTATTATTTCGTCTTCAACTTCTGCATTTTTTATACTTTTATTACTTTTTTTACTATATTTAAAGTAATATTTGACTTTTCCAAAAAATGATTTTTTGCATTCTAAGAATGTTGATATTTGTTTTTCTTTTGCTAAATATTCAATTTCTTGTGTTGCTGCTAATTCTTGTAATTTTTTTATTCTTTTATTAAATGCACGAATTTTGCTTTTTAGTTCTTTTCTTCTTTTTAGTCCTATTTTATATTGTTCTCTTATAAACTCTACCATATGTTTATATTCAATCTTTTGTCCATCTAAGTAAAATTCTAATTTTCCTGTTTTATCTATATTTGTATCGAATTTATAGTAATCAGGAATTTCAGTTTGCAATATAAATAGTGCTTTTAACAATTTATAAAATTCACTTGCCTCTTTTTCGTCTTCTAATTGAATTTTATATGTTGTTTTTATTTTTTCGTATACATTTGTTTCACCTATAATTTGAACTGACATTACATTTTTCTTGTCATATACTTCGTATATTAATGGCCAGTCTTTTGTAAATAGCCATAAATAATTTTCTATATCTTCAAATTCAGATTTTTTTAGAATTTTATTTGAATATTTTACATTACTTACTGGTACAAAAACTTTGCCTACTCTTTTGTTTTCTATTTGTCTTTTCAACAAATAGAAAAATGTTGAATAGTCTGTATCTTCTGTTGGTACTATCATAAAATATTTGTCTGTATTTTCTGAATAGTAAATTTGCCATAAATAGTTTCCTTGGAATTTTACTTTAAATGGTATTTCTCTACTTAATTGCATTTGTTCTCTTTCAACTTTTTCTACCTCATTTATATCCATATTTCTTAACATATTCAAAAAAGTTGTATATTTTATGATATTTTCTTCATTTTTACTATCTAAATATTCATAAAGTGGTCTTGCCTTTTTGTATTTTTCATCTAAGTCTGTTAATCTGTTTGTTGGTGATAATAAAATTTGTATATCTTTTACATCTATGTATCTGTATTGTCTATATTGCTTTTCATCGTAAAATCTTGAAACTCTATATTCTAAAGGTTCAAATTTTTTTAGATTCTGTGGTATTTTATCTAAGTCTAAACCTAAATATTCAAGTTTTTCTGTTATTCCTTCTACTACTTCTTTCTTTTTTCTAGGCAATTTTCTCTCCTCCATATTTCTATACACATTTTCGTGTATTTATCTTAAACACATTTTATTTAATAATTTCATAGAAATTTTTAAATGTATATCCTTGTTGTTGTAAATATTCAATTACTTTTGGTAATGTTTCTACAGTTATGTGTTTTGCCTGTGCATCATGCATTAAAACTACCAAATTATTTTTCCCCTCTGTCGTCTTTTGTAAATTGTCCATTAAATATTCTTCTGTTGGATTTGCCTTTTCTGAGTCTCCAGTTAGAGAATTCCAGTCAATATGTAAAATATTGTTTTGGTCAAGTAGTGTTATTGCCTGTTTTTTTAAATCAGCATATTTTCCCCCTACTGAACCTCCTGGAAATCTGAATAGGTGTGAATTATATTCAGGTACATTTATTGTTTTTGCTACAACTTCATTGCACTGATTATATTCATTTAAGACCTGTTCTGGTGACTGATATATACTTGAATATTTATGTGAATATCCATGGTTTGCTATATAATGTCCTTCATTATATATTCTGTTTGTTGTTTCTGGAAATACTTGCACTTGGATACCTAAAACAAAGAATGTTGCTTTAATATTGTATTGTTTTAGTATGTCTAAAATTTCGTGTGTGTTATTTGATGGTCCATCATCAAATGTTAAATAGGCTGTTTTTTCTTGTGAATGATATATGTTTTTTAAGTTTTCTTTTCCCGCTTCTGTAAGTTGCGGAATTTTAGCCTTTCTTTCCGCTTCTTTTTGTTCTTCTATTTTCTTTTGATTTTGTTCATACTCAGTAATTTGATTTGCAAATTCTTTTCCTTTTTTTATTCTTATATTTGTATCTACTAGGTAATAAATTGTTAACGCTAGTGTTAAAATTACAACTATTATTGCAGTTATTGTAAATATCATTCTTTTTTTATCAACATATTTTTTCATACTATAAATGTTATAGCCTTCAAATTGGTCTTTGTTCTTAAATATTCCCATTTAAATTCCTCTTTTATTTTTTCGTTTCCTTTTGCTACAATTAACAAATTTCTGTTATTCTAACAATATCAGAAATTTGTTAATATTCTCTATTTTTTCATTGCTTGTTTTATATATTCAATTTCTTCCTCTGCATTTAATCTCATAAATATTGGTTCACCCTTTTCAATTACTTTTGCATTTTTAATTTTGTCATATTCTTTAAGGCTTTCCCAAGTTTTTAAAGATTCGTCTGCAATTCCGATTTGTCTTAATATATTTTCAGATGTTTCGTCCATAAATGGTTTTATTAATATTGCTATTTTTCTTAAATTTTCTATTAAATGATACATTGATGATTTTAATTTTTCTGTGTTCTCTTCTTTTGCTAATTGCCATGGCATTGTTTCGTCAATGTATTTATTTGTTCTTGATACAAGTGCCCAGATTTCTTGAATTGAGTTTGCAATTTCGAAGTTTTCAAATAGTTTTTCAAATTTTTCTATTTGCTCTGTACATGCATTTTCTAAACTTTCATCAACTTCATTTGGTCTTCCATTGTATTCTGGTACTTGTCCATCAAAATATTTGTTGACCATTGATACTGTTCTGTTTAACAAATTACTTAAGTCATTACATAAATCAAAATTATATCTTTCAACAAATTCTTCTGGTGAGAATAATCCATCTTGTGATGTTGGCATTTCTCTTAATAGGAAATATTTTGTTGCATCTAATCCATATCTGTCTATTAAATCTTCTGGATAAATTACGTTTCCTTTTGATTTACTCATTTTTCCGTCTTTCATTGTTATCCAGTTATGAACAAATATTGTTTTTGGTAATGGTAAATCTAACGCCATCAAGAAAATTGGCCAATATATTAAGTGGAATCTTGCAATATCTTTTCCAACGACTTGTACATCTGCTGGCCAGAATTTTTTGAATAGTGTTTCGTCATCTGACATGTATCCTAGTGCTGTAAGATAGTTTGTTAAAGCATCTACCCATACATATATTACGTGTTTTGGATCTTTTAATACTTTTATTCCCCAGTCAAATGATGTTCTTGTTACACACAAATCTTCTAGCCCTGGTTTAATAAAGTTGTTTATCATTTCTTGTTTTCTGTATTCTGGTTTGACAAAGTCTGGATGTTCGTCATAATATTTTAAAAGTCTGTCTGCATATTTTTTCATATTGAAGAAGTATGCTTCTTCTTTCATTGGAACTACTTCTCTTCCACAGTCTGGACATTTTCCATCTACTAATTGTGTTTGTGTAAAGAATGTTTCGCATGGTACACAGTAAAGTCCTTCGTATTCTCCTTTGTAGATGTCTCCTTGTTCCATGAATTTGTCAAATATTTTTTGGACTACTTTTTCGTGTCTTTCGTCTGTTGTTCTTATGAAGTCGTCATATTGTATGTCCATTTTTGCCCATAGTTCTTTTGCCATTGCTGCCATTTTGTCTACATATTGTTGTGGTGTTTCTCCTGATTCTTGTGCTTTTATTTCTATTTTTTGTCCATGTTCGTCTGTTCCTGTTAACATGTAACTTTCTTTTCCTTTTAATTTGTTATATCTTTTTAGTGAGTCTGCTACTACTGTTGAGTATGCTGTTCCTATGTGAAATTTTCCGCTTGGATAGTATATTGGTGTTGTTACATAAAATGTTTTTTTCATATTCTCCTTACCTCTTTCCTTACTTTTGGGATGCTTTCTTTTTTGTTTTGCTTTTCCCGTCTTTCTCTTATTTTTTCTTACTTATGTTATCACATTTTTGGTGGTTTGTCTAGGAATATGTTTATCTTTTCAAATAATATTTTATAATTTCGTTACATCATATTGGTCTTGAGCATTTAAACAATGTATTTATTCATTTTCCATTTTTCTCTTGTAGCCTCCTCTTCATTATGATATAATCTATTAAATTATAAAAATCGACACTTGAAAGGACTGATAAAAATGAAAAACTTTTTCATAATCTTAGCAATGAAAATACTAAATTTAATACTAAAAATATGTCATAAAAACGGAGGAAACTTTTTAGGAAAAATCGCATTTGACTTGTATCCAGAAATATTCAAATACTTTAAAGTCAACTGTCCAGTAATCGCGGTATCTGCCACAAATGGAAAAACAATGACAAATAACTGCATAGGTTACACTCTAAAAACTGCAGGAAATAAAGTTGTAAGTAACGTTGAAGGAAACAATATGGAAACAGGTATACTTTCAACTATATTAAAAAACTGTACTCTAACTGGAAAAATCAAAGCAGATTATCTAGTTTTTGAAGTTGACGAAAGTTACATCCCTGTTGTATTTAAAGATTTCAGATTAGATACATTGGTAATTCTAAACTTTTTCCGTGACCAATTAGATAGAAACGGGGAAGTTGAATCTTTAATTTTAAGAATAAATGAATTTTTGAAAACTTATAATGGAAATTTAATTTTAAATAATGATGACCCAAATGTTGCACGACTTGGACATGCCAACCCAGACAATTCAAATGTTTATTATTTTAGTGTTGATAAATATAAATTTGCAACAGAACAAATCAAAGAAGCTGGCGAAGGTAAGTTCTGTCCTTTCTGTAAAACAAGATTAGAATATGAATATTATCAATATTCACATGTTGGAAAGTTTAAATGTCCAAATTGTAATTTTGGTGATAATGAAATTTACAAATTAGCAACAAATGTTGATTTAAAAAATAGATGTTTTGATATTGATGGAAATACCTACAAAATAAATGGAAATAGTATTTATTTAATTTATAATTATACTGCAGTATATTCAGTTTGCAGTTTATATGGTATTTCAAATGATGTTATAAAAAAAGCTTTTTCAACTTTTGCCTTGAATAATGGCCGTTTGGAAGAAATTAAAATACATGGTGTTCCTACTATAATTAATTTAGCAAAAAATCCAACTGGAAGTAATGTTAGTTTGCGTATTTTAAATGAAGACGATTCAGAAAAAGAATTGCTTTTTGTTTTAAATGATAATATCGCTGATGGTTTTGATGTCTCTTGGATTTGGGATATTAATTTTAATAATTTGAATAATGTTTCTAGAATTATTACTTCTGGAACTCGTGCTTATGATATTGCTATTAGAATTAAAACAAGTGGCTTCCCTGCTGAAAAAATTGAACCATATTTGAATTTAGAAGATGCCGTTAATGCTTTTTATAAAACTGATGTTAAAAAATATGTTATTGCAAATTATACATCTTTGCAACCTACTAGACATGAGTTGAAAAAGTTTAATGAAACGAATAAAAATAATAATGTAACTGATGTTGAGACTAGTGATATTTCTAAAAAAGAAGAAATAAAAGCAAATGTTGAAAATACTGAAATAGATACAAAAGAATCTCTTCAAAGTATTGATAATACTGATAATTCAGAAAATCAAGATAATAAAGATAAATCAATAAAAATTTTATATTTATACCCTGATATGTTGGAACTATATGGTGATTATGGAAATATCCAAGTTTTAAAATATAGAATTGAATCTCGTGGATACAAATCAATTATAGATAGATATTCCATTGGTGATGCCGCTCCAAACTTTAATGATTACGACATTGTTTTCGCTGGTGGTGGTGCAGATAATGAGCAAAGCATTTTAGCAGAAGATTTGGTAAAATATAAAGATAATATAAAAGAAGCTGTTAATAATGGTGTGTTCTTCCTACTTATATGTGGTGCTTATCAATTATTTGGCAAATATTATAAAGGTGTTGAAGGTAACATTATTCCAGGTCTTGAAGTTTTTGATTATTACACAGTTGCTAACCCTGATAGAAAGAAAAGGTGTATTGGAAATATTGTTATAGAGGCTAACTTGAAAAATTTAAATAACGATACATATTCTAGTGACTCAAATATAAAAACAAAAGTTATTGGTTTTGAAAATCATGGTGGTCAAACTTTTGATATTTCTAATTCTTTTGGAAATGTTTTGTTTGGAAATGGTAATAAATTTGGTGATTCTGAAGAAGGATTTTTTGAGAATAACGTTATTGCAACTTATTTACATGGTCCTCTTCTTTCTAAGAATCCTGAACTTTGTGATTTTATTATCAAATATTGTTTGAATAGAAAATATAATGAAAATATTGAATTAGAGCCTTTAAACGATGAGTTTGAAAATTTGTGTAGAGAACAATTATTAAATAGATTTTTAGGAAAAAATTAAAAATTGTTCAAAGAAGAGATATGTTGACCACATATCTCTTTTCTTTTATAAGTATTGCTCTTCTTTTACAATTTTTCCGCTTTTCAAGCATTCTTTCACATCTAAAATTCTTTGATTTGAAGAACCTCTAAACTGAAGTTTTAAATCCTTTTTATCCTCTTCAAACTTACCATCAACTATAACATCAATATATTTTAATAATTCTCTTGTTGTTTCACTTTTTTGAGCCATCTTTCCCATAACATCTTTTTCAAAATCAAACCCAGTATAACACCAAATATTTTTGTCTGGAAATTTCTCTTTTATATCTTTAACCAATGGCAGTAACCCCTCTTGATTTTTAGGTTCAAGAGGTTCTCCACCTAAAAGTGAAAGCCCCTCTATATAATCATGGTCCATATATTCAATTATCTTTTGTTCTTCTTTTTCTGTGAATTTATCACCATAATTAAAGTCCCAAGCACATTGGTTAAAGCATCCTTTGCAATGGTGATTACATCCACTTACAAATAGAGAAACTCTAACTCCTTCACCATTTGCAACATCTATTTTCTTTATATCTGCATAATTCATAAATATTCTCCTAAAAACGGGATTGGGGGACGGGGCTTTAATCCCTAAAAAATTTTTAGGGATTAAAGCCCCGTCCCCTCAATCCCGTTTTTTTACATATGTAAAACTCTTTGCTTAATTTCTTTAGTCTTGCCGGCATTCCAGAAATTCTCACCTAAATATCCACAAGTACGTCTTACAACATTCATTTTACTATGGTCTTTATTACCACAATTTGGGCACTCCCATTCATTATTATCATTTATAATAATCTCGCCATCAAAACCACAAACTTGGCAATAATCTGATTTTGTATTAAATTCTGCGTATTGAATATTATCATAAATAAATTTAACAGCCGTTTCTAATGCTATTAAGTTATGTTGCATATTTGGTATTTCGACATATGAAATTGCTCCACCTGAAGATATTTTTTGGAATTCACTTTCAAATTTTAATTTTTCAAATGCATCTATTTTTTCTCTTACATCTACATGATATGAATTTGTATAATATCCTTTGTCTGTTACATCTTCAATTGTTCCAAATTTTTCTTTATCAATACGTGCAAATTTGTAACATAAACTTTCTGCTGGTGTTCCATATAATGCAAATCCTATATTTGTTTCTTTTTTCCATTTGTCTGTCGTCTCACGCAAATGTTTCATAACTTTTAATGCAAATTCGTGTCCCTCTGGTGTTGTATGTGATACTCCTTTCATTAATTTTGTCATTTCATATATTCCAATATATCCAAGTGACATTGTTGAATATCCACCATACAATAATTTATCTATTTTTTCACCTTTTTGTAGTCTTGCTATTGCTCCATATTGCCAATGTATTGGGCTTATATCTGATAATGTTCCTAATAATGCATAATGTCTACACATTAATGCTTCTTTGCATAATTCTAGTCTTTCATCTAATAATTTCCAAAATTTTTCTTCGTCACCCTCTGCTATTATTGCTACCTGTGGTAAATTAATGCTTACTACACCTTGATTAAATCTTCCTTCAAATTTGTAGTTTCCATTTTCATCTTTCCAAGGTGATAAAAAACTTCTACATCCCATTGGGCTAAACACATTTCCTTCATAATTTTCACGCATTTTCTTTGCAGATATGTAATCTGGATACATTCTTTTTGCTGAACATTTTACAGCAAGTCTTGTTAAATAGTCATATTTTCCACCTTTTAGACAATTATGTTCATCTAAAACATACACTAATTTTGGGAATGCTGGTGTTACATAAACTCCTGCTTCATTTTTTACACCTTGAATTCTTTGTTTTAAAATTTCTTCAATTATCATTGCATTTTCTTTTATGTATGGGTCATTTTCTTCTAATTGTAAAAATAATGTTACAAAAGGTGTTTGACCATTTGTTGTCATCAATGTATTTATTTGATATTGAATTGTTTGAACTCCTGCCTCTAATTCATGTCTTACTCGTACATCAACAAGTTCTTCAATTGTGCTTCCTGATAATTTTCCTTTATATTTTTCCTCAATTTGTTTTTTATATTTATTATAACTTTTTCTTAAATATTTTCCTAAATGCTTAAGGTTAACAGATTGTCCACCATATTGGTTACTTGCTACTGATGCAATTATTTGAGTCATTACAATACATGCAACTTGAAAACTTTTTGGACTTTCGATTAGTTTTCCATTCATAACTGTTCCATTGTCTAACATATCACCAATATTGATTAAACAACAATTAAATATTGGTTGAACAAAATAGTCTGCATCATGAAAGTGTAATACTCCATCTTTATGTGCTTTTACTATTTTTTCTGGTAATAGTAATCTATTTGTTAAATCTCTTGAGACCTCTCCAGCTATATAATCTCTTTGTGTTGATGCAAGCATTGTATTTTTATTTGAATTTTCTTCTGCTAATTCTTTATTTTCATTTCTAATTAGCCCTAAAATTGATTCGTCTGTTGTATTTGATTTTCTTACTAATGCTCTGTTATAACGATAAACTATGTATTCTTTGGCTAACTTATGTTTTCCCATGTCCATCAATTTTTCTTCTATTATGTCTTGAACATCTTCAACTAAGATTCTTCTTTTTCCTAGTCCTTCTATATAATCTATAATCTCTTTTATCTCTTCTTTTGTTGCTTTTTCTTTTCCAATAACATCTCTATTTGCCTTTTCTATTGCTACTGCTATTTTTTGCCTATCATAATCTACTATTCTTCCATCTCTTTTTATAATTTTCATTTTGTTCTTGTCCCCCCTAAACGCTTTAAGATAATTTTAATTTTCTACCTTTTTTCTAATTCTTTGACATATTTATGTTCTTATTATATATCAATTTCATTCATTTTCTGTTGCATTTATCACAATTTTTATAATATGTTTGTAAATCCGCTATTCTCTAAGCGAAAATTTTTTTAATATTTTATTGTGATATTTTTGTTGCAATTGCAACTTTTTTGTTGTATAATGTGCATACAAGATTTTTCCATTAAAGTCTTATTTATTCTACTAAAGATTGATAAATTATAGCAAGATATAGTATTGGAGTGAATATAATGGAATACATAAAGGATGTAGAATTATTTTTAAATGATTTTGCAAAAACTTGTAAAAGTGTTCAAAAGAAATCTTATAAAAAAAATCAAACAATAACTACATATATACAAAAAAGGAATCAAATTTGTATTCTTGTTAGTGGTGAAGCAGATTTGGTTAGATATGATATGAATGGTGACAAGGCTATAATTGAGCATTTTACTAAAAATGATATTTTTGGTGAGGCTTTATATATTGTAACCACAAACAATGAACTTTCAGTTGAGGCTAAAAAAAGTTGTGAAGTTCTGTTTTTTAATTATGATAATATTCATCAAAAGTGCAGAAATAATTGTAAATTCCATCAGGTTTTGTCTGAGAATTTTTCTAGTTTGATTTTAAATAAAGTTATGGATTTGAATACTAGGGTTGAAATTTTAACAAAACGTTCTATTCGTGAAAAACTTCGTGGCTATTTTAATATTTTGTCTACTAGAAATTTGAGTAAAACTTTTACTCTTCCTTTTTCTTTAACTGATTTGGCGGATTATTTGAGTGTTGATAGAAGTGCTATGATGCGTGAAATTAAGTCTTTGAAGGATGAAGGTTTTATTAAGAAAAGTGGAAATAAAATTACTCTTTTATATAAATAAACTGTGCTTTTCTCTATTGAGATTGCACAGTTTTTATATTATTTATAATTATTATTTTCCTATCCAGGCCAAATTATTTTTTTAAAATATATGAATTTCCAAACTCTTGAATTTTTACTCCTGTTTTTAAACAAATTATTGGTCTAAATCCATGGTCGACATTACTATAATAACTGTAGAAACTCATGTTTCCATTTTGTTCTGCCCCCCAACTGTATACATTCATAAGATGATTTTCATCATAAGAAGATGTACTTGCTAACCACATTGCTCTTGCGTTTTTTCCACTTTTTATTGCATATAAATCATCATCATTAGATAAATACAAAAATCCAGTACAACAGTTAGACCATGTACTTCCATTATCTTTGCTTAAATCATATCCCTTACTATTTGTTACTCTATATTTTAGATTTTTGTTAAATTTTTGATTGTACGAATTTATTAGTAATTCTACTGTTGGTCCACCTATTGCATAATCCGCTTTTCCAGATGTATCCTTAAATCCTTCCCACGCTTTTGTATCTAGCATATATGCAACTGCCTTCATATTATTGTATGTACTTGAAAAATTTTGTTTAAAATATTCTTTATTTAGTGCTTTTATTTTTGAATCTGTTATTCTTGAAGACCCTTCATAATCTTGCAGTATATTTGTTAGGATTGCTGCCCTTTCGTAATCATTATCAGGATTATCTGGTTTATGTCCTGTTGACTTTGTTCCGTCATTACCTTCTGGTAAATATTCTCTTTCTACGTAATCATTTGCTATTAGATATATATTTTTTGAATCTGCATAAAAAAAATTCTCCATTTTTCAACTGTTGCATTATTTTGTGGTGTATATCCTTCAACTACCTTTCCATAATACTCATTTTTATCTGTTGATTTTGCAATATCTGATGCATCTATTATTTTTCCTAATTTGTATTTATTTATAACAGAAATTTTTCTTGTTGTTTCATAATCTTTCCCTGATACAGTTCCCACTACAGTAAATGTAACTTCTGTTTCTGTTCCATTTGTTATATATGGTAATTCCGGTGTTATGGATTTGATTTTTCCTCCTTCTATACTGGCGTCAAAGTTAATTTGAAGTTGCGTTCCTGGTGCTTGACTATTATTTTCAATTTCTGTTTTTCCATCTGTTGTTATTTTTACATTTTTTATTATTGGATGTGGTTCTGCTTTTTTTAAATCTTTTGTTATTTTTCCTGTTTCATCTATCTCTCCTACGTATCCATCTATAAATACTTGATATTTTTCTTCTTCTATTTTTTTGAAGTTTTCTATTGTTTCATCTTTTGCTTTTTCAAATATTCCCGTATTTGTTAATGTTGATATTGATATTCCGGATAATATTAATAATATAACTATTGTTACCACTAATGCAACTAATGTTATTCCGTTTTGCTTTTTTTCAATATTCTTTCCTCCATTTATTTTTTGATATTATAATTTTAATATAAGTTTGGTTTTTTTCAACCTTTTGGATTAAAATTAGACAAAAAATTCTCCAATGTTACGGTTTACAAGCAATAATTTTATGGGACGTGAATAGTACCCCCAATATTAAATCTGTTGTTTAATATTGAGGGGCTATTTTTTACTTGTTATTATTTTAATGTTATTTTGAAGTCATAAGTATTTGCATAGTCTAATGTCATACTTGTATTAAATTGTGTTTTTTCTCCTGGTTCTAATTGTGATATTATTCCACCTACTGTTATTATTTCGTTACCATCTTTGTCTAATAATGTTACATCTACGAGTTGTATATCTGTTTTGCTACTTCCCGTGTTTGTTACGTCTGCTAATAATACTGTTTGATTATCTTGTGTTGTTAATTGCATATTTTCAAATTTGTAGTTTCCTACTTGTTTTTCTTTGTTTAGTTCTGTACTTGTGTTTAGTTTTGTTCCGTCTTCTAATACTTGTACAAATTCTTCTGGTTCTGTGTTTTCTTGTTGTGTTGTACTTCCGTTTTCTTTTGTTTTGTTTTCTTTGTTTAAATTTTTGCTTACTACAAATATTACTATTGCTATTATTAGTATTACTAGTAATATTAGTATCATTCTTTTTTCTTTCTTTTTCATTTGATTACCTCTTTCTTTTTTTATATCTATAATTTTATACTTTAATAAAATGATAAGTTTTCTGCATATACTGCTTTCCATCCTTGCGAAGAGACCTTTCCTGTATCTGATGTTTGTGAGTCAGTTCTATGATAATACATTTTACCTGCTGCTGAATATATTCCCCATAGTTTACCACTGTAATTTCCTCCATTGATATATACTGTTGCATTATTATTCCAAAGTCCATTATACGTATTTCCTCTAAAATTTCCTCCTGTTATTGTTACTTTTCCTGAATTTATTGCAATTCCAGAAATTCCACCTGTTACTGTTCCTCCTGATACTTCTGCCATTCCACTTTCTATCCAGACCGAATCTGAATTTGTTGACGTAAAAGTTCCTCCTGATATATATACTGTTCCATTACTATTATCCAATGTTCTACATCCATCTTTTGATTTAAAAATTCCAGATTTTATGTTCAATGTTCCACTACTCATTTTTCCTATTGCTGCAAGAGTTCCTCCATTATAAGTCCCTCCATTAATTGTTAAATTACCATCATTTAATGCCCATGCTCCTGAGTGTCCTCCAGAGAAATCACCATTTATTATTGTAATTGTTCCTCCAGCCGCACATACTCCATCATATTGAGATGCTGTAAATGTTCCTCCTGATATCGTTGTACTTCCTCCAAGTTGATATATTCCCTGATAATATCCATTATATGTTCCTCCAGTTACTGTTAATGTTCCATAATTTTTTATACTATGTGATCTGTCTAATTCTTCCGATGTTCCATTTAATGTTCCTCCACCTATTGTTAAGGTTCCGTTATTGGTCATTTCTCCTGTAATTGTTTTATTATTCACATTGTATGTTATTGTTTTTCCGCTTTGTATTTGAACATTTTCTGTTGTATCTGCTACCATTGTAACAGTTCCGGAAGTTGATATTGAATTCACTGCATTTTGTGCGCTTGTATAATACACACTTCCCACTTGTGCTACTGCTTTATTAGTTGTAAATGATGTTGTACTTGTATTGGCATTTCCAGCCACATCATAAGCAGTCATTTTAACATAATATTTTGTATTAGAGCTCAACCCTGTTAATGAAAATGTTTTTGTAACTGCTCCAGTTGTTCCTGCAGTTGCTCCATTTTTAGTGGTATATGTACTTGTTGAACTACTTCCATAATTTGTAGTTGTTCCCCATTGCCATACTATTGTTGAAAGACCACTATTGGCATCATTTACGGTTGCTGATAATGTTGCTACTGATGCTTGTGTACTTGATGGACTTGCTGTAAAACTACTTATACTTATATTAGTTGTATCTATATTCGTTACATTTACTGTTCCTGCTCCACCTATATTTGTTCCATCTGTATATAGATAATTTATTTTACAATTGCTACTTACTGTAAATGTTGCTGAATATTTTGTACTATCTTTTGTTGGTGCAGTTCCATTTGTTGTATACACTGTTGTGTATCCGCTCTTTGTTGGTAATGTAACTGTTACATTACCTTTTGTCCATGTATTTGGTGTATATGTTGCTCCACTTGCTGTTGGCACTGTTCCTGTTGTTACATTTATTGTTTTTGACTGCGTTGTTCTTCCTGATGCATCATATACTACTGCATATGCATTATATGTTTTATTTTGTGTTAATCCTGTAAATGTATGTGTTCTTGTTGTATTTGCTGTTGTTGCTGTATATGTATCTGTTGCATTTTTGTATGTTGAGTCTGTTGATAATTTATAATACCATATTATTTTGTTTACTCCAGATTGTGTATCTGATACTGCTATACTTAATTTTATTGTGCTTGTTGTTCCACTTCCTGTTATTGCTGTGTTTATTACTGGATTTGCTGTATCTATATTCGTTACATTTACTGTTCCTGCTCCACCTATATTTGTTCCATCTGTATATAGATAGTTTATTTTACAATTGCTACTTACTGTAAATGCTCCTGTATATTTTGTACTACTTTTTGTTGGTGCGGTTCCATTTGTTGTATACACTGTTGTGTATCCGCTCTTTGTTGGTAGTGTTACCGTTACTTTTCCACTTGTCCATGTATTTGGTGTATATGTTGCTCCACTTGCTGTTGGCACTGTTCCTGTTGTTACATTTATTGTTTTTGACTGCGTTGTTCTTCCTGATGCATCATATACTACTGCATATGCATTATATGTTTTATTTTGTGTTAATCCTGTAAATGTATGTGTTCTTGTTGTATTTGCTGTTGTTGCTGTATATGTATCTGTTGCATTTTTGTATGTTGAGTCTGTTGATAATTTATAATACCATATTATTTTGTTTACTCCAGATTGCGCATCTGAAATTGCAGTATTCAATGTTATACTATTTGTCGTTCCACTTCCTGTTAATGCAGTATTTATCGTTGGCCCTGTCTTATCTATATTACTTATTACTATTGATTTTGAATTTATACTTCCTATTGCATTTCTTACATTTACTGTATATGTTCCATTTTTTGTTACATTTAA
>ERZ857972.931-NODE-931-length-21026-cov-8.158552_pt1 | contig 21026 bp, 18 predicted proteins | sample MGYA00519757_ERZ857972 | MGnify/ENA primary metagenome ERZ857972 (study PRJEB31778, sample SAMEA3449383) | human gut metagenome | biome: human gut; feature: human-associated habitat; material: faeces | place: United Kingdom | collected 2010/2012 ...
GGAGAAGCCCCAGCGAATGCTGCGAATGTCGAAGGCGGAGAAGCTGCTCCAAGTGCAGCTAAGAAATAACTAATTGGATTCCTGTATAGCTTAGTTGGTAAAAGCGCTACATTGGTTATGTAGATACCGGCGGTTCGAATCCGCCTGCAGGAGCAAACTTTTGAAGAATGGAGCCGAAAGTATTGAAAGTTAGTCGCGAATAACTGAATGTATTGCCTGGAAGTACAACGGGCTAGGCTCCTTGAGGAAATTATGAGTATAAAGAACTTATTTCAGCAAGAATCGGAATCCGTAACGGAGCAGCCTGTCAAGATTCCATTTGATTTTACTAACCGAGATTCTATTCCGAAAGGAAAGGATCCCGGTGATTGTATTGTAATAAAGCCTATCACTGTCCGGACATGGTTTAGAATTCGTCCACTTCTCCTTGAAATTGAAAAAGAAGATATTGATAAAATGATTGTTAAAGATGGTGAGCTGAATGCTGATTTTCCAGAATTGATGAATAAATATGGAGGACTACTTCTCGATGTCGTTTGCCTGGGCATTCATAACAAGCCAAGTGATCCGCCGGCATGGTTTAAAAACGCCCTCATTGACAATACGACATGGGAGGATATACGCATATTATTCAATGCAATCATATATCGCATAGGGTACCACCCTTTTTGTACCTCTATCACGATGCTTCGGAACGTGAGCCCGCTACGAGAGACGGAGATAATAGCCGCTCGGAAGAATCTGCAAAGCTGGAAGGATATAACCAAAGTAGATTCTTAGTTATTGCAAAGGAAGCTCTAGGATTAACGTTTAATCAAACGTTGGATAGTAGCTATGGATTAATAGAGATATTACTTCAGGAGTACTCATTTGTGATGAGACAGCGTAATAAGATGACTGACGAAGACGGAAATGTTGAAGGACGAGATTATGAGTGGGTAGAACTTCCGTCTTTTGATGACCCTAGTAAGACAGTCAGGATAAAGAAATATAACGATATTGCTGGAAAGGTCAAACGATAAGGTAATTTGCCATTGTGTTTATATATTAGGTTAACTGTTTTTTTATTAAATTGGTTTAGAGTATGTTTTCTAGTCCCTTGTATCTGTGAAGATATGGGGGATTATTTTTTAATCTCCTGAAGCTTCTGATTGAGAGATGCATTATCCCGCTGTAGATTCTCAATCAATCTTTTCTGATAAGCGAGCATCCCTTCAATTCTTCCTTCATCCTTGCCCTTCTTGTAAGCAGCATTGATTTCTTCTTCTGTGTAGTTCCTTTTATTCGCTACAGATACGTTCTCATTTTCCTTGGTCATGGCGCTAATGAATAGTAATTTATATATTATAGAAAAAGGCTATCTCTCCCCTATTCTTTCCGACCAAGGAACATAATCTATTGCAACGCATTAGGATTATGTAGCAAAGGGAATTGATAGCCTATATTGTGATATAGTAGGCGAATCAACTCCCTAATACGTTGAAATAAAAATCGTTCCTTGGTCTTAGAACACTGCAAAGATGCTTATTCTTCTCGAAATAGCCAAATTTTACCTCCTCTTTATATTTTAAGAATAAATGCTATATGGGTATTCAGAATAAAGATGGTGCGTTATATTTCGCTACAGGTATAGATAATTCAAGGCTATATTCCGGGCGTCGAGAAGCGATGGGAATCATAAAGGCAATGGCCGGTGAAATTACCGCTTTTGATGTATTCGGAGGGATTGGCATTAGTGCGGGGATCGCTTTTACTCAAGCAGCCAAAGAAGCATATAACTTCGAAAAGCAGTTCCAGCAAAGCATGAAAGAAGTTGCAACACTTTCAAGCGGAATAAAAGGCAGTCTTACCGATTTCATGAATAGTGCTATCGATATGACTAGAGAGGTTCCAGTTGGAGCCGTAGAATCAGCTAAAGCACTATATCAGATTGTATCTGCAGGACATGATGGAGCGGATGCTATGAATATTCTAAAAGTATCTGCTAAGGCTGCTATCGGTGGCGTTACAGAAACGGCTACTTCGGCAGATGCTATCACTACAATTCTTAATGCGTATAAAAAAGGAGCTTCCGAAGCAGAATCTGTTTCTGATATGTTATTTACCACAGTCAAGCTTGGTAAGACTACAATGGGAGAACTTGGAAAGAGTATTGCTCAAGCTGCTCCTATTGCCTCGTCCTTTGGCATTGATATCGAAGACGTGCTAGCAGCTGTCGTATCAATAACTAAACAAGGAGTTCCAACAGCCGAAGCTATGACTAAAATACGTGCGGCAATTATGGGAACGGCTAACCATTTAGGTGATGCAGCCTTTTCCGGACGTTCTTTCCAAGAAGCATTACAGCTCATCTATAACGAAGCAAATGGAAGTACCACAAAAATGAAAGAGTTATTAGGTACTGACGAAGCTTTACAAGCCGCCCTAATGATAACCGGACAGAATGCAGTAGGTGCTGCGTCCGATCTGGATCAAATGAAAAATGCAACAGGTGCAGCAGAAGCTGCTTTCAAAGAAATGTCTTCATCAACCGAGAATCAAATGAAGCTTCTTAGTAATAATATAACAGCAGCCCTTCGCCCGTTAGGACAGGAAATTTTGAAAGAGATATCCAGTGCGGCACAATCAATGAATGAAGCCTTTGCCGATGGAAGCGCTCAAGAAGCATTAAAAAATATAGGAGCTTTGATCGTTGTCGTTACGACGGCTCTTGCTGGATATAAAGGAAGTATTCTGGCTATAAGTACTGCTAAACAAACTTATGTAACAGTGACAGCGCTTGTTAATAAACAGCGTGCTATTGAAGCCGCAGATTTAGTCCTAAAGAAAGGCTTGTACGCTATTGAGGCAACAATGATTGCAAAGAATACATCTTCTCGAATCTTATTGACAAAAGCTCTCAAAGCTCAAACTATTGCACAACTAAAAAATGCTGCTGCAATGTTAACTAATCCTTATGTATTAGCTGCAGCTGCTTTTGCTGGACTTGGATATGCCGTTTATAAGTGTGCTACCGCTGAAACTGAAGCAGAAAGGGTACAAAAGAGATATAATAAAGTTGTAGAGGAACAAACTCAACAATTGGACGAGTTGAAAAATAAAACAAATAGCCTAGTTTCTATTGTTCAGGATGAAAATTCAACACAATATGACAAAGTTAAAGCATATAAGCAACTTCAAGCTCTAATGCCAACCGTCTTCTCCAATATGGATATTGAGACATTGAAACTTATGGATCATCTCTCTTTGAATAAACAAATTAATAATGAAATAAATAGAAGAGAAAGAATTGGGGCAAAGACCAATCTTGTATTAGCCCAAAATAAACTTAATTCCATAAATTCACGTCTTGACAAAACAAGCAAAGAACAGGCTGAATCTCCTAGTGGACAAAAGGCCGCCGTTATTCAAAAAATTCAAGAGGAAAAGAGAATAGCAGAAGAAGAACTAAAAATTGCCCAAAAACGTGTTGATGAAATTCTTAGTATTCAAAAAGAAGCAGAAGAGAAATCAAAGCCTAAAGAGTTAAAAATAATCTCCCTTCAAAGTAATATCGATACATTAAAAGCTGAAATTTCGGAGCTTCAATCACTCGTAGATAAGGAACAAGAAGAAAATAACGGCTGGTCTCCAAACGCATGGTTACTTAAAGCAAAAAAAGGTCAGCTTTCCACCAAAGAAAAGGAAATAAAGTCTTTACAAGGCAGTGGGATCAGCAAAAAGGTAGAGACTAAAACAGATAAAGCCTTTTGGACAAAGCAAAAAGAAGATGCGACGAAAGCACTAGATTCAATCGCTTCGTCTCAAAGGAAGTTGATGGACGCAGGGAACTTCAAAGGAATAGATTCTGCTGTGGTGAAATCCTATAAAGAAAACGCCAAGAAGTTGAAAGAAGCCGAAAAAGAATTGAAAGTCTATGATTCATCTTCCAAGAAGGATGACCAAGCGAAAAAGCTGCGTGAAGAACAGGAGAAATATAAACTCCTGCTAGATAAGCAGAATAGAGAGCAACAGCGTATGAAAGAAGACTCTGCAAACCAACTAGAGCAGCTTGAAATAAATAAGCTTAAAGAGAGCAGTGAAAAGGTTCTAAAACAAAGGGAGCTCAATCATAAACTAGAATTACAGGCTATCGATCGCGAAGCTGAAAACAAAAAGTTAAAAGTGATTGAAGATGCTCGTTCCGCCTTTGATGCTAATCCTGAAAATAAAGATAAAATCTTCAATGCAGAAAAATATGTCAAGTCAGAGCCGATAATTAAAAGATTTGCCGAAATTGATAATGATACTCAAAAAGCAAAGGAAGTTACAAATACTAAATATAATCGTGGAGATGATTTATCCGAACTGTTGAATCAGTATCAGGATTATACAGATCAACGTCTTGCAATTGAGAGAAAGTTCAATGAAGATATTGCTACCCTGCAGGAACAACGAAAACAAGCAGTAAAGAATGGAGATACAGATCAAGTAGAACAGATTGATCGTTCCATAGCCCAGGCGACAAAAAACAAGGGAATGGAATTGATGGGCCTGGATTACGATAAGTTGAAAGAGTCTCCGGAGTATGTTCGTGCATTTGAAAATCTGAAAGAAACGTCTTCTGAAACTCTTAATTCTCTGCTGACTCAATTAGAGAATGCAAAGAGTACGGCTGCCAAAGTTCTTTCTCCGGACCAGCTTCGCGAATATACTAGTACTATTCAATCAATTATGGATGAATTGGATTCACGTAACCCGTTTCAATCATTATCTGACAAGAAGAAAGAACTAGCAGAAGCAGAGGAAGAGTTAGCTAATGCGCAAATTGAATTAGAAAATGCTAAACAGACTCAAGAAGCTGTAAAAGGTGGTGCTAAGATTGAAAATGGTGTCAAGTCCTCTAAATTCAACGAAAAGACTGGTAAAATTGATTCCACAAAAGCTTATCTGACCGAAGCACAGGCTTTGGATAAAGTAAAAGAAAAGACTTCGAGATACAATGAGGCGAAAGATAAGGTGGTACAGAAGGATGCTAAGGTAAAGAAAGCAGAGAAAGATGTAAAAGCACAGTTAGATGAATTATCAGACGCATTAACTGATGTTGGAAAATCAATTGGTGGACCGGCTGGTGAAATTATCTCATTGATTGGTGAAATAGGGACCTTTGCATTGACTGCTATGAGTGGTGTTGAAATGGCAGCAGATACATCGGCTAACGCTATCAGTACAGTTGAGAAGGCATCTGTTATTCTTGCTGTTATTAGTGCAGTAATACAGGTAGCGACGAAGATTTTCAATATGTTCACTAAGGATGATACGACCGAGAAATATGAAAAGGCAAAAGAAACATATGAATCCTACATCAACATTCTTGATCGGGTAATTGAGAAGCAGTTAGAACTAGCAGAAACTCTTACTGGAGATACTGCAAACGCTGTTTACGAAGCTGCTATTGCTAATATTAAATTGCAAAGTGAAAATGCAAAAGTATTAGGTCGGCAGTATCTAAATTCTGGTGCTTCTGGAAAGTCACATTCAAAGGGTTATGATGAAGTAGATGATATGTCCGGTGAAGGGTGGAAACAGGCTGCAAAAGCATTAGGAATGTCTGTTGACGAGTTCAAAAAGAAGATGGGTGGTCGTATGACTGGTTTGTTCGATTTAACGGATGAACAACTTGTTAAGTTACAATCGGACGCCGGCATATTTTGGTCTCAACTAGATTCAGACACGCAGAAATTTGCCGATAAAATCGCAAATGGTGTCGGACAGGTTGCAGAGGTATTGGAACAACAAATTGCTGATACAACTCTTATTGATTATGCTTCTCTTCGTTCTGACTTTCAAGATCTACTAACAGACATGGATGCTGATAGTGCTGATTTCGCCGACAATTTCGAGGAATACATGAAGAATGCTATCGTAAATTCTATGCTTAAAGAAGAATTCATGGACAGCTTAATGGCTTGGAGAGAAAAACTTAACAATGCTATGGATGACGGTATGACTGAAGATGAGTATAATGCACTGAAGGCAGAAGGGCAACAGCTCTCTAATGAAATGAAAGCAAAACGAGATGCAATGGCAGAAATGTTCGGCTGGAATGATAACGACGATGAGCGTGAGGCATCAAAGAAAGGATTTGCTTCAATGTCGCAAGATTCAGCCAACAAACTAGATGGAAGCTTTGCTGTAGTGACTTCGCATACCTATTCTATAAATGAGGAAGTTAAGAGTATTAATTCAGGAACAGAGAAAATAGCAGAGAAACTGTCATATCTCATAAATATGGATAAGAATATGGCTGAAATGCTTCGGTGTAATGATACTATTGTTTCCTATTTATCGGATATCTCCAATTACACATCTAACCTTGTGGAAATAAGAGAGTTCATGTACGCTGTAAAGCTGGGAATAGACACGTTAAACACTAAAGGTATAACACTTAAGCGATGAAAGGGCAATTACTAATAGACAGAATAGATGCTTATATCAGTTTGGGTATATGTATTACAAAGGGAAGTTATAATAACCTGGTAGCATTTCCAGCCATGAAGGAACCGGACAAGAATGATTGGCCAGAAGAAGACGGACAGGAATTTGATCTTTCTAGTCCTACATTGGATACGGCTGAAGTAAGCATTGAGTTTGCATATATAGGCAGTTTGGGTATTGGTGGACTGATTGATATACTTTCTGACTTGAGTTATCATGAATTTTACTTTCCCTTAATCGGCAGGAGTTATAAGTTACGTCTGTCTTCCCAAAGCAACTATGTTATTAATCCGGGCCTTGAAGTTGCTAAATTTATTTTTAGTAACGACTTCCCCCGAGAAGTCGATTACGAATACCAGGAGCCCGTAAATAAGCTTCCAATGCCTAAAGGTTACGAGATTGATGACAAAGACTTATCCGATTATGGCGTAGTCGTATTGCAAGGTAGCAATGCTGAAATACTAAAGGCTCCGACGGTAAAAAAGAACCTATTACAGAATTTCAAACGTCAAGATGGAGCAATCTATGACGGTGAAGTTGTGAAATTCCAAACCAAAGAAGTATCTCTCAAATGCCTGATGCGGGCCGGGACGATTGAAACGTTCTGGCGTAATCGCGATGCCCTACTCTATGATCTCACAAAACTGTCTACTAAGACAGATAATGAAGGATATGAGTATTCCGATGCGGAACGTATATTTTATTGTGATGAATGGAGTGAAAGCTATCCCTGCTATTATAAGAGTTGTCAGACGAATGATTTCATGCTAAATAACGGTGTATGGTGGGAGTTCACTTTGAAACTCGTATTTACCAGCTTCCGGATCGGAGAAACGGAGTTCTTGCTTTCATCCGAAGCGGGCGAATTTATCATAACAGAGGACGGAGAGTTTTATATAGATTTAAATTGATTTGCTATGCCATTAAAGAAGAAAAAAATATCAGAACTGAACGAAGCCAGCGACATGAAAGGCTTCTTCACTATCGGCTACCGAGTAATCAACGGAGTTAAGACTAGCCTTAAATTTGGTTTAGAGAAGATTCAGACTGCCTTGGATAATATGCTCAAGGCTACGAGTGATGCAAAAACAGCTACTACCGATATGCGGCAATTAGAAGCAACTGTTGAAAGCAATGAATCAGCCCGTGAAACAGCCGAATCCCGTCGTAATGCTTCCGAACAATCCAGGCAGACAGCCGAAACGAATCGTTCCCGTGAAGAGCAAGCCCGGGAAGCTGCTGAATCAGTGCGTATCACTAATGAGAATGCACGTAAGACCGCTGAAACAGGACGATCTACTGCGGAAACTGCACGGGATAATGCAGAAAAGAAACGTGCTACCGCTGAAGGTACACGAGAAGCTAACGAGCAGGTTAGAAAAGATTCCGAAACAGGAAGAAGAACAGCAGAAGCCGAGAGAGTAGCTTCCGAATCAGCACGTAAATCTGCCGAAACTTCCCGTGTGTCCGAAGAAGATAAAAGAAAGACTTCCGAAACAGAACGCGTTACGGCTGAAACCGGACGTTCCTCTGCCGAGAATATAAGAAAGCAAAATGAAGATGCGCGTAAGTCGGAAGAAGCGGCCCGCGTAACTGCTGAAGGTAAACGGGTAATTGCTGAATCCGGACGTGTTGATACAGAAAATAAACGTGTCTCGGATGAACAAACACGTAAAAGCAATGAAGATGCACGTAAGACCGCTGAAACAGGTCGTTCTTCTGCTGAATCGGAACGTGTGAAGGAAGAAGATAAACGGAAAACCGCTGAAACAGGTCGTTCTACCGCTGAATCTACCCGTGTTTCTGCCGAGGATAAGCGGAAAACAGATGAAGCGACAAGAGAAACAAATGAAACCTCGCGTGTGGCTGCCGAATCTAACCGTGTTACCGTCGAATCCGAACGTGTATCTGCCGAAGCAGCCCGCAAGTCAGCGGAGACAGGCCGGGTATCAGAAGAAAACAAGAGAAAGGCTGCTGAAACTTCCCGCGCTACGGCTGAAACTTCCCGTTCGTCAGAAGAAGACAAGAGAAAGCAGAATGAAGATGAGCGTAAAACTGCGGAAGGTACTCGCGGATCAAATGAGTCTAAGCGTATAAACGCTGAAACGGAGCGTGTCGAAGCAGAGTCTCAACGCAAGTCAGAGTATGCCGGTATTGTGCAGGAAATGACGCAAGCAACAGAAGAAGCCACCGGACAGATTGCTCTTGTCAAGCAATTAACAGATGATGCGAATGCAGCTAAAAATGCATCTGTTGAGCAGACGGCTCTTGCAAAGAAAGCTACAGATGCGGCTAATACTGCGGCTGGTAGTGTTAATGCAGCTAAAGATGCGGCTAATACTGCGGCTGCAGGGGCCAATGCTGCCAAAGCTGAATCAGAAGCTCAAACCGCCTTAGCGAAGAAAGCGACAGATGAAGCAAATACAGCCAAGGATGCATCTGTTATACAAACAGGGTTAGCAAAGAAAGCCACTGACGATGCGAACGCTGCTGCATTGGCGGCTAACAATGCGGTTTCAGGAGTTGACGCAAAAGTGAAAGCTGCAGTTGATGCACTCGTTGCCGGAGCACCGGATGCTCTCGATACACTGATTGAGTTAGCGAACGCCCTGAACAATGATCCGAACTTTGCGGCTACAATGGCAACAGAGTTAGGAAAGAAGCTCAATATAGCTGATATTGTTAATAATCTGACAAGTGGAGGGACTAATAAAGTGCTTTCTGCCGAACAGGGAAAGGCATTGAAAGCAGCTCTGGATACACACAACCATGATAGCAGATATGAACTGATAATCACTAAACTTACCGCCTTTAACAAGAATTTCGGTACGACTGCCGGGACTATATGCGAGGGTAACGACGCCCGGTTAAGCAATGCAAGAACTCCGTTAGCTCACACGCATAAGAAAGCGGATATCAGCGACTTCCCAACCTCCATGCCGGCAAGCGATGTACCTGCATGGGCGAAAGCTGCAAGTAAACCTAGTTATACAGCAAGCGAAGTAGGTGCATCTCCATCTAATCACAATCATGCAGGTACATACGAACCTGCATTCACTAAAAACTCTGCCTTTAATAAGAATTTTGGTAGTGCAGAAGGAACCGTATGCGAGGGAAATGATGCCCGGTTAAGTGACACACGTGTACCGAAAGCGCATACTCACAAGAAGTCTGAAATAAGTGATTTTCCAACTTCGATGCCAGCAAGCGATGTACCTGCATGGGCGAAGGCTGCAAGTAAACCATCCTATACAGCTTCCGAAGTTGGTGCGTCTCCGTCGAATCATACTCATACAGGGGTCTATCAGCCAGCAGGAAGTTATGCAGCGAGTTCGCATAAACACGGAGCAACGGATATAACTCCTGATGGTACTCACCGCTTTGTTACTGACACGGAAAAAGAGACCTGGAACAGTAAAGCTGCGGGAAACCATAATCACGATTCAGTGTATCAAACTAAAGGTAGTTATGCTGCTTCATCACATAGTCATGATGCGACGGATATTAACCAAGATAGTACGCATAGATTTGTCACGGATTCAGAAAAGGCAAATTGGGATAGTAAGGCTGCAGGAAATCACAACCACGATTCAGTATACCAACCTAAGGGTAGTTATGCTGCAAGTTCTCATAAACATACAGCGACGGACGTTGAAGAAGATTCGACTCATCGTTTTATGACGGATGCAGAACGTACAAAACTTAGTGGAATAGCCTCCGGAGCTAATAATTACTCTCATCCGGCTTCTCATCCAGCATCAATGATTGAAGAAAGTACTACTAGAAAATTTATGACTGACGCAGAGAAAACTTTACTAAGTTCTCTCGGGACTAATGCTATACAATTAGAATCACAAAATCTATGGAATGAAAAAGCAAAAAATGGATATGTAAAATATTCAAATGGGCTATTGATGCAATGGGGAACAAGAGCTGGAGCAACGGGTGCAATTAGCCTGTATTTTCCTACCAGCTTCTATGATACTAATTACAATGTTTATCTTACTGCAGGGTTAAACGTCACAAGTGAACCATTTGTGTATGCTCCGGGTTATGACCCTAATAATAAGAATAAATCATATATTATAATTCTTGCCCGTGGAATAAATTCAACTCCGGCTATCGTTTGGACTAGCTGGGATTTTACATGGTTTGCAATAGGACGTTGGAAACTTTAAAAATTATAAATTATGAAATATTGGAAACAAGGATTCTATGACGAATACCAGGAAGGTTCGGTAGAAATTACGGAAGAGTATTACAATCAGTTATTAGCTGGGCAGTCTAACGGTTTACTGATAGTTGAAAGTAAGGATGGATACCCAATATTGGTAGAATATGAGTACGACATCGAAGAAGTGCGAAAAATGAAAATGTCTGAAATACAGATATTTGACAAATCGACTAATGTCAATTCTTTTGATTTATTAGGTAAAAGCATGTGGTTAGATAAAAGTACACGTGTTGGATTATTTAACTCAATTTCGATTGAAAAAGAAGCTGGTAAAACAGATACAGTACTGTGGTATGATGCTATAAAGTATATCATTCCAATTTCTGACGCTTTATCAATGCTGAATGAGATTGAAATGTATGCATTAAACTGCTACAATGTGACACAATCTCACATCGCAGCAGTTAGATCATTGCAGACAATTGAGGAAATCGAAAACTATGATTATACGGTCGGTTATCCGGTGAAACTTAGCTTTCCCGGGTAACCAGTCTTGAAATTGTATGCTTCAATTTCTTCTTTTGTCTCTAGCTGTTGAATAGCTTTCGTATGCCTTTGTGTCGTATCATAGCACGCAAGGGCATACAATTCTAGCTGTTGTAATATGTCAATAGCTCTTTCGATTGATAAGACAAACTTTGTATCACCAATCCAGATACTTGTTTCAGATCGTCCGGCTTCTTTCTCAATATTGATTGAGTTCATAAGCCCGACGCGTGTAGACTTGTTTAACCATCCCAATACTCCGTTTATACTGAACTGATTCACTGCTTCAGATGAATCGAACAATCGTAATTCATCAAGTTTTTGCGATCTGGTTTCTTCGATAGTAGCCTCGTGCACAACTAAAATAGGATATCCTTTTTTGCTTTCAGTTATTATCAAGCCGGTAGATTGACCAGCCAGTAACTCTTGATAATATTCATCCGTAATTTCTACCGAACCTTCCTGGTATTCGTCATAGAATCCTTGTTTCCAATATTTCATAATTTATAATTTTTAAAGTTTCCAACGTCCTATTGCAAACCAAGTAAACTGCCAACCTGTCCAAGCTATTTCTCCTCCGCTTGCTATATACCTTGTACCTACTTGAAATGAAGAAATTGTTTTAGTACATAATGTTGGAGCATACACTATAATCTCTGTTGTATTAGCTGATACTCCCGTTAGTTGTACGATATAATTCGTATCATAGAAACTTGTAGGTAGATATAATGAGGAGAATCCTACAGCTCCAGCCTTTACTCCCCACTGGATTAATAGACCATTATTGAACTTAATATATGAATTTTGTCCGAAACTTTGACCAGATGATTGAATTGCATTAGTTCCGAGAGAACTTTGCCAAATTACAAGCAATAAAAGTAATACCAATTTTCTACTAAATCTATCCATAATCAAATTGATGTTATAATATTTCTATTTTCAACGACCTATAGCTATCCAGTCAAATGAACGAGTACTACTTCCTACGGTTATACTATTATCTGCAAGTAGAAACTTTCGCATGACATCTACATAAGATGCTGATTTATTATACGGTAAAGCAGTATATAATGTATGTTCATTAGATACTGTCTCCATCGTAGTCACAAATTGATAGGAGGCATCATGAAAAGAAATAGGGAACCATATAGTTGCACTTCCAGCTGATGAATTAGTTAAATGCCCCCATTGAATTAGTAGGCCATCTTCATATTTTCGATAACCGTTTTGTCCCAAATTTTGCTCTTTAATTTGCGCAGATTTTGTCCCGAGAGAACTTAGGTGAATTAAACTACATTTTGAGTGATTTCTTTTAATATTTTCCATTTTGATTTATTTCGTGACAATGCTGTTGATGTTGTGTGTAATATATTATTTTATCAATGATTCGTCTATCATTTCCTTACTTTTATGCCTATTATTCAATACATTTCTATTTGACGTTTATATTTTAGGATATAATTCTAAGGACATGATAAGTTTATATAATGGTGATAAGGAAATAAAAATCGAAGTAAAGGATGAAAGCTACTCTTATGAAGCTATCATGGGAGAAGATACACTCACTTTGTATTTTTCTCATCCGGGGTATATTGAAATTCCGGTTGGCTCCTGGTGTGATTTCTACGGAAAACGGTATTCCCTCAAAAAAGACAGCAATTTCAAGAAGAACGGTGAACGTAACTTCGAATACACTCTGATTCTGGAAACTGGGAAGGCTGATGCTATGCTGTGGAAAGTACGTCATACCGTTGACAGAAGCATTAAATTCTCATATACAGCCAAGGCACATGAACACCTACGTCTACTCGTTGAGAACCTGAACCGTCGGAGTACCGGTTGGAAAGTCGGTGATTGCATTGAGGGAACGGAAAAAGTAATCAACTACAATCACACCTATATTCTTGATGCTTTCAATCAACTTGCAGAACTATATGAGACAGAATGGCAGATCACTGAAGAAACGGTTGAAGGAAAACAAATTAAGACTATCCATCTGCGTAAAGTTGAGTATAACAAGGAGAACCCTTTGAAACTGTCGTATGGTAAAGGCCACGGCTTCAAGGTCGGTGTTGGTAGGACTTCTGGGGATATACCACCCGAAATAATTTTGGTAGAAACTACAGATCGCAATATTGATTATTCTACATACGGATCTAAATACCTGTTACTTCCAAAGAATAAGACTCTTGTTTACGAAGGGAGAACGTATAAGACAGATGCGGATGGAACTTGTGTCATGCGTGCTGATAAAGAACTTACAACAGCAAAGGAAGATAGTCTGGACTGTACAGCTATTTATCCTTCCCGTGTTGGTACTGTTAGTTCTGTTATTGAAGTGAACAAGGAGAATAACTTCTTTGACTTTGTAGATAAAGACATTCCTGAAGAGTTGAATTTCGAAGATTGTCTCATAGCAGGAGAAACAATGACGGTTATTTTCCAGACTGGTATGCTTACAGGCAAGGAGTTCGAAGTAAAGTATATCCATGAAGCGAAAGACAAGAAAGAGGCACGTCGATTTGAAATTGTTCCGCAGGAAATTGATGGTATTACTATGCCAGAGCCGGAAGTCTGGCGACCGAAGGTTGGTGATACATACGCAGTGTTCGGAATGCAATTGCCGAAGGCTTATATCTGTAACGATAGCACACAAACGGGTGCGAGCTGGGAAGCTTTCAAGGAAGCTGCTAAATACCTCTATGAACATGAAGATAAAGCATTCATATTTACCGGGACATTGGACGGTATTTGGGCTAAAAAACGCTGGTTGGAGATAGGCGGAAAGATTGTGCTAGGTGGATATGTAAACTTCTCTGATACACAGTTTCATCCGGAAGGTTCTCTTATCCGGATGATTGGAATCAAACGTTTTGTGAATAATCCGTATTCACCCGAAATTGAATTGTCTAACGAACCGATAGGTACGTCTGTGTCAAGTGTTCTGAACAAGATAGAAACTAACGAGGTGACAGTTATTGAGAAGCATAAGGACGCTTTACAATTCACTAAACGTCGTTTCCGTGACGCAAAGGAAACGATGTCTATGCTTGAAGATGCACTGTTGAACTTCTCCGGCTCCGTCAATCCGATAACCGTTTCAACCATGCAACTGCTTGTCGGAGACGAAAGCTTGCAATTTCGTTTTGTCAATTCAAAAACGAATCCGGTTCAGGTATCTCATAATATTACTTTCAATACAAGTACAAAGATACTGAACGCTCCGGCAGGAATCCTTCAGCATTTGACACTCGGTATTAGTTCTCTTTCTTCTTCTCATAAGGCAGATGAATACAAGTACTGGGACATGGCTAACTATGATTCTCCGGTACTCATTGACCCGGACAAAAAGTATTATCTATATGCTAAAGTTGGCAAGGAGAATCAAGCCGGAACATTCCTCTTGAGTGAAACAGCTATTAAAATGGAACAGATAGCTGGATATTATCATTTACTCACCGGAGTGCTTAACAGCGAGTATGAAGGTAGTAGAAGTTTTGTTCAGCTATACGGATTTACTGAAATTCTGCCGGGCCGCGTAACAACAGAAAGAATCCTTTCTCCGGATGGTGATACATATTTCGATCTAGTAAAAAGTGAGATCGGCGGTAACATTCAAATAAAAGCAGGTTCTTCCGGATTGGAAAATCTGTCTGAATGGGAAGCTGCTCATCAGGAAATAAAGGATGCAGCTAAAGCGGCCAAGGATACTGCTGATTCAGTGGAAGGACTTCATAATTATGTAGATGGAGCCTTCGCTGACGGAATTATAGACGAAGCAGAAGCAAAAACTATTGAAAAGTATATCAATACTGTCAACAATACCAAACAAGCTATCGAAGCAACTTACAATAAACTCTACACAAATGTTTATTTATCCGGTCCTGCAAAGATTGGTTTGCTCAATGCTAAAGTTAGCTTAATGGGGAGTATTGAAAGCCTGATTAATACTATCAATGCCGCAATTTTCGACGGATTTACAACATCTGAAGAAAAGAAAGACGTGGATAATAAATTCACTCTTTTCAATTCTGCCTATGCTGATTTTAATACTGCTGTTGAAGCCGCTAATAAGGCTATACAGGACAAGCTAAAGGATTATTCGGATGAAGCACTGAAACAGGCAATGCAGGCTTTAGAGGATGCTGCGGATGCTGCTAAGGCTGCGCAGGATGCTGCAACATCAGTTGAAGGCTTGCATGACTATGTAGATGGCGCATTTGCGGATGGCATTATAGACGAGGCGGAAGCTAAAGCGATTGAGAAATACTTAAATACAGTCGGAAATACGAAATCTGCTGTTGAAGCTACATATAGCAAACTATATGTGAACGCTTATCTGGAAGGCTCTGCTAAAACAGATTTACTTAATGCCAAGGTTTCTTTGTCAGGTGCAATTGACAATCTTATTGCTGCAATAAATACAGCTATTGCAGATGGACAAACGACTATTGAGGAAAAAAAGAATGTAGATGATAAGTTTACTCTATTCAACTCTGCTTTAGCTAGTTTCAATACAGCCGTTGAAGGAGCAAACAAAGCCATACAAGACAAACTGAAAAGCTATTCAGATGAATGTACAGCTGATCTGAAAGTGCTCAATACTCAAATCTCCGCACAAGTAACTCGAGTTGACAGCCTGACGCAGCGGATAGATACTGCCGGGTGGATAACGACTTCCGACGGTAATAAGATATATGCTTCTAAAGAACTGGAAAACGGTAATACGCTTATATCTTATATCAACCAGGCGGCCGGAGAGACTACGATTCACTCATCTAAAATTAATTTGGAAGGTGCTGTTACAATCACCGCACTGCATAGTGATCTGCAGACAATGATTAACTCCAAGATTGATCGAGACGGATTGGGTAAATTGGCATTTGAGGATGCAGTTGAATATGCAAAACTTGGTACTACCATTGTTGTAGGTGGATATTTGAATACTGACTATATCCGTGTGAAACGTATTGATGCGGACGGCGCAAAGGTTGGAGGATTCACTATTGATAACGGTCGGTTAGTCTGGAAAGCGGGTGATTATTTCGGGGATATTTCCCGCAGTCTGAAATTGGGATATAGTACCACCTCGAAAGAAGGTGTAGTGCATGTTACTTTCAATCCAGCCACGGATGGTAATTTCGGTATTTCCGCTATTGGGGCTGGTTTTGGAGGAAGTGCTGCTATTTATGGTTCTACCAATCTTAAGACTCCTAAATATCCCGATAATTACATTTATGCGGGTTTCTTCGATGGCAACGTAAGGGTACTAGGAGATGTAACGGCAAATGGATTCTTTCCGAGTGATGGCAATGGGAGTTATTGGTCTGTTATTTCAGATAGCACAATTACACTTTTAGATCCTTCTACACGAGGAAAGACTTTGCATATAGTAAAAGGGTTAATCGTTGAAATAAAATAAAAATTATGAAAGTAAATCTAAACAGAAACTTACTCGACTTTAGAGGTCGGGAGTTTGTCGAATTGGTGAATGGTAAGGAAAGTAAGAAATCTCTTCGTGATTTGGTGGCAGAGGCATTATTTGCAGCAGGCTCTAATCCACAGAAGAATATGGAAACTTCCAAGAAATTACGAGCATATAAAATGCTACAACAGATTATTAACAATCGTGGAGTACTTGATATTGAAACGGAAGATGCTGCTCTATTAAAAGAAATTTGTGGAGAGTATCTTACTGCAGGTACGTATGGACAAATTTATGATTTAATAGAAGGAGGAAACAAGGAATGAACATTACAGCAACTAACAGCACTGCCACAACTAAGGTTACGGACGCTATCAGAATTAAGTACAGAATGTCTACTCGTGGTACCGAAGCGGTAAAAGATATTACTGCCGAGATTATCAAAGATGAAACGACTGTCGGCTTCTTCAATATTTCACGAAATGGAGTAACCGGATTCTCGCTACATGAGGATCATGGGCTAACCTTTGGCGAAGTGAAACAAGTATTTCAGACAGCTATTGATGATTGTAGCGAGGTATTAAAATAAAGTATTAATATTTTAGATAAAAATGATATGGATTATTTCAAAAACTTACTTATTGGATTGGTTACCGGCATAGCTGCTTATCTCAATCCTATTTCTGGGGAGATCAAAAGTCTTATTGCTGTATTTGCCCTCAATTTCATTTGCGGGCTACTTACTGCACTCCTTATCAATCATGAGAGTTTTTCTTTTAAAAAGGCTTGGAGGTGTATCGTAGAAGCAACTATTTTCTTTGCCTTGGTTAGCTGCATCTACTTTATTGGTGAACACAAAGGAAATCCGGAAGGTGCGCTACAATGTGTTTCATTCATTACGTATAGCGTTTTCTATTTCTATGGGGTGAACATTCTAAGGAATATCAAAGAAATTCTACCCAACTCTAGCAATGGCTATAAGGTGGTAGCTTTCTTGCACTATGTATTAAGTGTTGAGTTTATAAAGAACATCCCCTATTTAACGAACTACTTACAAAAAGGAGACGCAAAATGAAAACTATTGATGCAATTATCATCCATTGTTCGGCCACGCGTGCCGGACAGGATTTACGAGCCAAAGATATTGACCGGATGCACCGGGCTCGGGGATTCAATCAAATCGGTTATAACTTCATTGTTGACCTTGACGGAATGGTTGAGAATGGTCGCCCGCTTTCCATCGATGGAGCGCATTGCAATACGAAAGGTTTTAGCGAATCTTCGTATAATAAGCACAGTATAGGTATCTGTTATATCGGTGGCTTAGATGCAGCCGGAAAGCCTGCTGATACTCGTACTCCAGCTCAAAGGGCAGCACTACGCGAATTGGTCGCAAAGCTTTGTAAGGAATATCCTATAATTGAAGTACTCGGACACCGTGATACTTCGCCGGATCTGGACGGCAGTGGTGAAGTAGAGCCGGCAGAATATATCAAGGCTTGTCCCTGCTTCGATGTCAGGAGTGAATCTTCTAATTTTCTTCGTAATACAGTGATCCGACCATGAAAACGCTAATCTATATAACCATATTCCTGATGTCGGGAATATGGTTTACTTCCTGCAAGACTTCCCGGAATATGGAAACTCAAAAGCAAGTAGACTATTCCGGTGAATTGAGTCGTATTCAAAGTATAATTGAGTCATTGAGGGCTGATGCAAGTAAGCAAACGAAGATTACTACTGACAAGTTGAGTGATCTGAAAATTGAGAATAAAACAGTTTATTTGTCACTTCCGGATTCGACAGGAAAACAGTATCCAGTCAAAGAAAGTACTACCACCGCTTCCAAACATGAGCAGGAAAGGATGGAAATTGATGAATCATTATCTATTACCTTACAGCAGTTCTCCAATCAGTTGGATACTCTTAGTAATAAGGTAGATGCCTTCCTTAATCAAAAGGAAAGGCTTATTGAGCTATCATGGTGGAATTTACACAATATGGATGTATATGCCGGATTATTTATACTTGTGTTTGGATGGCTTGCTTATAGGAGTTTTTTAAGAAGTAGAAGTAGCAGTCTTTTGTAGAAAGATAACGATTACATATATTTTATCCTAAAATAATGTATTATTGAAAACTATAGTTATATTTGCATTTATTGTAATTAATAAAGCAAACTGTTATAAAGTATATTAACATGAAACAATGGGTAATTAATTTGATGCTTTTTTCTGCTGCTATTGTAGCAATAGGTTTTTCACTTTTAAGAGTGGTTCCCTTTGAAGTGACAGAATCAACATATATTGGAATTATTGTAACTTTTATTGGAATTATTGTAACTGTTCTTGTAGGATATCAGATTTATAATGCAATTGAATTTAAAAAAGATATTGAAAAACAAAGAATAGAGCTTAAGGGAGAGATCGAAAGTAGAAATAAAGAATTTAAAGATAGTATTGAAAAACAGGAACAAAAATCTACAGAAGTGATATCTAGGATTTTACGACAAGAGAAAGATTTAATCAGTTTAAATAATGAGGTGAACGAATCTTTACATATAGTACTTTCATTTAAATATGAACATGACAGTAAATATATTGCTTGTTTTTCGGCTTTGCATACAAGTTTATTATATTCAATGTATCTTGAAAGAGATGATTATACATGGTCTTTGGAACAACTGAAAAATTCTATAACGAATTTTAGTCTCATGGAAATTCATCCAGGAGGAGGAATATGCGTAGTAAAAGACCAGTTCTATGTTATGTCACCTGATTCACAATCTCCTTCTAATATAAAATTATCAGACAAAGTAGATAGATATATAGAACCTATAAAAGAAATAGAAAAAAAAATACGTGAAAATAAAGAATTTAGAGTAATTTCCTTAGGATATGAACCTCTTATGAAACATTTTTATCAAAAAGTAGAAGAATTGAAAAAGCCGTACGAATCAGCAATAGCATAATTATGACAAAAGTTTCTGTACAAGAATCTAACACTTTCTAATTTTATAGAAAATAAAGAATATGAATTGGCATAGCCCACATAATAAGAGAAGAAAAAAGAGAAAAAATACAAACAAAATTAACTCTTTTCGTGCTATTGAATATTTCCTCAAAAGGTGTAAAATGGTAAAAAGAAAAGTTATTCATGAGGAAAAAGAGAATAGAGTATTGTATATAATTGGAAATGGTTTTGATTTACATCATGGACTCAAAACTAGTTATAAAGATTTTAGGAAATATTTAGAATCTACTAATGAGGACTTATTTTACCAATTAGGGAATTATTATGATATTAATGAAACCTCTGCATTATGGTCTAATTTTGAAGAAAAATTAAAAGATTTTGACCCCTCAATTTTGGAAGAAAACTTTGGAGATTATACTCCTAATTGGGGTGAGGATTTTCGCGACCGTGATTGGTATAATTTAGAAATATATATTAAAAAAGAGTTAAGCTCGTTGAAAGATGGATTGCAGGAAGCTCTTAATAGCTGGATATATAAAATAACTCAATCTTCCAATTTTGATGATAAAAAAAGAATTAAATTAGATTCTAATGCTTTATATCTTAATTTTAATTATACAGACTTTTTGGAAACAAAATACAGCATTCCTCGTGAAAAAATAACATATATACATAATAAAATAGGTGAGGGGAAAAAACTTCTGTTTGGACATGCTTGGGACTCTCTAAAATGGGGAGATGTATATCATAAGATTATGCCAGAAGGGCTAAGTAAAGAAGAACAGAGGCTTTGGCGTGAAGAACAAGGTGAGAAATATGATTACTCGATAGAAAGAGGATATATAGCTATTAATAATTTTTTTTCAAGCATCTACAAGGATTGCATTGCCAATATTAAAAACCATGGCAATTTCTTCTCTAACCTTAAAAACATACAAAAAGTCTATGTATTAGGACATAATATTGATGAAGTAGATCAACCTTATTACAAGAAGATAATAAGAATAATTGATCATAAAAAGGTAGATTGGATTATTAGTGATTATAATAATGATTTTATCTGTAAGAAACAAGTATTAATGAATCTTGGTATTCCTTCTGGAAAAATAAAACCAATCTCGATGGTAAATATTATAGTATGAAAATATTAGTAATAATTATTAGGGGCATAATGGAGTGTTGCTTTTTGTAATGATGTCGTTTTATCTGTTGGTACTTTCTTTATAAAATCATTATCAATAACGTAAGCATCCATCAGTTCTGCGTTATAAGACTTCAATAAAGAGGATATATCTATTTTATGTATTTCTATTTGCTTTTTCATAACTCTGCTTCTTTGTATTAAAACAAAAGAGGTCAGGGTTTGCTCATTACGTAACCATTCTATTTTCCGCCTTGACATAAGTTGTTAGCCGCCATATCTTTGCG
>ERZ857972.938-NODE-938-length-20859-cov-10.697558_pt1 | contig 20859 bp, 18 predicted proteins | sample MGYA00519757_ERZ857972 | MGnify/ENA primary metagenome ERZ857972 (study PRJEB31778, sample SAMEA3449383) | human gut metagenome | biome: human gut; feature: human-associated habitat; material: faeces | place: United Kingdom | collected 2010/2012 ...
GGTGGAATTTGAACAACTGGTTTTCCGACTTTAGCACCTGCTTCTTCAAACTGTTTAAAATACATTTTTGTTTGAGGACTTACAAGGTACAAATCAAACTCTGATGCTGCAATAGCTTTTCCGCCTTCAGTAGCACTAATAGCGTCAACCTCAATATCCTGACCTTTCCCTTTTAGAAATTCAGTTGTTTTCTTTGCCATGAGTGATGAAGACATTCCTGCTGCACAAATAATCAATGCTTTTGCCATAAGATTTTCTCCTTTAATCTAATCCCATCAAATTGATACCTGATTGGGTTATTTCTTATTTACATTTTAATTATAAAGTAAAGCGCTTACAATTACCATTGCTGATTTTTCCTCAACGATACGGAAAATAATTATTTGTACTTCAATTTATAAGTCAAAATAATACCAGATAGTAAAAAGGAAACACTATTAGCCAAAATCAAAGGTAAGTCACCAATATGAAGGCCATGAGCAAGCCACAAAGCAATACCAATAACCTGCATAACATACATCCCTAAGGCAATCGATTCAGTATCTTTTGTTTTTACCACACGCACAACTTGCGGCAAAAAGGCAAATGTTGTTAAAATTGCTGCAATGCTACCAATCATATTTTTTCCTCCTAAATAAACAAGGTCGTCAGTAGTGTTATCACGCCAGACAGTCCAATAAAACAATACGTTAACTGACGTATCAAATCATGATTGATACGATTTACAATTCTATTTGCAATAAGCATTCCTAGTAAAACTGCCACACTTATAAATAGAGAAGGTTGCAATAAATTTATAGTAAATATCCCTCTATAAATCCTAAAAATAATATTATAAATCCCTACTAATAAAAATAAACCTTGTATACTCCCTAAATAAGCTTCTTTAGTAGGCACTAAAGCTAGATAAAATACTACCATTAGTGGTCCACCAATACCGAAGAGCCCATCACAGATTCCAGAAAGTACCCCTGTTACAATCATCGTAGTTAAACTTGCTCTTATCTGAAATGTTGTAGCAAATTTCAAAAAATAAATCGAGAGTCCAATCAAAAATAGAGAGAAAAATATTTTTAGTAAATATTGATTAATATATGGTATTAATAAGATTGCTAAACTAGAACCCACAATATAAAAAAGAGTTGGCAATATAAGGAGCTTATGATTTACCTCTTTTCGATAGCGTAAGTACAAAAACAAACATAAGGGAAGACTAATAAAATTTGTTACAGCTGCTGAACTAGCTAGAGGTAGAAAAAAAGGTAAAACAAGCATCATTACAATTCCTAGACCAAATCCAGTAGTCCCTTGAACAAGACCTGCTATCACTGCTGTTAGCATTAAATAGATAGTCATAACAATCCCTTTCCAAATACTAGTTGAAAATTACTTTACTAAGAAAGCTGGGAATGAGCCCAGCTTCTTAGTTTTATTCTACCGTTGCACCATTAGATGCAATAACTTCTTTATACCAATTAAATGATTTTTTCGGTGAGCGTTCATAACTTCCCTGTCCATCGTCATCTTTATCCACATAGATAAATCCGTAACGTTTCCTCATCTCACCGGTACCAGCTGAAACCAGGTCTATACAGCCCCAAGGAGTATATCCCATTAAATCAACACCATCTTCAACTACAGCTTTTTTCATTTCACGAATATGAGCTCCTAGGTAATCAATTCGATAATCATCATGAACCATGCCATCTGCTTCAACTTGGTCTATAGCACCAAAACCATTTTCAACAATAAATAGTGGCAAATGATAATGATCTGTAAACCAGTTTAATGCATAACGTAATCCCTCTGGGTCAATTTGCCACTCCCACTCAGATGCCTGAACATAATTATTTTTAACCAAATCTTCTGTTTCAAGATAATCGAAATAAGGATTATTCTCACGATGAGAATCGATAGCAAAAGACATATAGTAACTAAATCCAATATAGTCTACCGTGCCTCCAAGTAAATCCTCTTTATCTTGCTCTGTAAAGTCAACTGAGATTTCTTTACGTTCCCAATACTTGAGAATGTGTTCAGGATATTTACCAAAAACATGTACGTCAGTAAAGTAATAACGTTTTTGCATAGCCTTCATGGCCATTAAAATGTCTTTAGGATTACAAGTTGCAGGATAAATAGGACACATCGCAATCATACAACCAATTTGAAAATCTGGATTGATTTCATGGCCAATTTTTACTGCTCGAGCAGAGGCTACTAACTCATAGTGTGCTGCTTGATACATAATAGCTTCTCGGTCGTCACCTTCCTTGTATACAATACCTGAGTTCGTAAATGGTGCAAAATCTTCCTGGTAATTGGCCTGATTGTTGATTTCATTGAAGGTCATCCAGTATTTAACTTTATCTTTATAACGTTTGAATACGACTTCTGCAAAGCGAACAAAGAAATCAATCAATTTGCGGTTTTTCCACCCACCATATTCTGTAACCAAATGATAAGGCATCTCAAAATGTGATAAAGTAATTACAGGTTCAATTCCATGCTTCAAGCACTCATCAAAAAGATCATCATAAAACTGCAACCCTTCTTCATTGGGCTCTAATTCATCACCCTTTGGGAAAATACGTGTCCAAGCAATTGATGTTCGGAAGCACTTAAATCCCATTTCAGCAAAAAGCGCTATATCACCTTTGTAACGATGGTAAAAATCTATGGCCTCATGGTTTGGATAATATTTACCTTCCAAAACACCTGGTGTAATTTCACGGGCAACTCCATGGCGACCAGCTGTCATGACATCAGCAACACTGATACCCTTACCACCTTCTTGCCATCCACCTTCAAGTTGATGAGCAGCTACAGCACCACCCCATAAAAATCCATCTTTAAAAGTAGTCATCGTTTTTCCTCCTGACTTTGATACCTCTATTATAAACTCCATAAATAACAATGAAAACGCATTCTTTTTCCATAATACTACGGAAAGTAATAAGTTATCTTTTGCTTGAAAACGCTTTAGATAAAGAGTATACTATGCCTCATAAGGAGGCAATATTATGAATTTCATACAGTTTTTAATTGCTTTTGCTGGACTTGTTGTTGGAGTTAGTGCTGTTGCTATGCTCTTCTGGTACTTTAGTAAGGCTTTAAAGAAAAACGTCATTGTACGTAATAGTAATACCTTTACCATTGTTCATCTTAAAGAGCTAGATCAATACCCTGACTTACTTAAGAATACTGATTTTAAGAAAATGGGAGACTGGACTGTCCATGATAACGGACATGAATTCCGAGGAACTGCTAATGTCTCTAAAGAAAAACTTCGTCAATGGATTATTGATAAATATCATTTAAAAGCTCATCAAGTTATTGTCACTGTTCCTGAAGAAATGAAGGTTGCTTCAGCTCTTCCTCATTTCTAAAGTCACTTAGTCTTTTTCAAAAGCTCCTAACGAGTATAATTCGTAGGAGTTTTTGTATACCCTAAAAATAAAAAACCAACCTTTCGGCTGGTTCTTTATCTATTACTCTTCTTTCAACTTAGCCAATTCTTGGGCAAGTAGTTTAAGGGCTACTTGTGGGTTGGCTTGGCCTTTGGTTGCTTTCATGAGGAAGCCGGTGAAGGCCTTGTCAGCGTTACGTTTACCTGACTTGAAGTCAGCTACAGCTGCTTCATTGTCTGCAAAGACTTGGTGGATGATTGGGATCAAGACTTCAGGATCTGAAATCTGTACCAAACCAGCTTTTTCGACGTATTCACGCGCACCGCCACCGTTTTTCGCCAAGTGAACGAAGACTTTCTTGGCAATCTTAGATGAAATCGTTCCATCTTCGATGATGGCAATCATTTCGACCAAGTTTTCTGGTGTCAACTTGATTTCTTCAAGCGTTTTGCCTTCTGCGTTCAAGAATTGCGCGACTTCACCTTGGAGCCAGTTAGACACTTGTTTGGCATCGCCACCAAGGGCTACAGCTGCTTCAAAGAAGTCAGAAGTAACTTTCGTCGCTGTCAATTGGTTGGCATCATAGTCTGACAAGCCAAGCTCTGCTACGTAGCGAGCACGACGGTCTTTTGGAAACTCTGGCAACTCAGTACGCATTTCCTCGATCCACTCATCTGAGATTTCAAACAATGGAAGGTCTGGTTCTGGGAAGTAACGGTAATCCGCTGCTCCTTCTTTGACACGCATAAGGATAGTGCTCTTGTTGGCTTCATCATAACGGCGTGTTTCTTGACGAATAACACCACCTGAGCGCAAGATTTTCGCTTGACGCTCAACTTCGTATTCAAGACCCTTGCGGACGTTTGAGAAAGAGTTCAAGTTTTTCAACTCCGTCTTGGTACCAAATTCCTCTTGACCGTATGGGCGAAGGGAAATATTGGCATCCACACGCATCGATCCTTCTTCCATCTTGACGTCTGAAATACCCGTGTACTGGATAACTTCTTTCAAAGCTGTCAAATAGGCGTAGGCTTCTTCTGGAGAACGCATATCTGCTTCAGATACGATTTCGATCAATGGAACCCCTTGACGGTTGAGGTCTACGTAAGAGAATCCGTCTGTTCCATGGGTGTTCTTACCGGCATCTTCTTCCAAGTGGGCCCGTTCAATCCCGATTTTCTTGGTTGAGCCGTCTTCTAATTGCACTTCAATCCAGCCGTTGTAACCGATTGGCTCGTCAAATTGCGAAATTTGGTAAGCCTTTGGATTATCAGGGTAAAAATAGTTCTTACGGTCAAAGTGCATGTGCTGGTGGATATCCATGTTTAGCGCCAAAGCAGCCTTGATACCAGCATCCACAACACCCTTGTTCAAGACAGGAAGCACCCCTGGGAAAGACCAGTCAATCACATTAGTGTTAGCATTTTGCTCGTTCCCAAAGTGGGCAGAGGTTGGTGAGAAAATTTTTGAGTTTGTATTCAATTCAACGTGGACTTCAAGTCCGATGACTGTTTCAAAGTTCATTAATTGTCACCTCCGAAAATAAGGGGTTGTTGCTTGTGGTAATCCGTCGTTGCTTCAAAGGCAGCTGCAGCTTGGTAGATAGTTTCTTCAGAATACTTAGGACCAATCAACTGCAAACCAACTGGAAGACCTTGAGCAAAACCTGCAGGAATCGAAATCCCTGGAAGACCTGCCAAGTTGACTGGAATGGTCAAGAGGTCAGCCAAGTACATGGCAACCGGATCATGGTTGAGCGAATCCAAATCAAAGGCTACACTTGGAGCTGTTGGACCAAGGATAAGGTCATAATCCGCAAAGACTTTTTCGAAGTCTTGAATAATAAGGGTACGGACTTGACCAGCTTTCTTGTAGTAAGCATCGTAGTAACCAGATGACAAACTAAAGGTACCAAGCATGATACGGCGTTTGACCTCATCGCCAAAGCCTTGACTACGAGTGTTCACGTAGATATCATCCAAGTTTTTAGCATCTTCTGCACGGAAACCATAGCGAATACCGTCGAAACGTTGCAAGTTTGAAGAAGCTTCAGATGAAGCGATGATGTAGTAAACAGCAACCCCGTATTTAGAGTGTGGAAGGCTAACTTCTTCGACAGTTGCTCCCAATTTTTCAAAGTGTTTAGCCGCATTGAGGATGGTTTCTTTGACTTCTGGGTCAATACCTTCACCGAGGTATTCCTTAGGAAGGGCAATCTTCATGCCTTTAATGTCTTGACCAATCTTAGAAGTAAAGTCTGCTATACGAACAGGTGCAGAAGTTGAATCCTTGGCATCTTCACTGGCAATGACATTAAGCAATTGGGCATTTTCCTTAACCGTTGGTGAGAAAGTACCAATTTGGTCAAGTGAGCTACCAAAGGCAATGAGACCAAAACGTGAAACTGTTCCATAAGTAGGTTTGAGACCAACAATCCCGTTAAAAGCAGCTGGTTGACGGATAGAACCACCGGTATCTGAACCAAGGGACAAACGGACTTGCCCTGAAGCTACAGAAGCTGCTGAACCACTAGAAGATCCACCAGGCACCTTGCTATGGTCCCAAGCGTTTTTAGTCGCGCCATAGTAAGAAGTCTCACCAGATCCACCCATGGCAAATTCATCCATGTTGGTCTTCCCGATGACAATCATATCTTTTGCTTTGGCATTGGCAACAGCTGTCGCATCAAAGATTGGCTCGTAGTTATAGAGCATTTTTGATGCTGCAGTGGTCAAGATGCCATCTGTTGAGATATTGTCTTTGACTGCGAGTGGAATCCCTGACAAGAGGTTGTCTGCATCGATTCCTTTTTCATCAATGGCCTTAGCTTGCGCAAGGGCAGCTTCTTCGGCCACCGTTACAAAGGCATTAACCGCTTCTTCACGCGCCTTGATATCATCAAGCGTCGCTTGTGTCAATTCGGTTGCTGAAATTTCCTTAGAGACAAGGAGGTCGTGCAACTCTTCAATGGTTTTATGGTTGAATGACATTAGGCATCTCCTCCATCTTCTAGGATAGCTGGTACCTTGATGTAATAGTTATCTTTTTCAGGTACATTTTTAAACAAGCGGTCACGGTCCGTCCCTTTTTCAGCAACATCCGGACGCAATACGGTCTTGCGATCCGCCATGGTTGTTGTTGGGGCAACACCTGTTGTGTCCACTTCTTCCAACAATTCCACCATGTCGACAATTTTCGATAAGGTTGTCGCAAACTCAGCTGTCTCTTCTGGAGAGAATTTCAATTTTGAAAGATTGGCAACGTGGGTTACCTCTTCTTGCGTAATTTTCATCTTGCTTCCTTTCGTGAAATGATGATTTTTCAATACCTTCTATTTTACCATAATTTAGCCTATTTTGCTTGGAGGATAAAAAAACTGTAGTAACTTTTTTGTCATTACAGTTTACAGAGATAGAGCTTTTTCAAAACACTTATCGTATGGCTATCAAGAGCTTTCTCCAAGCCTCTAGAATTTCAGGTTTCAAATACTGTTTGGCCAACTCATATGAGGCTTGGTGCATAGACTCAAGATCACTCTCTAAGGCAAATACAATTTTATCCGCCATCTGAGAAACAAGCAGGTCCTCATCCATAGTCTCGCTATAAGTAACCAGATAGCCATTCTCACCATCTTTGATGAAGGTTGGATTGCCGTAACGGGCATCAAAACCAACCAGGGCTAAACCTGCTCCTACCGCTTCCATCAGGGTCAAACCAAAGGTCTCCCACTGAGAGGTAGTGACATAAAGTTCATACTGAGGGTAGACGTCACGCAAATCCGCATGTCCTCTAAGTTGGATGTAATCATTCGCCCCTAAAGTATCAATTAGATCTTGTAGATTCTCTTGCTCCCCACCTTTACCGTAGATGTCAAAGCGAAGGTTAGGCTCTTTTTGATGGGCAAGGGTAACGGCTCTTATAGCCAAATCCAAGCGTTTCCGTGGGTCCAATCGCGAAGCCGTCATCAAACTAAGAGGCTTCCTCTGCTCCTCTGGAAAACTAAGTTTATCCAAATGTCCCACTGCTAGGGCATAAATAGCAGCGTCTGTGACACCTTGCTTTTGCAGAGTATTTTCTAAAACAGCCTTTTGTGCCTCAGTAGCTGTGATAAAGAAGTCAAAGCGTTGGGCGTACTTAAAGATGTAATAATACTCATAGTAGAGGTCCCCATTTTCAAACTCATGCTCTGAATGAAAAACAAAACCTAGCTTTGCAGGTGAATCCAGTTCATAAATCGGTCGCATAAACTCCATCAAGGAAGCCCTATCCAGCAACAAGGTATCCGCAGCTGTCAAAGGAAGTCTTGCTAGAAAACGACGCATGACCTCTGTCTTGGTCACTAAAATTTCAGTGCCTAGCCTATATAACCAGTTGGCTCCTTGCTTGAGTTCTTCAAAGGCAATGCGACCATCTTTATTGTGATAACTTCTCCTGATGAGAATGCCTTTTTCAAAGTATTCTGTAACCAATTTACTTGTTCCATACCACTCACGCTTCAATAGCATGCCATTAACGTGGTAGTCTACATACCGCACACTACCTTTTTGGTAGGGATCCATCTTAAAGACTAAAGAAGTCCCATCAGAACAGGCATAAACAGACTCTATTTCACTTTGGCTCTTCAAATCTAGACGTGTCAACTTATATTTTTGCTGCAAGGCCCCCACTGTCAAAGATGGGATATGACTGTCTTGATCTGTAAAGCTAAGATAGGCATGGAGGAGCTCCTCGTAGCGATGCCCCAAAGAAAGATAATAATCTAATTTATAGGGTTGTGGCCAGGTCGTAAAGACAAATTTAGCAGGCTCATTTAATTCACGTAGCATCAAAGCTCTAGACGCCTGAGCCACATCGACACCATTAGGTTCATAGCCCACCAATAGGTTAAAGGTGTAAATCGTCATCTTTTTCCCCCTCCAATCTAGTAAAGAAAGCTAAGATTTCTTCCCTCTCGGCGAGTTTCAAAACCTCTTTCTGACTTTCAAGAGCCTTAGGGTAAAACTCTGCTTGCTGTATGAGTTGTCGGAACCCTTGCTCTAGTTCCTCTAAGGAAGTATAGACTGTTGATAAGTCCTTATAGTAGGGACGATGAACCGTTGATTCTAAGCCAAAAATCAACTGCCCATTTTCAATCGCATCCAAAGTTGCATCAGACACTTCACTTCCATAATTCAAGTCTAAATAAATGAAACAATTCCTAAGTAGCTCTTGATATTTCTCCTGACGAATTCCTGGGTAAAGATGGACATTTCTCTTATCTTCGAGACAAGTCAACTTTGGTCCCATACTAGTTTGAGCTCCGATATGAAAGTCAATATCCGGAAAAGCATCAACTAAGTCAGCTAGGCCCTCAATATTTTCAGAAGCAGTCATCACCATGGCTTGAGGCACAAAAGTCTGAGAACCGTCTTGTTCTGCACCAGCTAAATAAATCATGCCTGACTTACGTTCCTCTTGTGGATAATAATTAGTAATCAAAACATGATTCACTTGATTTTGAATAAACTCAAGACCATCATGACTGTCGGAGCAATAAACCAGACGATTAGCATTCAAGGTCTGCAATGTCGGGATTAAATTGGAATCCATACAGATGATAGCTTCGTCTAACTTCAGGATTTGATTCAAAACAGCCTTAGTTAATTCTTCCCTACCTGAAAAAATCCTATCTCTTCCTTCAGATCCCTGATCAATTAGGTATCCATCTTGAATATAGTGAAGCAAGACCTCTTCTTGATTACGATTAAAGTAAATATCCATAATGCCTTGCCCCTGATCATCCAGAAGACGCTGTTTGGTCCGCCAGCCATAGCGATTATAGTCGTCTATCGCAACAACTTTTTCCCCTTGTCCAAACCATTGGACTTGTTTGACTGTACGTTCCTTTAGATTGTCACGAAAAATGACACTGGCACGGCGGTCTTGACCATCAAAAATGTAGGTCGTAATCCCTAAAGTCCACAATTCCCAGTAGAGGGGAACTGACAAATCGTTAAAAAAGAGTGGTTTCCCTTGATAATCTTCCTCAGAGGAATAAATAAATGACGATGCTAAACTAATAGTGCCCTTAGCAAGATCCGTTTCAAAATTCGTGTAAAACACACGGGATTGGATACCAAAGGAGTCTAGTAATCTTCTCAGTTTTTCCGTTGCCTGACTAGGTTCTTGTGCAATAATAAGCATAGTTATCCTTTCTGACTAATCCAAGCAATAAATAGCTTAACCCTCGACCTTTATTGCTCCAAAAATCTCAAGTTAACCTGCGCCGTCTTATAGGTCTCAGTATCTTGAAGATTAGCTTCTTCCATTTTTTCAATCGCCCGCTTCAGGCGTGTCTTATAAATATAACGGTGCCAGGTCAAATCATAGCCCAACATACCTAGTAAAGCTAGTTTTTCATTCTTGGCTTCCATCTCATCTAAGACACGCTTCTCTGTCCAGACCTGCGACAGCGTATCCTTACGACCCACTCGGTACCAGTAGATACATTTTTCAGTATGAACAACACGATTGGCCTTTAACAAGAGTTTGTACATCAGGAAATTGTCTTCGACATTCTTCCCGACAGGAAAACGAAGGTCCTCAAATAAGGAGATTTTGTAGAGTTTCATCATAGCACATGCCCAGGCCATATCTCTTGTCTCTTGGATAGCATCCTGGTCTATAATGTCTCTCCCCTCATAAAGGGTTTCAGAATAATCGTTCTCCGTTACCTTAATCAAAAACTTACTGGTACTCTCGTTGAACAAGTTATAGTTGGCAATAGAAACATCTGCCTCATACTTCTTAAGCTGAGTGTACAAGGTCTCCACATAATCCTCTGTTACCCAATCATCTGGGTCTACAAAAGTGATGTAATCACCTGTGGCTAGATCAATTCCCGTATTTCGAGCTGCAGATAGGCCACCATTAACTTGTCGCACATAGCGAATACGCGAATCTCGCTTGAAAAATTCCTTGCAAATCTCCTCTGACTTATCAGGAGAACCATCATTGACAAGAATGATTTCAAGGTTTGGATAAGTCTGATTCACTATCGTTTCCAAACACTGCTTTAAATAAGCTTCCACATTATAAATGGGAATAACAATACTAACTACTTCTTTATTTTCCATGGTCTATCTCTCAATCGTATCTATATAATCTCGAACAGCTTTTACCATTTGGTCTACTTGGTCATTCTTGAACACTTGATTTTGCCCAGTTTGGTCGTGATTTGTTCCTTCAAAAGAGAAAATCGGAAGCCCCAACTGATGAATCGTTTCTGTGATATGATCAACCTCGTCAAATGGGTTGATATCCAAATAGAAATCTATTTTTTCTAAGACCTTTCGACTAGTCAAGGGATCAAAGGATGGATAGAGAATAAGGTTTGGATACTGCTCCAACTTCACCAAATTAAACCCGAAATGAGAATGAGCCAAAACATGAAAAGCTACATCTGGAAGAGCCTGCAGCAAATGTTCCAATTCAAAGATGTCTGCAGTATTAGTATAAATCGCCGTATGGTAAGGAAAATCACCTACCATGTCACTAAAGCTAAGCTTTAAGGATGGCTTTCTCAATAAGATTTCTTCCCAAGATAGGGCATAATAAAACCACCAAATATCCCTGAAACGATTGAAACGTTTGGACGTCCAAGGCTTATTGTGGGAAGTATAATGAATAACCGCTGGTACCCCTTTAAAAGCATCATACCATTCCAAATCTCCATAACCATACTGGTCCTTATCAGAACCCACTTGGAGATTATAGGTCCATGGGAGTTGATACCAAGCATCCTTGAAATAAAGATTCAAGATTCCTTGATCCCCATAAACATTTTGATGATGCTCTTTTGTCAAGTCAAAAAGAGACTCTGTCACCTTGTGTTGTCGCCACCAATCGGTATCAATAACCATCAAGCCAGCGTTAAAACCATCTGTCGTCGTCGGACGGTCCACCACCGCTCCAATACCAAATCCGCCAAGATCCACTTCAAAAAGTGGTGACAAATCCTGCGTAAAAATCATATCGCAATCCAAATAGAGAACGCGATCTTCTTGAACAAACTCAGGAATTGTATAACGGAAAAAAGTCGCATAATGAATATGCGTACTTGGAAGCGAAAATTGTTTAAAGCTTTCGGCAGACACACGACAATTGAGAATTTCAGAATCAATAGCCTCTAGACGACGATTCATCAGCGTAAACCATTCTGTTGGTAAATTCTCATTTAGCACATAAATTTTCCACTGCCCTTTATGTGCACACAAAGATTTTAGAGCCACCTCTAACTTTTCCATATAGGATAGCTCTGCTACAAATACAACTGATTTTTTCCCCATGTTTTCTTCCTCTCAAACTCTAATAAGAATATCATTTTTTAGAAAACATTACAATTTCTATCTCTTACAAAAAAAGCCAACCCTAAGGCTGACTTTAATTGGAGATCAATTTTCTTTTAGTGTTCGTTAAACGCGTAAAATAGAATTCAGACTAGCACGTGGTTTAAAACAGCGAACACCTCTCAACTCATAGACTATTCTACAGAGGCACCGTTACTTGCGATAACTTCTTTATACCAGTTAAATGATTTCTTCTTAGAGCGTTTCAGGCTACCATTACCATCGTTGTCACGGTCTACATAGATGAAGCCATAACGTTTCTTCATTTCACCAGTTCCAGCAGAAACAAGGTCGATACAGCCCCACGTTGTGTAGCCCCAAAGCTCTACACCATCTTCATTGATAGCATCACGCATGGCCTTGATGTGGGCTGCCAAGTAGTCGATACGATAATCATCTTCGACATAACCATTTTCATCTGGTGTATCCACAGCACCGAGACCATTTTCAACAATAAACATCGGTTTTTGATAACGATCCCAAATGGCGTTAAGGGTAATACGAAGACCTAGTGGGTCAATTTGCCAACCCCACTCTGAAGCTTCCAAATATGGATTTTTAATAGAGGCAAAGATATTTCCAGCGGTCTTTTCATTAACTTCTGGATCACCTGAAGCCACACGACTTGCATAGTAAGAGAAAGAAATAAAATCAACAGTATGCTCTTTAAGAAGGGCCAAATCTTCTTCAGTCATCTCAATCTCAATGCCATCACGTTCCCACTGCTTCTTAGCATAATTTGGATACTCTCCACGAGCCTGAACATCAATAAAGAAATAGCTACTACGATCTTCTTGCATGGCTGCCCAGTAATCACGTGGGTGGGCTGTATTTGGATAATATTGACCTGCTGCCAACATACAACCAACCTTATTTTCAGGATCAATCTCATGGGCCAACTTCGTCGCCATAGCTGAAGCTACCAACTCATGGTGAGCTGCTTGGTATTTAACCTGTTCCTCATTCTCACCCTCTTCAAAGCAGAGTCCTGCTCCCATAAATGGTGCATGGAGAATCATATTGATTTCATTGAATGTGAGCCAGTACTTAACCAAACCTTTATAACGTGTGAAAAGGGTACGGCAAAGATTTTCATAGAAACCAAGCATCTTACGGTTACGCCAGCCACCATACTCTGTAATCAAGTGCATGGGACAATCAAAGTGTGTGATTGTCACCAAAGGCTCAATGCCATACTTGTGACATTCTTTGAAGAGATCCTCGTAAAAGGCAAGCCCAGCTTCATTTGGCTCAGCCTCATCCCCCTTAGGAAAAATACGTGACCAAGCAATAGAGAGACGATAGGTCTTAAAGCCCATTTCACCAAAGAGAGCAATATCTTCCTTGTAACGATGGTACATATCGATACTTTCCTTGGCTGGATAAAAATAGCCATCCTCAAAATCAAACATCTTACGACGTCCGGTGATAATTGAAAGGCGATCCTCACCAATTGGTACCACGTCAACATTGGCTAAACCACGCCCATCAGCATCATAGGCACCCTCACATTGATTGGCTGCTGTCGCCCCACCCCACAAAAATCCATCAGGAAAAGTCATTTTTTTGGTCATTGTTCTACCTCTTATGATTCAAGATTATTTCAGTAATAGTATATACTAACATGGAATCGTTTTCTTATAGTAAACTACGAAAAACTGATACTATCCTATGATTGTAGACAAAAAACGAGAGTAGGACAGATTCCCACTCTCGATTATAATTCTTATTACTCCACAATGGTTGCTCCAAGAACATTCTTAAAATGCCCAATAGCAAAGTCATGAGCTTCAGGTGTCAAGGAAGCTGTTGCACTCGCTACAACCTCGATATCATAGCCCAAATTATAGGCATCAATGGCTGTATGCAGCACACAAATATCTGTTAAAACTCCTGTCAAAACAACTGTCGTCACACGACGTTCACGCAAACGAATATCTAAATCCGTTCCCGAAAAGGCTGAATAGTGTCGCTTGTCCATCCAAAAGACACGATTATCATCCTTGATGGCATCATATACACTAGCTAACTTTCCATAAAGTTCTCGCCCAGATGTCCCTGCAATATTGTGCGGTGGAAAGAGCTTAGTTTCAGGATGGAAGGTATCTCCTTCATCATGTCGGTCCATAGCAACGAAGATATAATCCCCATTAGCATAGGCCTCTTGAGTTACCTGGGCAATGCGGTCTTCAATGGCTTGGGCAGGCTTTCCAGCCGTCAACTTCCCATCATCTGCCACAAAATCATAAGAGTAATCAATTGATATCAATGCCTTTGTCATATTACTTTCTCCTTTTAAAAAAAGTGGGGCAGGTTCCTCCTACCTCACTTTCCTTCAGTATTCTTCTTATTCGTATTCTTTCAATTTATCGTAGATACCTTCGTTAAGGACTTTAAGATAAGTCCCTTTCATACCGAGTGAACGGCTCTCAATAATACCAGCTGATTCCAACTTACGAAGGGCATTAACGATAACTGAACGTGTGATTCCAATACGGTCAGCGATAACAGACGCTGTCAAGCGGCCTTCCAAACCGTCCAACTCATTCAAGATAGCTGAAACTGCCTTGATTTCCGAGTAAGACAAGGTATTAATAGCCATGTTAATAGCTGTCTGTTTACGAATTGTTTCTTCCAAGTTCTCTGTTTGAAGATTCAACAACTGCAACCCAACTACTGTAGAGGCAATCTCAACCAAGATAAGATCTTCATCTACAAAGTCATGATCGTTACGCCAAATGATGAAAGAACCAAGACGCATACCACCACCATAGATAGGGGCAATTGTAGTCAAACCATCTGGGAAGTCGTCTTTTGATTCCACAGGGAAAATGGTCAAGTCACTGTCAATACCAATGTTTTCTTGAGTGTCATAAACACGGCTGATACCACGTGTATACTCTTCTGGAAGCTGTTTGGCTTCAAAAAACTCTTCTACACGATCATTGTTGGTTTTGTACTTCATGGCAAAACCAAGGAGAGCACCACCACCATTAACGATAGCAGCGTTACAATCAATGATATCTGCCAATTGAGCAGCCATATTGTTGTATGGAAGATCTCCTTCCAAGCTGTCTACTGAGCGTTGCAAGATAGATGTAATTTTACGTGTTTTAGCCAGCAAATTTGCCATATTTATTGTCTTCACTTTCTATTGTAATCATAATAATATCAAGCCTTGTACTAATCTTCTGCGTCAAGACCTACTAGCCCTATCATTATAGCACACTTAACCCAGAAATTGCAAACAATTGTCTGAAAATTATTTATTATTTTACTATTCATTATATTATGTATATTATGGCATTTTTAGGAAAAATGTTCGGATTTTGCTCAAATACTTCCTCTTTTTAGAGACAATAAAAACTGGACAAGCCTTTTTGTCCAGTTTTTCAAGAAATTAGCGCTTGTAATATGACAAGACTCGTTCGATTTTGTTACCGAGATCAGCCAACTCTTCCACACGAGGAAGGTAGACAATACGGAAGTGATCTGGTTCATTCCAGTTAAAGCCTTTACCTGGAACTAGGAGAACCTTCTCTTTCTTCAAGAGACGAAGACAGAATTCTTCATCATCTTCAATATCATACATGTTACGGTCAATCTTAGGGAAGATGTAAAGCCCTGCATCTGGCTTAACAGCTGATAGTCCTGGAATAGCGTTTACGGTATTCGTGATAAACTCACGTTGTTCATAGATACGACCGCCAGGAATCAAGAGCTCATCCACAGATTGGTAACCACCAAGTGAAGTTTGAATAACGTGCTGAGAGAGCACATTAGCACAAAGACGCATGTTGGCCAACATATTAAGCCCTTCAATATAGCCTTTGACATTCTTTTTAGGTCCAGAGAGAACCATCCAACCTACACGGAAACCACAGATACGGTGAGACTTAGAAAGACCATTCATAGACACACAGAAAACATCTGGTGCAAGACTAGCAATCGCAGTATGCTTTTTACCATCCATAACCAAGCGGTCATAAATCTCATCCGCAAAGATAATCAAATCATTTTGTCGAGCAATATCCACAATCTGTTCAAGAACATCCTTAGGATAGAGCGAACCTGTAGGATTATTGGGATTGATGACTACAATTGCCTTAGTATTTGACGTAATCTTTGATTTGATATCATCAATATCTGGATACCAGTTAGATTTTTCATCACAGACATAGTGTACGGCATTACCGCCAGCTAGACTGACACAAGCTGTCCAAAGAGGATAGTCTGGCATTGGGACCAAGACCTCATCTCCATCATCAAGCAAGGCCTGCATAGACATGGAAATCATTTCTGAAACACCATTACCAATATAAATATCATCAATATCTACATTTGGGAATCCCTTTAGCTGGCAGTACTGCATAATCGCCTTACGAGCTGAGAAAATCCCCTTACTATCCGAATACCCTTCACTGTTACGAACATTCATAATTAAATCACGAATGACTTCATCCGGTGCTGTAAAGCCAAATTCCGCAGGATTTCCTGTATTAAGACGAAGAATCTTTTCACCATTGGCAATCATACGGTTGGCTTCATCCAAAACTGGTCCACGAATATCATAGGCAACGTGATCCAACTTTGATGATTTATCAAATGTTTTCATAAGTTAATCCTTTCAAAAGATACTAAAAGTAGATACATCTAGCAGAAAATAAGAAAATTCAACACCTGATGGGGATTTCCACTTTTATTGACACCAACTTTAGGCTTGGCCATTTGGTATCATTTCTGAAGACTTGTCTTCCTCTTTTTTAATTATCATGTTTCTTACGAAGCTAATAACAGATTGTATTATACCTCTTTTTCAAGCAATCTTCAATTTTTAGATAATACTGAAATCTTCACATTACCAAGAGCATCCTAAAGTAAGCAGTCAAAAAAAGATTTCAGAAAATCTATAACAACGCTTTCATTTTTTAGATTAAAGGAGTATAATAAAGCTAAAGATAGGAGGTAGAGCTTATGTCTCAACAATATGAACGTATTATGGTAGCTATCGACGGTTCTTACGAATCAGAACTGGCCTTTATTAAAGGTGTGCACGTTGCAAAACGTAATAATGCTCAGTTACTATTGGTACACGTTATCGATACACGCGCCCTTCAAAGCGTTGCGACTTTCGACTCTTACATCTATGAAAAACTAGAAGACGAAGCTAAAGCTGTTTTGGCTGACTTTGAACGCCAAGCCAGAGAAGCTGGTTTAACCAAGATTCGCAAAGTTATTGAGTTCGGTAATCCTAAGAGCCTCTTGGCTGTTGATATCCCTGATAAGGAAAATGTTGACCTTATTATGGTTGGTGCCACAGGTCTCAATACTTTTGAACGCTTGCTTATTGGTTCATCTTCTGAATACATTCTCCGTCACGCAAAAGTTGACTTGCTCATCGTTCGTGACTCTGAAAAAACACTTTAGTCACCTCTCACAAGCACCTCTGGTGCTTTTCTCATATGAAAAAGAACCGAGATCCTAAATCTCAGTTCTTTTTTTGTTCAATTTTTCAGACTTTGCTGATTCAGACATTACTTCTGACTCTGAAGTTGACTGGCTTTCTTCGGCCAAGTCTTCACTAGCAGATTGACTTGAGGCACCTGCTTGCTCCAAAGCAAGACTAGTTGAAAGGCTCTCACGCTCTGCTTCCTGACTAAGGCTAGCTTCAACAATCATGAGTTCCTTTTGACGTTCTGTTTCACGAAGATATTCACGTTCTTCAAGTTCTTCCTGACGACGTCTTTCCTGCTCACGTCTTTGGGCCTTCTGACGCTCACGCTTAGCATGACGTTTTTGCGTCTCATCAATCAAGACCTTAGTGTTATCTTTAATATGCATCCACTTAATAAGACGAACCAAGAGTCTCCATAGGAAAACAATAATTGACTCTGCAAAGAGAAGAATCTCAACCAGAATAACTCCCAACAAGCTCCAAGCCATGAAGAGTGTAATCAATAATTGCGTGAAAATCTTCTTCAAGTCACCCAAATGATTATTGTGAATATTAAGGGTTTCAAGGAAAAGATCTAAAATCCCTTGCAAGAGGTGTGATTTAACAGATTTGTCTCCCTCTAGGCTCAAGTCCGTTTGAACTTCTGCCGGAGTAACAACTGTCAAGTCCCCATCTTGGTAGACATCTATACGGTCTCCTAATTTTATGTCAAAATCAAAAAGCGTGCGATCTATTTTCTTAAGTCGCCCGTCAGGATGACTGAGATAAACAAAGTCATCATCAAATTTTAAAATACGAAACATAATTTACCTACTCTTTATTGCTCCCTAAATAATAGCAAAGTTAAAAAGCTCTTGTCAAGAGCTTCTTTTTCAATCCAAGGTTTTAACACCGATACGATTTTTATACTCTTGATACGTTTCAGTGTGCATGAGAGCTTTGGCATTTTTAACCCGATCTGCCGTTGGTGGTTTGACCCCTTCCAAAGGATATGGAATACCGAGCTCACGCCATTTGAACTCACCCATTGTATGATAGGGAAGAATTTCAAATTTATCGACATTTTTCAAGGTCTTTACAAACTCACCAAGCTTAACCAAGTGTTCGTCAAAGTCTGTCAAACCAGGTACCAAAACATGGCGAATCCAGACTGGAACTTGTTTATCAGACAGATATTGAGCAAATTCCAAAATATTCTTATTAGGTTGACGGGTCACAAACTTGTGTTGTTCAGGATCAATCTCTTTGATGTCAAGTAGGACCAAGTCAGTAACAGCCAAAAGTTTGTCAACGACTTCATGATACTCAGGAGTATTGCGGTAAGCAAACCCACAAGTATCAAGCGTACAGTGAATTCCTAGCTTCTTAGCCTCTGTAAAGAGGGCAGTGACAAAATCAATCTGAAGCATAGCCTCACCACCTGATACAGTAATACCACCATGCTCACCCCAGAAATGACGGAAACGAAGAGCCTCATCTAAGACATCTTCAACTGTACGTTCAACAGCCTTATTTGACTCCATAGCCCAAGTATCTGGGTTATGACAATATTGGCAACGCATCTTACAGCCTTGCATGAAAACAATAAAACGGATACCCGGACCATCTACGGATCCAAAACTTTCGGTTGAATGAACAAGTCCAGTCACCTGACTGTAATCAATTTCTGCCATGGCAGCCTCCTTGTAAACGCTTTTTACATGTTTTTATTATACCTCTTTTATCGGAAACATGCTCCATATCTGCCTGAATTCAAGCAAAGGTTATACTATAATACATCTGAAATTAAGGGAAATCTATACTATACCAGAAGAAAAACAAAAAAACTGGAAAAATCCAGTCTTTTATCATCTATATTATTAGGCACGTTTCTTAAGACCCAAAAAGGCTGCAACAGCAAGGAAGAATGTTCCTGCCAATGTCAAGATTACTGTTGATGCTTCACCAGTCTTAGGAAGTGTAACTTCCTTACCTTTAGCATCTTTACCAGTCAATGTACCGTCAGTGTTAGCGATGACAATTTGGCTATTTTGTGTAGACACAATTGTTTGGCCAGCTGCAGTGATAACTGGAGCTGTTGGTGTTACAGTAACAACAGGTTGTCCATTAACATTCACTGCTGGAATTTCAGGGTTTTGAGGTGCTTCGCTTGTCCCTTTATCAGTTGCTGAAGCTGGGTCTTCTGGCTTATCGACTGGTTTCTCAGTTGGTTTATCAGCTGGTTTTGTTGATGAATCAGCTGTTGGAGCCGGTGTCGCAGGTGTTTCTGGAGTTGCTGGTGTTGTTGGCTCAGCTGGTACTTCAGGAACTGTAGGTGTTGGTGTTGTTGGCGTTGCCACACCTGTGTTTGAATCATTGCTACGAGCCAAGTCACCATCACTTGGGGCTGTTGAAGGACCTGTTGCTGCACGATCTGTCGTTGGTTGTGTAAGAACAGCATCATTTGTCGCAATACCATCGTCCGCAAAAGAAGTTACTGGTACAAAAGCTCCTAGGGTAAAGGTGAGTAAAAGCAAGCTACTATATATAGATTTTTTAGAAGCCATTAAGATTCTCCTTTTTTCATTTATCAGTTAATTTATATTCTACCATAAAAAAGTAATAAAAGACTGTTTTAATTAAAATCTTATTTATTTTTATTCTAAATCTATCAATACGCTAAAATATGTTAGAGTATCTCCAAAATTATAGTTCCTTTTATGACAAAGTCTAGCAGTTTGGATAGGTAAAAAAGGCTTTATAACGTACTTTATAGGCATTTTCTAATCTTATTATTTTGATAAGCGGATATTCCAAGATAGATAAGAAAAAGCACTTTCACTCATAATGAGAGAAAGTGCCTAATTAGTAAATAGTCGCTTTTAAGTTCCAATATTTTCTAATAAAAACATGTAGAAAACTATTCTTCTGCCTCTTCTGGAGCTGCCGTGATGATTACCTTAAGTTTGGTTACGCGACCATCCTTAACCTTATCATTGATAAATTCGAGGTGTTTGTCCTTGTTGATAACTGCATAGTGTTCCTTAACTTCTTGAGTTGGGATGGCCCCCACACCAGTCAAATAATAACCTGCGATAGTATCAACGTCATCACTCTCAAGTTCTGTATCAAAATGTTCATTGAAGTCATTAAGAGTCATAGCTCCTTCGACAATATAAGTATTCTCACCAATTTCACGAACTTCCACACTAGATTTATCTGTTTCGTCGTCAATCTCACCAACGATTTCTTCCAAAAGGTCCTCGAAGGTAACAAGACCAGCAACGCCACCGTATTCATCAAGCAAGATAGCCATCTGATTATTGGTGTTACGAAAGGCTGCCAAGAGATCATCTACGAAGATAGTCTCTGGAACAAAGAGAGGTTCGTTCATGATTCGACGAAGTTTGATATTTTCAAAACCAAGTTCAAAACCTGCTTTTAGAAGGTTTTTAGTATGAATGACACCGATAATCTTATCCTTGTCATCTTCGTAAACAGGGATACGTGAGAAACTTTCCTTGAGAATAGCTTGGATATTTTCTTGAGTGTTGTCTTCAATATCAATCATGAAGGCATCTGTACGAGGAACCATAACCTCACGCGCCATCAATTCATCAAGAGAGAA